>Ga0126381_100005426_pt1 | contig 14032 bp, 12 predicted proteins | sample PanSoiMetPlot_28_FD_96465 | JGI IMG/M metagenome (GOLD analysis project Ga0126381, IMG submission 96465) | Tropical forest soil microbial communities from Panama - MetaG Plot_28 | ecosystem: Environmental > Terrestrial > Soil > Tropical forest > Bulk soil | place: Panama | collected 2016-02-17
GCCCCCTCATGCTCGCCGTCCTTCGTCTTCTTGGCGTTGACCCCCATGGCGATGTCGGGCGATTGGCCGTGCAGCAGCACCTCGATCTCGGCCCCGTGATAGGAGAAACCCTCCTGGTCGTAACCGATGTCCTTGACTACTTTGCGGGCGATCTGCGTGATCAATTCGCGATCGATCACCGCGCTGCTGCCGTATTTCCGGAACAAGGGCGGTTGGCCGCGCCCCTCTCCGGCGATCACGATCTTGTTGGTGGTGGCAAGCGTTTCGCAGCCGAGCCGGGTATTCACCTTGCTGTCGTCGGCGATGCCGAGCTTGATGTCGTTTTCAAGAAATGCATCCAGGATGGCATCCGAGATCTGGTCGCAGACCTTGTCAGGATGTCCCTCGGAGACGGATTCGCTGGTGAAAAGATAATTCGCGTGTGACACTTGCGGACACTCCCCCTTGCCTGGCCGGATGCGAGGTTTCCGTGCGACAGACCTCGGTTTCCGGCCAGCCGCGTTTGTTGCAGCGTCCTCGGGCAGGGTCAAGCGCGGCGATTTGCGCGGCGAGCGCAGTCAAAAAAGGAAAGAGTGCCCGATCTCAGTCGTCCACCTCGGCAATCTCTTCGACGAGATCGACGATGCGGCGCCGCAGCCGCGGCTCCTTGATCCGCATGAAGGCCTTGGTAAGGGCCAGCCCGTCCGAGGTGGCGAGAAAATCCGACACATAGCTGGGGGAGGGGGCCGCGTCCGCGTCCGCCTGACCATGCGGCGTCGGGGCGCCCTCGAAAAAGAACGCGACCGGCACCTGCAGGATATGGGAAATCTGCTGCAGGCGGCTCGCGCCGATCCGGTTGGTGCCCTTCTCGTACTTCTGCACCTGCTGAAACGTGAGGCCGAGTGCGCCGCCCAGCTTTTCCTGGCTCATGGAAAGCATCATTCGGCGCATGCGGACACGGCTGCCAACGTGCTTGTCGGTGGGGTTCGGGGCCTTCTTGGCCATATAACGCACTCCTATGGAACCTCGACTTGGCGTAATGGGAACACCCATTCCGGGTTGTCAAGCCTGCGACCGCAGCGGGAATTTTGCGGCTTGGCGAGAAATGAACGTGGGCCGAATGTGAAATCGGGCCGGCTCATGGGCTTACCGTTTGGCGCGGTCAAAGCCATTGATTTCATGCGGCAATGGAAAGCAAATCTATCTTGTACTGGCCGAGGTGGCAAAACCATAGCGAGATGGCGTTAACCACAGACTAGGAATTTACCCTGGTTTGCGCTCTCTTCCCTGGATTCGGCGTGCTCTCAGGGCGAACGCGAATGCAGCCGCGACAATAAGTCCGGCCGGCAGGTCACCAGCCCGTCCATACGGGGTCGATGCCAGCCGTTGCGGCAGGCGCGCGTCCAGCACCCCTTGGGTTCCCAGCGCCAGACGGTCGACGATACGCCCAAGCGGATCGATCACAGCCGATATTCCGGTATTGGCGGCGCGCACCAGAGGCAGGCCCTGCTCGATTGCCCGCAGGCGAGCCTGCTGCAGATGCTGATACGGGCCGAGGCTGATCCCAAACCAGCCGTCGTTGGTGACATTGACGATCCAGCCCGGCCGCCCGCCCTGCGGCGCCGATTCTTCCGGAAAGATGGCCTCGTAGCAGATCAGCGGGAGGGCATCGGGGGCACGCGGCACGCTCAACGGCCGGCGGCGGTCGCCGGCCAGGAACCCGCCCGGCAGCTTGGTGACCTGCTGCAGCCCGAGCCGTTCCAGGAAATCCTGGAACGGCAGGTATTCGCCGAAAGGCACCAGGTGAACCTTGTCGTAGACCGACACGACGGATCCGGAGTGATCGATGACGTAGACCGAGTTGTAGGCGTGCCTGTCAGGCGCCTTGATCGGCGCCTCCGGCGGCCGCACGGCGCCGGTGATCAAAACGGCGTCTTCCGGCAACAGTGCGGCGATCTGGGCAAGCGCGTCCGCCTCGCGCGTGAGAAAGAACGGAAACGCGGATTCCGGCCAGATCAGATGGGTCACGTCGTGCAGCCCGCCGGCGCTTTGTGAAAGCGCGACATAGCGGCTCATGACCTCCTGCTTGTGCGAGTAGTTGAATTTCTCGTCCTGCGGCAGGTTCGGCTGCATGATGCGAAGCCGCACGCCATCCACGAAGGTGGTCGGGGTCGCAAGCAGTCGCCCGGCGCCAAACGCCGCGAGACCGGCAAGCACTGCCGCGCTCAAGGCCGGGGCAAGCCAGGTTTGTCTGCTGTCGGCGCGGTCATCGGCAAGGACGGCGGGACTCGCATAGATGGCGACAGCCAGAAACGTGAGGCCCCACAGCCCGATCAGTGCCGCGCTTTGCGCCAAAGCGGGCGCTGAGAACAAGGCATACCCGAAGGCGTTCCAGGGAAAGCCGGTGAGCAGATGCGCGCGCAGCCATTCCGCGGCCGTGAGCCCTGCCGCCAGTGCCAGCAAGCGGCTAGGTCCGCGCGCCCACATGAGCCGCGCGAGCGCGACTCCGAAGGCGGTGAACAGTGCCAGGTAGGCCGGCAGCCCGAGAACGGCGAACGGCAGGAACCAGCCGAACGTCTTGACGTCGACCAGGAGCGCGTTGCCGATCCAATAAAGCCCGGCCACGAAATAGCCGAAACCGAACCACCAGCCGGTGACCGCGGCCGCGAGCGTGCCCCCAAGACGGCCGCCCGCCGATCCGTCCACCAGCCATACCAGCACCGGGAACGTGAGAAACGGCGCCAGCCACACATTCGCCGGAGCGAGCGCGAGCGTGGTGACGGCGCCCGCCGCAAAGGCCACGAGGATGCGCCGCCATCCCCACGTCAAGGTGATCCAGTGCGACAGCGAGATGAACGTCATGATGGCCGCGGTGTTTTCGAGGAAGCGTCCGGAGCCTTGCCGGACGCATCGGGGGCGGTGGCGGGATCGGCGCGCGGCGGCCCCAGGATCGTCGGAGCTGGAGCGGTGTCGGCTCCCCGCCGCGGCGCATTGGGCCCGCGGCCGTTCCGGCGATCGGCCGAGCGATAGATCCTGAGCTTCTTCACCCGGCGAGGATCGGCATCGAGGACCTCGATCTCGAAGGGGCCCGGTCCCGGGACGAGCTCGCCCCGCACCGGGACGCGCCCGATGCGGGTGGCGATGTAGCCGCCGAGCGTATCCACCTCATTGGCGATTTCCCCTACATCGAAACCTTCACCGATAACCGTGGTCACATCCTCGAGCTGCGTGCGCGCATCGGCCAGATACGAGCCGTCGGCCTGCCGCACCACCTGCGGCTGGACATCGTCGTCGTGCTCGTCCGCGATCTCGCCGACGATCTCCTCCACGATATCCTCGATCGAGACCACGCCGTCGGCTCCGCCATATTCGTCGACCACGAGCGCAAGGTGGATGCGGCTCGCCTGCATCCGCGCCAGGAGGTCGAGCGCGGGCATCGAGGGCGGCACGAACAGCATTTCGCGGATGAGCTTGGCGGCCGAAAGCGGCATCGACAGGTCGATTGCCTTGAGGTCGAGTCCGGCGGGGGGAGGCTTCTTGCGCCGCGCCGAGGTCTGGCCCCGGCTCTCTGCCTTGAGCCGCATGAAGGCGACGAGGTCGCGGATATGGACCATGCCGACCGCGTCGTCGAGCGTGTCGTCGTAGACCACCAGGCGGGAATGGCCGGCGCTTGCGAACACCTTCATGAGCTCGCCGAGCACGATATCCTGCTGCACCGCGATGATGTCGGCACGCGGCACCATCACGTCGACGACGCGGCGCTCGCGCAGGCCCAGGATGTTCTGCAGGAGCAGGCTTTCCCTGGGCGAGAAGCCGCTCTCGTGGGCGCCGGCCTCCAGGAGATCGGTGAGGTTGGCGCGAATCGATCCGTGGTTGCGCCCGAAGATCAGCCGCAGCGCCCAGGAGATCCAGCTCTCGCGCGCCATGCTCGGTTGCGGCACCGGCACCGGAAGGTTGCGCACCTCGCCTGCCGCGGCGGGCGGCTCAGACGGGATCGATGGATCAGGCTCCGGCATGGCCATCAGCAGTCGGGCTCGGCCGCAGGCGTCGCATAGGGGTCCGGCACATCGAGCCGGGCCAGGATGGCGACCTCCACCGCCTCCATGGCCTCGGCTTCCGCCTCGGCCGCGTGATCATATCCGAGGAGATGCAGAAATCCGTGCACCGCAAGATGCGCGAGATGATGATCGAACGGCACCCGCGCGGCGTCCGCTTCGCGCCGCACCGTCTCGAACGCGATCACGACGTCGCCAAGCGGCTGGTTCGAAGCGCGGCCGCCGTAGCGCCCCGTCCGCGCGGCGTGCGCCGGGAAGGCCAGCACATTGGTAGCCTTGTCCATGCCGCGCCAGTTGCGATTGAGCGCGCGAATTGCCCGGTCGTCGACCAGCATCACGGCAAGCTCGCCGGAGGCCGCCGCAACCAGCGCAGCGGTGCGGATCGCACGCCGCAGCAGCGGCTTGGCGCCGCGCCGCGCCCGCCACAGGGGCGAGGCCACGATAATGTCGATTGCGGGCGCCTGAGCTGGTGCCGCCCGGCGCGGCCTGCGGGGGCGCCGGGGCGAGCTTTTCGCGCCCGCGGCGCGGACGGCCGCAACGGGCTTCCTGCTCCCGAGACGGGAAACCGCTCGCTCGCGCTCAGCTTGTGGCATTTTCGGACGGAACCGCGGGTTCTTTTCCCAATGGCCGGCCCTTGAGCGCCGCCTTGTCGTAGGCCGCGACGATGCGGGCCACCAACTCATGCCGGATCACGTCCTCGGCAGTGAAAACCACATGGGCGATTCCCTCGACGCCGCCCAGCAGACGCGTGGCTTCGGCAAGGCCGGACGCCTGGCCGGACGGCAGATCGACCTGGCTCGGATCGCCGGTCACGATCATCCGGCTGTTCTCGCCCAGCCGGGTAAGGAACATCTTCATTTGCATGGTGGTGGTGTTCTGCGCCTCGTCGAGGATCACCACCGCGTTGGAGAGCGTGCGGCCGCGCATGAAGGCGAGCGGGGCGATCTCGATCTCGCCGGTCTGCAACGCACGCTCGACGATGCGGGCATCCATCAGGTCGTACAGCGCGTCGTAGATCGGCCGCAGGTAGGGATCGACCTTCTCGCGCATGTCGCCCGGCAGGAAGCCCAACCGTTCGCCGGCCTCGACTGCGGGACGCGACAGGATGATCCGGTCGACTTCCTTGCGCTCGAACAACTGGACCGCATGAGCGACCGCAAGCCAAGTCTTTCCGGTTCCGGCCGGACCGGTGCCGAACACGAGCGCATGCCGTTTGAGCGACCGGATATAGGCATCCTGGGCGGGCGTCTGCGCGCGCACCGGGCGCTTGCGCAGATTGATCTCCTCGAACCCGGGCCGCACCAGAGCCGGATCGTAATCGAACAGCGAGCCCTGCGCGATGGCGAGCCGGATGGCTCCCTCGACGTCGCCGGAAACAAGCTCGTCGCCCCGTTGCAGGCGCTCGTAAAGGCCCTCCAGCACGCGGCGCGCCCGCTCGCAGGCGTCGCGCGATCCCGCCAGCGTCACGTGGTTCCCGCGCTGGTCCGCCACCACACCGAGTCGGCGCTCGATCAGCGCGAGGTTCTGCCCGTACTGGCCGAGCAGCAGCGAGGCCAGCCGATTGTCCTCGAACGCCAGCATGATCTGCGTTGCCGCCTCGTCGTCCGCGGAATTCGCCGACGCCACATAGGCTCCACTGCTCGAGCGGGTGGTGCGCAACGGCTCTAGCCTCCTTGCTCTGCCATGGCCGGCTCGCGCCGATCGGGCGGCGTGCCCGCAAGCGCGCCGAACAGGCTGTTGGCGCTCAATTCGGTGATGGTCACCGTGCCGATGTCACCGATCAGGGTCGACGGCCCGGCCACCTGCACCCTCTGCAGATATGGCGAGCGGCCGACGATTTGGCCAGGATAGCGGCCCTTGCGCTCGAACAGGATCTCGAAGCTTTCGCCGAGGCAGCGCGCGTTGAACAAAGCCTGCTGGCGGTCGATCGCCTGCTGCAGGCGCGCGAGTCGTTCCGATTTCACCGCCTCCGGCACCTGCCCGGCCATCTCGGCCGCCGGTGTGCCGGGGCGCGCCGAGTATTTGAACGAAAACGCGCTCGCGAAGCCGACTTCTTCGACGAGCGACATCGTGGCCCTGAAATCGTCGTTGCTCTCGTCCGGAAAGCCGACGATGAAGTCGGAGGAGAACGCCATGTCGGGCCGCGCCTGGCGCAGCCGCTCGATCGTGGCGAGATATTGCGCGCGCGTATGGCGGCGGTTCATGGCCGCGAGCACGCGGTCGGAGCCCGATTGCACCGGCAGATGCAGGTGCGGCATCAGGCCGTCGAGATCGCGGTGGGCGGCGATGAGGCTGTCCTCCATGTCGCCCGGATGGCTCGTCGTGTAGCGCAGCCGCGCGATGCCGGGCACTTGCGCGATCCGCTCCAGCAGCTGCCCGAGCGTCCACGGCGCCCCCGCGGGCCCTTCGCCGTGATAGGCATTGACGTTCTGCCCGATCATCGTCACCTCGCGCACGCCGGCCTCGGCGAGGCGGCTCACCTCGGCGACGATCTTGCCGACCGGCCGGGACAGCTCGGCGCCCCGCGTATAGGGCACGACGCAGAACGTGCAGAACTTGTCGCAGCCTTCCTGCACGGTGACGAAGGCGGATGCGCCGCGCGAGCGAACGGCCTCTCGGCTCGGCGGGCGCAGGCGGTCGAACTTGTCGGCGAGCGGAAACTCGGTATCGACCACCTTCTCGCCGCGGCCGACCCGCGCGATGAGCTCGGGCAGGTTCTGATAATTCTGCGGGCCCACCACGAGATCGACCGAGGGAGCGCGGCGGATGATCTCCGCTCCCTCGGCCTGCGCCACGCAGCCCGCGACCGCGACCACGACGCCGCGCCCCTCACGCGCCGCCGCCTCCTTGAGCACGCGCACGCGGCCAAGCTCGGAATAGACCTTTTCGGCCGCTTTCTCGCGGATATGGCAGGTATTGAGGATGATGAGGTCGGCGCGCTCGGCCGCCGCGGTCTCCGCATAGCCCTCGCCTGCAAGCGTGTCCGCCATACGATTCGAGTCGTAGACGTTCATCTGGCAGCCGAATGACCGGATATGGACCTTGCGCTCTCCGCTCATGCCGATTCGGCGGGATTAAACCCTTGCAGTACTTGATATTTCAGCTTTCCGCCCGGCCGTCCGGGCGGCCGCGGTGTCTTAGCGCGTTTTACCCCAAAAAGGAATGGCCGCACCGCCTTCCTGGGCGGCGCGGCCAGTCGAAAGGCAAAGGCTTTACGGCGTGGCCTGCCGCTTGATCGCGTCGATGTCGGCCTCGCTGCGGAAGCTCATCACCGCGACCTTGCTCGAGCGCGGATAGGCGAAGACGACCTCTTTGGTGTTGCCCTGCTCCAGCAAGGAGGCGATCCGCACCTCGGTGCCGCGGGTGGGCAGGTCGTAAAGCGTCCATTTGCCGCTCGCCGGATCATATTTGGCGATCTGGTCGGTGGTCCAAAGCGGCGCCCAGACATTGTGGTCGCGATCGACCGTTGCCTGGTAGGGCTGCTGGGTGGCGGGCGAGGGGAATGGCACAAACGTCATGTTGCCGGTCTGGGTATCGACCCGGGTAAGGCTGCCGCCCCAGGAATTGGCAACCCACAGCACATTGGCGTTGCGGTCGATGCCGATGCGGCGCGGCCCCTGCGACCAGGGGAAGGGCGTGCCGATGTCGGTCGGCGCATAGGTATCGTAGAACTTGATGTCGTCCTGGTTGGCGAGCTTGATCTGCTCGACAACCGGCGGCAGCGTCCATTGCAGCGACTGGCCGGTCTTGATGTCGCTCTTGGCGATCATGTCGAACGCCATCTGGGTCCACCAGACGTTGCCGTCGCGGTCGCCCGCGATCCCGTAGGTGGTGCCGATGCCGCCTTTGGCGGTCCTTGGCGTCAGCGACTTGAACTCGGTGAACTTTTCGGCGACCGGATCGAACCGCAGCACGCCGTCGGGCGTGCCCGCCCAGATGCGGCCCTCGCCGTCGAAATCGATCGTCACCGGGCCGTCGATCTGCGACATGCCGGTCGGCGGAATATAGACCGCAGGCTTCTCGGTCCTGGGATCGATCCGGGCGAGCCCGCCGCGGCCGACATGGGCGTTGAACCAGATAATGCCGTTGTCGTCGCGGATGAGGCCGTGCGACACCGCCGCAAGTCCGTTGGGGGCGTCGATCTTGAACGGCTTCAGAGCGCCGGTCTTGGCATCGATCCGGCCGACCGACATGGTGCGGTTGGGCACCACTGCGGCAAACCAGAGATTGCCGTCAAGATCGGCCGCCGCGTCGTGCGGCAGCGAGCCCACGCGCGAAGGCGTTCCCATCGACCAATCGCTGCCGTTATTGGGATGGTCGGGCGCCGGCAACGCCTGGTCGGGATTGAGCGGCACATCGTATTCCCGGAACACGACCCGCGCCGCTTCGCCCGATGGGCGCGGCCGGCTCGTGATCTTGAAGCCGTCCTGTCCCGGCCCGCGCGCGCGCGCCAGATAAGCGGCCAGCTCCTTCTGATGGAAATCGAGCACCCGGTTGGGCTCGCTGCCCGGCCGGTAGATGCCATAGACGTTGATCTGCTTCATCGTCTTGATGATGGCGTTCCAGCCGGCCTCGTCGAAGCGGTGCTGCAGCGTGTAGCTCGGCGTGTGGCAGCTCGTGCAATTGTTGCGCACGATCTGCTTCAGGCGCTTGTCGTCATCGGTCGCTTCCGGCAGTCCCGCCAGGATGAGATCGCCCGGCAATTGCCGCACCTGCTGCTCGAAATCGGTCATCGGCTGCAGCACGAAATCCGCCCGGCGCGCGCTCGCAAGATCGACCTCGCTGTTGCCGGTCGCAAAGCTCAGCGCCTGCGCCCAGAGCCGGTATTTGCCGGCCGGCAGCGGCGGGAAGTAATAGGCGCCCGCGTCATCGCTGAAGACGGTCGTGGTGATGGTCGCGCCTTCCTGTTTGGCCGACACCGTCACGCCGCCCATCGTCTGGCCGGCCGCCGATTTGACGATGCCGCTCAGCAGGACGTCGGCCGCGTCGGCCATACTCCATAAGGAGGTGGCCAGCGCCAGTCCGAGCGCGATGGCTGATGCGTGACTCGCCAGGCTGGAGTTGCGGTTCATGGCGTCCTCCCAATCGTTGTCCTGATTGTTCAGCGCGGGGCGGGGGCGGCCGGCGCGGGTGCCGGCAGCGTTTTCAGGTACGCGACGATTTCGCCGATCTCTTCCGGAGCGAGGCTGTATTTGAAGCCCGGCATGTTCGGCGTGCCGCTGCCGATGAATTCGCGCAGGGCGTCTTCCTGTCCGGCGAGCGTGTCCTTTGACAGGGCGGGTCCGTAGGTCCGCACCGCGGTGACCAGCGTCTTCACGTGACAGACGACGCAGTGCTGCGCGAACAGCGCACGCCCGGCGGTTTGCGTCGCATTGAGCGAGGGAGCGGCGGCGGCTTGCGCCGCCGCATGGCGTGGCCAGGCGGCGAGCGGGAGCATCAGGATAACCGTCAGGACCACGACGCTGCGCTTCATCCGGTTCTCCCAAAGCAGCAGCCCTTGTGGGAAGCCTACGCCACCGCCCGCCCGACCGAAAGCCCCCATGGCGCGGTTCGCCGCCACCGCCTGCAGCCGCGCCTGCAAACAACAGAGAATCTGCAGGCAGCGAGCTTGCCCCGTATCACTTTGCCCGACGCGGGCTCCGTCGCCGATTGATAATACCAACCATATGATCAATGGCCGGGCTCCGGATTGCAGGCGCGCGCCGTTGTCGTCAGAATCGGCTCAAACATGGCGACCGGCACACGGCCCGAATCGACGCAAGAAATCCGGAGCGGTTTCCCGTCCGGACTCTATTCGCCAGTTTCAATTTCCCGCAGAACCCGATGGTGGTGGGAATCCGCCCCTCTGCCACCTGCTTTTCGTCGACCAGCAGGGTTGCGGTCGCTCCCTTTCCGATGCCGCCACCGTCGTATGCGAACTTGACGCGAATAATGTGATTGCCCGGCGCCAGCAAACGGCCCCCTTATTCGATCACCTCGTCGGCTCGGAGCACGATCGATTGCGGCACGCTAAGACCGAGCGCCTTGGCGGTCTTGAGGTTCACGGCCATCTCGTATTTCGTCGGCAGCTGAACGGGTAGCTCCGCCGGTTTCTCGCCGCGCAGAATGCGATCGACGTAGGAGGAGGCGCGACGAACGAGGTCTACGGGGTCGGCTCCGTAGGAGAGCAAACCGCCCTCTCTGGCAAAGTAAGAGAACCCATAGATCGCCGGTACGTTGTTTCGGGCCGCCCCCGCTATGATCGGCGCGCGATGCGCGACCGTGAATACACCCGGCACGATGAGAAGGCCGCCTCCCGGCTCGCGCCCAAGGGCGATGATGGCCGTCTCAATCTCTACGTCGTTATGAACGGGCGTAATAATTGGCGCCACCTTGAGTGACCGGAACGCCGTCTCAAATGAGGGCACATAAGCTGATGCGGGGGCCGTGTCGGGATGGAACATGATTGCGGCCCGCTTTAGGCCGGGCGCGATCTCCGAGAGCAGCTCAAGCCACTTGCCTACCAGAGAGGCTTCCAAGCTGGCGAAGCCGGTGATGTCCCCACCCGGCTGGTTGAGGCGCGAGACGATGCCGCTGGTGATGGGATCGCCCGCGTTCGCAAAGACGATCGGGATCGTAAGCGTCTCCCGCTGGACGGCGGTAGTTGCCGTGACCCCGTTTGTCACGATGATGTCGGGTTGCAGGCCGACCAGCTCCTGCGCGAGCGCCCGTATCCGATCGGCCTCAACGCCGTGCCACCGAAGGTCCATCCGCATGTTGCGGCCGTCGATCCAACCCAAATCCGCAAGCGTTTGCGTGAGCGCAGAAACGAAAGTCTTCGCCAGCGGATCGCTTTCGTCGAGCGGCATGAGCACGCCGATGCGCCGCACGCGGTCGCGCTGCTGCGCCCGCGCCGCAATCGGCCAAGTCGCGGCTGCTCCGCCGAGCAACGTAACGAAGTTGCGCCGGTTCATGGGCGGCCCTCCGGCCGGAGCACAGCCTACCACATCGTCAGATCGGGGGTGTGTTGTGCATCACAGCAAAATTTCAGGGCCGACGGCAGATGTGGGTCATGAACGGAAGAACTCAAACTGAGCATATCTCGTCTGCCGTACCCCCTCCTTGCGGGCGGAAGGGACAAGCTGGTGCAGCAACTCCAGTCGCTTCCCGGAAATCTCGGTGGAAAGGCTTGCTGCCCCGGTGACGTTCCCACCCGGCCGGGCGAGGCTTGGCACAAACCCGGCATCGACCGGATCGCGGGCGGTGTGGAACACGATTGGGATCGCCTTGGTCGCCGACATGGCGGTTCGGATTGCGACATCGCTGGCGCCAACGACAAGAACCGCGACTTTGCGGTTGATGAGGTCATCTGCCAGAGCCGGCAGTCGGTCGACCCGACCGTCTGCCCATCGATATTCGATGGCGACGTTTCGCCCCCGACGAAACCGGTGTCGCCGAGGCCGCCGCGGAAGGCGGCCAAGGCGCCGTCTTTCGAGTCCATCCGGCTCGGCTTCGGGCTTGCTCAACGCCTCCTAAGCCGCGTCCTTAACTGCCTTAACTGGACGAGCTCTAATGATTTTCCGCGCCGGTCTGGCCTTAAATACCGTAGGTTCTTTCGTGAATGGATTGATTCCCTTGCGTGCCTTGGTCGCCGGTTTCTTGATAACGACGAATTTTGCAAAGCCTGGAAGCACAAAGACCCCCGCCTTCTTAAGCTCTTTATAGCCGACGGTTGCCAGGGCCTCGATGACGCTCTTAACGTCCTTTCGAGTTAAGCCCCCGGAATATTGTTCTGCGATTATTTGAATCAATTCCGACTTCGACATTTGCTTCGCCATATCTGGTATCCCTTTTCGAATCACTGCGGAATTAGACCTAATCGGAGCTGCCTACGCAAGGAACAACAATAAGGAGCATCATTGCAAGCAGCAATTTCCGGCTGCTATTCGATTACCTCATCCGCCGCGACCAGCAGCGTTGCTGGAACAGTGAGACCGAGCGCCTTGGCGGTCTTGAGGTTGATCACCAGTTCGGATTTGGTAGGCGCCTGGACGGGAAGGTCGCTTGGCTTGTCGCCGCGCAGAATGCGATCGACGTAACCGGCCGCGAGCCGGTACGACTCCTGCTGATCGTTGCCGAAAGACATCAATCCGCCATCAGCGACGAAACGGCTGAAGGGGTAGATTGCGGGGAGCCCATGCCGGGCGGCAAGCGCGATGATCAGATCGCGCAGCGCCTGCGTCTGCCCCAGCGATGTCGCGATCAGACCGTCCGCCGGCCCGCGCACGAAGGCGGCGATGCCGCGCTCGATTTCCTCGGCCCGGCGGTCACCGACCGGGATCAGTTCCACTCCGAACGAGGGCGCCACCGCCTGGATCGCGCCGAGCATCCCGAGGGCGCCGACTGGATTCCGCAGGACGACCACGCGCCTGACCGCCGGGGCGATCTGCTTGAGCAGTTCCAGCGATTTTCCGCTCTGGCCAAATTCGACACTCATGAAGCCGGTGGCATTGCCGCCCGGACGCGCGAGGCTGGCGACATAACCAGAACCGACCGGATCGATGACATTCGCAAACACGATGGGTTGCGTGCGGGTTGCCTGCTGCAGTGCCGTCAAGGCGCCGTTGCCGCCGGCCAGCAGTACGTCGGGCCCCAGCGCAACCAACTCTTCGGCGTATCTGCGTTGGCGATCCGCATCGCCCAGACCCCAGCGATAGTCGATGCGCAGATTGCGCCCGTCGCTCCAGCCCAGCCCCTCGAGCCCCTGCGCGAACGCCGTGATGCGGGCCTGGCCTTCCGGATCATCGGCCGGAAGGGTAGTCAACATGAACCCAACGCGCCGCATCCGCTCACGCTGCTGCGCGTGCGCCGCAAGCGGCCAAGCCGCCGCGCCGCCCAGTAGAGTGATGAAGTCGCGCCGTCGCATGTTGCCCCTTCGGAGGGATCGACCCCAGGATCGAAACTGCGTTCGGGGAGGATATCCCATCCCTGGGCTTGCCGCATCCAGCGAGGCGGCGGCGACTAGCCCTATCGACCCAGCGCCCGACCAAATCACACAAAGACTGAAGCGGCAGAGAAATACGCGAAAAGGATGCCAAAAAACGAGATCGTCAGTACGACCTCGGGCGCGCGCGCGATCTTCGAGAAATCTGAGGAAGTGAACAGAAGGTCTGAAGGATTGAACATAGCGCGGTCCCCGCTTGGAGTGATCTGAGCACGAGCATCATGCCCTTGAAGCGGGGCTGCACGTGTGACCTGCATCACAGTGAAATCATGGCCCGGGCGCCATTGAGAGGCGCACGGCGGCTTGTCCCCCAATAAGGTGCATGGTGGCGGAGCGCTGCGACGGTCGAGAGGGCCAAAGGCGGACTCACGCGCGGCAAGAAAAGCTGGTTAGCCGCGGCACTCGTTCAGGCAGGCGCGCTGCTGATCAACCACATCGCGCCGGGCAGTCGCACGCTCGCGCCGTCCACATAGGGCGCGAGCGCCTCGTGGAGGGAGGCGACGGCGGCCGAGACGACCTCTGCTGGCTGGTTGCGCAGCCAACTGTTCACGGCGCCGATTTGGGTTGACTGAACGACAGCCTCCTCCAGCCCCCGGCCGGCGGCGATATCGAGGTCCATGTCGAGTTTCTCGAAGCGCGGCGGCGCCCAACCGGCCGCGGTGACGACCTCGGTCACGTGGTCTCGATCGGCGAAGGCGAACATTCCGGGAGCGTTCGGCACCGGCTTCGGCCGCGGCGGCAGGTGCTGCACGGCTGCAGTCATCGGCACTTCCATCCAAGGGTTTTCGGCCAGCGAACGCCAGCACACGAGCGCCATGCGTGCGTCCGGAGCGGCGGCGCGGCGCATATTTGTGAACGCCGCCACCCGGTCGCCGAAGAACATCACTCCGAAGGCCGAGATCAACAAATCGTATTCGTCCAGTGCGGCCGTGGCCGGATCGGCCTGCCGCCAATCGACATTGGCGATGCCGGCGGCGCTTGCGCGCCTTTCACCCTCAGCAAGCATTGGCCCGGA
>Ga0126381_100005428_pt1 | contig 14029 bp, 24 predicted proteins | sample PanSoiMetPlot_28_FD_96465 | JGI IMG/M metagenome (GOLD analysis project Ga0126381, IMG submission 96465) | Tropical forest soil microbial communities from Panama - MetaG Plot_28 | ecosystem: Environmental > Terrestrial > Soil > Tropical forest > Bulk soil | place: Panama | collected 2016-02-17
CGGAGACGGCGCGCCAGCACCAACACGATCAGAATGTCTCGCTGTTGAAGTGGATTATCGGGCTTCTGGTCAGCGGTGGCCTCACGGCCATCGGACTTCTCATCGCGGTGTTAAAGAAATGACACACTCAGAGAATGCAACAAAACTCGTGGAGCAGTTTGAAGGGCTGGAGACGACGGCGTACCGTGACCAGCGGGAGATTTGGACGATTGGATATGGGCACACAGCGGGGGTGAAGGAGGGCGATACCTGCACCAAGGCTCAGGCGGAGCAATGGTTGAATGCGGATATGGCCACGGCGGATCGCGCGGTCAACGCCTACATCACCGCCGACCTCACGCAGAATCAATTCGACGCCCTGGTGAGCTTCACGTTCAATGTCGGGGCGGGGAATCTGGAGCATTCCACTCTGGCACGCCTGCTGAATAGCGGGTCGAGGATCGCGGCGGCGGATCAGTTCCTCGTCTGGAACCATACGAATGGGCAAGTTAATGCAGGATTGACACGGAGGAGGCAGGCGGAGCGTAGCCTGTTTTTGCAGCCATGACCCATTTCGCCTTCCACCCTTTCGCGATCGTCAGCTTCATCTTCGTGCTGCTGTTCGCCTCTATCGTCATCCGCTCGAAGCCCGACCTTCCCACCTTCATCGCCGCCATGAACAGTGTGGGGGCGCAGCCCACGGCCCTCGTGACGCTGCTCATCGGCTGCGTGATGCTGATCCTGTGTAAGACATACTCCCTTTCAACCGATATCGCGGCGGGGATTATCGGTTGCGGCATCAACATGCTGACGAATCAATTCTCGAAAGCCCACACGGATGCCGCCGGGAAGACGACCAACGACACCGTCATCCCCAGCACACCCACTACCCTCCCGCCCGCATCCAACACTCCTGAGACTCCCAATGCCACGCCACCCACCATTCCGTCCCGATGACCCGGCAGATCTGACCGAACTCTGGCTCCTGCGCGAAATCCTGTGGACCCTCCGCGAATCCCTCGCCGTTGAGTACGAGATTCTTTCGTATGTCAAACTACCTAACGCAACTTCACTCTCGATTGGAGTCCTCACCATGCAGCAATTCGATCCAGGCGCAACAGGAATTGTCCTTCAGGCGGCGTTTACCCCCACGGGAAGCACCGCTCCCAGCCCCGGCTTCACGATCTCGTGGACCGATAGCAACAGTTTCTGTACCTTCGCGAACAATGTCTCGGATTCCAGCGGATTGACGCAGGATGTGACGGTGAGCGCAAGCGCGACGGTGGGAACAAATGGAACTATCACCGCGAAGGTCACAGGCACGTTCCCGGATGGCACAGCAGCGAACCTCGTGGGCACCTTCAACTACACCATCGGCGCGGTTCCGGTGGGCAACGCGACGGGACTCGGGATTACCCAGATTTCGTAACGCGGCGCAGGAAAGGGTACCCCTTGAGGTACCCTTTTTCTGCCGCTCTAATTATTCCCGCAAATCCTCCTTCAACGCAAATTGGACACCCTTACGACACTCACGAAATGGGTGTGACTGGTGCGTAATTCGCCGGATTGAATCCCGATTCCGCCTGCACATACGCCGCTGTTCCCGCCTGCGCTGCCGTGACGTAGCCCTGAATCTGCGCGAGGGTTGCAGCGGGGAGATTGGGTACCTGCTGAAGCGCCGTGAGAACGCCGATGATGGTGGCGTAGACGGTGAGGAGAGTGGAAGTGACGGGTTGGGGAGTGCCGACGGTCTGGAGAAGGGGGTTCACCGCGTTCTCCAGTTGCGCGACTAGGGGTTCGAATCCCGTGCCGAGACCGGACGCGAGCAATGCCACGTTGCCCGCCATTTCGATGGCGGGGAGCCAGGATTTGAGAGTTGTCCAGAAGTTCGCCGTTGCCATTAGCTCACCCCCGGAATGGACGGCTGAAGCGCTGTCTGTTGCTGCTGAACCGTTTGGGTTGCGCGGGAAGCCGCGTCTTCCGTCACTACATTCGGATTGGCGTGGTAAGCGATATACGCCGCTTCTGCCGTGTTGATGGTGGTGGCGAAGTTATTCAGGGCCGTTTTCTCCGCAGCGGAGGGGGTATAGGTTCCTTTCTGAATACTTGCTTGGAGGGAGACATAGAACGCACGCGCGGCGGAGAGGGCTTCCCCGATTTGTTGATCGACGGCGTTGAGATATCCGGGAGCGACGGCAGCGGGTGGAGGAGTGGTGGTGGCGGGGTTCGTGCAACCAATCATCCCCACGACGAGGAGGAGGAGTGCGGCGCGTTTCATTTCTTCGCCTCGGATTTCGATTCGGACTTAGGCGCACAGATTGGGTCTCCGGCGGGACTCATCTGGGGAACGGAGTCCGCTCCGCACGCCTTCTGAATCTCCGCAATCGCCGCGCCGATTTCCTGCTGGGCTTTGTCAAACGCTTCCTTCGCGACGTTCAGCTGGGATTGGGCCTTCCAGTATTTCGCGATTGTCGCGTCCGGGATGGTGGGTGGTTTCTTCGCCGACGTCTGTGCGCTAAGCGCCGAGGTTAGCAGTAACAACAGCGGGAGTTTCCTCATAGTCCTCCGTTCGATTCAGCCATTTTGAAAGCGAGCATAAACCCTTTGAGCCGCAATAGGAACAAGAATCTCCAGTGGATGTGGTGATGCAGTTGCAGGTGAGGCAGAGAGTTGCACGATCCAATGGAATCGCTTCGATCATCTCCTCATCCCTCCTTCGTCTCTTCTGTTGATGGTGCGCTGGGGGCTTGGGGTTCAGGGGGTACGGCTGGATTCCACGCCCTCAAATCACCGACAAATTCTACGAACGGCGTGCATCCTGAGAATCGCAGCATGGCATAGCTGCCGATGACACCCATAACCGTCGCCCGACATTCCCTATGACGCGAGACCCATACCTTGTCGCCCTTCGCGAATTCGGACGCCTTTTTCTGATTTCCCATCTACTCCACCTCACTTTCTACTTCCGTTGCTGAAGGGACGGGATCGGCCCGCAGTTGCGACAAGACATCCGGCGGGACAGTAAAGAGGCCAAGTGCGCCCTTGCACGGTATAGGGTTGGCGAATGCTATGGGGTTGGCTAGCACGAAGCCATAATCCCCAAAGAACCATGGGCTGCGGCTCTCGCGCACACAACCAACGATGTCCACGGTGCCGACAATGCACCCGCCAAATGGCCGCATGTCTGAGGTTCGCAGGGTCTTGCCAACTCTAATGTCGCGATCATCCAACATCGCTGCGGTCGAAGACACATCCTGCTCAATATCGAAGTGCTTCCACCACTTGCTCGCATGGACGTAGACGGTTCCGCGAAAGTTCGTGGGCCAGTCGCGATTCTCAACGTCCTTGCCAGCGTGCAGGATGAACCACCACCACGGCGCACGGATACTCAGCGCTTTCTCAGGCATCCCGTTTCTCCTGTTCTCCCTCTGTGTACTTGGCCCGACGCTCGTTCTCTAAGGCGATGCAGTAGTCCAAATCTCCGAGCAGTCGCTTAGCATGGCAGGCGCGGCATATTGTTTTACGTCGATTCACGCAGTTGCGATCCGGCACCGTCGCAGGAAGATTGTGGCAGAGCTTACACATTTTCTTGGGCATCGCGTCCCCCCGTGTACTTGGCGTGGCCATATTCAGCGATGAGTCTCTCCCTGCGCTCCACCACTTCTATCCGGGCATCGGGAAGGCGCGGCGTCCAGAACTTCACATACTCTTCGGCAGCCGCCAGAGTGGTGTGGAGCACGCTGCACGGATCCTCCTTTGGGCGATACAAAACCGTCTGCCAAAGGGTCAGTTCTCTCCCTTGGTCCGGTGCGGCAGCAGTCTCAGCAGGTGCAGCCATGAGTCCAGCAGATGCAATCTTCTCCTTCAATTCAGCCAGTTCGGACTTTATGGCGCAGTATTCACAAGGGACATACTTTTCTAGGCTCAGTCCGGCGACGTGGAGTAGACGCGGATAACCGCATTTGGAACACTCAGCGGGTGCAGCCTTTAGCTCGGCTAGTTCTTGCCACGCTTCATCGCGTTGCTTGACGACACGCTCGTACTCCTGCGAATACTCTCGGTTCATTTCAGTTTTGTGGCGCTCCAGAGTCTCTGCTCTCTCATTCGCAGCTTGGAGCGCAGTTTCGGCATGAGATATTTCAGATCGTAGACATCTCTGCGCATCGTCGATGTCCTGCATCGCCTCCTGATAATCGAAGGTGTCTGACCACCGCGGAGACTCGCCCTTGATAAGGAAATAGGCTTGGCTGAAGTGCTGCTCAACCTCCTCAAGTTCCTGCTTGGTTTGTAGGTGTTCTCTGCCCTCAAGAGATGCGTACCGGTCCAGCAGCCGCATGTGGTGAACATTGCGCTCGGCTTGATGGTCGCGGTCCTTCTCCAGTAAGTCCGCTCTCTCCTCCGCAGCCTGGAGTTGGGCCTCGCGATGTTCCAGCCACGCATAGGGAACTTCAGCACGTATGCGGCGGCGAAGCGCGATCTCTTCCGGCGTGGCGTTCGGCGTAATCCCATCTAGCGGTTGCAACTCTCCCTGTTCCGCTGGAGCTGCTTTGAGGGCAGGAGTTTTGAGGGCAGGTAAGGTGGCGAGACTAGCTTCCAACACATGAATATAAGCCACCAATTCAACCATGAAGGCAGGGCTAAACTTGATTAGCATGGGCAGCGAAGAAGACGCTGCGCTCTGAAGGGCTTTTTCCAGCGCGTCAATATCAGGCCGCTTGTCTGAACACCCCGCATCCTCTGGCTCCCCTGTAGGGGCCTCAAGGATACTGAGACGTTCACTAAGCATCATTGGCACGTCGGCGGGTGGCATCTCTGGCGCTGGCGCTACAGAGGCGAGAGCAGCGTGCCATGCTTCGCGAGCTATCCTCTCTCTAGTCCCGATGTCGTCGTCCGACTCGTGTTGCGCTGTCCACCACTCCTCAAACCCCGTCCCGGCTGGCTCATCCTTGGGCTGTTCCACCTCTGGGCTCTCAGAGAGTACAGGACGGTGCGCTCGCTCGAAGGCAATTACAGCGAGAGAGCTTCTGCGGATATGTGCATAATTGGTGCCCTCAGGGATAGTCACACCCGGAGACATATCATCGAACGTCGCACGCACTACCTGCTCATCATTCGTCCAGTCGATCTCCCGCTGCTCATTCATAGTTCCATCCTCCCTATCGAAATCAGGTACTGCCGGACTACTTGGTGCGGTTGCGGTCGAAGAATGCCTGCACTTGACGCTGCCATTCCTCGTGCTCATCCATGTTGCGGATTCCGCCTTGGGTTCTCGTCAACAGGTCCAGCGCCTCATTCAGTTCGCACTGAAGATTCACGGCCATACGAGTTGAGGCATCTAGCCCGCCGCCCCCGCCCAGCACCCAGCCGTCAGCGATAATCAACACGGTGCTGTAAGGCTCCTTGGGGAAATTGGTCCTAACAACAGGAATTACTGCTTCTTTCGTCCACTCTCCGCTCATGCTCTTACTCCTCTGTCTGGTGGGGATGGAGGGCCGCCCACCCTCCATCTTCCACGCGCTACGACGGCTTGTAATCGAACGGCATGAACGAGCTGAGTTCCGCCCTGGCCGCACAACGATTCCCCGTCTCGGGATGGTCCGCCGCGCCTGTGAACTCTCCCGCGGCGTTGGTCCCGCCCTTCAGGGCCATGATCTTCCTCTGGCCGTAGATGGTTTTGGGACGTTTCGTCAGCTTTTGGAGGTTCGGCCCGGTGTACTCTCCCACCTCGCCGATAGCCTTCTCCGCCTCGGAGTCGCGCAGGATATTCTGCACCTTCGCGTAGCCGATGGGTTCACCCTTCAGGATCTCGTCCAATTGCTTGACATGCTCCAGGGCCTTGAGACCCGCAATCGGTTTCCCTGTCAACGCCTTGAACGCCGCACCCACGCCAGAAGCGTTGTTCTTCTCCGGGTCGGGAGTGGTGGTCAAGGGCATTCCGGTGAAGACGAATTTCCCGTCGATCCTGGGGTTGTCCGGCGCGATGATCGTTCCTTTCACGGCAATCTCGGCGTGGGGCCTCGTCTCGTTCTTCCACTGCTTCATGCGGTAGGGGACGCGGTTGGACTCGTGAAACACGCCGCCGTTGGAGAATTTCATCTGGTACGTTCCGTCGGGGATGGGGGGCGCGGGACGGTTATAGTCCGCATCCGGGTCAAATTCCCCCTGCGCCGCAATCTCCGTATCCTGCTCCTCCAGCGACGCGAGGTAGCTGTCATCGTATGTAATCTCAACTGCCATAGTCTTCTCTCACTTTCATTGGGTTTATAAATCGGTTTAGGAGTTCTGTGCCATCACTTCCCCGCCAGTTCGAGCAGAATCTGCTGATCCAGCTCCCGGCGATTCGCCTTGGCGTCCGCAACGAGCTTGTTGTACAACTCCTTGTCGTCACCGCTGAATACCAGGGTCACGCGGTTGGTGCCGTTCGTCTTCTTCGCGCCTTCTGTTGCCATCACTTCTCCTTTCCGTTGTTGAGGAATTCGAGGAATTCACCCAACCCCTTATCGATGGACAGCGGCAGATAACCATTCGGCCACTTGTCCCACATCCGTCTCAACTCTGCCGGCGGGAAGCTGACCTTCGCCGGCCAGTCGACCTTGGGAATATCGCTCGGATGGCGGTTGTACCACGCCTTGATGACCTTACCCTTCCCAGCGCCTTCCGCTTGGAGATGAAAGCAGTGGTTGACGCGCGATGGCAACTTCCCGTTGATCGCCTTCCCAATGGTCTCCGGCCCGAGCGCCGTACGCTTGATGCCGCTATCGTCGTCCTCACCCTTACCTTCGAGCGCCGTGAACATCGTGATATGCACGGGGAGCGATTGGAAGGATTGCAGCAAGTCCAGAATCTCCGTATGACAATCCGCGTAGTGGTTCATGGTGTTCGTCCCCATTTGTTCGCCATCTTCCAGGCGGGGCGCTGCTGCAGGATCACCCGAGCGCTGATTCTTCTGCTTCACGTCGGACATAAAGGCGGTGGCGTAGGAGCTGAGGGAGTCAATGACGATTGCGCCGATCTCCGCTTCGTCTTCCGCGCTCCACGGTCTCCACTGCGTGTTGGAGATGTACTGCGTTACGCCATTCGCCACCTTCGCCGTGGGGCGGTTGATCTTCCCGTCGACGGGCCACTCCCCCCGCCTCAATTTCCGCATGATCGCGAAGGGGTTGAACTCGTGGGAGGTGGGAAATTCGAGCGGGACGATAATCCCCGAATCCACCAAATCCTGCGATGGTGACCACAGCGAGCCACGGTCGAGCGCAATGAGCCTCGTCTTCTTTCCATGCACGCGATGGATGAACTCCGCGATGTATCTCGCCTGGGTAGACTTGCCGGAATCACTCGCCCCGTAGCACATGATTGAAATCTTGTTATTCATTTGAACCTCGCGGCATAAGGACGCGCAGTGTCGCGCTGCCACTCTCCCAGATGTACACGCTGCGCTTGCCGCTGTACGCCATGCGCAGGAGCGCCCGTTCTGTTTCAGATTCAGGCTCTAACGCAATATCAACCCATGCCCTACGACCCTGACTCCGTCTGCTTTGATTGCCACTTTGTTCTACGCTCGCCTTCACCAATTCACCTCTTCCCTTCTCGCTCTCTCCGCCGTTTCAATCTCGTCCATAATGGCGAATTCCTCCGCCCGCTCATCGAGCCATTTTTCGTACTCTTCGTCGCGATAGGCACCAGAGGCTTCGCGCAGGTCTTCGTGGTCGATGTTGGTGTTACTCATTGTCGTCTCCGTGTTCGGGATGGTTGCTCAAACGGATTTGATAAAGGTCGCCAGGCTGTGCAGGTGCCCCTTCCCAACACGACCCAAGGAACGCACACCCCAGAAATGAATGGCATGAATGCGTATATTGCGGGAATAACTTGTCCAGCAATTCCTTTGGCGGCTCTCCTATGAGAAGGTATAGACGTAACTGCTCCAACTTGTCCGCAATCTCAAGCTCCTGCTGCACGACTTGAGTGCGCCAACTCTCCACCTCATCCGCTCGTCGCTCCACCGGCGTCTGCACCGGGAACACACTCGCGAGCGCCGAAAGATGACGGGGGAAAACGCGCCGATGGTGGAGGTCATCGATCCACGCCTTCACCCCGCCTTCGTACTCGCGCCAGATGGGAACTTTGCGCCATCCCTTGCCCAGACGCGAGGACCCGGAACCATCCTCCTTCTCCCACTCATAAGCCCAGCTCCACTCGTCCATCTCAGGAGTGTCGCCGCGCTTCAGCCAGCCGTAAATGAGGTGCGAATTCTGCTTATACAATCCATCCCACTTGTCGAGCGAGCGCCTTCCCTTCACGATCCACTTGTAGATGACGCCCTCAATGCGATGGCGGTACGTGTCGGACACGCTGCCGAACAAACGGTACAACTCCTCAGCGCGTGTCTGCTGTACGCCCCACACCTCGCTCATGCTCTGCATATCATGCCGCGCCTGCAACTCGTTCCGCTTGCCGAAGCTGGAACACGTCTTCCACGAGATGACGTAGAAATCGCCGGATGCCTTCTCGCGCACGAGAGCGTCGGGGCGGAACATGAGAGTCAGTCCATTGTCATAGGGACGATGAATGTTGGTGCCATCGAGCTTCACAGTGGTCTCAATTCCCATCGACCCTATCTCCAGAAGCGCGCGGCCCTCCCTCTCCACCTCCATCACCTCAAACTGCTCCAGGAACTCCTTCCCCTCATACAAGTGCCACCCACGTAGCAGGGCTTCAACTAACGCCATCTGCTCCTCTCTCCCATACCGCAGGGCATCCTCGACGTTCTTCGGCTCCTCGCCGTCGAAACTCGTGCCACCGTTCAATGCCTGTTCGAGGAAGAGGAACGCGCGCAGCACAGCTTCCTCCACATTCCCCTGAAGGAGATGCTCTGCTCCTTCATGGAACGCCGAGCCGAACTGTAACGGGAGCGACTTGCGGGTGCGCTGGAGGCCGGTGCCCAGATGGTGATACGCCAAATAGCGGGCCCTTGGACATTTCTGAAATTCAATGATCCTCGACCTGTCGATTTCTATTGGCATCTCTTCAACCTCACGTGCTCAGCTTTGTGGTGCTTGCGGCAGAGCCACACAATATCCTTGGGCTTCTTGTAATCGGGATGATGACGCTCTCCAAGATTCGTACAGCCCTCAATAGAGCAAGGCATTGCAGTTGGGTGCACCCGATTCGCAACACAATGTGCGGCGGCCTTTTCAGGAAACTTCTCACGCCAACGCTTTACTGCATTTGCTTGGATAGAGGCATCAGCAGCCTTTCTGTCCAACAACTTCTGAAAGTTGGTCTGCTGTCGGGCAGTTACTTCCGCGGGAGCCCTGAGTGCATACTCGGACCGCCGTTTGCTATTACAGGTGTTGCAGTAGGCATCTGCTTCTACGCACGGTGTGGGGCGTTCCTTACGCGTTCCATCACGGCCTGTGTAAAACTTCTTTATCTTCAGGCCGAAGTTGTCGCGGATTCTCTTAGATTGGCCACAACGTCCACAGGTCTTGAGGAGACCGCCACGACGAGCCAAGAAACTTTGGAAGGCTATTGTTCTCGCTTGGTCAGTTTCCATCACTCTTCTCTCAATCAATCAATTTGTTGTGATAACGGTACGCTCAGCGGTTGTGGATGTCAAGAACTATTTTCACTTACGTTCCACCTTCTTCGCAATACTCATCCAGTAGGTCAACTTCTTGCGCAGAATGGGCGCGCAGTCCGTAACCACGCCGTTCTCTACAACGAAGCCCGCACATAAATAGGAAGTCGTCACGCGGTATAGTCCATCAGCCAATGCCATCACTTACACTCCGCCAAACTCATCCCCCACGCCGCATCCGCTCCCACCTGAAACCCGCCCGGAGCCATCTCGGGATAAATCAACACGCGGCTCGGGCGTTCCATCTCCGCCTTCACATTCGCGATGCATTCCTCCCGCAACTCCTCCGCGCAGTGGAACACCATCGAATCGTGGATCTGGTTGCACAGGCCATATTTCTCGTCCCACCCGTTCGCGCGAATGCGGAGGAGGCAGTCACGAAAATGTCCAAACGCATGACTCGCCGGCAGAAACGCCACCGCCTGCTCCGCCTGTTCCCCCGCCACCATCTTCTGCAACTTCCTATCCCACCTCTGCACGTCGAAGAAGTGACGGATCGCGCCGAACTTACTCACAAGTCTCTTATCCTCCGCTGCCTTCGCCTTCACCTCTTGTTGTCCTTGCCGCAATCTCGGCCACAGCGCGTACACCAACTCCCATAACGCCTTCGCTTCCCACTCGCCCTCAAAATCCTCACGGTTGAGTTGAAACAACTTCCGATACCACATGCCGAATTGAATCGCGAGAATTGTCCGCTTGCCCTTGTAATTCCGCGTGAATTCGAACATTTCACCCTTACGCAGAAACTTGAATAACCCCGCCATGTCCGCGTCGTCACGTTCGTACAGTCCAATGCGCTCGGGCAACTTCAGGTAGTGACAAGTGAGGAAGGAATGGATATCAATCCTCGCCAATCTCGCGTAATCGGGAATGTTGAAATCATGCGCCGTCGTCAGGGCGTGAAAACTCTTGAAATCGAAGTTGACGAAGCATCTCCCAGACTTTGCTCTTTGCATGGAATTGAACGCTAGGCTCAACTCCTTCTGGAAAGAGGTCTTCCCGTGTTTGAGGCCGTTCTGCACGTTCGGCGATCTGGATGAGGTCTGCCAAGTAGCTGTCTGGAACGTAAACGTGGTGTGCACACAGCCATCCGAGGAAGGTTTCCACCCTTCGTAATAAGTCCCCTCCACCTTCGTCAACATCCTCCGCTGGATCAGCAACGGATAAATCGGGTGCTTCGTCTTCACCCACAACCTCTCCAACTCCTTCATTTCGGTAGTATCGCTGGCCTCCCCATCTTGCCCAGTACGCTTGGAGTGCTTGGGAACGGGGTGTTTGAAATGGCGCATGAACTTCAGCACTTGTTTCTGGGAATTCGGATTGAACTCCACCGGCTTCGCCCATCTCCGCACAACAGTTCCAGCAGGGACAAGCCCCGTACCGTGACAGACGGGACAGGTGGGGCGGACTTTTTTCAGGCATAGACATTTCTCCTCCTTCAGAATCGAGACTTCGATCTCCACCAGACCTTCCGTCGATTTCGGCGTTCTCTTCAACCCCGCCTTCTGCTTGGTGCTTAGCACTTCGGGCGGCACCAGGGCGCGGATTTCGGCATCGACGCGCAACCCCTCCCGCTCCAGCAACTCCCGCAGCTCCTCCCGCTTCCCGGCGTCGATGGGGATGCCGCGCGCGCTCATATCACGCAACACAGGATGTATGTCTCTAAAGTACGTGCAGTATGAATCCCAGAGGTTCACGCAACCTCCAATGCACGTTCATGACTCCAGCCACGACGTAATCTCAGGTGCGCTTTATAGTAGTCCACGCCGAAACGTTCGCACGCCACGATGAGCAGCATACGCTCACCCTTGACAGTGACATATACCGAGCTGCGTCGATTGCGCGCCTGCTCAGATGGTGTTGCCCATCGGCAATTCTTAGGGCCGTAGCCTTTGTCATTGTTTATGCGTTCAAGCGTGTGTCGAGCCGATGGGCGCGGTCCCATATCCCGAAAGAATGTTGTAAAGGATCTGCGCCACACCGCGCATACGCCGATGCCACGACCGCCATACTTGTGATATCCGATGTCTCGCTTGTAGTAACAGCGCTGCTTCATGTGCGCCCAGACCATGTACTCGGGAAGATGCCGAAGTCCATGCTGCTCACGGTACGGTACACTTGCTTTTGAGGGTGTCATTATCGCTCCTTTCAGCGATGAGGCGTGAGCCGGTGCTGATAACACCGACGCCCTCATTTTACTTCTACTTCAGTTTCCTGCAACATCTTCCGTACATATTCGTACACGGCTAAAGTGGCGTCCACATCAATGCAGCCGTAGAGTGAGAGATCGTCATCGGAGAGATGCTTCCAACTCATGGGAAAGCCCGCCATTTGAGCGCACGACTGTAAGTTGCGTGGTAGGTCACTCCAGAACGCGCCGTAGGCAACCATTGTGTCATCATGAGCACCGTTTATTACAACGCCATTCGCTTCCAACACAGGCGCGTCAAAGGTCCATGAGTTGTGTCCAACCTTTGTATTCGGTGTTGCCATGATTGCGCAAGCTACTTCAATGAATTCGTCGCGCCAGGGAAGTGCGATTCCTTCTCCGCGTCGCTGCGTCGCCTGGAACAGATGAATATCCCGATTGGCTGAATCGTGGACGCGCTCCTCCTCATCTTCGCGGGCAGAACGTGCAGTTTCGATGTCGAACACAATCGGTAATTGAGGATCAATCGCTCGATACCATTCCCACGCCTCATCAATCGTCGGCGCCGTCTGATACCGTGCGCCAAGATCCTCTAATTGAACCGCGAAATGTCTCCCTCTAACGAGTCTTCCACCTGCGAGAAGAAATCCTCGTCGGAGATCGCGCTGTAGCAAAGGCGTGAGGTGGGCCGCGCCGCGACGCAGGAATGCAGGATGATAAGTAGGAACCACGAGTCGGTCGGTCCCAGCTCCAGCACCGGCATGGACATATCCACGGGCGTAGTCAAGAGTTCCATATTTTCCTTTCGGCGGACTTGCGAGAGTGCGGAATGCAGTTCCCCCTAACGCTACAATCGCCGCGGGGTCCAGGTCAGCTATAACTTTTGTCAGGTAGTTCGTGGTGCATTGGGAGACCGCGCCATAAGCCCACGGCGCTCCCTCTAACCAATCCTTCGGCGGGCGGCATCGGACAACATTTGTGATCGCACACTCTGCGCGATCAACGTGAATCTCTCGCATTGCGTCTGCAAGTAGTGAACCTGACTGGGCGTGAGGTCGGAAAGGAAGTCCTTCGCGTGATTCAGATTCTCCACTTGCCTCGCCAACAAGGAGAAGACGCGTTGTTGAGTATCGGGGTCCAATTTCCACCTCCGTGAATCCGTGGCCGATTTTCTCAAGCGGGCATCCCACGCATCCGTTCGGCTTTATGTGCATTGCGACTCTTCTCTCGACAGGTGGGGCAAGTGTTGAATGGATAGCGTTTCTTGCGGCGAGGGCCGATGTTTTTCAACTTCGCGCCACACTTAGTACATCGCCGCAACGCGAGTCTATGAATCCTGCTCATCCATCGTCTCGACAATGCCGGCCTTTTCCAACTTTGCTACGCGTCTCATCTCAGGTGATAGGGCACCAAGAGCGAGTTTCTTCTGGCGTTTCTTACGCTCCCTATCAGACCACTTTGCCAGTTCCTTTACTGCCATGCGGCGGTCCATTGAGACGAATGCAGCATTGCAACGCACACGACCTGCACTGCCCTTCACCAGTAGCCGACGCTCTTCTACCTCGGTGTGTGTAATCTTCACGCCCTTTGCCCAGCGCGTGAGCCGAAGTCGGTTCAAACAAATTGGCGCATGACCCTCAATCGGTATCGCCACAATTGGCGCTTTCGCTTTGATCGCTGCTTCAATTGCATTGATATATGTCATCTCAATCCCCCTGATACCTTCCGCTCGGATTCCAACTCTGCGCCATTCTCTCCCGCGCCGTCCGCTCGCGTTCCGTCAACTCGGGCAGAGGGTACATGTCGTAGCTACCCCACCCGAACCAACCCTCCGGCACCATGATCCGCACCGTATGCCCCACGGCCTGCTGGTGCTCCCGCGCCATTCCCACGACATCAATCTCCGTCGCCCCCACGCAGTGCCACGCGCACCGGGCGCACTGCCCTTTACTCGATCGCATCGGGTACCTCCATGATGCGCAACGAGCCTTCCAACATCGCTTTCAAGCTCAGTTCGTGCAATTCCATGATCCGAGCATCGGCGCTGGTAAGGGGATATTCAATCTGGTAAGTCCGAAGCATCGCGGTTGCGTCTTCAAGGGTGGGAGCTGCCTTCAAATAGCACATTGTCAAAGTAGTCTTGGCGTCGTTTTCTCTCACAATTACATACATAAATCACTCCTCTCTCAATTCTTCTTCATCCGTTAGAAACACAATGTCCTGTTTGTCATTCGCCACCATTGGCGGAAGCCCGACACGATCCG
>Ga0126381_100005429_pt1 | contig 14029 bp, 5 predicted proteins | sample PanSoiMetPlot_28_FD_96465 | JGI IMG/M metagenome (GOLD analysis project Ga0126381, IMG submission 96465) | Tropical forest soil microbial communities from Panama - MetaG Plot_28 | ecosystem: Environmental > Terrestrial > Soil > Tropical forest > Bulk soil | place: Panama | collected 2016-02-17
GAGCGGGCGGGGAGGCACGGGCCCCGCCTCCCCAGCCGACCCCCTGGGTAGGCCGCAAGGGTAACCCGGGATCCTGCGGCTCATACCCAAGCTCGTTCGCGAGGGAGATTATAGCCTGCTTGCCCCGGCGTGTTGATGGTTCCCGATCATCGCCGAGATCACGCGTCGCAGTCGGTCTCTCCGGGCTCGCCGCTCAAAACGCAGACCGGAAAATCCGCCAGCAGCTCGGATACGCGAACGCGGTCTTGACCCTCCAATCTACTGCCCGTGAAAACGTTTCGCCATCTTCCGAGCGGTGGCGGCGTAATCTCCGTGCGGCCCCAATGGGCGGCCGGACCGCCTTGGTATAGCCGGTGCACCAAGCGCGGGACGGCAACGACCAGCGCCTCGTCGCCGCGCTTACGCACGAAGGCACAGAGGTAGTCGCTCGCCTCGCCCTCTGCATCCAGCGGCTGGTAGTCGCCTGCAGCAAAGAGTTCTGGCCGCATCCGCCGCAACTCGAGCAATTTGCGCGCGACAAACATCTTCTCTCGGCCGTCCTGCCATTTTTGCGCCAGCTCGGCCGGTGAGGCGCCGGTGACCTCCTCCAACAAGGCGCGCCGCACGTCCCAGTCGACCGGCCGGCGGTTGTCGGGATCCACCAGGTTGAAGTCCCACAACTCGCCGCCCTGATAAATATCGGGCACGCCCGGTACGGTCAGCTTCAGGACGAGCTGCGAAAGCGAAGAGATCGCGGCGAGCCGCGCCAGTGGTTCGACGAAGGCGTGAAACTCGACGAGGAACGGGTTTGGCCGTGTCGCGTCGAGCACGGTCTGCACAAATCGTTGAAGCGCCGCCTCGTAGGCGACGTTCGGGTTGCTCCAGCTCGACTGCTGTTTGCCTTCCCGCACCGCCTTGATCATATAGGCTTCGAGCCGCTCGGCGAGACCCTTCACTCCCTCGGCGTCGCCAGGGGAGAGGCCCGGCGGCCAGGCGCCGAGCAAGCTTTGATAAAAGAGATACTCGACATTGCGGTCGGGCACGATCTCGTCATCGACCTCGGTTCGCCGGGAGCGGTTGAGCCGGAACCACTGGATTACCCGGCGGCCCCACTCCCGCGGAATCTCGGAGATAAGCGCAAGGCGCACCCGGCCGTCCTCGCCGCGCTTGGTATCGTGTGTCGCGGTCGTCACCATCGCGCGCGGCCAAGAGCGCAGACGCTCTTGCATCAGATGATGAAAGGCGGCGACCGAGATGCCAAAACGGCGCGGGTCGCCGCCGACCTCGTTCAGCGCCAGCAGCCGGAGATAGCGATAGAATGCCGTATCCTCTGCAGCCTTGGCCATGACCGGACCGGTCACCTGCTGAAAATGCATTGCTGTATGCAATGCCTTCTCGGTATCGTCACAAAGCTCCGGTTCTGCCGGCTCGCCGGTGAGCACCCCATGTAGAAAATCGAAGATGCTCAGGTCCTGGGTGCGCCAGCGCTTCTTTGCCTGCGCCAGGGCCCATTCGATGTAGCGATGGTCTTCTGCGCTTGCGCTTTCCGGCGATACATAGGTGCGGTACACCGGGAAAGCCGCAATCACCTCTTCGAGCGCGGACAGCATCCCGTTCAAGGTAAAATCGCGGGTGCGCCAGTCGCGCATCGACAGCGCGTGAAATTCATGCGCCAGTACATTAACCTCGCTGGCGAAATTCACTTGCGTGATGCGATTCTTCGAGGCGTAGAGGATGTCATCGTAATTGTCATTACCATTGGCAAACCGCCGGTAGAGCCGCGTCATTGCCGCCTCACTGGCTGCATCGACAAAGATCCCCAGAACCTGATTGAGGAAATCATAGCCCGTCGTGCCGGCCACCGACCACGGCGCGAGGGCCTCGTAGCGCGCCAGAATCTTCTCGACCAGCACGTAAAGCGGCGCAGCAAAGCTCTGCTGCAGCTGCTCGCAATAGGTCTTCGGGTCAAACAAGCCGTCGATATGGTCGATCCGCAGACCCTGCACCTCGCCGCGTTCTATCAGCTTGAAGACCAGCCGATGCGTTCTCTCGAACAGCTCGGGCAATTCCATACGCAAGCCGGCGAGCTCGTTGATGTTGAAGAAACGCCGGTAGTTGATCTCTTCGGCCGCGACACGCCAATACGCAATCCGGTAGGCTTGCATCTCCAATAGCCGGTGCAGTGCCTCAAAGCTCGCCCGCTCGCCGGGTTGGCCAGCGAAACCCGTCAATGCCCGCTCGATCGCACCCGCGAACCCCGGCGCGCGGGCGCAGTCGGCTAGGCATTGCTCCAGCTCGTTCGCACGTTCGCGAGCGTTGGGCGCGCTGCATCCATCAAGCGCTGCAAACTGTCCGGCCAGGCCGGCCAGCCGCTCGTCGCCGGCCTTGAGAATTATCGCGTAAGAGCGCGGAGAAATCGGGAAGCGGTGCTCATAATACCATGCGCTGAAGCTTCCCTTCGCGCGATCAAAGCGCAGCGCTATCTCGCCCTTCTCGAGAATTATTCCGTAGTGATCCCCCAGCACCGGAAGAAGCACACGGCCTCTCATATCCGGGCGAATTGGTTCCCAATTGATGTCGAAATAGGCCGCAAAGGGGGAATCCCGACCCCATTCGAGAACATCGAGCCACCAGGCATTGTCGCTGCCGATGCCCATGTGATTGGGAACGAAATCGAGGATCAATCCCATGCTATGCGCATGGAGCGCATCGACGAGTGCCCGGAAATCCGCCTCCGTGCCGATCTCCGGATTGAGCCGGTTGTGATCGATGATGTCATAGCCGTGGGCCGAGCCCGGACGCGCCTCCATGATTGGCGAGGCGTAAATATGGCTGATGCCGAGAGCCGCCAGATATGGCACCAGCTCCCTGGCATCGCGAAACGTGAACTGGCGATGAAACTGCAGTCGATAGGTGGCGCGGATCTCGGTGAAGTTGTCCGGTAATCCGCTCATAATTTGGCCGAACGAAGCCGCGAGGCTTCAACCACACCCGCTACCCGGCGCAGCTCGCCGCCATTGACGATCTCTTCGAGACTGCAGGACAAATGGCGGCGCCAGTTGGGGTGTGCATCGGTGGTCCCCGGCAAATTTGCCTGCTCGGTCTCGCACAGAACATCCTCGAGCTGGACCAGCATCAGACGCGCGCGTGACAGACCAAGATAGGTGAGAATAGCTTTCCCTAACTCCGGTGAATAGATCGGCTCACCGTTCTCGTGCAGGAATTCGCCGATCTGTGCCGATGTGAGCAACCCCTCTCGGACGAGCGCGTCGAGCAGCCGGCGGCGATCGCGCCGGCGCTCGTCGGCCTCGGCCTCCTGCATACACAGGTCGGGGTAGAGTTGAAGGCGCCGGCGCCAAGCGATGTCGGCACCAAGCCAAAACCCCTTCAGGGTCGCGATATCATGGGTCGCCGCCGAGGCTGCAGCCAATGCCGGGTATTCGGCTGGCCGCATGAAACCGCCATTCGGCCGGCGCTCGAAGACAAAAACCCGGTACGACAGTATATTGGCTGACTGCATCGTGTCGCGAAAGCCTGCCGGCACGGTCCCCAGATCCTCGCCGACGATAGCGCAGGCGTTCCGGCAGCTCTCAAGTGCAACGATCCGGACCAAGTCACCGAACGGATAGTTCACATAAGCGCCGGCTCGCGGCTCCATCCCGCTCGGAATCCAATACAGCCGGTTGAGCGACATGACATGATCGATGCGCAAAATCCCGGCATGGCGCATATTGGCGCGCAGTGATGCAATGAAGGGGGCATAGGCTTGGCGCTGCAGCACCAATGGATTTACCGGCGCCAAGCCCCAGTTCTGTCCGCTGCGGTTGAGGGCGTCGGGCGGCGCCCCGATCGAACCTCCCGGCGCAACCAATTCCTGATCCGCCCAAGCCTCCGCGCCATTCGGATCCGCACCGACTGCGAGGTCCCGGTAGAGCCCGATCGAAAGCCGGGCATCACGGCCCGCGTCGGCCGCAGCAGCTAGTTGCCGCTCCGCCTCCCACTGCAGAAACTGGAAGAACGCGATTCGGTCTCGATGCGCGGCGGCAAAGGCAGCCACCTCGGGTGATCGCGGGTTGCGCATAGCCGGCGGCCAGCTGTGCCACGAGAACTGTTTTTCCTTGATGTGGTGCTCATGGAGTGCTTCGAAAACTGCGAAATCGGCAAGCGGTTGGCCGCCATTATTCTGAAACTCCCGGAAGGCCTGCCCGAGAGCGCTCTTTGCGCTTCCGCTCGCGCCGAGCTCGTGCAACTGGAAGCGCTGGAATAACGCCTCGAGCACTCGCCGCTTGCATGCCGCGACGGCCCCGTAATCGATCAGCTCGGCCGAGCGGGCGGCCCAATGGGTCGCCCCGAACCATCGCTCGTGCAATAGCGCTCGCGCGTTCTCGTCTTCGGCGAACCCGGGCACCGCGGTCACATCGATGTAGAGGTAATCGAGCCGGCCGCGGCTCGATGGCGAGTAAGGGCTCACATGAAGCGGTTCGGCGGCGAACAGCGCGTGCAAGGGGTTGATGCCGAGGACCGAAGCGCCGCACGAGCCGGCAGCACGGGCGAGCGCCGCGAGATCGGTGAAGTCTCCGATGCCCCAATTCTTCTCGCTGCGCAGGCCGTAAAGCTGACAGCTGAGCCCCCAGCGGCGCTCTCGAGGTCCGAGCTCGGCAGGCAGATAGCAGCGATCGGGGGCGACGATCAGTTTGGTCTGCGCGGTGATCCCCCCAGCATCGACTTCGAGCCAGTGGTAGCCGAGAGGCAGATGTTTCGGCAACGGCAGCGCCGCCCGATTGCGTCTGCCGGCAGCCGATATTCGACCCGACCGCCGGTCGCCATTCTCGAGATGACACGTCCAGGCGATCTCGCGTGCCGCGGCGGGCAGGCGCAGCGGAACCGTCGGGCGGGTATCTTCTGCGGAGACGACATGCACCGCTTTCAGCCCCAGCGGCAGACTTTGCTGCTGCTCCTCCAGCTGACGTTCCGCTTGCAGCGGGGCCGCTGGCAAGCCAAAGGCGGCGATCAACTTCAGCAGCGTATCGTCGCACGCCTCCCGCGTTTCACCCAAGGCATCAGTATAGCGCGCCTCGAGCCCGATCCGCCCGGCCAGTCGCAACAGGGCGGCGCGATGGCTCATCGATTAGTCCTTCTCCCGCAAGGGATGGAAGGAATTAGCCTCGATTTTCATTCCCAACGGCCTCGATGAGAGAAAACGCGGCGCTAAAGGGGGCTCCCGGAACATCGGATGAAAAAATCATCCGTCTGTTCCGGAGGTTCCCAGGTACCGAGACAGGCCGACCGGAGAAATTGGCGAGGAGCAGAAGCTGCGAGCCGTCGCCTAACCGCCATTCGACACTGACCGCTGTCGGTCCCATAAGGTGAAATGCTCCAGCGGATGGTCCAATGCCGGTGAGCCGGGGCACGATCTCGCGCTTTCTGATCTCGATCAGCCGCCGGTACCTGGCGAGCCAGCTCGAATGGGGCTCGATGCACGGCTCGGTCCAGTCGAGCCGGGACATCTCGTATGTCGACAACGCGGTCGGATCCGGAATCTGTGCGCGGGCGGTTTCGTCCCGGAATTCCGGGAAATGTGCGAATTCCCGGCGGCGGCCCCCGCGCACCGCGTCGCGCAGTCCCGGCTCGAAATCACAAAAGAACGCGAAGGGCCGGAGGCTTGCCCATTCCTCGCCCATGAACAGCAGCGGGATCTGCGGCGACAGCAGCACAATGGCAATGCCGGCGTATAGAGCGGATTCCTCGGCGCGCGCCGCTAGCCGCGTCCCGAAGGGATGGTTGCCCACCTGATCATGGTTTTGCAGAAAACCGACAAAAGCCGTGGCCGGCAATTCACCGGAAGGCTCCCCACGCGGGCCTCCGCCGCGGAACGGGGAGGGCTCTCCCTGATAGGCCAGTCCTTGGGCGAGCGCGCGCCCGAGATGTTTGGCCGGTTCGGCGGCGTAATCGGCGTAGTAGCCCGCCGTGTCGCCGGTCACCAGGACATGCAGGACATGGTGGAGATCATCGTTCCATTGCGCAGAGTGCCCGGCTAGCCGGCCACCTGTCCGCCGCAGATAACGCGTTTGATTGCGATCGTTCTCGAGCACCAAATGAACTTCGCGGCCGCTTATCCGCCGCCTTATGGTCTCGGCAATTTCGCTTACTATGTCGGGCTCGCTCTCGTCGAAAATTGCATGCACGGCATCAAAGCGCAGCCCGTCGAAATGAAACTCCTCCAGCCAGTAAAGGGCATTGTTTATGAAAAAATCACGCACGGGCCGGCTGTTGGGTCCCGAAAAATCGATTGCCGCGCCCCATGGCGTTTGGTGGGAATCAGTGAAGAAATCCGGGGCAATCGCGCTCAGGTAATTGCCTTCCGGGCCGAAGTGGTTGTAGACAACATCGAGAAAGATAGCGAGACCGCGCCGGTGGCATGCTTCCACTAGCCGTTTCAGATCATCCGGCCGGCCATATGCGGAAGCGGGCGCATAAAGAAAGACGCCGTCATAACCCCAATCACGGCTTCCCGGGAAGGCCGCTATCGGCATCAGCTCGACGGCCGTGGCACCGAGATCGACGATATGATCGAGGTGCTCTGCCGCTCCGGCAAAGTCGCCGGTTTCGGAGAAGGTGCCGAGGTGCAGCTCATAAAGCACGACCTCCTCCCAGCGGCGGCCTCGCCACCCGAGATCGCTCCAGTCATAGGCTCTCGGGTCAATGACCTCGCTCGCGCCGTGAACACCCTCAGGCTGATAGCGTGAGGCCGGATCCGGAAACGCCTGGCCGTTGACTAGATAGCGGTAGCGGGCCCCTGGCCGGGCCAAAGACGTCGACAGTGCGAACCAGCCGCCGGGCTCATTCGCCATTGGCAATATAGGCGTGTCGGCGGCTTCGATTTGCAAGGACACGGCACTGGCGCCCGGCGCCCAGAGGCGAAACCGAACTCCATCGGGTTGCACCTCGGCCCCGAAGGGAAGCTCACCGAAACGGTGCATTGCACCTCCTCACCGGAGACTCTCAGGTGTCGCAAGCGGGGTGCGGAAGCCTTCCGGACGCGGCGCCCGGTTGATGAACAGGGCAAAGGAGTGCGCGGCCAGCCGAAAGACCTCTCCCGGCGCGTAGAGTTTTTCCTCCGCCGCGAGCCCGCTCGGCCGCGAGGTGTCGACTAGTGGCTCCCATGACATGGGCGCAGCGAGCACCGGGAAGCGAAAATCCAGACTCTCATGATACGCGTTCATCATGACAAAAAAGCTTTCGTCGATGTCGCGCTGACCACCCGGGGTAAAGAACTCGCCGGCCGCCCCGCTCAAGACAAAGCCGAAAGACAGTGCGACCGGGTTTTTCCAGTCCTCTGCGGTGGCCTCTTTGCCCGATGGCGTGACCCAAGTGATGTCTTTGACGCCTGCCTCCGAGAGCACCTCGCCACGAAAAAAACGCGGGCGCGAGAAGACACGGTGATGGCGCCTGAGGTGCACCAGGTAGCGCACGAAGCGTGCGAGGTTCTCGTCTTCGGGCCTGATGTTCTCCCAGTCGAACCACGAGGTTTCGTTGTCCTGGCAATAAGCGTTGTTGTTGCCCCGCTGGGTCCGCCCGATCTCGTCGCCGGCGAGCAACATCGGCACGCCGAGGGACAACAATAGGGTCGCGAAAAGGTTACGCTTCTGGCGGTCGCGCAGATCGACGATCGCTGGATCGTCGGAGGGTCCCTCGACGCCATAATTGCAGCTGTAATTGGCATCTGTCCCGTCGTGGTTGCCTTCGCTATTGCGCTCATTGTGCTTGGCGTTGTAGCTAACGAGGTCCTGCAATGTGAAACCGTCATGTACAGTGATGAAATTGATGCTCGCCCATGGCCGCCGGCCGCGATATCCGAAAATATCGGAGGAGCCGGCGACGCGTGAGGCGACATCGGCAACGAGACCCTTATCACCCTTCCAGAAGCGTCTGATCGTATCCCGGTATTGGCCGTTCCACTCGGCCCAGCCAGGCGGGAAATTGCCGAGCTGATACCCGTACGGGCCGAGATCCCAAGGCTCGGCAATGAGCTTCAGTCCGGCCAATACCGGGTCTTGAAGGATGGCGTCGAAAAAAGCGCTGCCCTGGCTATAGTCGCCGTTTTCGCGGGCGAGCGTCGTGCATAAATCGAAGCGAAAGCCGTCCACATGCATTTCCAGGGCCCAGTAGCGCAGCGAGTCCAGCACCAGCTGCAACACCCGCGGATGATCGAGGTTCAAGGTGTTGCCGGTCCCTGTCACGTCGTAATAAAAGCGGCGATCGGCCTCCAATCGATAATAGGAAGCGTTGTCGATGCCGCGGAAGGACAGGGTGGGGCCAAGATGATTGCCCTCGCCACTGTGATTGTACACGACATCCAGGATGACTTCGATCCCGGCGTCGTGCAGCCGCTTTACCGCGGTCTTGAAGCCGGCGATCGACGGCGTTGCGAGGAAGCGTTGATCCGGCGCAAAGAAGCCGATCGTGTTATAGCCCCAATAATTGACCTGCCCGCGCTCGATCAAGTGGCGGTCGTCAATCGACGCATGGATCGGCAACAGCTCGACTGCAGTGACCCCGAGCCCGACAAGGTAGTCGATCATCGCCGGGGAGGCGAGCCCGGTAAATGTGCCGCGCTGCCCAGGCTCGACCTCGGGATGCTTCATCGTTATACCGCGCACATGCAGTTCAAGGATGATGGTCTCTTCCCAAGAGGTCCGCGGACGGTGGTCATCGCCCCACGTAAAAGCCGGCTCGACGACGCGGCATTTCGGTACATTGCGCGCGTTGTCGCGACGGTCGAATGACAGGTCTTCGCGTGGGCTCCCGACGCGGTAGCCAAACACGGCGTCGCTCCAGCGGACGCGCCCCTGCAGGGCCTTGGCATAGGGATCTATCAATAGCTTGTGCGGATTGAAACGGTGGCCGTTGGCGGGATCATACGGCCCGTAAACCCGGTATCCATAAAGCAGGTTCGGACGGGCGTCCGGCAAATAGACGTGCCAAACCTCATCGGTATATTCCGGAAGCACGATGCGTGCTTCCTCGTGCCCGCCGGAGCGGTCGAATAGGCATAATTCGACCTTCTCGGCATGTGCTGAAAATATTGCAAAATTGACGCCTTCCCCGTCCCAGGTAGCGCCGAGCGGATACGCGCGGCCTGGCCAAACTTTCCAGGACGCAGCCATCAGTGTCGAAGTGGCCGCAGGCCCCTCACCCCGCCCCTTTCCCTGTGCGCGGGGAGAGGAAAGGACCCGCGCAGCGGGAGGGCGAGGGGCGGCATCCGGCGAGGACTCAGTCCTGAGTAAAAATTAGCGTGCCAAGCGGCGGCAATTTCAAACACAGCGAGTGCGGGTGACCGTGCATCGGATAAGGGTCGCTATGGACCTCTCCAGCATTGCCGACCCCGCTGCCGCCGTATTCCATCGCGTCCGTGTTGATGCGCTCCCGATAACGGCCCGGCCGCGGCACGCCGATCCGATAATTTTCTCGTGGCACCGGTGTAAAGTTGCAGACGATGACTGCCAGCTCGTGCGGATCGCGGCCGCGGCGCACATAAGAAAGGACGCTCTCGGGTGCATTCGCGGCATCGATCCAGGAAAAGCCATCGGCATCGCAGTCGAGGCGGCAGAGCGCCGGTGTATTGCGGTAGAGATGGTTTAAATCGTGCACGAGTTGGCGGACCCCGTCGTGGAACGGATCGGCAAGCAGCTGCCAGTCGAGCCCGATGTCATGGTTCCATTCGCGCTCCTGCGCGAATTCGTTACCCATAAACAGGAGCTTCTTACCAGGATGGGTCCACATGAAACCGAAATAGGCACGCAGATTGGCGAAGCGCTGCCAGCGGTCGCCCGGCATCTTGCCGATCAGCGATCTCTTGCCGTGCACGACCTCGTCATGGCTGAGCGGCAGGATGAAGTTCTCGTGAAATGCATAGAGAAGGCCGAAGGTAAGATCGTTGTGATGGTATTTCCGATGCACCGGATCGAGCGATATGTAGCCCAACGTGTCGTGCATCCACCCCATGTTCCATTTGAACCCGAAGCCGAGCCCGCCGACATAGGTCGGGCGTGACACCATCGGCCAGGCGGTCGATTCTTCGGCCACGGAAGTCGCCCCCGTCTCTGCAAAAACGAGTTCGTTCATCCGCCGCAGAAACGCGATGGCTTCCAGATTCTCACGGCCGCCGAAAGTATTCGGGATCCACTGGCCTTCGGGGCGGCTGTAATCGAGATAAAGCATCGACGCGACGGCATCGACCCTGAGGCCGTCGATGTGGAATTCGCGCAGCCAATAACGCGCGCTCGACAGCAAGAAATTGGCCACCTCCCGCCGGCCGTAATTATAAATGAGGGTGTTCCACTCAGGGTGAAATCCCTGCCGCGGGTCGGCGTGCTCGTAAAGCGCGCTTCCGTCAAACCGCCCGAGCCCGTGCGGGTCGGTTGGAAAATGTCCGGGAACCCAATCGAGCAGCAGGCCGAGACTGGCCCGATGGCAGGCATCGACAAAGGCGCGGAAATCGTCGGGCGTCCCATACCGGCTGGTCGGCGCAAACAGCGAGATCGGCTGGTATCCCCAGGATCCGTCGAACGGGTATTCGGTGACCGGCATGATCTCGATATGGCTGAACCCCATCTCGGCTGCGTAAGGGACGAGCTGCTCGGCGAGTTCGCGGTAGGTCAGATACCGTCCGTTCTCGGCGAGATTGCGTCGCCAGGACCCGAGATGAACTTCGTAGATCGAGATTGGCGCTTCGCGATCATTGCGCCGCCAGCGTTCCACCATCCACTGGCCGTCCTGCCACACATGGCGTGACGGATCGGCGATGATGGATGCGGTTTTTGGCGGCGTCTCCGACCGTTCGGCATAGGGATCAGCCTTCAGCGGCAGGAGCTGACCCTGCGCACCAATAATTTCGTATTTGTAGAGTTGTCCGGGACGCAGGCCCGGCACAAACAGTTCCCAGAACCCACTGACATTCCGCATCGGCATCCGTCGGCCATCCCAGGCGTTAAAATCGCCAACCACGCTGACGCGGCGGGCATTCGGCGCCCATACGGCGAACGCGACACCTTCGACCCCTTCATGCACAAGCGGGTGCGCGCCCAGCTTTTGATAGGCCGCGAAATGGCTGCCCTCTCGGAGGAGATAGACGTCCAGTTCACCGAGGACCGGGGGAAAACGATAGATGTCGTAGAATTCGCGTTCGACCCTGCCGTTTGAGACCCGCAATCGGTACCGGAAGGGCTCCCGGCGATCGGCCATCGTGGCTTCAAAAAAGCCGTCTTGATGAACCAGAACGCCCTTCCCTGCGACTTCGCCGGTCGCCGCATCGATGACCGACATTTCGCGCGTCCCAGGCAACATCGCCCGTACGCACATCCCGGCTGGCGCCCGGTGCATACCGAGGAACGAGAACGGATCGCCGCACCGCGCCGCGACGACCGCATCGACCTTCGGATCACGCTGCCGCAGCACGCTCGGCCGCCTCCACCTTGGCCAAAATGCTGAGGACGCCGTTCAGCGGAATATCTACCCAGCTCGGACGATTGGCTAATTCATAAGAGACCTCGTAGACTGCCTTTTCGAGCGTGAAGAATGCCAACATCGTCCGTGCTTGCGTCTTGCTCACCGGATAAGCCGCGCATCCGCGCATCGCTTTGCGATAAGCGGCGCGAAAACCGTCCACCGCCCTTACCCGCCAGGCTTCGGCCAATTGCGTCATCCTGGGCGCCGCTGTCGGACGCGCCTCGGCGAGTTGCCGCACCGCCGTGAAGCTGGCGTAATCAAAAGATCGAATCATTCCGGCGACATCGCGCAATGGCGAGCTCTTGCGCCTGCGGTCGGTCAGCGGCCGCGCCGGCTCACCCTCGAAATCGATGATGAAGAAATCGTTCTTGACGACCAACACCTGGCCGAGGTGGAAATCCCCGTGGAATCTGGTCTTTTGCGCCTGGACCTGATCCGGGATCAGCTCTCGGATCTGACGGAAGAGGCTGTCGCGCTGCGCGAACAGGCGCTCGACGAGTTCTTGGCTGGCAGCCGGCAAGTTCGCGCGCTCGCGCTCCAGTTTCGAAAACATGTCGGCGGTGGAGGCTTCGAGCTCACGCCGCCATTCGACGACATCGCCGGCGGTTATCGGCTCAGGGGCGAAATCGGGATCGTCATGTCCCTGCTCGGCAAAAGCGCGGTGCATCTCGGCGGTGCGCAAGCCGAGTTGACGCGCCAGTGACAGAAAGAAGACATCGGGGTCGGGCAAGTCGGACGGGTGACCGCCGCTCGACACCAGCGCATCGTCGAGATATCGGGTGAGATAGTCCAAGGCTTGCGTCCAGCCGTCCCCCTGATTGCGGACAAAGCCGAACAGAACGCCGAGTGCGTGTGTTTCCGGTCCGTTGTTACCGTCGAGATCTAGCTCAATAAACGCCAGCAACGGCGGCGTGTTGGCGAACCCGGCGCGCTCCACGAGAAAACGGGACATTTCAATCTCGGGATGCGGTCCAGGCTGCAGGCGCCTGTAGGTCTTGAGCATCGCGTAATCCTCGACGATCACCGAGCTGTTCGACTGTTCGGCCCCGCTGCGCCGGACCACCAGGCGCTCCGGCGGTGCCATTTGGTCAAAGAGCGGCGTCTTGCGGCAGCGGATCTCACCTCCTTCTAGCGGATTTGTCGCCTCTTGCCGGATGGCCTCCATGAGCGCCAGTGGAAAGCCATCCTGCGAAAGGGCGTCGACGAGCGCCCCCTCACGGCGAAACTGCCGCAACTCGGCAAGGGTCGCCGGGATCAATCCCAGTCGCAGTTCGGTCTCCGCGCTGGACCATATTGCGGCCAGCGGAAGGAAATAACGCTGCCGTTCGCCGCGTACGAGCTGGGCCTCGACAACCCCCGCCAGATACCTATCGGGCCCCGATCCTTCCTCCGCCGGCCGGGTGATCTCGCCACGCGCTAGCACCGAGGCCGCCTTGACCCGTTGATCCTTCGCCCCGAACCACCGCTGGCGCGGCAGAAACTTGGGTATCACGTCGCTGTCGAGCTGCAACAGATTGGGCTGGCGGAACAAGTCCGCCCAGCCGTGCGGCATCACCAAGGTGAAGAATTCGGGTAGTACGGCTCGCAGGCTCGCCGTTTCGGTGCCAGTCGCGAGAAGCTCGAACCAGAAAAAACTGTACCCCTGCAGCGTCAGCAGATAGGGCAATTCGCCGATCGGCGGAAATGCGCTGCGCCCCAGCAGCTCGACCGGCTGCCGGCCGCGCCAATCCGAAAGATCGAGTTCGACCGCTTGCGGGGTGCGCGACAGATTGGCGACGCAGAGGACGATTTCGTCGCCATAGCTGCGCAAATAGGCGATCACCTTGCGGTTAGCCGGGTAGAGGAACCGCAAGGTGCCGCGCCCAAAAGCGCGCCGTGACCGGCGGGCCGCGATCAGCCGCTTCAGCCAGTTCAGCAGCGACGACGGAGAGCGGCTCTGCGCCTCGACATTGACCGCCTCGAACCCATAGACCGAATCCATGATCGGCGGCAAATACAGCCGCTCAGGGTCAGCCCGCGAAAATCCGCCATTGCGGTCGAACGACCACTGCATCGGCGTGCGCACACCATCGCGATCGCCGAGGAAGACATTGTCGCCCATGCCGATCTCGTCGCCGTAATAGAACACCGGAGTACCGGGCATCGAGATCAGCAGCGCGTTCAACAGCTCGATCTTGCGCCGATCGTTCTCCATCAGCGGCGCGAGGCGCCGGCGAATGCCGAGGTTCAGCCGGGCACGCCGGTCGGCGGCATAATAGTTCCACAGATAATCCCGCTCGCGATCGGTCACCATCTCGAGCGTCAGCTCGTCGTGGTTGCGCAAGAACACCGCCCATTGGCAGGTGTCCGGAATATCAGGCGTCTGCCGCATAATGTCGGCAATCGGGTGACGGTCCTCGGTGGCGATCGCCATGTAGATGCGCGGCATCAGTGGAAAGTGAAACGCCATGTGGCATTCGTCGCCCGCGCCGAAGTACTGCAGTACGTCCTCCGGCCATTGATTGGCCTCCGCCAGCAGCATGCGATCTCGGTAGCGCGTATC
>Ga0126381_100005430_pt1 | contig 14027 bp, 21 predicted proteins | sample PanSoiMetPlot_28_FD_96465 | JGI IMG/M metagenome (GOLD analysis project Ga0126381, IMG submission 96465) | Tropical forest soil microbial communities from Panama - MetaG Plot_28 | ecosystem: Environmental > Terrestrial > Soil > Tropical forest > Bulk soil | place: Panama | collected 2016-02-17
AAATCTCGAACCAGCTACAGCGCTGGCGCTCGCGCGCCGAGTCCGTCGCGCCAAACCTCCAATTCGACCGCACCGGCTCAACGGCTTACAGCGACAACATCTATGCCTCTGCGAGGCACGCCTTTGGTCGAATGAACCGGCTCATCGCCGACCGCATGGTGTTTGGCCAGAAGCTCGAGAGACTCAACTCGCTAATCGACCACATCCGCGAGGAGCACGGCCAAGACGCGGCGAACCGGGCGCTCACGCTAACAAATGCGATGCGCGGGCGAAACTGGATGGGCTACGGCGTGCAGAACCAATTGATGAATGGGTTGCTGCGCGCGGACCGCACGTACCTTTCGCTCTCCTGGCTCTATCACTTACCGCAAAACTTCTTCACGGCCCAACGGTTTGGTTGGGCCAACTTCACCAAAGGCTTCGTCAAGACCCTCAACGACCTTCGCACACCCGAGGGGCGCGAGGCGGCGGTACGGTTTGGCGGCTGGCTCGACCAGACCCGTGAGCGATACTACGAGGGAGCGGTTGACCCACTCATCGACCGAAAGCCCACGCCACTCGAAAAGCTCGGCGACATCGCCTCGATGCCCTTGGAGTACGCAGTTAACTTCTCAAGGCAAGTCGCAACACACGTTGGGCGGCAGGTGTTCGATGACCTTTTGCCCAAGGTGGTCAACGGCGACGCCAAAGCGCTAAAGGCGATGAACGAACTCATGGGCACCTCGACGCACGCCGCGAACTACGCCGCGCTCGGCGGCAAGGCTTTGGACGAAGCGAGGATGCGAGCGGGCGTGCGCGCTGCCGATTGGGCCTTCTTTAGGTTCGATGCGCTCTCGGCGCCTCCAGCGCTTGCCGAGACGCCGTACCTCAAGATGTTCATGCAGTTTAAGAACTTTCTCTATCCCTACACCAGGACTGTCGTTCATGAGCTTGCGGGTGACGGCGTGCCTTGGCAGCGCCGCGCCAGGATGGTCGCAACGCTTGGCCTGCTGATGCCGACGTACTCCTACGCCCACGCTCGCCTGCGAGAGGCCCTTGGCGCGGGCACCAAAAACACCCACTCGATGGTCAAGGCATTCGACAAGCTCTACAAGGGCGATGTGACTTTCGCCAACGCAGTCAACGTCGAGGCCCAAGCCTTCGCGGTCCAACACGTCGTCGGACTGTTCGAGGGTGTGGCGGACGCGATGTGGACGGGGAACTCACAGAACCTAATCGACATCGCCGGTGATATTCCCTCAGTCTCGTGGCTCTCGACGGGCGTGATGGCGGGGAGAAATGGCGCCGCAGGCACTTACAATTGGGCTGTCGGCAAGCAGGCCCTAGCCAACTACCAACTTCACAAGGCGGCGGCGCAGGGTGGGACAGTACTATTCGGAAGCCTTGGCCGAGGGCTAGTGACAAAGGCCCTCGGCACCGCTCGAAAGCCTACGGCTTCGAGGCGGGTTCTGTTTGGAGGGCTATAGTAGTAGCTTCGAACAGGTCGCGCCAATAGACTTCAGCCTTGCAGGTAGCACAGTCGCCCCAGGCCACAAACCCCCAGGGCCAAAGGCCCTCGGGCTCGTCGTCGGCCTTGGGAGTCTCGCCGCCCGCGCGCCGTTTCCAGTCGCTCGCGGCTTCCAAGTCCTCCGCCTTGAACTCGTGAATCTCGTGGCGGTTGTCGTTGAGGAACTTCACCTTGATGACGCTCGACTCCTCGACCACCTCGAATTTTCGCTCAGACGCTTTTAGCTCAAAGGTATCCATGGACATTTACTCCCTCGCTTCACTTAATCAGACCACTAACTTCAAACTCTCAGCCTCGGTGCCGAACCTCGCGGCTCGGGTCTCGTGGGCGGCCATCGAGCCGTCGCCGGGGGTCTATGACTTTTCGACCATCGAAGCAGCTTTAGCTGCCTCGAAAGGACTCACCTCACTAAGGGTGTTGCTAGGTACTTTTTGCCCCTCGTGGTTAGTTTGCCAAAGGGTCGTAGGCTTGCCGGTGCCTTGGGACCACAACTTCGCTGTCGCCCTCAATCCACTCATCAAAGCCCTCGGGGCGGCGAACTTTCCGCTGTCCCGCCTGTGCCTCAACCCCGACACAGGAACGAGCGGTGAGTTTCGCCTCGACGAAGGGACGTTGGCCCAGTGGCAGGCCGTAGGCTATACCCCAAATGTGCTCGAAAACAACTTCAAGACCTGGGTCGGGGTAGTCGAGGGCCACGTTGCTAGTCCGCTGTTTGTAAGCTGGGTGCCGGGCGGACCGACCAAAGCCTTCGACCCCGCGAACAGCCTAGCCATCAACGCAGCCTTGCTGGGTTGGTTCGCCGGGGGCAACATGAACAATGGGGCCACTCCGTCGTGGTACATGAATTTTGCGATGCCCTTTGGCTATCAAGCTCTCTCGGCCTTCGGCTCGGGGGTGACGGGGTTTATCGCCAACGCCCCGAGCGCCACGGAGTTTATCGAGGTCTACCCTAGCGACGTTCAGTACGTCACTGGCTAGTCTTGCCTAAGCCTAAGCCTGTACGTGTTTTGCACGTATGGCAAATCAACTCAAACCCGACGCCCATTTAGTCGTCAACCTCCAGGCCCGCTATCCGCTGGTGCATACATTCGACGCCCTGACAGGTCGGGCATTGTTCCGATGTACCGGGTTCATGGTGGCCGTCCGTGTGGGAATTGGCGAAGCCAGCCGACTCGAAGCAGACCTCACAGGTTTCCTGGAAGCCCCGCCTTACCATAAACTCGCCGCAGCACAGACACCGCGGATGCAATTCGAGCCGTTGCTCAAGTTTCATTTGGAGTTTCATCGGCGCTCCTCCATTTCGTTGAGGGTCACTCGCATCGGTCGGCGCTTCGCCCCGGTGGCGATTCGGTCTCCTGCGCTTTTTGGCCCTGTCAATGACATCCCAGGTTAGCTCCTTTAAGGTGTCCCTCCTCGCACGGCGCGCGCCAAGTGCAGCGAGGCGCGGTCGTTATGGAATACCCAACCTACGCCGTTCACTCCCCATGCACAGGTAATGGCACCGGAGAGCGTGGGCACTGGCCCCCCTTCCTGAGCGTGTGGGGTCGAGGACCAAAAGAACGCCGTCGTCTGAAGGTTCAAGAGCGGGCTAATGGGCTGCATCTCCATGAGGCTGGCGAGTTCCTTGACGTTAGGCAGTCGCCAATCGGTATAGCCCCCATAGGCTTCGGCGTTTAGGCTCGCAGGGAACGAGGCGCGGGCGTCGTCCCAATCGAGGTCCACGCCTACGTACTTCGTCCAGGTTAGTCCTGTGGTGCGCGAGGTAATGGTTGCACCGTTGTCGGTATAACTGTCGGCACCATTGGGTAGGCAATTTGCCTTGCCGGTTAGTGTGCGCACGTAGGCTAGCTGGGTGCCAGTCGTCACCCCGCCCCCATTGAAGTCCACAGTGAGAGTGTTGTTCATCCAGTAGGAGTCAATCACTCCGTCGTGCTCGTCGGCCAAGGGGCCAAAGAGCGGTGACTGTGCCGGGTCGCGGTGTCCGAAATCGACTATCGAGATTGCCTCCATCGGTGTTGGTAGCCTCCACTTCGATGCCATCGCAAAAGGGTAGACGGTGTAGTTTGTGCCCCGCTGCCACACTAGGCCCGTATCGTTATCGAGGACGGTTGTGGCTGAGGCCGCGTAGCTTAGCGCTGGCCCGTGGCCCTGTCCATCGCCGGGTAGCGCACAAGCACTTGCGTAAAACGATAGAACTGCATATGTGACGATTACCGCCATTACCAGCGCAAGAGCCCAAAGTCCAATCGCCCTAATTAAAGAACGAAATTCCTGCCGCTTCACCTTTTGCTATCTCCTTTTCGGCTTTCTTGAGGTCGTCCTCGACAAACTCGACCCTCAATCCTTCGACTTGCTTGGCTCGTTCGATGCAGATTCGACGGGCCTCGACGAACGAGTTCGAGGTTCCCACCACAGAGCCCAAATATCCGCGCTCCCCGCGCCCTCGCTGGGGTCGGAGCCAATGCTTATCACCGAATCGGGCGGCGCCATGAAGCCGGATCCAAGGCTTGACTCGCTCGGGGATATCGAGGCAGAGCCATCGCTCGTCTCCGAGCCAGGGACTTGTGAGGCCAAGCTCGACGGCGAATCGGTGGGTGAACTGGGGCTCGACGAGGACTCCTTCGGCTCCGTAGTAGAAAATCTCTCCGAGGTTTTCGCAGTTTGCCATCCATGTCGCCGAGGGCGGCCAGGGGAATCGGGCGGCGAGGTCGATGAGATAAGCGGTTCCGCCGTCGTCGATGCGGACCTCTGTCGAGAAGAGATTTTTATATCCTGTCGCGCTGAACCAGTCAACGAGAGCGTCAAAGCCCTGCCGCAAGGGCATTGGTAGATTGCTGTATGGTTTTGTGGTTGAAACGTAACACGAATCTTTGATTTCATAGCCTATGATTACCTCTCCGGGCATCTGCCCGTCCACTGAGTAAGTATCCGCGCCACCCTCGAAGCCCTCGACCGGGGGTTCGAGCATCCAAACGGTCCTGTCACCCATCGGGCCGAGGGCCGCGGCGGTTCGATAGAACCAGTCCCGTGTGCGGTCCCAGTCTTGGTGGTGAAAAGTCTCCATGTCGCCGCGATAGCCCCGGTTGAGCTTCACGTACCAGCCATCGTACTTGTGTTTGTGAAGCACCTCGTAGAGTTTCCCTAACCCGATGACCGCCTCACTCTCGATGACCGGCAAGCCGTGTTGCTGAAGGTATCCCTTCAGCGCGAATCGGTCTCGTTCAAGCTCGCCTCCTCTTCGAGAACCCCATACACGCTTGCCGCTGCGTTCGAGAGCCGCTTGTAAATCCTCGTAACCGTCTGCGGGGAACACAACGAGGTCGGCAGCGTCAACGTAATCGAAAAGGTCACGGACTCGGATGACCCCTGGCAAACCACTGCCGGGGGCGATATCTTGTGCATAGGGAAAGTCTCCTTGCCACGGACTCCAGTAGAACACCTCGCCGAACTCGTCGGCCAGCCGCGAGGCTATCTCGCAGTACCAGCCGGTATCGATGACTAGAACAGTTGCATCAGTATACTCCATTAGTCTACCTCTAGGAATAGATTAATGAGCGCCTGAGGAATGTCGCAAGTGGGCAACTTCACTAAGTACTCCTCGTGGCTATAACGACTGATGTTCACTGCTAGGGTGTATGACTTGCGCGCGTGCCCGTAGCCCCAACCATAAGAGCTTCGTGCATAGACATAGTCATCGGTAAAGTCGATGATTTTTGCCAGCCCGATATACGGCTTAGTACCCTGCCGCGCGACGTGGCCTACGAAGTCACCCACCGCGAGCGGCCTGCCTAAAAAGTCCTTCCATTGTTTCATTCGTCGTCCTCCGCTTCAGCTTCGCGCTCACACTCCTTGGAGCAATAGCTCTCTGGCTCATTGGCGTTGGAGCAGTTGCCGCAAAAAGCGCTACCACAGTTAACGCACTCAAATATATATTGGCTACTCATCTTCATCTCCTTTGTCCCAAAAGTACCTCACCTTGGGCCGACCCTTTGTTGCTATGACTTCTTGCCTGAGTTGCCCTGCGGCGATGAGGTGCTCGATGGCGTTGTCCACGTCGCGTGCAAGTCGATGACGGCGCTCAGCCCACCGCACCACCTCACTTCGATTCGCGCCGTTGGGACTGACTCGAAGCTTCGCACGAAGCTCATCAAGAAAGTCTCCGCCTTTAAGGAATCGCGCAGGTGATTCGCTAGCGTCGATAGCAAGTTTAATTGCAGATTCATAATGTCCAACGGTAATTCGTTGCTCATCTGCTTCTCCTTCTGCTGCCGCCACGACCATCGCGAGCTTCTCGACCCAATCACGCTCGCGGGCGAAGTAGGCTTTTTGCGTGTTGCTCGTTGGCTCGGGCCGGCTGTAGTACCACTCGCGCAAGAACTCATAGGCCTCGGGCGTGCGAACGAACTCCCCCTCCAGCTCCATCAACTCGTCGAGCCGCTTCACAATCCGTGCCCTTGTTGCGGCTGCCCCCTCAGGCGCGGGCGGGTCAAATTCGGGCCACCTCCACTTCATGTCTATGATGGTGCAGATGCGAGGCAACAAACCCGTGTCGGCCATCGTCGCGGGCATACACTCGCAGAGCCACCTAGGGGTCGTCGCCCACATAACATTAAGGCAATAGCCGAACTCGCAGTACTTATTCACTGACAAATTAGTATAGCCATTGAGGCGGGTTGTCTCTTCGTAAGGCTCAAGGTAGTACATCTTAGTCAGGGCCTTAAAGTACTGCTCGGCCATCTCGGGTCGCCCGACATCACTCGCAAGTTCATCTTGCACGAGATAGAGCTTGTCCCGATTTGGCGATGACTCAGTGGGAATCATTTGGTCGAGCATTCCTTTTGCAGACGATGTCCCAGTATAGAGATGTATCTTAGTACCGACTCCCGTAGTTTCCGCGAGGAGGTCTCTAGCAAACTTAATTCCAAGGCTCTTGCTACTTCCAGTAGGCGCAACCAATAAAGTATAGAGATTGGGCCGGAGGCGAGTCTCGAAGCCTCCTCGCTGGACTCGCACCCAAGTTCGATTAGCAAGGCACGCTGCAATGGTTCCGACCATAGGCCAGCGCATAAATCGTGTCGGTAACGCTCCGACAGCCAGGTTTTCGAAGGCAGTGATGATGCTTTGTCCCACACGGTTAGGGCTCCTTTATGCCAACATCGAGAGTGATGTCTATGTCTTTGTTAAGTTGTATCTCAGTGCCGGCAGGCACTATTACCTGGTGCCATTGAGTGCGTAAGTCGCCCGCGCCTCCAATGTAGTGAGGGCAGCCATTAAAAACTAGAAGGTCTACCATCCACCAACCATCGGTTGCGATTCCATTAAGCACTGCCCCTTTGACGATACCGTGAACCTTAGTCGTCATGCTTACCCCCTCGGTCGTCAAACTCTGTCATTCCTCGCTTGACGTAGGCGGAGAGAAAGTGGACGTTGGCGGCAGCGTGGTCAAGGTGGGAGAGGCCAGACTTAGAGTCCACCTCTTCACCAGACCACCACGCCCACAGGTGGCGCATGGCGGCACCAAATACACGGTGATAGTGTAGTCCGTGTTCCCAATTACGCTCACCGTGGTCTTCGGCCCCGTCCGTGAGGACTCTAACGAGTCCAGCCAGAGCTTCTGGTGCGAGCAAATCATACCTGAGCTTTCCATTGTCGTCCTTGTAGCCTTCGGCGACCGGCTTCGCCGGTTCGCTATTCTCGAATCTCGAGCACCACTGGTCGTGGTCGCGGTCTACGCCACACTCGTTACAAACTGCCTCGTAGCCGTGGGCATTTTTGCGGTAGACCGCGAGGGCTTTGTCAAACCATTGCTGGTCCTGGGAATCTCGTTCTCCTTGCAAGTAGGGTTCTCCTGTTAGATAGTAACCTCGGACGGCGCTCATTGGATTACCTCATTCACCGAATAAACCCGGTACCGGGTTGCGACGTGTTGGTTCCAGGGTCGGTCCATTAACCGGCAGTCAAGTCCTGCTTTCCGATAGTGCTCAAAGGCTTCGGGCCGGTCGTCGATATAGGTCGTGATGCCGAGGCGGCGAAGCACCTGGGGCTTTTGTTCCCAGTAGGCAGTACACTCGACGCGGGCCGCCGGGAAGTTGAACCGCTCGAACAGCCACCACTTAGTAATGCCGAGCATCTTGGTGTCACGCGCGGTGACGTAGGCACCGGGGTAGTAGTCGATGATTTCGTCGTCGCGGAACACGTCGATTTTGGCCCAAAAGTCTTCGTTCACCTTGACGGCGTCCCAAAGGGTGTCCCAGTCGTCGGTATGAGGGACGAAGCTTTGCTGGGAGTACCAGCGGTCGGGGCGCACACCATAGGTGATGCCGAGGCGCTTGGCCCAAACGGCCAACTGCTTGCCGGTGTTGGCCAAAACGCCATCGATGTCGAGACCAATGTGTGGGTAGGTTTTCATTCAACCACCTCCACTTCGACGACTACGTAGTCGTTGGGGAAGCATTCGTCGTCCCGTGCGGCCTCGGCAAGCGCTTCGCTAGTGTAAGCTTCGCGTGGCTGCCCAATGAACCCTTCGTCGGTCTCGTGACACAGGACCCAAATTGTCTCTAACTTAGCCATTTGTCTAGCCTCCCTTCAAAGTCGTTGCGACTTGATAGCTGTTTAAACTCTAACAACCCGGCCTTGCCGCCATCGCGACCGAGGGCCAACTCAACGGGAATAACCAACTCAGTACGTGGATAGCCATCTCCGAGAGTATATAGCCGAGGACGTTCCAGGCTGTGAACCAAAAACTCTGCCGCATCGTAAGCCTCCTCTGGCAACACCGACACGACAAGTTCGTCGTGCCGCTGTAGGTTAACTGTGGCGTCAGCGCCACCACCATCGAGCCACTCTTGTAGGGGAATTAGGCCCCACTGGTTCATTAGCCTCCCGACCTCGCCTTGCGGCGGCCAGGCGTAGGCTTTTCGGTAGATGTCGCCGCGCTGGTTGTCGTTGAGGGTATAGCGAAGCTCCACTCCAAAGTCAATCTCAGCGCCCCACGAGTTTCGCAAAACTCGACCTTCCCTGAGCAGGTCTCGGATAGGGCGCTGAAAGTGAGTCCTAATCTCGGGGGTAATATCACGAATGGCCGCAAGTATCGACTCGCATTCCTCAATCGAAACGACTCGATTAATTCCCAACTTGGCGCCGTCTTTGGCGATGGTTTCCGCGAGCCTCGGCGCGTGCATGTCGTAGTTAGAGGCGTGGCGGCAGACTTTTCCGAGCTGGCGCATCTCACCCGAGACTTCGTCTTCGCCTTTACCTTTGACGGGTCGTACCACGGTTCCGCGCACTCGCGAGAATAGCGTTGCCGCGAACTCCGTGTGGGTGTCGAAGGTGGCGGGAAGTTGACGGGCTTCTGCCACCAATCGGGGCACGCCTGTGAAAACCTTGACGACTCTATCTTCTGCTTGTGACAAGTCGGCACGTAAAAAAATCCTCCTTTTGTCGGGTTTGAAAAGGTACATTAATGCGGCGTCGGTATTCTGGAGGTTAGCTCCGGTCCCGCCAGGATTCGAAGCCGAACTGAGCCGTCCTGTTTGAACGAGCATTTTATATTGGCTTCTAACACGACCGTCGGGGCTGGCGACATTGCCCCCGACGAAGCTTCCAAGCTTTTCACTGCGTCTGACGGCAAGGATTTCATCGACTACCGCTCCACACCTTTCTGGGTATGAGAGGCGTAAGCCTCTCAGCGCCGCCTCGTCGCAGGTGACGTGGCCTTTTTTCTTGCGCTTCGGTATTCCAAGTCCTCCATTGTGTGCTGCTCCATAGAGATAGGCGATTAGCTTTTGGTTCGAGATTGACTTGCCTTCGACGACCTTGCGCGGTATTGCGCTCGTCGTGCCGCCTCGCGGGCACGTAGGTACCTTGTGGCGCTTGCCCCTGCACTTGGGATGGTCGCAACTGTACCACTGCGCCCCTTCAACAACGGAATGAAGCTTCCGTCCCGCCAACGATTCGGCCCGCGCGAGGGCACTTCGCGCCTCGGCTTCGAACTTGAGCCGCGCCTCGCTAGCAGCTCGCACGTCAAACCGAACACCGCCAAGCATAAGCCGAATGAGAGGAGAGAATAGGTCACTATACAGGCTAGAATATATGTGAAGCTTTCCACGCGTGGCTAGTTCCTCGTAGAGACTCTCGAAGCAGGCAAACTCGCCAGTGCAGTCTTTGCCGTTATAGGTCAAAAAGTCCCGCCACCAAGTCTCGCTGTCCCTTACCCGAGTCCCTTCACTATCGTCCTTGGGGTCGTCTTTGTGGTAGGGGAATCGGGTTCGGATTGACTGGATGTAGGCGAGGGAAAAGCACTTGAGCCGTGAGGCCCCACCATCGTTTCCCTTTCCCTTGCTAGTCGGTCCCGGTGCGGGATCCAGGCAATGAAACATCGCAGCTGTGTCCCATAGGTATTCTCGGACCTCAATACCTTGATAGAAGAGATGCCAAATATCGAACATAAGATTTTGGCCCACCTTGGGGTTGGGACTAGCACAGAGACGCGTAATAAGGGGTTTGAATCGGTCGAAACCAAAGGTGATTGACAAATCAGACGAGAGGCTAAAGCCAACGCAAATAATCCTTTGGTCTCGCGAAGTTTCAATGTCAAAGCACAAAGGCGCCGTCGGGTCGCTTGCCACCATCGCTTCGAACTCCTCGGCGTCAGCGGCGGTGGGGTTGATGATGTGCTCTCGGGGTGGGATTCGTAACTCGTAAAACTTTGCATCACCTTTGATTCGCCTCCAATCAAGTATCAACGTCTTGGCTAGTGCGGGAGTGCGAAGCACTCCTGCTGGATGCAGTGTTGGGATGGCCTTCTGTCCCGGCCACAGCATGTCGGCTTCGATTATCGACCCGCGCCACTTGTTGATGCCGGTCTTGCCGGTCAGTGCATAAAGCGCTGTACCGCCAGTAGGCACAACCACGCGAGGGTGAATGCCCGTAAAGCGCTGCCGAAGCCGCGCCACGAGTTCGTTGGAGGCTCTAGCAAGAGACTGTCTATCCACCAGCTTAATGTCGTTAGAAAAGCTAGCAGGGCGGTAAGGGAGCACATTAGTGATGTAGATGCTTCCACGGTCGAGGTTTACCTCCTTGAGCACCTTGTCGAGCAGGTAGCCACTTGGCCCCACGAAGGGTATGCCTTGGTCGGCTTCCTGTTCGCCTGGGGCCTCGCCGACCAGCACAATGGGCGCATCGCAGATGTGACGCGCGGGAACGCCTCTAGGGTAATGTGGACAGGTATCGTTTACTTGGTTCATTGTGCCTCGAAGAGTCCCGCAGCCCCCCGGCTCGACGCGGTTGACTCGCTTGGGCGAAGTTGGCTGACACGGTTTGGGAGCTGTTCTTCACCCTGAGGGCTGCGGGAGGGTTCATCTATAGGCTATTCCTCCTCATTTTCCTCCTCGGGTTCGTGGCGCGCGACGTGGGAGTCGAAAAGCTTGGCGCTCACGAGTTTGTCGCACTTGGGGCATTTCTTTTTATCGCTCGCTGGGGCAGCGCTTGGTGCAGGCGCCGAAGGCGCCACGGACTTTTTTCCCGGCGCGTAGTACTTGTCGAGGGAGTTGAAGAACTTCCCCGCGCTCGCACCTTTGCCCTCGCGTCGGGTCAGGTCGGCCACGACGTCAGGCTTGCTCGCGTCAAGGGCCTCGGCTTCCTCTTCGGTGTCGCCGACAAAGGTGCCAGTGGCTTTAGTGAAGGCGAGCCACCGCTGCCAATCGCCACCACGACCGTCTTTGAACTGCTTGCGGGTCGCGGCCAACTCGGCCCGAGGGTCGTCGGTAGACCCGAGGCGAAACCGCTCGGTGTACTTCGAGCCGGAGGCGACCGACTGGTCAGTGTGGGCAAGAATCTCGAACTCCGCCTCAATCATCAAGGGCTTTTCGCTGGAGATTTCCGCGTCGGTCGAGTGCTTGACCGACAAGACCCGCAGTTGGACGGTGCCAGCTGGGTAGCTAGAAGTGTCGGGAACGTCTTTCTCGGTGTATTTAGCCATTAGTTGTCCTCCAGGTTAACAGTAATGTCTTCGATTGGTTGGTCTACTGGGATTGCGTTGTTGCGGTTTACGTAGTGTTCGTAGGCAACTGGGTCTACGTTTCGTAGCCGATATATAAACTCCGTAAAAGCTTGGCCGACGTATCGGTTTGACACAATCTCGGGCGGCACCTCGGCACGAACCATGAGGTTCGCGATTGAGAAGCGAACTAAATCCTCCAGTTGGCCATAGATTTCAATCTTTATCATCTTTTACCTCGCGTTTACAAATTACGAGTAACTCGAAGGGATTCTCGTGGATGCGTCTAATTGTTTCTAGTGACCAGCCTCCAATAGCGAGGTTTGTTAGTGTCTCGCCAAGAGACGCAGGGGCGTTGTCCTCTAGCTCCCAAATAAGCGAATAATACTCAAGCCTTTTCAACGACAATCACCTCCTCACGGGGGCCGGCGCCAAACGAGTCGAACCCATGCTTGCGCAGACCCTCGGCAATGGTCGCCGCACGACCCGCGACGATTGGCGGGTAGTGGGAGCCAATGAAGTGACCCTGGGCGCGCGCTGCGAGCGACGAGATGGCGAATTGAATCTCTTCGAGACTCTCGATGACCTCGGCATAGACGAGGGTTATTTGGACCTGTGAAGGCGCCACGACGAGACCCTGGGGTGTGGCGATTTGGCGCTCAGGAATAAGCACGGGTGTCGTGTAGGGCACAATGCAAAAGGCTCCACGGTCCTCGATAGGCGGGCGAATATCTCCGGGGGTGATGCCGATACGGTTGCCGGTTCGATAGTCGTGTAGAATTAACATCTATTCCTCCCTGTCTATGATGCCGGTTAGAAGCTCGCGGACCCTCGTAATTACTTCCTCGGGTTCCTTTTCGACGAACTTCGATGAGTAGCCGCCACTGATAATCCACCCGTTGCCGACGCGCTCAATCATAATCTCGTAGCTATAGTCGCCCATCTTAAATTTTCCCCATTACCATTGGACACGGGTCGGGGCTGACTGAGACCTCAGTGTCGCCGCAAAAATAATGCTCCACGAGATTCGTATCCCCGTAGGAGTCGGTCTCGGCGGTAAAGACCACGACGACTGCCGAGCCATCGGGGCAAACGAGGTCTTGGGCACACACGGCCTGGGCGTGAGCCCAGGAGGTGCAGCCGTTTAGACCGACGAGAAACCCCAGCCCAAAGCCCATCATAAAGGTTTGGAACAGCTTTAGCTTCATGTTTTACTTGCCTCACTTTCTACCTGTCGCGCTAGCGCCGCCGCGCGCTCGGGGTTATCGAAGACCCTCGAAGGGTCTAGACGCCACCACTCACCGTGGCGGTCTTCGACCGCCATAAGCCTAAGCCTGTCCTCACCATAGATTTCCACGCCTCTAAATGTGCCTTCCATCACCTCCTGCTTTGGGTAGTCGATGGCACTAACCACAAACCACACCGTTGAGCCGCTTTTCATCGTCGTGTCTCCCTCTAACGACAATGGCCCCACGCGCAGCGTGGGCGGAAATGGCCCCTGTAGCCATGCCCGCCGAAGTTGTCGAAACATCCGGCTAAAACCAGGACCACTAACAATAGTGTCATCTTCGTCATTTCCAATTTCCCCAAAGTGCATCATAGTCATTCTCGCACGGGTTTGGCGCCTTGGCGAAGTTGCTAAACGCGCCATAGAGAGCCGTAGGCCGAGTCTGGAGCCAATAGGCCGTCTCGCCATCGTCGCCGGTCTCGGCGCCACTGTGATAGACCTCGGGATAGTAGCTGGAGATGTCACCCGAGAGCCGTCCTGGGAGCCTCGGCAGGTAGCGGGAGACGACGGCGCCAGCTTCGTTGGCGACTTTGTCCTTATCGGTGTGGCAGATGACGACGAGGTTCGAGGGCCACGCAGAGAGTCGAATCACGAGGGTCGATTCAAGCTCGTCGGTGCTTGCTCCCCACCACTGCTTGCGGGCCTCGCCGCGAGCGTCGGCATTTTGGACAAACTGGTGGTACTTGCGGAACATTAACTCGGCACTGGTTGCCGAGTCGAACCCATAGGTTCCCCACTCGTCGCGCTCGTCCCTGAAGAGGCGATTCATGCGCTTGCGGAACTTGGGCAAAACCTGCCAGCCACCGATTTTGTCGCTATCCTCGGCAAATTCGAGGCCCTCTTCGTGCATATATTCGACGCGCGTGACTAGCTTTCCCTTGACCAAAACGTTCGTGAATGGTATCACAAGGTCGGCGCCGTTGCTAGCACGACCAATGACCTCGGAATCTTGCTGGTACTCCATGTCCGCGCGCGTGACCCCGTAGGCTTGCGGGTCGAGGTAGGCAGCGTCTTTGCCCCGAGGGTCAAACAGCGTCACCAGCAACGGCCCACTGACCTTACCTTCGAGGTAGGCGCGACCGAAGGTCGCGAGTAGCCAGCTTTTGCCTGTGCCCTGCGGCCCATAGACCACGGCGCGAAGCGGCGGGTTAGATGTGGTCTTCTTCGTCATCTTTTGTCTCCAATTCTTGTGTCACGTCCCTCACGATGCCAGCCACCGAATCGTAGCTGTCACC
>Ga0126381_100005432_pt1 | contig 14024 bp, 9 predicted proteins | sample PanSoiMetPlot_28_FD_96465 | JGI IMG/M metagenome (GOLD analysis project Ga0126381, IMG submission 96465) | Tropical forest soil microbial communities from Panama - MetaG Plot_28 | ecosystem: Environmental > Terrestrial > Soil > Tropical forest > Bulk soil | place: Panama | collected 2016-02-17
AATCTCATCGATCGTCAGATTGCGCAGTGTGATCACGGCCGATCCAAAGCCGAATTCGCTGAATATCGCCACCAGTCCAAGGTAGACGCCTGCCACACTCACAACGCCAAAGTCGGCGGGGGTCAGTAGCCGCGCGACGATCAGCAAGCACAGCCAGGTGAGCATTTGGCTCGACCACTTGGCGGCAGCGGTCCACGCAATGCCACCCACGAGATGCTTATCCATGACCGCGGTGTCGACCGGCTCGGACAGAATCGGCTCGGCCACGCGGCTGCGGATAGCCTGCGGGGTGGGCTGCAGTGCATCAGCGTCGGGTTTCACCAGCCGTCACTCACTGCCTGATAGCCCGTGTTTCGATGATGGCTGCATGCTGAGCCGTGATACGAGCAGCCGTCAGTTCGCGAAGTATCACTGCAGCCCAGGGCGGGCACCGAGTCGCTTGCGGAGAAAGCGCGCAACTCTGAGCTGGAATTCAACAGCGGGCAGCACCGTTCTGCAGTAGAGGCGCGTCAACATGAAGGCCGGTGCCCACAACGGGCTGCCGTAGCGGCGCTCGTACCCGAGACGCCTCAAGTGCGCTCCCATGAACGCCTCGGCAACGAACGTTTCGCGCGCGCTCATTTCCCGCTTCCAGCGCGCCACACCCTCAGCGCCGATCCTGCGTTTCAGCTTCCCATGAACGTCGAGCTCTCTGGCCGGCACCTGCTCATCCACCTTTTGTTCCCAGGAGAGCATTTGCGGCTCGAATTCCTCGCCTATGAACTGACAAATTCGCCGCAATGTAGCCTCGGTGTCGAGCACCAGGTCCTCATAGCGAACCAGAAGAATTCGAGTCCGGAATTCTGAGCGTGCCCACCGCCAATGACACTCGAGCGCTCGGGTCCATTCCCGGGTATTGTCGTGCAACCACGGGCCAATCCAATCCGTAGCTTGATATGACTTCGCCACATCGCGTCCATCGCGGACCAAGTGAATAAAACGGGAGTCGGGAAACATGCTCGCGAGCTTCGGCAAGATCTCGATGTAGATTGGCGTCTTATCTCCCCAACGAGTTTTTCCCTCGGCTTCGACATGCGACCAATAAACGACCTCAACGAGGTCGCGCAGATATGGCTTCGGGAGTTGCGCTATCTTGCGCCGGAAGTCCTGCGCGTCCAGCTTCATATCCGGCCACCGGTAGTGGCCGGTGATGGTAGAAACGGCGCTGTCGATCTCCGTTGCGTTCAGGGGTCGATCGATGCTGAATTGCTGCAGCAGGGGAACGAGGTACCAGGTCTCTGGCGGGATTGTGAGCTGCGAGTGAGAAACGAGCATCATGCGCAGTAGCGTAGATCCGGAACGACCGCTGCCTACGATGAAGAAGGGCGCAGCCGTTGCGGACTCGGAGGAACGGGTGCGTGGTTCTGTACCCTTGTCTGTGAAACGCATATTTACGTGGGCCTGAGGGGCTTAGGCTGCCAGTCTGCTCTGACGGACATCGCGTGGCCGAGAGGCTATAGCCCTTCCGCGACGCGTCGGATTATGGTTCGGCCGAGCACCTTTACATATTCTGCCTCGCCAGCTTAGGTAGGCGCTACCCGGCGGCTTTCTAGGAGTCTGACGATTTTCGAGCCTCCCTGAAATAGGGTACGCGGGCGTAACTCGGTTTTCGCAAAACTCCTGTCCCTACCGTGCGGTTTCCAGAAGATCCCCGTCGCCTCGCTGACGCTGCAATTGGTGCAGGCGAGGCGCCGACCGCGAATGATGAATTTCAACCGGTCGATGCAACACCATCTGGAGCGAGAGGGTGTGGCATGGGTCGACATGGGATGGCGGAGGAGCTAGGGGTCCAGATCTCGGAGCGCTGGAAGCACGGGGAGAGTCTGAGCTCGAGATTGGGCGCACCTTAGGTAAGCGCCCATGCACTATTTTAGGGGTTGTGCGTTGCGTAGAGAAGGCGGGCTTGCCCCGCAGCCCCGAGTGCGCAATGTCCATTCGCTGCAGGCGTAGGGAGCGGGAGGAGATCTCCAGGGGTTTGGCCGGGGGAGCGACGGTGCGTGAGATCGCCCGAGTTCTACGGCGTGCTCCCGCGAGTGTCGGCCGGGAGCTGCGGCGCAATGGTGGCCGAGAAGGCTACCGGGCCGCTTGTCCTGTAATACAAAGCTACGGGAGCTGGTGCAGCAGAGGGTGCAACAGCCCTGGTGACCGCAGCAGATCAGCGGTTGGCGTGCCAGGTGCTTTGCCGGCGATGACGATGCAAGTGTTGCCGGAGACGATTTGCGGCAGCTTGTTCATTCAGGTCCGCGGACTGCTCAAAAAAGAGCTTCTGAACCAGTTGGGCAGCCAGCATCTCAGTGGCCTGCCTCGAGCGGCGAGCACTCGGGTGCCACCTTCGCAGATCCAGGATCTGGTACGCATCAGTCAGCGGCCGGAAGTGAACGCAACTGTTGCGGAGACCGGTTGAGCCGGCAAATTGCGAAACCCATCACAGAACTCGTTGCAGTATGTAATACCTCGTGCAGTGCAGGCAGCGCACATGCGGGCCAACCGCTGCAGCCGTGGTGTCGCCGCTCGGCCAGCAACCGTCTGTGATCTAAGACAGTTTCACTTCTGTCATCCTTGTAGTGAGAATACGCCCGGTCGTTTCCGCGAGGGGGGCTGCCACCAGAGATTCACGGCTTCGGTTCGCCCGTGAATCCCGCGGAAAGAATGCTGTCAATGTGTGTGTGTGGCCATCGATCCGTCGCTTGAGCGGATTGAGTAATAGCTAGGAGTTTGCTGATGAGGAAGTCGCGCGTTGTTACGCGAAAAACCGCTGTCCGTTCGTGGTCCCGCCGCGAGGTACTCGCCAAAGGTGCGGGGGTCGCCTCGGTTTTGGCGCTGCCTAAATTATGGATACCTACCGCGTGGGGCGCCACGACTCCGACGACCTTCGACTATTACGTCTCGACCACAGGCAGCGACAGCAATCCCGGCTCGCTCGCACAGCCGTGGGCGATCACGAGCTTCGAAACCGCAAGCCCTAACTTTAACAAGATGGCCGGCAAACGCGTCGGCCTCATCGCGGGGAACTACTCCCTGGCGAATCTAACTCAGCCCAATGACTATTCACTGAGCCTCGTAAACATTCCCGGCGGATCATCCAGCGGCTCAACGTACGTCGCTTCTTGCGACACGAGCGGCAACTATTCGCCGCGTGCTGCAAAGCTCACTTGGACGGGCGCAGGACTCGTTGCGGGCATCATCGGGAGCAACGGCGTCACTGCTCCGAACGGCTACGTCACCATAGATGGGCTCGTGATCAATGGCGGTCCTCTGGGAGGTAATTATCCCGATGTGGGCCACATCGTGAATTTCTATGCTCAGAGCTACAATCTGTTCTCTTCCGCGCCGGCCAACATGTATGGCATCGTCGTTCAGAACTGCGAGATTTACGGTATCCAGCAGACCTCTAGCGGACAGAATATCGGCGGCATCTTTATCGCCGGTTGCGTAAACGCTCTCATCCAGAACAACTACATTCACGACATCAACGTAACCTCGGGCGGTAGTGCCGGCAGTGCGAATCACTGTGGCGCGACTCTTTCGATCGGGTGCCGTGGAACGCAGTACCTCTACAACACGATCGCCAACTGCCAGAACAGCAACGGCTTCTGGGCGAAAGAGGGAGATTCGAGCGCTACGGTCGCGTACAACTATTTCTATAACTGCGCCACGGGGTCTATAGCAAAGAGCCAGCAATGTTCGGCGATAGCGGGATTTGACGGGGATTCCGGGAATCCCAATGGTGGGCCAGACAATAACTTCGTTTTCCACCACAACATTCTGGATGGCAATGGGCGCGACATAGTGCCGCTGAATGATCCGGTCTACGGTGACATGAATCGTACTGCTTATAACAACACCGTTTACAGCGGCAGTAGTTACGCAGGGGATTTTGGCTGCGACTTCTACTGTCACACCGATTCGAGCAGCTACGGTCCCAGTCAGACGGGGACATGCTTGGGCTTTTACAACAATGTCTACGTCGCGGCACCGAATAATGGCAGTGGCGGCGCCATTTATGGTGCACGCCTGTGCCTCAATCCCGGCGCGAGTCACGGCGGCAAAGCATCGCAAGGTACGAATGGATCGGGATGGGTGAAGGTTAATAACAACTGTTATTACGCCACCAACGGCAGTTATAGCAACTTCTGGAACTTGCCGACCAGCGGTGCAAATTTTTACAGCACACTCGCAGCGTGGCAGAGCGCTGTCCAAGCGATCGCATCTGGAACTGAAAGTGCCTCCATCGCCGCAAATCCACAATTCGCGACTAGCATCGTTTCTGGCAACGGTCCGGCGCAATTCAAGCTCGCTTCTGGCTCTCCCTGTCTTGCCACGGGACAAGGTGGAGTCAACATGGGCGCATGGGACGGCACCACCACGCAAATCGGCTGTAGTTTTGGGCCGTTCAGCACGGGCTCCGGCTCCACGAACACGATCCCCAATGCGCCGACGCTGACGGTCAGCTGAACCCCGGGTAGGCAACACGAGCCCGCGACGGCGCGGGCTGTGTGGGCCTATCGCCCACCTTTAGCAGCTGCAAGGCGAGGAAGAAGATGGTGCTCAATGAGCCGGGAGATATTGCCGTAAGTGCAGCGATAGAATCCAGGGTTGTGCCCGTAGGGGTCCTGGATTGTTAGCGGACCGTACAGGTCAAGTTCTCCCATCAGGAACGCCTTGTTCCGAGCCTGTGGGAACTCTCTGGAAAGCTGCTCAAAATTGCTCCAGTCGAATACGATCACGGCGTCGGCGTGCTCGATGATATCTCGGGTGACACGCCGACTACGGTGCTCAGTTATATCGACGCCAAATTCCTTCGCGGCCGCCACCGCGGCTTCCGGTGCCCTCCTGGATTCCACGGTATGGAAACCGCTCGAACCGACGCGCGACACATATCCGGCCCTAGTGAGGCCACCACTCAAGGTTTCGGCCGCGAATGGACTGCGGCAGATATTTCCGTAACAGACAAATTCCACAGTGCTTGCTCGGCGCAGCACGCGTTCCAGGCGCTGCATCCTGACTCTTCTGACGATCCCGTTGCTCCGGACGCGTCGCCGAAGCTTTCGCTGTGCAGCACCAATGGCCGTCACGAACAATTGGACAACTTCGTGGAATAACGGTCGTGGATCATCCAGCGTCAGCGTATCGATGCGCTCGCGGCCCAGAAAGATGCTTCCCAGCTCTGCGACGACGTTCGGCCACGGCTTGGTCGCGAGAAGCGGGTCGCTGCGGCTGTTCCTCGCATTCGCTTTGAGCCAATCGAAGTCCAGTGTCAGGTTCCGACAACACACTCCGATCTCAAAACTCCTTGGGAACGACGTATCACCCTCTGTTCTATATCTGTATAGGAACCACGGGAAGTCCGCACCACTCGCTATCGCAAGCGGGAGAGAGCCCCAGAATCGAGCATTGATTTCGACAAAGACATAAGCGTCCGTCCGCAGATTCCACTTGAACTCGACCATGCCGGCGCCGTCGTAGCGCAGCGCCTGAACAAGCGCTTCGGTCGACCTAAGCATCCGATGGTCCAGGGGAATGCTCTTTCGATAGCTGCTTCCCCCGCCATGAAGCGGTTCGTGCAAGCGGATGTGCTGAAACGCGCACAGAATTCGTCCATTACTTGCCAGGAACTCGACGCCAGTCCCCGTTCCCACAAAATTTTCCTGAATCTGGATCGCTCCGTGCTCGAGCAGCGAGGCGCCTATCGCGGCAGCATCCGCGTGCGTGAACGCTTTCCTTACCTCGCGGCGATGAGCAGTGTCGCGAGCGTCGAATGATGTGAGCGGTTTCAAGACCACTGGTGGCCTTATCGCCCCGAGCACACTCGCCAACTCAGCCTGAGAAGTGACCAGGTGGCTGTTGGCTACCGGAATTCCGAGATTCTGCGCGAGCTCAAGTGAGCGTTGTTTGGACGATGTTACTTCGAGTATGGAAACGGGGAGCAGTTCGAGCCCTTTTACAGCTCCATACTTTGACGTGTAATACAGAAATCGCAGGATGTGCGGGTCATCGCACGGAATGACGATATCGAACTGGCAGGTTGCGAGGATCGCCTGAAGCGCCTCGCACCATGAGTCGCGAGATTGATCAAAACTGGGGAGATGGTGAACCTTGTGTACATAGCGAGACCTGAGCGTCGGTGACGTCGCAACCGCTCCGGCGACATGTACACAGACGCCCTTGCGTCCGAGCGAGCGAATAACAGCCAGGAAACTGAGTGTATCGCCGCCGAAGACGAGTGCCTGGCTCTGGCGACCGGAGTCACTCACGTTCTGGACTTGCGGGGCCGAAGGGCATCAATCGCGATGAGCGATGCATCAAGTGAAATCGTGTGGACGCCGACATAGTCGGATTCCAGCTGTTCAGGCTCGAACATAGAGATCTCTGTTTCTCGGTAGCAATCTGCAGTGAGGCAATCAATCGTGTACAGAAGGACTCGGGCACCATAGCGGACTGTACAATCTTGCGCCGGCCTTATCAGCCGCCCATTATGGCGAAACAGCCTGCCAGCCATTCGTGAGCCTCGAAGACCGAGTCTTACTGGGTTTCCAGGATGCGGAACAAATGGTCCTTCAAGCTTCTCCGAATAGAAAATCAGCAGATTATTGTCATGGTTCAAGTATTCCCCATCCGATACGAATAGATACCAATATGGATGCTGCCAGTGCAGCACTGGGTCTATCCCTGCGAAATTGTCGAGCAGGATGTGGTACTCACTGAAGGCAAGTTCCGATGGCTGCGCATGTGTCGGGCTGCGGTACAAAGCTGTAGCGCCTCGCTCGGCTTGCTCTGGAAGCAGATACAACCAGTCCTCATTCCCGTGAGCAAAAAACGTGTTCGGGAATGACAGGTGGTGCGGGCGTTCAAGAATCGTGACGTCCGGCCCGCAAGGGTGCCCCGTGGAATCCAGAGGAACGGCCTTCAGCAATCCTCGCCAGTGCGGGGCCCTTGCTTCCTCGTAAAACAGCAGCATGTTCGGTCCAATCCCCTGGAGAAACGGGTCGGCTATGAAACCGTCGATCGGTGGCTCTATCCATGCGAAGGATGACGCATGGGGAAGAAGTGAGCGAGCGTCCGCAACGCCGTCATTGGATCGTCTGGCGACGGCAATCAACCATTGGTGCGGAGGATTGGCGAATAGCTTTGCTTCGAGCCTTCTTCTCGCCAGCCGAGCCGCCACACGCAATGCACTGGGTCGCTCCTCCGGGGGGCCGCCAGAGCTACTGGCGCTGATTGTAGTTGGTGACCCAACTTGCGAGGCACGTAGAGCCTTGATGACCAGAGACGTGGAAGCACGCAACGCTTCCAGATGACAGAGTGCTGGTGATACACGCGACATTCTGACTTCTGTCGTACCCAAGATCGACTCCTGAGTTGCAGATACCTTGTGAAGCGCAACTTGAAACGTCGCTTGGTCATTGATCCAGGCGCGCCAGATCGCGTCCGGTTCGGTTGCTCCGCAACCATCAATCGCCAGCCAGTAGACCGAGGTCTGGGAGCTGGTGGCGACGGTCATTGCGATGCGCCGACAAGCGGAAACCACGATCGGTTGGTTGCTTGAAGCTTGCTTCGCGACCAGCTCCTGCAACGGTAACTGCGTCTCGGAAGACAAATTCTTGGATTGCCCCTCGACCTGTGCGCGATCCCAATTGAACAGAAGTTCGAGAGGTTTTGAAGGAGTTGTTCGATTGCGGTCATCGGATAGTCGTATCACTGACGGGGCAATCGTCATATAGGAATCGGGCAGGGGGCGATCCTTCGGACCCAGGACCCAGACCGGCGGGGTGGGCGAGGCAGAATGGTTCATGTCAATTTCCGTTTTGTACCAAGCGGCTTGCAGCTCAATCCACATCGCTGACGAGCGTCACGAGCCGGCTGAGACGCAATATACAGGCCATACGTTGTGTCGCGCATCGGTGTGCGCATCCACTGCTCGCCGGAACCATTTGAGGGTGAAGCACGGACGGGCGCGGCCGTGTGCTGTAGGATGTCTATGTGCGTTTCCAGCAGAAGTCACGGCTGGTTGTTTCGGCAGTCTGGCCGAGCCTATAGAGGTTCTCTCGGAGAGAGGCGTTTGTCCCCACGCATCACTGTGTTAATGCCCGTGTATAACGCCGCTGCATACGTGACTGAAGCGGCGCGCAGCGTCTTGTCGGGTAGTTTCCGCGACCTCGAGTTGCTGGCGATCAACGACGGCTCAACCGATGATTCCGAGGCCAGATTACGGTCAATCCACGACCCAAGGATGAGGATTGTAAACAATCCGGCAAATATGGGACTCGTAAAGACCCTGAACCGGGGGCTGGATATGGCCGACAGCGAATTTGTCGCACGCATGGATGCGGACGACATCAGTATGCCAGAGCGCCTCGCACGACAACTCGCGTTTATGGCGGCGAATCCCCAGGTTGGCGTTTGCGGAACCTGGGTGACCACATTTGGAAGCGGACAGAAACGTACGCTATTTGCGCCGTTGACCCCCGCAGAGATCCATGCGCGGTTGTTTTCCGCCAACCCAATCTCGCATCCGACCGTGATGCTACGCCGACTCTTTTTCGTCCGACACTCGCTACGCTTCGCTGCTGAAGCGCTACATGCGGAGGATCTGGACTTATGGATGCGCGCGTCGGAGTGCTTCCCGCTTGCCAACATTCCCGTTGTGGGTTTGCGCTACCGCATGCACGCGAATCAGATCGCAAACCGCTATGCAGATGAGGAGCAACAGACTGTCGACAGGTTGAGGACGCGTCAGCTCTTACTACTGCTACCGGGAGCCACCGATGCAGAGATAGCGTTGCATCTCACTATCTTTGGTGTAGAGAAGCAGTTAACGCACAGCGAGTTGGTTGCTGCTGGACGCTGGCTTGCACGCCTTGAGGACGCTAACGAAAGGTCACGACGCTATGAGTTGACGGCCTTTCGCACTCTCCTCGCAGAACGCTGGTTGAATGCCGCTCACAGGTGCGTGCCGTCAACAGTCCAGGTATGGCACACCTGGCGGCGTTCGCCTCTCGCCACGGTTGGCATTGCGGCCCGGCTGCGCTTGCTCGGCAAGACAGCACTCAGACGCTGAAGTCATACCACCAACGCGGCGTAATTCGGCTAGGTCAGCACAACAACATGGCGGCGTACAAACACTTGATTCTTACCTCGCCTCCGGATGACTCCACCATAGCTGCGTGGAATGACTGCCTGGACAATTCGGAGTTCGCGGGCCTCTACGTCACCTCCGATTTCCTCCGCGTGCTGTATTTCAAAGATCAACGTCCATTTGCTGTGCTGGCTGTCAGCGACGGGGTGGTTCACGGGGTAGTTACCGGCGTCGTTGGCGACCGGGACATCGAGTGTGGCCACTCCGGCAGCCCGCAGATCTGCTTGCGCAGAGGATCCAGCCCCGAAGCCGTTGGCGAGGTTCTAGCCGAGGGGCTGAGAAGGCAAGTCCTGCCATCGACGGAATTCATCGGCGCGTTTGCCTGGACGGAGGTTACGGGGTTACAAGCCGCTGGCTTTCGTCCCAGGAGGTTTGAGGTTCCCTGGGGAACCATAGTGCTGGACCTTTCGAAGGGTGCAGACGCATTGTTCAAGGAGTTCAGCGCGCGGCGCCGGTACAACGTCAGGCACGCTATCAAGGCTGGAGTAGCAATAGAGGAAATGAATATCGATCGCGATTTCGATGAGTACTACGCGCTCTACAGCCAGTGGTCAGACTTCAAGAGCCAGACGCTGAGACCGTACCAAATCCAGAAAGAGGTATTTGCATCGGGAGGTAATCGGCTGCTGCTGGTGGCGCGCCACAAGGGGCGCATCGTCGGAGTCTCGACCTTTCGATACCGGCGGCCGGGGATCATGGAATACACATCAAATGTCTCGCGACGCGAGGACAGCAGCCTGAAACAGAATGACCTGCTGGTCTGGCGTGCTATTGAGTGGTCCGTTCAGCAGAAAGATTTCAGCCACTTCAGCATGACCGGCGCACATTACTTCCTGCAAGCTTTCGGCGGCCAGCAGCGCCCAACCGTGAGGTACAGCCTCGACTTAACAACTTTCCGTCGCCGCGACCTGGCGCAATCAGCCCGCGACACAGCGCTGGCTGTTTACCGCGCATTACCGGAGCCGGCAAAACGGGGCCTGAAGAAAATGCTCGGAGGTACCGGCGGTGCCGAGTGATCGATCCGGGCGATTCATCATTGCAGCAGGGTTTCCGGAGTAGCCCCTTCTATAAGCCGGCGAGGCTGCGCAGCGTCGCCGGGTCGTGAGCCGTAAATGACCAATCTTCCCTGTCGGTGCAGCAGCGTCATTTCGTCGGCCAGCACCGCCTCGAGCTGCGGCCACAGCCCCCACACAAGGACGTAATCGTACGAACGCGACACACCTCGGTACTCCGCTGGCTCCATTGGCTTCCCCAAGAGGGACGCAAACTGACGTGTGGTCTCCGGCGCTCGATAGCGCAGCGGCGAAGCGGCCGTCTGCACAAACGGGTCGGCAAAAACATAGGGATTTTCCCCGCCGCTCGTAATGGTGTAGGCGGATGCGAGCGACCAGAAAGGCTGTACCCAATGGGACCCTTCGTTCGGATTCACCAGTATCGGTAGCAAACGCGCACCGGACGTTACGAACTCCCTGCCAGAGAGGAAATCATCGAAATCGGACCGTAGTGCGGCGGCCTTGAATGACGTCGACGCGCTGAGGCCGACGATCAGCGCCAACATTCCGGAAACAAGCAACCGTACTTGAATCGCCTCCCACGCCACGGCCGCAATCAATAGCAGCAGTGCAAACGGCAACAGTCGGGGTCCGGCGGGCCACAAACTCCCAAAAGTTACCGGCAGCACGCAGGCAATCCCGGCGAGTACCAGCGCCGGTACGACGAGCACGTGTGAGGAACGCGACCACAATCTGCCCCGCACCAACAGCGCAGCAGCCAAGCCGAGCAGCCACAGCAGCAGCAGTATGGCCGCAACTGTGGACAAGGCGCCTACGGTAAAACTGATGCAGGGTTTTATATTGGCAAGCGGGCTGGTCCAGTGAACCACAGCGTGAGGCCGGTGACTGCCGTACAGAAAATTCACGGTTAGCAGCGTGACCGGTGCAATGCTCAGCGCGAGATGCCACCACTTGCCGGGATGGGCGTCGCCGGTGAACCGGGTGCAGATGTACGACACGCACAGTGCCACGACTGCTGCCCCCGCTCCAACGACGTGGAACAGAAATGAGACACAAAGGAAGCAAGCGACGAGGGGAATTTTGATGCGCGACGGAATTTCTGCGTTCCAGAAACCAACGATCAGCGCGAACAGAGGAATGGTCGCAATGAAAGGCAACAGACCCGTGTAAACGTACCAGCCGAAGGTCAGCGGCAACGCTGCCAGTGCTGCGGCCCAGGGCGCCTTGCTCCCGCAGCAGCGCGCGAGGAAGTACACCGACGCCCACAATGCTACGACCCATGTGACCAGATAGACTCGCGCGCCCACAAAAGGACTGGCAACCGATTGCATTGCGGAGAGGAGCGCATAGGTCGCGATGCCAGAATGCAGCTCCCAGTGGACGGAGAAATATTTGTCGAATCCAAGAGTCGGGTTGTGGTATTGAGCAAGGATTCGCGCCACCAGCACATGGTCCGACAGGTCGCTCATCGGCGGGATCGGCAGCACGAAAAACGGCGCCACACACAGCAGTACCGCTATAAAGGACGCTCGTGCCTGAGCAGGGAATTTCAACATGCCCTTCTGCACAGAGTCTCGCTGCCCGACGCCGATGATCAATATGGTATCGTGTGGCGCGCTCGATTGATGCAGTTGCTAGATCGCGCCGTTGGCCGGTGGAGAGGTGGCAGAGCGGTTGAATGCACAGGTCGCGGGTAACCGCGGCCCGTAAATCCGCAAGGATTTCGGAGGTTCGAATCCTCCCCTCTCCGCAGTCAGGAGTCAGTGTCGCTCAACGCGACAGGTGCCGTCGCTGGTGGTGCGGCAGAAACCAGCGAGACGCACGTAATCACCACTGCAAACAGTACCCATAGCAGGTTCGCGTAGGACATCGACAGAAAAAAGCCCGCAACGGCATTTCCGACGAGCGCAACCTGCAGCATGCGCGCAAAGATGATTATCTCGTCGTGCTCGTTGCTGGGTACTGCAGCGAGCAGACTATGGCGCACCCCCTGAAGCGCGCGCCAGCAAAGCCAATACATCCTCAGGAACAGCAGTAGCCCCACAACCCCCAGCTCGACCAGCACCTCGAGGTAGCTGTTGTGTGGCGCCCTGAACTGGCCGCCCATTTTCACGTCCACCATCGGATACGAGAGGATGCCATACCCGATCGGACGCTGCTGAGCGGCCTGAAGGCCGCGGTCCCAGATGGCCGAACGGCCATTCTTGTTTGTGGGGTCCATATTGTAGTCGTTACCCAGTTGCAGAACACTGCCCAACCGGTCGCGCGTCGCTGCGGGCAGGTACGGCCACAGCAGCATGGAGGCGCACACAACTCCGAGGGCGGGCAGGACTATCCGGTTGCGCGACCTTCCTTCCCCCTCGCGCGCTTCCGGCCGTTTGATGGGTAGCACGATCAGGGTCGCGACCACTGCGATGAGTCCAAAAAACCCGCCCCGGGACGACGTCAGGAGCGCTGCGACGACCATCAAAGCACACACGCCCGCATTGATCAGGCGCTTGACTCGCGTTCGTGCCGTGAGCGCGAAAGCCAACGCCAACGGCGCAAGCGATACGAGCACGTAAGCCAGGTCATTGGTATCCAACGACTCGCCCGCGCTCGCCCGTCCACCGCCGAACCCGAGAACCGCGGTGGCTGCCAGTGCAAGACCGGATACGACCAGTACGCGAATGATTCCGCGCAGAGCGTTCCAGTCGTGTGCCACCTTCCAGCAGGTGACCACAGACACGGCCATGACGGGAAGCTGCTTGTAGAGGAACCCAATGCTTTTCCCCGGCCAGATGCCGATCGGCGCCAGGACGGCGGCAAGTACCACCAGTCCGACAATCGTGCGGATGAAGGGTGCGGCGGCTGGCGATAGCGGCTGCAGTCCCTTCCATCTGCTGATGAGCAGCACGAGTGCCACGCCGCCGGCGACTTTTGCGAGCGGCAGTGAGCCGAGTCCCGGTATCAACTCCCCAACCCTGCCCACGGCGACCAGTAAGAGGGCCGCATAGGCGAACTTAAGCCCCCGCTGGTCTACACGTTCTGTGCTTGCCTCTTCGGACAATGGACTTGTCGTGTACGCGAGTGTCTCCAACAATTGTTGCGGTGCGGTGCTCAGTTCTGCCCGGCGGATCCCAACCTGGTCCCGCGCGCTTCGATCATGATGCACCGCGATCTCACTACCTTAGCACGCTCATTTTTCCGGCTGAAAACCGCGGGGTATTTCTGGCTCCTTTTAACAATTTATAAATCAGCTACTTGCTGATCGCCTGCCGTCACCAACGTTAGCCGGCCCTGCGAAGTGACCGACATAGCACTTTCACAAAATACGCGAGCCACGGTAATACCTGCTGAGTATAATTCCCTAGGTGTCTCTAAGGGCCGACACAGGCCAAAAATACAAGGGAAGAGACAGCTAAAAGAACAAATGCCGTTTATAGCCATCCTTTTCTGGACGTGCTTTACGTTGCTGGCGTACGTCTACGTGTTGTATCCGGCTCTCGTGGATGTTCTTGCGAGGCGGTACGGCAAGCCCGTGCGTCGCGGCGACGCCCTTCCCTCCGTCACGATCATCGTGACCGTGTTCAATGAAGAAAAATGCATACGCGCGAAGCTCGATAATCTCGCAGAGCTCAACTACCCGCGCGAGCTGGTCAACATTTTGGTCGCGTCGGACGGTTCCTGGGACTCTACCGAGGCAATTGGCCGAAGCTACGCCTCGCTGCCGGTTCAGGTATTGCGTGTCGAGGGCCGTCAGGGAAAGACCGTCTGTCAGAATGCCGCCGCGTCCCTGGCCACAGGCGAAGTACTCATTTTCACAGATGCCACGACCCGTCTGCACCCGAACGCCG
>Ga0126381_100005433_pt1 | contig 14021 bp, 7 predicted proteins | sample PanSoiMetPlot_28_FD_96465 | JGI IMG/M metagenome (GOLD analysis project Ga0126381, IMG submission 96465) | Tropical forest soil microbial communities from Panama - MetaG Plot_28 | ecosystem: Environmental > Terrestrial > Soil > Tropical forest > Bulk soil | place: Panama | collected 2016-02-17
AGGTTCTTTTCCGTCTCACCGATATACTTGCTCACGACCCCGGCAAGGTTGACGCGATAGAGATCGATTCCGGCGTCCGACGCGATCACCGCAGCGCTCATGGTTTTGCCGGTTCCCGATGCGCCGGAAAAAAGCACATTTAATCCGGAGCGGTTAGTCCCGGGCGAGATGCCCCATCCCTCATACACCAGGCCACGATTGCATATCGCCACCGCGAAGTGGCGGAACTGACTGGCGGTGGCTGGCGGCAGCACCAGGTCGTTCCAGCGATAGCAAGTTGTTATCTTCTGCGCCAGCCTGCCCAGATCTTGAGTCGACTGGGCACGGGCAGCGGCAAAGAGCGCCTCTCGCGCAGTTCGCGGCTCGAGCAAGAGGGTGTCAGCCGCGAGCTGAGAGGCCTCGGCGATTTGTCCCGAGGTGAGTACAAATTGGCGCGCCAAATCGGACGTGACCTGGGGTTCAGTCTTGATCCGCAAAGCAGTAACGGCTCGCGTCCACTCGGTTTCTCGCGATGCTTGTGAGGGAACCGCAAACCCCATTTCGAAGGCCCGCCCTGGGCCAATCAATTCTCGCCAGTTTGCCTCCGGCGCGCAGGCCAGACATAGCGGTAGTTCGCCGAGACAGCGAAGGAAATGCTGAGCCGCGGGGTATGGCCGGAGTTCGGAATCGAACCAAGCCTCCGTATTTCGGATGTAGAGTGCGGCGCCGTCCAGGCGTGACTGCAAGCCGGCAACCCCGGCAAGAGAGGCGACGGACTCAAATTCCATGGTGACATCTCGTGCGTCCAGAACCAGCATCTTCAGTTTCGCCAGTTCGGCAATCCGTCTCGCCGTCCGCAACCGGCCCGACCCGCGAATACCGGAGAGAACCAGCGCTCCTCCCGAGCGCAAAAATTTCCCTGCTCTTACCAGGCGCCTGATTTGAGATTGGTGTCGACGTCCTGCTTTCAGCTCATCGCGCTCGCACCTCCAAAGCGGCGGAATTGGGGGCGCATCAGGCGCAAGCACGTGGCCGCGCAAGATTGGACTGGCGTGCCAGCCCTTGCCGGTCGCCGTTGGCACCAGCAGTCCTGAGCGGAGGAGAGAGGAGCCGGGAGCCAATGCACGATCCACGGCGCCCGTGCCCCGTTCAGCGAACATTCGGCGGGCGAGGTCGCGAGTGACAAACATCTGGCTGACATCATCGTTGAGATATCCGTAGAGCTTCTCGTACTTGGGATCGAGATCGGGTGCGAGTGCCAGGAAGAGCAGGTCTTGCTCCACCGGCCCCAGCTTGAATCCGGAGGCTATGCGTCCCCAGGCGGAAAGCGGATCGCACTTCTCGTCGTTTCGAGCGCGAATCGATTCAGCGCGACCCGTGATATCGTCGGCGGAGAAGGACTTCGCTGCCCGGCGTAATAGCTCATCTACCTGTTGATCGCTGATGTACAGTCCGCGAAACTCGTCGAGACTGAGATGGTAGCGAGTTCGCAGACGCATGACCTCTCGCCGGAGAAGCAAATCAATCCGTTCCAGTTCGCGCTCTACACGGGCTAACGCCGTCTCCATGCTAGGTCTCCTCCGCCAGGTAAAACGGGCGTCGATCGATCCGAGGAAGCAGGTACGAACCTTTATTGAGTCCAGCCAGGCCGAGGACGACATGCAGCGAGGGACGTCCCAGGCGAATGACGATCCGTTGCGGCTCGACCAGCATGATTGCGGAAAAGTCGAGGAAATTAGCCCACAGGTGTTGCAAGCTGCACCTGCCGAAACCCGGCAGTTTCCAGGCAAAGCCGCGCAAGACGGCATGCGCGGCAACGCCAATTACGTCTTTCTCTGTGAGATAACCCGCGTCGAAGGGCATCTCAGCGGCCACATGTTCGTTGTTTCGCATCCATTCCCACACGTCCTCTGGTGTGGCGATCAGCTTCAGTTCCTCCGAAGCGTGTGAACCCTTCTTAAATAATTCCCGCAGTACAGCATCATGACGGACACGGTCGCGAACCTGACGCGGGCAACATCTTACGAAGATTTCAAACCTCACCGCCGCTGCTTGGGAGGACCACAGATCCACCGGCAGGGCTTCGATGGCAGGGAGCAGAAGGAAGGCGGCGCCGAAGGCGGTGGTTTGTGCTCTTGTCAGCCCAGGATTTGCTCCGGTCTTGAAGGCGAGCACCTCCGCCGCACGCGGAAGCAGTGTGGGATGGGCGATCCACGCGGAGAGAGAGCCCCCGGCTCGAGCGATCTTAGATAATTTTCCGGAGAGCATTGACGCTTCTATCTCAGGCCACTCGAGAAAAGAAGTCCCGGAACGCAGTGCCACCAGCGCTGCAACCGCCTGAACCGCCCCTGTCGTCTGTCGCCGGAAATCCTTCAGTTGCGAGGAATTTCGGCCGCCCAAGGCAAGAAGCAGCACAACCAGCGCATCTCGGTCGGCACAGGTGAGCGATCCGTCTGCGTCATCGGCCCAGGTTTTCAAGACCCGCGCGAGGGCATCCCGGCCGGGCTGCAATTGCTCGGACACAAGGTGCGACCAGATCCGTTCGACATCGTGGGAAAGCAGTACTGCGATGGCGCGGCGGAAGGAAGAGGAGGTGAGCGTGGTAAGTGCGGCGAGGGTGTTGTCAGTTTCCGTAATCAATAGTGTCCGGAGCGCAGCGGAAGAGGAAAGGAGACGCAAGCCTGCAAGAGGTTCGTATTGCCACTTATTCCAGGCCGTACCTTCGGTGAGGTCGGTGATAAATGCCGCGAGATACTCGCTGCGCGAGCGGTAGTGAAACACGGAGTGACCATCGCGATCGCCCTCCATCGTCTTGAATAAGGAACGAGCCACGCTCGCAGCCCAATGGTCGGTGATCTTCGCCGTATCCCATGACGTATCCGTGCTCAGCTTCACCTCGAGGCGCCGGATCATCCAAACACTCTCATCATTCTTCGGACAAAGGGGTTCAAGGATCTCCTCTAGGACACGGGGAAGATGCTCTGCGGCGACCTCATCCAGCGCTCTCCGCAATGCCTCGCTCCCTGCCAAGTCGCGGGGAACGCGGCAGTCGCAAACCACCTTGTCGATCTGCAAACTGTGAATCATCTCAGCGCGGACCCATCACGATGAAGCTGAAGTGCCGGTTGGTCGCGTTGCCGCCGTCGTCTCCGGTTAGCACTCTCAACTTGCTGTTGTCGAGCCCGTTGATCACGGCATTGTCACGACTGCTGCCGTGAGCATTGAAATTCAGATCGGGAAAAATCTGGGTGACACTGGCTGACGGCACCCCGTTGAAGGGTTGGTCGAAGGTTACGTCGTAGAGCCCACCGGCGATGTTCGACACGGAGAATCCCATCCCCGCGAGGACATTTCCATTAGGGTCCACGGTGCCGCGCAACATGCGAAGATTCTCCACGCCACCGGGGGCAAATAGACTGCCGTCGACATGGAGTTTGATATTGCCGCGAACATCGAGCGACTCTGCCGGCGTGTTGGTAAATACACCTATTTTGGCCAGCACCTGTAACACCGCCGGCGTGTTCTCGGCAACGATGGTGAGTTGATTGTCGGCATCGTTGATCAGTCGAACGTTAAAATCCTGAGCGCCGGGACCCGGTCCGAAGTGAAAATCAATATGTGGCGTACCGGTACCCGCCAACGTCGAGCTGCCACCCAATTCGATCGAGCCACCCTGGTCGGTGAGCAGCTGACTACTGTTGCCCCAGCGGATATTGCCGTTGGCTACTTCCAGCTTGTCCTGCGGTGTGGTCGTCCCGATTCCTACGAATCCTTTGTCCTGAATCGTCACCGTTTCTTGCAGGTTTCCTGATCCATCCAGGGATCCGATGGACAGGTGATTCGCTCCCGTCGTTGCCTGCCCGATTGCTACTTGCAGATCACGCCCCCCGACGGAGTTGGCCTCATTCCTCCGTAGGATCAGCGGCACTCCTCCGTCGGTGCCATCGGATGCCACAAAACTGGCTCGTCCTTGAAGACGCAGATCGCCCTCTACCCACACCAGATCAGGAGTCTGTGTGGGGGTGAAGTCTTTAGTCCTGTCCTTCAGGCGAATGACTCCGGCAGCCGCCTCGACTGCACCCGCTACCACGCCGATATAAATGCGAAAGGCTTGTGTCTTCAGGCGGTCGGTCGCATCGGTCGCCATGAAGGTTCCAGCGATATTAGGGTTTGGATTGGGTTTCCATCGGACATAGCCCACCGGCAACAGCCACATCGCAAGGGGATCGGTGGGCAGCGTCTGCTGCGGAATGGAATCGTCAAATATCGCGGGAGCTGCAGAGTTCAGCTTCTGAAGGATGGTCTGCGCATCTCCCGAATAGCCTGCGAGTACCACCGGGTCGTGCTGGAGGTCCGGGGTGTCGCGTTGACCTATGTAGATCTCAAACGTCTCCTGCACGCGTGAATTCGAGTCGCTATCGCACGGTGCGAATCCCCAAGGCGCCGGCGAAAAAGCAACCTCCCGGTATCCCAGCCATATCTCTACCAGCCTGCCGTTGGGCTCGTCGATGGCTGCGTTATAGGTGTAGGCGGCGAAGCGCTCCGCCGGGATCTGATAGGGAGCAAGCGAAACGATCGGACGTCCAAAGCCATCCCACGCATATCCCGGCTGCATGATGACATTCACCGGGCTAGGCGTGCTGCCGACTGGTTTTTCCAGCAGGTCGAAGCCCATGGCGATGCCCCAGGTATGCGCTCCGATGGCGTGCCTGGCCTCCGCCACCGCTGCCACTTCCATCACCCCCGAGAGATCGTCGGCCGACAGGTATTGGCCTTCGAAAAATCGCGGCTTCTGCGTTTGATCAATCGGCATCCCTGGCCTCCTATTGTTTGCCCAGTTTGGCGCTCAGGTCGGCGATGGTTGCGGTGTGCTGATTAATGGTGCTGTTCAGGCTTGCGATTTGTGCCCGCAGGTCGGCGACGTCTGCACTCTCCGACCGTGCGCCACTCACAACGTCGGTGAGTCCGGTCATGCCTTCCAGGTTCGAGAGCAGCGGCAGGGCGATCTGGTTGAGCAAGAGTGTCTCGATCGGCATTTGCATCTGCGCATCGGAAAGCAGCGGCTGCTTGTCGCTGTCGAGGGCCCCCACGTCCGCCATCAGCAGCGTGTCGGCTCCAATCGGCTGAGCCGCAGAAAGCGAATCTGCGACCACCCGGCTGAAAGTCGCACTCCGCTGCTCGGGCGTGGGCGGGTACTGCGCCGATTGGAATCGGAAGGCCTGATTCTGATCAAAGCTTGCGACTTTAAACTGCCGCAATTGCGTGTTGCAGCAAAGATTCGCGATGGCTTTCTTGATGGCAGTGCCCAGCTGCAACGGCGACAACCAGTAGCCAAGCATGGGAAACGTCACGGCAAACTTTCGCACGTCCCAATTGCAGATTTGAATGATCCGGCAATCTTTTCGGCTGACCGTAATGGTAGCGAGGAACAATCGATCGTCCATTACCGGACCCGGGCAGGGCGGCAGCAAGCCCGAGCAAATGCAGTCCAGAAAGAACTGAAAAAGATAGGGCAACGCCCCCAGCAGTACCTGTTGCAGAGTGCTATTGGCAGCGTTCTGGCAAAGGGTGCCGAGTTGCGTGGTGAGCTGACAGGCGTGACCGGGATGGGCGGCAAACAGGTCTGCGAGGTTCTCCCGCAATTGACAACACCAGTTCTGCAGGTTCTGTCCGGTTGGCTGCTGCGGTATCGGAGGAATGACCGCCTGCAACAATTTCACGCAGCATTGAAGTCGCTCCACCAGTGGACTGACGGGAGCAGGGGGATTCGGCGGCATTTTGCAGACCTCAAACGTGAAGCCTTCACAGATCGCTGTGGGCTCGCACTGCGGTGGCTTTTGCACTGACGTAGCGACTCTCGATGTGCTGGCACCGCCACAGCCGCAGCCACAGTCGCAATCTTCGGAACAGCCGCAGTCTCCTGAAGAGGATGTCCCCGCGCTTCGCGATCCACCGCACCCGCAATTGGACGAACCGCCGCATGCACACTTCGAGCAGCAACTGCTCCCGCTCGCTCCCTTGAGCGATGTCACGCCGCGCGTCGCCTTCTCGTGATAACGGATCGCCAGTACCCACTTCTCCGTGGTGTCGAGACAATTGTCGTTTTGGGTAAACGCGTCGAGCGGATCGCAGTTATTCCTGGGCTTCTTGCAGGCCTTGATCAGCGAACACACGTCCACTACTTGCTTCTTGCAAACGATGATGTCTTCGCCGCAGGGGCTCAGCGCGTAGCCGGGATTCACCACCACCCCCGAGCAGGGATCGCACACCACCTCCAGTCCACATACCACACCCCAACCGTGGAGATACCGGTTGTGCAGCTTGTTCTTCTCGATGATGTAGTGATTCAAGAGATTGAGGTCATCCTCGGTCAGCAGCTGGCCGGCGAAGAAGCGTGGACGGCAAAGACACTCCAGCCCGCCGCACTCAGGGCAGGGCTGTTGCGGAGCGTCACAGGGCGTCGTGTAGGGTCGGCTGGGGGTGGCAATGGTCTTGGCCATGGCTGTACTCCTCAAAATGTGATCAGGCTCGCGAGCCCTTTGGCAGCATCCGCGGATAGTCCAACCCGCGATTGAAAATCTTTGAGGTCTTTGAAATTCTGTCTTTGGCGCTCGGCGACAATCGTCTTCACGAAAGCAGCGGTTACTCCGGGAAGAGTGCGGAGGTCTGCCGGCGTTGCCTGGTTTACGTTGACCTTATTGGTTGGCTGTTGGGCGCCGGGCGCCTGCAGGTAGAACCAGCTTTCGAAGGTACCGCCTTCGGTCATGTCTCCCGAAGGATTCTTGCCACCCGTGATCGAGCCACCGCGGGTCTCGTTCAGACCAACTTGTCCGCCAATGTTGTTGCCGTCGAGAACCCCGCTCTCGGCGTAGGTCGAGCCCGCATAAACGAAGTCGCCGCTCAACGTAACGCGAACACAGGGGAGATCGAGTGTTGGCCAGGGATCAGTGACGTACGTCTCACCCAGCCACCACCCTCTCAAGCCTGCGTTGTTCCAGAAATCCGGGTAAGGAAGGAACGCCCAGGCGGATTTCGCTGTCTCCAGGGTGTGGGGAGTCGTGATGCCGCCTGCAGGAGCCAGATCCACGATGTCCCCGTAAAGCAGCGCGCTCCCGTAAAGGCCGCTGAACGCCAGGTTCTTACCTTTTGTGCCGGTCACGTCCGGGTAGGTCACCTCGACCCGGAAGCTCTGACGATCGACTCCCGTCATCACGTCGTTGAAATAAATAGTGAGCAACGGATAGGGTTGGGTGTCGATGGTCGTCGGAGGACTCTGGAATTGTGCGGTATGAAAATCGTCCCAACTCAACGTCGCGCCATGCTGCCACCCGATATCAATGATTTTCGGGAGGCCAGGATTCAGCCCCGTTACCGGCTGCGGTGGAGCAGGGGCCGGTGCCGGCTGTCCTTCACATTCGCAGGCGCAGCCGCAGACGATCGACTCCAGAACCTCAGCGATCCTGCGAGTGCTGGGAAGAATTTCGCGACCAAGCCTGTTGTCGATGCGTGCGATGTGGTTGTTGTAGTCGGTGAGTGGATCGCTGGGGGGCGTGGTCGGATCTTCGATGAGAAAGCCCGGTTGATATCCTCGGATGGTCGCCAATACCAGGCAATCGGCGGTGCAACAGTCGTCACATTCCTCTAGTTCATAAAGATCCGGACACCGCGGCGTATCGATTTGGAAGCCCTGATTGTTTACGTTGTTCGAGACCGCGGCTACGACGAAGACGTAGTGGGCGTCCGTCACCACCGAAGTAGGTGCGGAAGGCGGAATCGACGGTATACCAGCGGGCGGCAGTTCCGGGGAGCCTGCGACCAGTTTGCGCAGGTCGAAAGTTTGCAGTTCCCACGCCGGCGGCGAACTGCCCGCCTCTTTCGACACCAGGTAGAGGACTCTTTTCTGGGGATCAGCAGCCGCGGCCAACGGCTGGTTCATCAATGCGATGTTTGCAATAACCGTGGCCGGGCTCGCCTGCACCGCGGTGATGGTGGCGTTGATGGAATCGATAACCGCCAAAACGTCCGGCCCGCTGCTACTAGCCAATATGACCTGCGCCGGATTCGAAACCTGCGCCAGCGGCGGCGAAGTCGCACCACCGGCGACGTCGACAACCCCCACTTGATGGTTCGCCGAGTCAATGTAGTAACCCTTACTTCGGTCGCCGCCCAAGACCAGACCGCTGGGCGAACCGGTCAGAGCTATGGTCTTCACTTGAGTAGGCGTTGCTGTGCTGGCGTCCCACACCATTAATTGCGCGCCCTGATTCTGTAGCCAAACAACCTGCGAGGCAGGAAGCGCCGCCAAGCTTGCCGGAGCTGAATCGTCAGAGATTGCCGTCGAGGTTCCGGCGACGGTCAAGCCGCTGGAGTTCAACACGACGAGAGACGATTGCTGCGAACCGGAAGAAAATGAGACGACGTAGACGAGCTTGCCATCGTCGGAGACGGTTACTGCTTTACCTGTGCCGGGAAGAATGAACTGGGCAATGATGTTCTGCCCGGACGGATCCATCTGAAATAACGTCGCCGGAGAGCCGCTGCTAATCGCGTACAGGAAGGCGTCCGTGGGGTCATAGGCCAGCGCTATGGCTGCCACACCATTCAGTGCTTTTCCGGCGACCAATCCAGGAAGGCAGCCGCTCTTGATCTTCAGGTCGGGATCGACCTGAAGATCGAGTTCATAAGACTCGAGGATGCGATTGGGCGCGCACGCCGTGTCATCGCATCCGCAATCGTCATAAAGCACGGGGATGTTTTCCGTCGGGCACTCGCGGTAACGGACGCAAATCTGCAGCGTATGGGAAGCAGTGATCCCGGGATCTGCGGCCGCGCCCTTGCTGGACGCTGGCTGGTTGTTCTGCGCCGCTTGGAGAGCCCTCCAGCTCTTGAAGTGCGTAATGTCGATGCAGTCTTCTTCGGGGACGACGATATCGTTACCGCAGCAATCTTTCGCGAAGCCTGGTCCGACGCAGACGTAGCGCGCTTGGCAGGCTGCGCTGGGATGCTGCTTCACCTCCAGGCCGCACACGACGCCTTCGCCATGAAGTCGTTTTTGGTGCAACCGGAGCTTGTCGATGTAGTAGCGCTGCTCATCTTTGAAGTCGCGCTCCACCAGCAGCTTGCCGGTAAAGTAGTTGTTCCGGGTCAACGATCCAATCTCGCACTCCGGACACACCGTCGAAATCTGCTTTCTATTCATCGCAGTTACTCCAGCCTGGTTGTGTTGCCAATTCGGGTATCACCGGTCACCATTGACCCGCCACCCTGTGCCCACGGGGGACTGTCCAGCACCGAAGCGCATCCCAGACGCATGTCGCTCAAGCGCACGCCCGCGGGATAACGTCCAACGACCGAATCGAGGCCAATCATGGATTGGAAACCGATGCGGAAGCGCGGAGCTACGAACTTCACGTTGTATTGCGTGTGCGCCGGGCTCTCGGCGCGCAGGAGGTTTTGGAGCGCATGCCTTTGACCCGGGTCCTCACCATACTTTGCAGGTACAAATACGGTGAATTGATTGGCATAAAACAGAAACGGATCGCGCAGCGGATCGGGGACGGTGTCGATCCGAGCCTGGCCCAGCGGCACTCTGCCATTGAGGCGTTCACGCCCGACCACGGATTCGCCCCACAACCGTGACTCGTCCCCGACCCGGCCGGAGTTCAGGAATAGCCAGCGTCGGAGCTGGTAATGCTCGAGAATCAGAGGCGGGCTGGCCCAGTCATATACACACGGCGGCTTCGGGCGGCAGTTCAGGGGCGGCGGACAGCATCGGTTGCGCGGGAGCGGAGGGTTGCAACATTGTCGCCTGGGCAACAACCCGAGAAACACAAGCAGCTTGCGATGCAATCCAATTTTCGTTCCGCGGATGGACGCGACCGCACCATCTTCTTCCACCATGGCGCGTCGCCGAGCCAGTGGGATTGAGCGGTCCAGTCGCACTCCGATCCACGATGCAAGCCAGGTAAGAAAGTCGATGCCGCCCGGCTGCTTGGGAGTAGCCGGCGCCGATGCAGGGTCGAAATAACGCGCCTGGTTATCAATCTCCCATTCCACGCTGCGCAAAGTGGTATCGAAGATGCTGAGGTAACGATCCAGGAAGCTGGTGAGCGTTGGGTCTTCACCAAAAACCGCCGGCAGATAACGTCGGAGACTGATGCGAGGGTATTCGACTCGCACCGACCGCAACTTCGGCGTCACGGTTCCGTTGCCAGAAAACGCCAGGCGCAACCAGAGATAGCGGCCTGGACGGCTGGTCACCATGCAATCCCAATCACACGCGGTGCCGGTAAAGGTCTGTTGCGTGAGCCAAAGCGAATCCGGAAGCGCTGCGATTAGGTCGGGGGGCACTTCGGCCTCCGCGCAATAGGTGGAGACCACGATGCGCGAGCCGTGTGGCGCCGTTCCGTTTAGAACAACGCGGTGCCACTGACACTCATAGAGAGCGCTGTCTAACGGCTCGGACACATAGGTACCGAACGCAAAGTATTGGGTTCCCGTGGTGGCCGCCGCTGGTGGCGAAGGCAAGGCATGACCTCCAGGGTCGAACCATGCCGTCCCTGCCGGCTTGCAACAGAACGTGCTCATGTCGATGTCGCCGCTGGAGTCCGACGGCACAGGTGGCCGAGAAAAGTTCGGTATCAGATCCTGCGTCGAATCGATCTGACTCCAGAGACCCGTCTGCGGATTGAACACGCGCGCGAACGATTCACCCGCAAGCACCACGCAGACGCGGTTCGAGCAATCAATGGCGACAAACTGTGGCGTCCCCATGAGTGGCAGAGAACGCAGCCAGATGCCTGCGGGAGAGAAGACGTGCAGGCAGTTGTTGGCAGCATCGGCCACCCACGCATGTCCTTTTCCATCGAAATCGATATCCAAGGGTTGCCATGGCTGTGCGAGATTTGCAGCGGTTGACGGTTGGAGAAAACCTCGCACCACGAAGCCATGCAGAGAAAGAATGACGACGCGATGGTTTAGCGTGTCGCAAACGAACAAATTTCCCGAGCAGATTGCAATCGCAGATGCGCCGTCCAGCTCTCGGGCGCCGCTTCCCTCTCCGCCATAACAAGGAACGGCCACGAACTCGCAGGTGCACGCGTCGAAACGCTTCACCAGCAAGTCGTCACGATCTAGCAGGAACAACGCACAGTCTGGCGCTTGCGCAAGGTTGACCGGCAGACGGACTCCGCCCAGGCTGCCGTTGGGTTCGCCGGGTGTGCGCGCACTGCCCGGCAAGGGGGCGAGAGCCATCGCGCCCGACCGCGGTTGGATCTCGACATTGCTGAGCGCTTGCGCACGCCATCCTATGCTCCGATCCAAGCGAAACCACGTCGGATCGTGTGGCGGCCGACGAAGCAGAGCCCCGAAAAACGGCGGGGCGTACATGCTGGCGGTCGATGGCATAGTAGACATGGGTTAGCTCAAAGTGTCGTAGTCAACTTGAATCGCGTGCGCAGTGGAATACACCAGTGCGCCCGCAGGGATCGTGGCATCGGTACAGGCCAGGTAGTTCGTACCCCCAACCGTGAAAGTGACGGTCTCGGTGCGCTGCACCCCCGGAACCGACAAAATCTGCTGAATCACGCGCGAGTAATAAATGCTGCCGCCAAATGGCCACCCCTGGCCGTCGTCGCCCCCCGTGAGTGGGTGAAAATAGGCCAGCAACGATTGCTCAATCAGAGCTCGCGTACTGGCCAGGTCTGCATTGTTTTGCACGATCACGTTCGCGCTGACGCTCACCTGAAGATAGGTCGGCTTCACCACAAACAATTCTGTGGTGATCAGCTTGCGCAGGCTCAGGTAGGCGCACACCGTGCGGATGGTGCCATCGCTGGGAATCGGATTGGGCGAGGTGCCGCCGGGAACGACGATGACGCTCACGGCTCCCGGCACCGGGATACCGGGAAACGAGGGATGCGCCAAGGGCATCGCATAAGCACGCTGGATATTGGCCACCTGCTTCGCCAGGTACTGAAAATCGTCAGCGGTAACGGCGCGGCAACGGCTCCGGATTTGAGCCGGGGCGCGAGCGCTGATTTCTTGCAGGGTCTCCTCATCGGCGCCGCCGTATGCGGCAAAGAGGTTACCGACCTTGGAATCGTCAATACCATCGACGGAGCTCAGCACCGTGTTGATTGCCTTGGGCGGTACATTGCCCGCTGCGCCCCCGCCAAAGCTGTAGGTCTGCGCGACAATATTGGCTCCGCGGTTGGAGATATTGATCGCGGGAATAGAGCCATTCACGTCGTCGCCAAACAAGACCGTGGCCGTCGTCCGGTCCAGCCGGTAGACCTGGTCGTCGGGACCGGAGCTGAAGAAATCGTTCACCAGCTTCCAGGTCACGAACCCATTCCCGTCGCCAGCATCAACCTGAAGAATCAAGCTGCCGTCCAGCACCGGTGCGTTCTCCAACGTGAAGGACTGGTTGGGTTGACCATTGCTTCCCCCGAGCACTTCGTTGGATACCGTCTGCGACTGTCTGACCAGGGTGGTATTCGTCCGCACCGCCTGGATCTGCGGCGCCTGGTCGTAGCCGCCCGCAGTGAGCGCCACACGAATCCAATACCGGTTCTTCGAGCCGTTAAATGCAGCCGCCACCAGGCCGCTCGCGGGCAGTTGCACGTGAACGTGTCCGCTGGCGAGCAGCGCGTTGGTCCCATCTTTCAACAGCGTGATCGCACTCCAGCTGGAGCCGTCCCAGAATTGCCAGGCGAGAGTTACGGGCGGATACACCTGAGAGAGCGGCAATGAGCAATTGCTGGCGTTGGGCGAGCTGGCGTCGGAGCTCAAGAAGAACGCAAGCTCGAGATCGATGGGCGGCAGCGGGTTGGTCGCATCGAATCCAAACATCAAAGCGCTTCCCGCATTGGCCAGCGTGCCGAAGGGATACCAGGTTTGGTCGGCTTCCTGGTTATCCTCGGTCAGATCGGTAAATGTAAAACCGTCGAAGCTGAGCAACGTTACCAGCGGCGCAGTCAGCGCAATCAGCGCCTGCGGAAGCTCGAAGATCAGAGGTGGTTGTCCCGCAGTTGCAACCTGAGTTCCCTGCGGAACGATGACCGAGCTGTCGCTGAACCCAGCTGTTACTGGAAATGTCACTTCCGCGATTGCTGGCTGGGCGGGCGTCAACTCGATTCCGATCAGTTCCAGAAACTTGATGTAATTCTGTTGCGGAACCTTACCCAGCCTGTAGATCAGCAGCTCTGTCATCCACCCGAGCAACTGCACCACGGTCATGCCGGGATCGTTGTCGTTCAGGTCCGTCCATTCCGGCGTGTAGCGCGGAATGCGAGTACGCGCCTCCTCGACGATGTCGGCGAAGGTGCGGTCGTCGATGACGGGCAGAAGATCGGTGAGCGGCATCCCTTACGGCTCCTGCAAATAAAACGGGAAAACGATGTTGCCGATAGCGTTGTTATCGCGGATCTGGTAAGTCACGCGAATGAGCAGCAGGTTCGGCTGCTCGGGCGACGTATCCACCGCCACGTCGAGCACGTCGATGCGCCGCTCCTGATCGGTGAGCGCGCTATGGACCTCCTGCACCACCTGGCTGAGCGTCTCGGCGTTGTTGGGCGCGAACACCAGGTCGTGGATGCCGCAACCAAAATCCGGAAGCATGAGCCGTTCGCCTTTTGAAGTGCTCAGGATCAAGTAGATGGATTCCTCCACTCGTTGTTCATAGCCGGCCTGCGCCATTTCGCCTTGCGGCGTGACCTGCGGCGGAAACTTCCATCCCACTCCGAGATAAGCTCGTGTTCCCATTTCAGCTCACCGTCAAAACGCACTCGTTGGTTCCCGAGAGCCCACGCTGGCTTACCCCGGACATATAGAAGTGGTGCCGCCCGGGAGCCAGCGCGCTGAGAAACGGAAGCGTCAGCGTCAACACCACGGTCAGCGGCGAGGCCGTCCACGACCCTCCCGCTGGCGATGGCGAAGCCCCCGGTAGGCCGGCAGTCAAGTCCAGATTCATGGCCGTCGGTTCGCTGATCCAGACAAGGCTCCACTGCAGTGGAAATGGCGAAACCAGCGTGAACGTAATC
>Ga0126381_100005434_pt1 | contig 14019 bp, 13 predicted proteins | sample PanSoiMetPlot_28_FD_96465 | JGI IMG/M metagenome (GOLD analysis project Ga0126381, IMG submission 96465) | Tropical forest soil microbial communities from Panama - MetaG Plot_28 | ecosystem: Environmental > Terrestrial > Soil > Tropical forest > Bulk soil | place: Panama | collected 2016-02-17
CCGAGGCCGCGGCTGCGAACCACCACACCGAAACACTGGCCCTTGATTTCGCACACGCGGTGCCCGGTGACGTTCTCGGTAGTAACGACCAGCATGGTTCTCTCCGTATGGTCAGAAATATGAGATCCCCGGGGCGCGGTCATCCCGCGTTGGTAAGCTTGCTGATGATCTCGCGGCTTACCAATTCGCAACCCTGCAATGATCAAACGGTCGGTTGCGGGCCGCGCGGGCAAAGCGCTAGGCTGACAATGGATAATCGTGAACGAGGGGTGGCGATGGCGGCAGGCACGGTTTGGAACAACAGCGAAGTCGAGATCGCCGGGGTCAAACTGCATCTTGAGCGGGCCGGTAGCGGCCGCCCGGTGCTGGTGCTGCACCACGACATCGGCAGCCCCGAGCGGCTCGATTTTTACGACGCGCTGGCGAACCGGTTCGACGTGCTCGTTCCGCATCATCCGGGCTACGGCAAATCGGAGCGACCGCAGTGGCTGCGCAGCGTCCGCGATGTCGCGGTCATGTATCAGTGGCTGCTCTCCGATCTCGGGATCGACCGCCCCGCTATCGTCGGACTTGGTTTCGGCGGCTGGATCGCGGCCGAGATGGCCACGATGATGCCGAACGGCCCCCATCGTCTGGTTCTGGTCGGAGCGATGGGACTGAAGCCGCCGGATGGCGACATCTTCGACCAGGCGATCGTCAGCTATATCGATTACGCCGCCGCCGGGTTTCACGATCCGGCGGCGTTCGCCCGAGTTTACGGCGATGTGACAACCGACCAGCTGGTCGATTGGGACCTTTGCCGCGAGATGTGCTTTCGCATCGCGTGGAAGCCGTACATGTACAGCCAGACCTTGCCGCATCTGTTGGGCGGGGTGAAGGCGCCGGCGCTGATCGTCTGGGGCGACAACGACAAGATTGTGCCGCGCAGCGCCGGCGAGCTCTACGCGGCGGCATTGCCGAAGGCGCGGTTCGAGACCGTGCACGCGGCCGGACATTGCGTCGACATGGAGCAGCCGGAAACGCTCGCTCGGCTGGTCGGCGGTTTTATCGCCGAGAATTAACGTCCACGCCCGGCGCGTCTGCGCGGCGCAGAGCGGGGGGAACAGGAGGAAGTCATGCATGTAATGTATTTCACCGAGCAACCGATGTCCGCCTATCCGGCCGATATCGGCCTCGAATTCGGCGCCACAGCGCTGATGTTCTCGAACAAATATTACGATCCCGTTGCCGGCAGCCGGCTCTATAACGAATATCTCGAGCAGTATATTTACGCCGAGGAGATGGGCGTCGAAGGCTTTATGCTGAACGAGCATCATAATGCGCCGTTCTGCATGCAGTCGAAGTGCAACATCTTTGCCGCGATCCTCGCTGCGGTGACGAAAAAAGCAAAGATCGTGCTGCTCGGCAATCCGCTGCCTTTGGCCGAGAACCCGGTACGGCTCGCCGAGGAATTGGCGATGATCGACATGATTTCGAAGGGTCGGCTGGTTTCGGGCTTTGTCCGCGGCGGCGGGCAGGAGCAGCTCGCGAACGGGATCAGCCCGGCCTACAACCGCGAGCGTTTCGAGGAGGCGCACGACCTGATCGTCGCGGCGTGGACCCGCGAGGGACCGTTCCGCTGGGAGGGCACCCACTACCAGCACCGCGTGGTCAATCCTTGGGCGGTGCCGCTGCAAAAGCCCTATCCGCGAGTATGGATCCCCGGCGTCCTGAGTAAGGAGACGATCATCTGGGCGGCCAAGCAGCGCTACCCCTATATCGCGCTCAATACCTCGATCGAGGCGACCAAAAGCATCTGGAAGCTTTATGACGAGGTGGCGCGCGAGATGGGTTACGAGGCGGGGCCGCAAAATCGCGGCTATCTGCAGCAGGTCCACGTCTCCGACAGCGAAGAAAAAGCCGAAAAGAACGCCCGCCAGTTTTTGTGGATGCAGGGCGAGTTCACCGGCCTTGCCCATCCGGTATGGTCGAACCCATCGGGTTATTTCTCGCCCGAGTTCCGCCGCCAGTTTGTCGAATTTGCCGTCGGGCGGGCGGAGAGTCCGCGTGGTCGGCCAACATTCGAAAAGCAGGTCGCCGACGGCAGGGTGATTTACGGGACGCCGGATACGGTCATTCCCAAATTGCGCCATGTGCTTGAAGAGACCCGCCCCAGCATCTACGGGCTGTGGGGAAATGACGGCAATGTCAGTAACGAGGACGCGCGGACCTGCATTCGCCTGCTCGGCCAGGAGGTCATGCCGGCGATGCGCGAATACGGCAAGCAGTTGGGACTGACCGACCCGTTCGAAATCGACGCGCCGGTCCATCTGCGCTATTCGACCGACGTCAAACAGATGCCGCAGGCTGCAGAATAGCGGGTCTATCGTTGGTGTCGGGAGCCGGCAGCCTCGGTTCCGACGAACAATCCCGGGTTGGACGGGCGGCCGAAGCAGGCCGTCCGTCGCGAGCGATAACGGGCAGAGGCCTTTGTCTTAAGCGGGGGTCGAGGGTCCGCCCATGGTTGAGTCTGACGGGTGCCGATGATTGGGTTTCATCAAGCTCGTCACGCCCTTAATAAAGACCGGTCCAAACCGGGCGAGAAGCGGCAGCGGCGCGCCCTCGCCATCCAAACCTCCGCTCGTATATCCGCCGAGAATCATTTCCCACCCAAACCATATCAAGGCCGCCAAAGACAGGAACAAGATCCCGAACGGATTGAAAAGACTTGCCGGCGTCGGCCCGCCGCCCAAAAACGCGATCACTGCCAGCAACGCGGCAACGATCGTGCAGCCTATCCGTGCGGCCAAATCAGCCCTCCGAATTCGGAGCGCACAATGTGCCGATAAATGTGAAACTTTTGCAGTCCACGAAGAGAGTAAACCACTTTCTGCTTGCGTGATCGAATGCTATTCGCGCTCAGAGCCGGTGGACACGCGTCGAAAGGTTATCGTTAAAGCATTCCCGCGCGGCAACGGTCCTCCGCTGACCAGATACACGCCGCCGGAAATAAGAGCGACGCTGGCCCAATCCATTTCGTTCGGCCATTCCCCGAGGAAAGGGATCGCCAACAGTGCCGACAGCACCGGCACCAAGGCGCCAAAGGCCGCACCCCCCGACGCCCCAAGGATGACAATCGCGCGACCGTATAAAATAAGCGAAACGATGGTCACCGCGACGCCTTGGAAGAGCGCCTGAATCGCGAACTCGGCGAGCGGTATCCGCCCGAACCTCGCCCCCTGCAGAGCAAAATAGATGGGCAGGTAGAACACCAACGACCCGGTCGAGACGAGCGCCGTCGCGTGCAGCGGATCGAGTCTTGCTTGCCTCATCACCAGGGTGAAACACGCCGTCAAAAATGCTGCGATCAGAAAGAGCACATCGCCAAACGTGCGCGATGTGCTCCAATCCGCAACTCGACCACCAGGATGTCCGCCGACGATGGCGCACGCGCCCGCAAATATCAGCAACAGCCCAAATATTCGCGCGGTCGACAGCTTTTCGCCCAACGCGATCGCAGCGATCAGGGCGACGAACAGCGGCATGCAACCCGGATTGAGCGCGCCCCCGTCATAGGCCGGCGCAAAACGCAGCCCAGTCGCCGCTACCAGAGCGTAAGGCGCGCCGGTTCCGGTGATAAGCATGCCAAGTCCGAGCCATCCGAGGCGGTCGCGGGCAAGGCCTCGCCGCACAACGATCGGCAAGAGGAGTACACCGGCAACACCGAAGCGCAGCGCCACGATGTCCGATGCATCCAAGCCGCTCGTGACGGCCAGCCGGGTGACGACGCTCCAGCTTGCCCAGATCGATGCCGCTGCAAAGCCAAAGGCGGCGCCTTTCGGGTAATCCAAGCGGGCGGGCGGCACCGCACGCCAACCGGTTGCAGCGACGATCAGCCAGGTCAGGGCGCGTCGACAACTTCGAACGAAATGTTCTCGTCCGGCTCGCCTCGGTAGATCACGAGGCTTAGCGTCTCCGTTCCAATCAAGGCGCTGTGGACTTGGCCCGCCGGGTTAAGCGTGTAGTCGGAGGCTCGCGCCAACACGCCCGATTTGGTGCCGCGGCCGCCTTCGAGATTGAAGACATGCTCGTCGGAGCGGGCCACCGCAACGATCTTGACGAACTTTCCTGGCGGCGGAGAGATTTTGGACAGCAAGGCTAGACCGCCACCTTCGGCCCGTCGATCGCTCAGGACCTTGCTCTGAATGATCTCCTCGCCGCCATACGTGGCCGCCGGTCCATACTTTGCCGAGCCGGGCTTCCATTCCAGTTCCTCAATATCGACATGGATCGAAGCCATTCCGCCCTCCTGTGAAGCATTGTGCAGCCAGCCTAGCAGGGTCATACTGACAACGTTCTGTCAGGATCGTTCCGGAGCACAGCGATGCGACGCGCCGATCGCCTGTTCGACATCATCCAGAGCCTGCGCCGGGCGAATGGCCCGATGACCGCGGCAGCACTCGCCGACAAGCTTGAGGTAACAGCCCGCACGATCTACCGCGACATCGCCGCGCTGCAAGCGAGCCATGTCCCGATCGAGGGCGCGCCGGGGCTCGGTTACGTGTTGCGTCGGGGGTTCGACCTGCCGCCGCTGATGTTCACCGCCGACGAGGCCGACGCGATCGCGATTGGCGTGCGCCTGCTGCGACGGCTGCGCGATCCGAAACTGCAGGAAGCCGCGGAAAGCGTGCTCGCCAAGTTGGCCGATGTGGTGCCGGGGCCGCTACAGCCGCATCTCGTCGCAGCGCCCGTGTACGTCTCGGACGGCAGCGCGGCGGAGCCCGCCGGTATCGATCTCGCGGAGTTGCGCCGCGCTGTTCACCAAACGCGCAAGCTTGCGATCGACTATGCCGATGAAGAAGGCAGGCAGACACGCCGGACGATTTGGCCGCTCGCGATGGTCTATTATGTCGACGTCACCTTGATCGGCGCCTGGTGCGAGCTACGACAGGACTTTCGCCATTTCCGCGTTGATCGGGTGTTGAGTTCGAACGTGCTCGACGAGCGTTTTCCGGCTGACGACGGCAAGCTGATGGCGAAGTGGCTGGCGCTGCCTAAGAGCTAGACGGCGTTAGGAGAAGCGGCGCCTGAAGCCGACTCAAGCGCCGCGGCGGATATTAGCACTCTGCTCGGGGATGCCGGTCTCTTCGTAGCAGACCCGCGCCAAGGTCGCGATGCCGTTGCGGATCACATCTTTCGATGGCAGCGCAAAACATAACCGCATATGCGACTTGGTTTGCGCCGGATTGCACGACCATTCGGGGCCCGGGTTGAAGACGAGGCCCTCTTTGGCGGCGGGCGCTACCAGCTTTGTCACATCGACCCGATCGGGCAGTTTGATCCACAGGAAGATGCCGCCCTTCGGCCGCCACATCTTTTCGACGGTGGTGCCGAACTCGCGCTCGAGCGCTTCGACCATCGTATCGAGCTTTTCTCTGAGTACCCCGGTCAACTCTCCGACATGCTCGGTGAAGCTGCGCGAGAAATATTCGGCGACGACCATCTGTTCGAGAGCGCCGGTTCCGCTGTCGATTTCGCGCTTCAAGCCGACAAGCCGGCTCATCACGGTCCAATCGGAGACGACGTAACCCAAGCGCAGCGCGGGGGATAACGTCTTCGAGAATGAGCCGACATGGATCACCCGGCTCGGATCCATCGAATAGATTGCCGCCGGCGCGTCCGGGTTCCAGGTTAGGTCGGCATAACACTCGTCTTCGAAGATTACCACGCCGTGCTTTTTCGCGAGGGCGAGCAGTGCCTCGCGGCGGTCGACCGGCAGGATCGACCCTGTCGGATTCTGCACGGTCGGGATGGTGTAAATGAATTTGGGTACGGTCGCCTTTTGCTTGAGGTCGTCGAGGATCCGCCCCAGCGCGTCGATGCGCAGCCCGTCATCGTCGAGCGGCGCGCCGACGACATTGACGCCGAGCCGCTGCAATTTGGTCAGCGCGCCGCCATAGGTGAATTCTTCGAGGACCACCGTGTCGCCGCGGTTCAGCAGCACGCGGTTGACGAGATCGAGCCCTTGCCCCGATCCCGAAGTAATCAGCACTTCCTCGGGTGTGCAGGTAATGCCGCGACCGGCGACTTTGTTAACCACATATTCGCGGGTGGCCCGGAACCCCTGAGGGCCGTGCGGATTGTAGAGTGCCAAATCGGCGCCGTCACGACGCAGCACCGCTTCAGCAGCGGCCGCCAAATCGGCAGCCGGCACATGTTCCGGATCATTGTGGCCGCCGATGAAATTGTATTTCGGAAAGCCGGTCCAGCGCGGCGCCGGCGCCGGCAGGCCCTCGGCAAACAGATGACTGTACGCAAAACTTGCGGCCATGGTGCTCGTCCTTGTTGTCAGTTCGTGCCGTGGGCCTGCGCCTGGACTCGAACCGGGCTCGGGAGGCCGTGGGTGGCCGAACTAAGCCCGGCCACCTGGCGGTGGGCGCTTCGCTCCGAACCTTGCGGCTCGATAATCAGCGCGCGGCGGCGTATCTGCCCGAGACCTGCGGCGTGATGTCGGGATAAGCGCCGGGGGTTTTCTGCGCCGCCCGCTCATGCATCTGCAAACGGGTGACCCGCTCCCACTTGCGCCCGAGCTCGTCCTTGACGTTGAAGGCGAGCTTGCCGACGCCCTCGATGTCGAGCTCCACCTTGTCGCCGTCCATAAACGGGTTGAGGCCGCGATGGTTGGTGCCGGTCGCGATGATGTCACCCGGTTCGAGAGCGTGCACCGAACTCAACCATTCGATACAGCGCGGGATCTTGTGCGCCATATCGCTGGTGTTGAAGTTCTGCATCAAGGTGCCATTGTTGTAGAGGCGGATCTGCAGTTTCTGCGGGTCCGAAACCTCATCCTTGGTCACGATCCAGGGCCCAATCGGGGCAAAGGTGTCGCGCGACTTCATCGCGAAAAAGCCCGGGGCCGGCAATCCACGCGCCGAGCCATCGATAAAGCAGGTATAGCCGAAGATGTAGTCCATCGCGTCGGCGGCTTTGACGTTGCTTGCTTTCTTGCCGACCACGAGCGCCAATTCAGCCTCGCCCTCAAAGATCGTTGCCGGCGCGTCGGGCAATACCATCGTGTCGCCATGTCCGCAGACGGCGTTCGCCGTCTTTTGAAACGCGTTGATCGGCGCCGGCGCACTGCGGGTGCCGTCTTCCATGTAATTGACTGCCATGCAGTCGATATTGTCCGGCTTTGGCAGCGGGGCGCGCAGTTTGACCGACGACAGCGCCACGCCCTGGCCACTCGCCGCTGCATCTTCGAGTTTGCCCTTGTACTGGTCGAACCTGGCGATCAGACCGTTGATCAGATCGCCCGGCCCGGTATGCGGGATGTCGCGCACCACCGACGACACGTCGACGATGCGATCACCCTTCACGACGCCGAGTTTGTAGTCATCGAAGTAAGCAAGCTTCATGTCAGCCTCCGTTATTCGACGGGTACGAAGATGCAGTTGCGAACCTTGCCGTCGAGCGCCTTCGACAAATGTCCTTTGCCGGTGGTGTCTTCGACCAGGATCACCTCGCCGGCGCCGATCTTACGGGCTTCGCCGTCACTGGCGGTGATCTCGACGCCGGCATCGAGATTGATGATGTACTGCCGGCGCGGTGCAGGGTGCCAGTCGAGATCGTAGGTCGGAGGTACTTCGCGGAAGATGATGCCGTTGGCCGGCAGCCGCTTCGACAACTTGCCCGATCGCGTCTCCTCGACCCATTCGACCTCGATGTTGCGCCAATGCGATTGGCCGCTGGCGTCGGCATAGAGATTGTGGATCCGCACCGCACTCCTCCCCTCGCAATTACCTGGTAAGCCAATACTAGCGGCGGATCGAACCCCGGCGCCAGCCCTTCCGACGTTCGTTTGCGACGTGGTTTTACGCGCCCTGCGGCGCTGCAGTCGTGGGAAAAGGCGGCCGCCGTCGACCACCCGGCTTCAGCTGCAAGGCCGGCCGTTCGACCAGATGCCACGACAGAAAGGCGATGGCGGCCGCGGCGGGCAAAGCGAGCGCGAAGACCTGCCACCACAACGCCTTTCCGCCAAGCGCCCAGATGACGCCCTCTTCGACCGGCCAACCATAGATGTAAAGGCCATAGGACAGGTCGCCGAACCGCGCCGCCGGAATCACAGGAAGGCGGGGATTGAGAGCGAACCACAACGCCAGATAGCAGCCGAACAACGGAAACAGCGGGATGAACTGGCGCAGCGGCACGCTGAGCACCAGCCCGGCAAGGGCCAACGCCGCGATCCTGCCGTCGAAGACACGGGTCTCGCGCAGCTTGTAGAAGACCATGCCGGCAACGAAAAAGGCCAGGAGCCAACCCCAGCCGCCGAGGAAATCGAGCGCGCGGTTGAACTGCAGGCAGCCGAGGCCAAGCGCTAGCAACCCCAGCATCACCGGCAAATTCAGCAGCCGCAACACGCCCAGCGCCAGGACCATGAGGTACATCAGGAATTCAAAGCGCAGCGTCCATAGCGAGCCGTTGATTTCCAGCCCGACCGGGTTGTTGACGAACATGACGCCGGGCAATTCGTGGACGCTCGGATCGAGCAGGGTATTGTGGACGACGTAGCGGTAGGGTGCCGGCTGGCTGAAATAAGCAGCCGGGTCCAAGGTCGTGACCATAGGCGCAAGAACGAAAGCCGATACCAGCGCGGCCGCAAAAAGGCCCGGAAAAATTCGCAAGGCGCGCTTTGCCATAAAGCGCAGCGGGTCGCTGGTTTGTTCAAAACTTTGCGTTACCAGAAAACCGCTCACCGCAAAAAATACAAAGACGCCTGTGAGGCCGAGGATCGATTGGTTGCCGGTGAGCCGGATCAGCCATTCGTGCTTTTGGGTGCCGTCGGCGATCAGAAACGCATGGCTGAACATGACCGAGCTTGCAGCGATGAGCCGCAGCACGTCGAAATTATTGTGCCGGGAGGGAGCATTTACCCGGCCGACGACGGCTTTCACGGAACAAACAGGCGGGCGACGCGCTCGCGATGCCAGGCGGCGTCGCCAAATGCGACCTCTGAGGCTTTGGCGCGCTTGAAATAAAGCTGCAAATCGTGCTCCCAGGTCATGCCGATGCCGCCATGCAGCTGGATGCCGGCGCCGGCGATCTTGCGCGCCATATCGGATGCCGCGGCTTTGGCCATCGCCACCGCGAGCGGCGCCTCGTCTTCGTCCCGATCCACCGCCCAAGCTGCGTAATAGGTCAAGGATTTGGCGTTTTCGAGCGCCACGAGCATGTCAGCCGCCTGATGCTTGACGCCCTGATAGCTGCCGATCGGTTTACCAAAGGCGACCCGCAATTTGGCGTATTCGATGGTCATCTCGAGCACTTGCTGTGCCCCGCCGCACATCTCGGCGCAGAGTGCCACCACAGCCCGGCTCACGACCCGCGACAGCGGCCCCCAGCCCTCATGCCGTTCACCGAGCAAAGCGCCGGCAGGCACCGTGACATCGGCAAGACGCACCTCGCAAAGCTTACGGGTCTCGTCGATTGTCGGCATGACGGTGACGGAAACGCCAGGGGCGTCCTTCGGCAGGAGAAAAAGGCTAATCCCGTCCTCCATTGTGCTGCCGTCGCGGGTGCGGGCGGCAACGACCAGAATATCGGCAAGGTGCGCGTCGCCGACAAACAGCTTGCTGCCGGACAGGGTAAAACCGCTGCCCGTCTCTCGCGCGAGCAAGGTGACCCCGGCGGCGTCCCAGCGGAGCGCAGGCTCGGTCCAGGCCAGCGCCGTCTTGGCCTCGCCGGCGGCGATCCGCGGCAGCCATTCGCGGCGTTGGGCGGGCGAGCCGGCCTCGGCGATTACGGCGCCGCCGAGCAATACGGTCGACAGAAACGGTCCCGGCATGACCCGCCGGCCCATCTCCTCCATCAGCACCACGAGATCGACAATGCCGAGCCCGCTGCCGCCCTCCGCCTCGGGATAGACGATGCCGAGCCAACCCTGCTCGGCCAGCTGCTGCCAGAATTCGTCGGTGACCGCCGCCGGCTCGGCCATGCGCGCCCGCACGAACCGGCTGTCGCATTCGCTGTCGAGGAATTTGCGCGCCGTCTCCCGCAGCAGCTCCTGTTCTTCAGTAAAGCCGATATCCATGGCTCAAACACTTGGCCGAAATCGTAGCGCCGATTTAGTCCCGCCCCGCACCTGGGCAATCTACATCGACGGCTGCGCAAATGCTATCCGCGACCGGGGAGCGGGGCAGCGATCGGCGGGCGCTGGCTGTGAAAATCGGTCGCCTGCTCGAACGCATGGCCGACGCGCATCACACCGGCTTCGTCAAACGGCTTCCCGGCGATCTGGAAGGCGAGCGGCAACCCGCTTTCGAAACCGATCGGCACCGACAGCGCCGGCGAACCCGTCAGATTGTAAGGGCTGGTGTAAGAGGCGCGCTCGAAGGTCGCGAAGGTCGGAATCCCCTCGATGAGCGGCGCCGGGCCGGTTGCATTGGCCGAGACTGCGACGTCGACGCCGTCGAGCGCCTTGGCGAATTCAAGACAAAGCTCGCGCCGCTGGCGCATCGCCTCGACATAATCGGCGGCGGTCAAGAATGCGCCAAGCCCGATCCGGGCGAACATGTGATGCCCCAAATCCTGCGGCCGTTCGCGAAAATCCTTCTCGTGCAACGCATAGGCCTCGGCAAGCATGATCAGCCGGTTGGTGTCGACGTAGTCGATCAGCGATGACAAATGCAGATCGACGAGGCGGGCGCCAAGGCTCTCCAGGGTCCGGCAGGCATCGTCGAAAGCGGCGATATAGGCTGAGCTTGGCGCGCTGTCGGCGCCGAAATCGGCGACCGCGTCATGCTCGTGGAAATGGCGGATGACACCGATCTTCAACCCGTCGAGCCGCGCCGTCAGAGCTGCCCGATAATCGGGCGCCGGCACATCGGCCGAGGCCGGATCTAGCGGATCGTGACCGGCCAGCGCCTGCATCATGATCGCGCAATCCTCGACCGTGCGGGTCAGCGGCCCGCAATGGTCGAGCGTGTAGGACAGCGGGAAGACACCGCGTCGGCTGACCCGGCCATAGGTCGGCTTCAGCCCGACAATGCCGTTAAAGGCAGCGGGGCCGCGGATCGAGCCGCCGGTGTCCGAGCCCATCGCTCCGGCGCACAGCCCAGCTGCCACCGCAACCGCCGAGCCGCTCGACGATCCGGCCGGGTAATGGGCCGTGTTCCAGGGGTTGCGCGCCGGCTCGAACGGCAACGTGAAATCGGGACCGCCGATCGCAAATTCGTGCGTTTCCTGCTTGCCGAGCAGGATGGCGCCGGCGCCGCGCAGCCGCTCCCAGGTCGCGGCATCTTCATCGGGCACATGGTTGAGATAGCGTCGCGAGCCCGCCGTCGTGCGAATGCCGCGCGTTTTGTAAATATCCTTGAGCCCGATCGGAATGCCGTGGAGCGCGCCGCGTACCGGGCCGGCGGACAATGCACGCGCCTCGCCCAGCGCCTCGTCGCGCAACACCAGCACGTAGCTGTGCAATTCGCCGTCGAGCGCGGCGATGCGATCGAGATAAGCCTCGGTCAGCGCTACCGGCGACAGGTTGCCTGCAACGATGGCGCGGCTCGCTTCGGCAATGGTCAGCTGCGTCGGATCCATCTCACCCTCCCAGGGCCGGAGCAACGGGCGGGGAGGATAGCCCTGATTGCCGGGACCCGCCAACACGCCACGCAATCGGCGTTTCGGTTGCGCCGCCTTTCACATCCGGAACACGCCGAACCGGCGCTGCTCGCCCTCCGGCGGCCCCTCTCCAAACCGCTCGATCGGCGCGTTGAGGCTCGCCGAGATCGCCAATGCCAGCACCATGCGCGTATCGGCCGGGTCGATAACCCCGTCATCCCACAGCCGCGCACTCGCATAATAGGGGTGGCCTTGGGTCTCGTATTGGGCACGGATCGGCGCTTTGAACTCCTCCTCCTCGGCCTCGCTCCACGCATCGCCGCGTGCCTCACGCGCCTCGCAGCGAATTTGCGCCAGCACCGAGGCGGCCTGCTCGCCTCCCATCACAGAGATCCGCGCATTGGGCCACATCCACAAAAATCGCGGACTGTAGGCCCGTCCGCTCATGCCGTAATTGCCGGCGCCAAAGCTGCCGCCGATGATCACGGTGAATTTCGGCACCGAAGCGGTCGCCACCGCGGTCACCATCTTGGCGCCGTCCTTGGCGATGCCGCCCGCCTCGTATTTGCGCCCGACCATAAATCCGGTGATGTTTTGCAAAAATACCAGCGGGATGCCTCGCTGCGCCGCCAATTCAATAAAATGGGCCGCCTTCAAGGCGCTTTCCGAGAACAGAATGCCGTTATTGGCGAGGATCGCGACCGGGTAGCCCCAGATATGGCCAAAACCGCAGACCAGGGTTTGCCCGTATAGCCGTTTAAACTCGTCGAATTCGCTGCCGTCGACGAGTCGCGCCACGATTTCGCGCACGTCATACGGGTGGCGCGTATCGGGTGGGATAACCCCGTAGAGCTCCTCGGCCGGGAAGAGCGGCTCGACCGGTTTGCGGATCTCGAGCCGGGTCTGTTTCGATCGGTTCAAGTTGCCGACGACGCGCCGGGCGATCCCCAACGCGTGCCTGTCGTCGAGCGCCAGATGATCGGTCACGCCGGAGATACGGCTATGGACCTCAGCGCCACCCAACTCCTCGGCGCTGACAATTTCGCCGGTCGCGGCGCGCACCAACGGTGGGCCGCCGAGGAAGATCGTCCCCTCGCCCTTGACGATGATCGATTCATCCGACATCGCCGGTACATAGGCGCCGCCCGCGGTGCACGAGCCCATGACCAGCGCCACCTGCGGCACCCCTGCCGCTGACAATTGAGCCTGGTTGTAGAAAATGCGACCGAAATGGTCGCGGTCGGGAAACACTTCGTCCTGCGCCGGCAGAAACGCGCCGCCGGAATCGACGAGATAGAGACACGGCAGCCGGTTCTCGCCGGCGATCTCCTGGGCCCGCAGATGCTTTTTGACGGTCATCGGGAAATAGGCGCCGCCCTTGACGGTTGCGTCGTTGGCGACGAGGACGCATTCCTTGCCCATCACCCGCCCGATGCCGGTAATAATCCCGGCCGCCGGCACTTCGCCGTCATACATGCCGTAGGCCGCAAGCGGCGACAGTTCGAGAAACGGCGACCCAGGATCGAGCAATAACCGCGCCCGCTCGCGCGGCAGTAACTTCCCGCGCGCAAGGTGCCGCCGACGCGCCTCCGCCCCACCCCCTTCCTCGATCTTCGCCAGTCTCCCGCGCAAATCCGCGACCAGCGCTCGCATCGCCGCATCATTCGCGCGAAAGGCGTCCGAGCGCCGGTCAAGCACTGTGGCGAGCACGGTCATCGACCATGACCTAGCGCAGGACCAGGCCGGGTTGAAATAGCGATCGTTTGATTGGACTTGGTCGTGATGCCCGAATATGTGGGGCCGCCGCCAATTTTGGATGCCGCCGCGGTCGCGCAAGCGAGAGGTGACGCTGCCGGCGTCGCGGCGTTAATCTGCAACATGACGCGAGGTATAAGGCACCGATGAACGATCCTGCTCCACCCCTCCCGGCGCCGCGCGATCCCAAACTGCGCCATATGGCCGACGCGCTCCGTGCGCTGGCGATGGATGCGGTCGAAAAGGCGAAATCCGGCCATCCCGGTATGCCGATGGGGATGGCCGACATCGCCACCGTGTTGTTTACCAAATATCTGCGCTACGACCCGCATGCGCCCGACTGGCCCGACCGCGACCGCTTCGTACTGTCGAACGGACACGGCTCGATGCTGCTCTATGGCCTGCTTTATCTCACCGGCTACGCCGATATGACGATAGCCGAGCTCGAGCGCTTTCGCCAGCTTGGCAGCCGCACCGCCGGCCATCCGGAGCGCGGTCACGCGAGCGGCATCGAGACGACGACGGGGCCGCTCGGTCAGGGACTTGGCAATTCGGTCGGCATGGCGCTCGCCGAGCGCATGCTGGCGGCGCAGTTCGGCAGCGAGGTTGTCGACCACTACACCTATGTTTTTTGCGGCGACGGCTGCCTGATGGAGGGCATCAGCCACGAGG
>Ga0126381_100005436_pt1 | contig 14015 bp, 11 predicted proteins | sample PanSoiMetPlot_28_FD_96465 | JGI IMG/M metagenome (GOLD analysis project Ga0126381, IMG submission 96465) | Tropical forest soil microbial communities from Panama - MetaG Plot_28 | ecosystem: Environmental > Terrestrial > Soil > Tropical forest > Bulk soil | place: Panama | collected 2016-02-17
AAGAGGGCATCCGCATTTTTCTGACCGGCGGCGTGGCGCTTCCACCGAGCCTGCGGCTATAATCCAAACCTTTTGTGCGAGGGAAGATGAGTCTGACAGTAGGCAAGGTCCTGGTGCGCGTCGCTGCACCAGTCGTGATGGTGACCGCACTGCTTTGTGCGGCAGCCGCGCCGGCCGCGGCGCAGCCTGCGCAAGCCGAGGGGCAGGCGGCCACTGCAGCTGCTCCGGCACCGGCGGGCGGCGGCGAAGCAAATCTGATCATTCCTGATCTTTCCACTGTCACCTTTCGCGGTGTCGACGGCCACACGCTTCTCATGAGCGGCCTGGCGGTCGCGGTCCTCGGTCTCGTGTTCGGCCTCGTCGTCTTTACTCAGCTCAAGAACCTCCCGGTTCACGCGTCGATGCGCGAAGTCTCGGAGCTGATCTACGAGACGTGCAAGACCTATCTCACGACGCAAGGCAAGTTCATCCTGTTCTTGTGGGTGTTCATTGCCATCATCGTCGGCGCGTACTACGGCTGGCTGAACCCGATTCCTGGCAAACCAATCCCGCTCACTCTCGCCATCATCCTGATCTTCAGTCTCATCGGCATTGCCGGCAGTTATGGAGTGGCGTGGTTCGGCATCCGGGTGAACACGTTCGCCAACTCACGCGCGGCATTTGCGAGCCTGAGAGGCAAACCGTTTCCGATTTACGCGATTCCGCTGCGCGCGGGCATGAGCATCGGCATGCTGCTCATCAGCGTCGAGCTGCTGCTGATGCTCTGCATCCTGCTGTTCGTGCCCGGCGAGTACGCCGGACCCTGCTTCATCGGCTTCGCCATCGGCGAGTCGCTTGGCGCGGCCGCATTGCGAATTGCCGGCGGCATCTTCACGAAGATCGCCGACATCGGCTCCGACCTGATGAAGATCGTCTTCAACATCAAGGAAGACGACGCGCGCAATCCTGGCGTCATCGCCGACTGCACGGGCGACAACGCGGGCGATTCGGTCGGGCCGTCGGCCGACGGTTTCGAGACCTACGGCGTGACTGGCGTCGCGCTTATCACGTTTATCATCCTCGCCGTGCGCGGCGAATCCACGCAGGTGCAGCTGCTCGTGTGGATCTTCGTCATGCGCGTGATGATGATCATTGCGAGCGGCTTGTCCTATTTCGTGAACGAGGCCGTGGCGAAGGCCCGCTACGGCAATGCCGACAAGATGAATTTCGAGGCGCCGCTGACGTCGCTCGTCTGGCTTACGTCGATTATCTCGGTCGCAATCACGTTCGCGGTGTCGTACTTCGTTATCCCGAATCTCGGCGACGGCTCGCTCTGGTGGAAGCTGTCGGTCGTGATCACGTGCGGCACCCTCGCGGGCGCGATCATTCCCGAGTTCGTGAAGGTCTTCACGTCCGTCGAATCAGCTCACGTGAAGGAAGTCGTCACGTCATCGCGCGAAGGCGGGCCGTCGCTCAACATCCTGTCGGGTTTCGTCGCGGGCAACTTCAGCGCGTACTGGCTGGGTCTCTGCATCGTGTTCCTCATGGGAGCCGCGTACTACACCAGCCGGTTCGGCTTTAGCGAGCTGATGGCGGCCCCCGCGGTGTTCGCGTTTGGTCTCGTGGCGTTCGGGTTTCTCGGCATGGGTCCGGTCACGATCGCGGTCGACTCCTACGGCCCGGTGACCGACAACGCACAATCAGTGTTCGAGCTATCAGTCATCGAGTCGCTTCCTGGCGTGAAGGAGAGCCTCAAGAAAGAGTACGGCTTCGACGTCCGCTTCGATCGCGCGAAGGATCTGCTCGAGGAAAACGACGGCGCGGGCAACACGTTCAAGGCGACTGCGAAGCCCGTACTCATCGGCACGGCTGTCGTCGGCGCGACCACGATGATCTTTTCGATCATCATGGCACTCACTGGCGACCTGACGCACGACGTCGACAAGCTGACGATTCTCTATCCGCCGTTTCTGCTCGGGCTGATTACGGGCGGCGCTGTCATTTATTGGTTCACCGGTGCCGCGACGCAGGCCGTGAGCACGGGCGCCTACCGCGCGGTCGAGTTCATCAAAGCGAACATCAAGCTCGAGGGCGTGGAGAAAGCGTCGGTCGAGGACAGCAAGAAGGTCGTCGAGATCTGCACGATTTACGCACAACGAGGCATGTTCAACATCTTTCTGACGGTCTTCTTCTCGACGCTCGCGTTCGCGTTCTTACAGCCCTTCTTCTTCATCGGATATCTGTTGTCGATTGCGCTCTTCGGCTTGTTCCAGGCGATCTTCATGGCGAACGCCGGCGGCGCGTGGGACAACGCGAAGAAGATCGTGGAAGTCGAGCTGAAGGCGAAGGGCACACCGCTCCACGCGGCGACGGTCGTCGGCGACACCGTCGGCGATCCGTTCAAAGATACGTCGTCGGTGGCGATGAACCCCGTGATCAAGTTCACCACCCTGTTCGGCTTGCTCGCGGTTCAGCTGGCGGTTCGGCTTGCGGCGGATGCGTCGCCAATGATGACCCGAGTCATCGCCGCGGGGTTTTTCGTGCTCTCGCTCGTGTTCGTTTATCGCTCGTTCTACGGGATGCGTATCGGTTCAGGCGGCGCCTCGCACTGATTGCAAGATCGACCGGGAGCGGGGCGTTTTTGATACAAAACGCGCCATGCCCGAATTGCCGTGCGCGGTGTCTAAGTCTGACGGGGAGTTTCGTTGACTCCCCGATTTTTAAGTGACTATAATCGCCCCCCTTGAACAAGTCCGTAGCTGACCTACACGACGTGTTCGAGGGTTTGTTGGGCGCCGGTCGTATCGTCGCTCGGCACACTGCGTAAGTTCGAGGAGGCTCCCCGTGGCCCGTGACATGTTCGGCGACATCGTTGACCCGTCGATCAAAGTCGGTTCGAGAAAGTGGTATACCGTTCCGCTGTCGATCGCGGTTCATACGGCGATTCTGCTGGCGCTCATCATCATTCCGCTGATGGCGGCGGACGTTCTGCCGACGCCACCCGCCATGATGAACGCGTTCGTTGCCGCTGCACCGCCCCCTCCGCCGCCTCCGCCTCCGCCTCCGCCGCCAGCTGCCGCCGCTCCGCAAGCGCCGAAGCCTGTCGACGTGAATCCGGCTGCGGCACCAGTGGAAGCGCCGAAGGAAATTCGCCCAGAGACCGGTCTCGAGCGAGGTGTGCAAAACGCAGTGGGTGGTGTTGAAGGCGGTGTGGTCGGCGGCGTTGCCGGCGGCATCGTCGGTGGCCTCGCCGAAGCGCCTCCGCCTCCTCCACCGCCGCCGCCACCCCCGGCGCCGGTCCGTGTCGGCGGACAGATCAAGCCGCCCGTCAAGACGAAGGACGTTCGTCCCGTGTATCCGTCCATCGCGCAGTCGGCCCGCGTGCAGGGCGTCGTCATCATCGAGGCGACGATCGGACCGAACGGGTCGGTCACGGACGCGAAAGTGCTTCGGTCGATTCCGCTACTCGACGCAGCCGCGCTCGACGCCGTGCGGCAGTGGCAGTTCACGCCGACGACACTCAACGGTCAAGCCGTGCCGGTCATCATGACGGTCACGGTGAATTTCACGCTGCAGTAAATCAATCGGACACTGTTTTCAACGTTCTGATGCCCGGTATTTGTTTGTATTGAGGAGGATGGCCCGTGGATTTAATGGCGATGTATAACTCGATGGGGATCGTGGCCAAATGTGTGGCCGTCGTGCTCATTATCATGTCGATGTGGTCGATCGGCGTGGGCATCGAACGATTCTTTACGTATCAGCAGGCACGCAATCAGTCGCGGCTGTATGCACCTCAGGTGGCCAAGCACATCAAGGAAGGCCGTCTGAAGGACGCGCTTGCGCTGTCGACTTCGAAGAACTACCGATACAGCCACCTCGCGAAGGTCGTGCTGGCCGGCTTACAGGAGTACCAATTCCAGAAAGAAAGTGGCGGCGGGTTGCAGCGCGAAGATCTGCTCGACACCGTTCGTCGTTCGATTCAGCGTGCGTCTGCGCTGACCGCGTCGGATCTCAAGAAGGGCGTCTCGGCGCTCGCGACCATCGGTTCGACGGCGCCGTTCGTCGGACTGCTCGGCACCGTGGTCGGCGTCATCAACGCGTTCCAGGGCATCGGCGCCAGCGGATCGGCGGGCTTGGGCGCGGTCTCGATCGGTATTTCTGAGGCACTCGTGGAAACCGCGCTCGGTCTCGTCGTCGCGATTCCGGCCGTCTGGATCTACAACTACCTCACGTCGCGCATCGAGTACTTCAACGTGGAGATGGACAACTCCTCGTCGGAGCTCGTGGACTACTTCATCAAGAACACCGCCTAGTTCTCAGGGACTACAGGCTAGAGGCTCGGTACTAGAGAACCAGGAGATTCGCTATGGCAATGGACCTGGGCGGCGCTAAGGGCGGAGTCAAATCCGATATCAACGTGACGCCCCTCGTCGACGTCATGCTGGTGCTGCTCATCATCATGATGCTCATCACGCCGATGCTCAATCAGGGCGTCGCCGTACGGCTGCCGAAAGCGTCCAACACCGTCGACAAGCCGACGACACAAGACAACACCGTGGTCGCGGTCAGCAAGGACGGCTCGTTGTACGTGAACTCGAAGCCGGTCACCGAAGCGGAGATGGCGTCGAAGATCACCGAAGCGCTCGAGAGCAAGAAGGAAAAGGTGGTCTTCATCAACGCCGATGAAGAGGCTCTCTACAGCTCGGTGATGGCTGCGATGGATCAACTCCATCAGGCCGGCGTCGAAGACATCGCGCTCATCACGGAACGCCGGCGTGAAGGCGGCGGAGGGGGACAGTAATGGCGCACGGTCACGCGCATCATCATCTCGGTGCCGAGAAAGTCGTCAAGGCCGAAGTTCCCCACGCGAGCGCAGACATGAACGTCACGCCGCTCATCGACGTGCTGCTCGTGCTCCTCGTCATCTTCATGTCGGTCGTCAACCTCACACAGCAGGGGGTGGACATCAACCTGCCGGCGGAAACCAAGACGAAGACGGAAGCAACACCAGACGTGAGCCAGATTGTCTTGTCGATGACAGCCGATCACCACATCGCGGTCAACAGACAGGACGTCGCGCTGCCGGAGCTCCCGAAGAAACTTCGCGATATCTACGAGCAGCGCAAGGACAAGAAGATGTTTCTCATGGCCGCTGGTGCGCTGCGCTATAAGGACATCATCGACGTCATCGACGCCGCGAAAGGCGCCGGCGTCGAACAAGTCGGCATCGTCACGGAAGGCATGCAGAAAGCGGCGGGCGCGGGAAATTAGTCCGTCACGACGCTCACCGTCGTTCGTCACACACACACTACAGCTGGCCGCCTTTCATTTCTGAAGGGCGGCCATTTTTTGTTGTGGGCGCACGGCCGCCGCAGGTAAGGTTGAAAGATGCGTAATCCATCACGTCTTTCGCGCGGGGCGGCGCTGGCGCTCGTGGCTCTGCTGTCCCTCGCGCCGCGGCCCAGCGCGCTCGCCCAGTCGCCGGCGGCCCGCACACAGAAGTTCGCGCCGGACGCGACGCTTCCGCTGGACACGGCGATCAAAACCGGCACGCTTCCCAACGGCCTCAAGTTTTACATCCGCAAGAACGGCCGGCCAGAAAAGCGCGTGTCGCTGCGGCTCGCGGTCAAGGCGGGATCGCTCGAAGAGAACGACGATCAGCTGGGCCTCGCGCATCTGATCGAGCACATGGCGTTCAACGGCAGCGAACACTTCAAGTCCGGCGAGGTGTTCAGCTATTTCGAACGCGTCGGTGCGCGACTCGGGCCGCATGTCAACGCCTAGACGAGCTTCGACGAGACGATCTACATGCTCGATCTGCCGACGGACCAGGGCGACGTGGTCGCCAAAGGACTGACGGCGCTGGCGGACTTCGCAGGCGGACTGACGTTCGACCCGACGGAAGTCGACAAAGAGCGCGGTGTCGTGATCGAAGAGTGGCGCGGCAGTCTTGGCGCCGGCACGCGCATCCGCGACAAAGAAATTCCGGTCATCTTCTACAAGTCGAGGTACGCGGATCGCCTCCCGATTGGCAAACCGGAGATCATCCGTAACGCACCGGTTGCGAAGCTTCGCGCGTTCTACGACACGTGGTACCGCCCCGAACGCATGGCGGTCGTCGTCGCTGGCGACATCGATCCCGCCGCGATGGAAGCATCCATCCGGTCGACGTTCGGTGGTCTGCGCGATCGGGCGAAGGCCGTCAAGCCGCCTACTGGCGCCGTGACGATCAAGCACCCGGTCATCTCCAGCGTCATCACCGATCCGGAACTGACCCGCACCAATGTTCAAGTCCTACGCAAGCATGTGAGTACTCCCGATCGGCGCGTCTCCGATTACCGCCGGTCGCTCGTTGAGCGCATGGCCCAGTCGATGCTCAACGATCGCCTCGCGGAGCTCTCGCGTAAACCGGATGCGAAGTTCCTTTCCGCGGCCGTCGGCAGCGACTCGATCACACCGGACGTCGACGCGTTCGTCATTAACGTCCTCGCGCCTGACGACAAAATTCAGGAAGGCATGGCCGCCGTCGCCGTCGAGGCCAAGCGTGCCCGTGATTTCGGCTTCAGCACGTCGGAACTCGAACGCGTCAAGAAAAACCTCGCCGCTGGGTATGAGGAGGCGTATCAGGAGCGGGACAAGTCCGAAAGCGGGTCGTTTGCACGTGAGCTGGTGAGCCTGTTCCTGCAGAACGAGCCGGCACCAGGCATCGCTTATGAGTACGAGCTCGTCAAGGAATTGCTGCCGACCATCACGACGTCGGAAGTCGCGAACGCCATGCGGCGCATGATGAGCGACGAAGGTAAAGTCGTGCTGCTCACCGCGCCGCAGAAGGACTCCGTGAAGCTGCCGAGCGAATCCGCGCTTCGCGACGCCCTGACGTCCGCCGAGTCGACGACCGTAACGCCCTGGAGCGACAACGCCTCGACTCGCGAGCTGGTCCAGAACAAACCGCAGCCGGCTGCAATCACGTCGCGTCGTGAGCTTGCCGATGTCGGTGTCACCGTCGTGAAGTTCGCGAATGGCGTCGAAGCATGGTTCAAACCGACGACGTTCAAAAACGATGAGATTCTTTACACGCTGACAGCGCCGGGAGGCGCCTCGCTCGCCGTTCCCGAGGAATTCGAGGAGGCGGCGCTCGCGACGAACTACGTGCGGACGTCCGGCGTCGGCGGTTTGAAAGCCCTCGATCTCGAGAAGATGCTCGCAGGTAAGATCGCCGGCGCGGCGCCGTTTATTTCTTTGTCGAGCCACGGCATTTCAGGAAACGCGGCGCCATCGGACCTTGAGACCGGACTCCAGCTCCTCTACGAATCGTTCGTCGCACCTGGAGATGATCCGGAACAGTTCGAAGTGATGAAGCGCCAGCTGCTGAACGCGGTTTCGAACAGGGGACGCGCTCCCGGTCAAGTGTTCGGCGAGAAGCTCGAGCAAATCAACACCTCGAACCACTACACCTCAGAGGCGTTGACGGAGGAGCGCATCGGCAAACTCGATCGACAGAAGATGCTGTCTTACTACAAGCAGCGCTTCTCAAATGCCGCCGACTTCACGTTCTTCATGGTCGGCGCTTTCAAAACCGATGACGTCCTTCCGCTTGTCGCTCAGTACGTCGGTGGGTTGCCGACCACTGGACCCGCGCGGACGGAGGTGAAGGACATCGGCATCCGATTCCCCGCGTCTGCAGTGCGCGACGGCGTGCAGATGGGTCGCGAGCCGCGCGCCAACGTCGTCATGAGCTTCTTCGCCGAGCAGTCGTCCGATCCTGTCGAGGCAGAGAATGTCGCGGCGGCGACAGTCGTCCTCGACACAGCGCTCCGTGACGTCCTGCGCGAAGACCTGAGCCAGACGTACACAGTGTCGGTCGGTCAGGGCGGACCGGGGCTGCCGCAACAAGGCGGCGGTTATATGCGCGTCAGTTTCGGTGCGGCGCCGGAAAACATCGCGTCGATGGTCGACCGTGTGCTCGCGGAGGTTAGGAAACTGCAGTCGGACGGGCCGTCAGACGATCTGACCAATCGGGCCAAGGAAGCAGCGAAGCGGAGCTACGAGCAGTCGCTTCAGCAGAACCGGTACTGGATGGGCCGGCTGCAGTCGGTGCATCAATTCGGACGCGATCCGAAGGAGATTCTCACGCGTACCGCGAGGATCGACGCGGTGACACCGAAGACAATCCAGGATGTGTTCAAAAAGAGCTTCCCGATGGACCGCTACACGGTGGTGACCCTGATGCCTGCTGCGCCGGCACAAGCAAGCGCCAAATAAGCGCGGCCGGTTCATGTTCACGCAGATCGGAGTCGTCGGACGCGGCCGACTGGGATCCGCAGTGGCCGCGAGGCTTGCCGAGCAGCGACTGACGGCCTCTATCGAGACGGCGGATCTCGTTCTGCTGTGTGTCCCAGACCGCGTCATTCACGAAGTCGCAGAGCGAATTCCTGTGGGTCCCTGGATCGCGCACATGAGCGGGGCCAGCCCACTCTCAGCGCTCGACCCGCACACGCGCCGTTTCGGGCTCCATCCGCTTCAAACGTTCAGACGTGACGGAGGGGCCACGCAACTCGACGGCGCGTGGGGCGCGGTCACGGCGGAATCTGACGACGCGAGGGTGCGTTCTCGCTGGCTGGCCGAGACCCTCGGCCTACGACCTTTCGATCTGCATGAGGACGGTCGCGTGCTCTACCATGCTGGCGCGACTGTCGCATCCAACTTCCTCGTCACGCTTTACCGCGCGGCCAGACGGCTGGTCGAGACAGCCGGCGCGCCGCCAGAAGCGCTGCTTCCGTTGATGCGACGGACCATGGACAACGGCTTCGAGCTCACGGGGCCGATTGCCCGCGGCGATTGGGCGACAGTTGAAGCACACCTCGCCGCTATTCATCAGCAGGCTCCTGACATCGAAGAGCTGTATCGTGCGATGGCTCGCGCGACACGGCCATGAAGATTGTTCGCACGATTGCCGACGTGCGATCCGTTCTTTCGCCACTGCGGGCGCAGCGCCAGACAATCGCTCTCGTCCCCACAATGGGGGCCCTGCACAAAGGGCATGTCGCGCTGTTCGACGCTGCCCATCGTACGGCCGGCGTCGTCGTTGCGACGATTTTCGTCAACCCCAGCCAGTTCGGCGATCCGAAGGACTTCTCGTTGTACCCGCGCGATGAAGCGGCCGACGCGCACGTCGCGGCTGCGGCAGGCGTTGACGTGCTCTTCGTTCCGTCGGTAGACGAGCTCTATCCGCCAGGGTTCGCGACATGGGTGACGGTCGCCGGTCCAGCCGCGGGTCTCGAAGGAGAGTTCCGGCCGGGCCATTTCCGCGGCGTGGCGACCGTATGCGTCAAGTTGTTCACCTGCGTCGGGCCAGACATCGCTTTTTTTGGTCAGAAGGACGCTCAGCAGGTCGCGGTGATCAAACAAGTGGTTCGCGATCTGAATCTCGGTCTCGAAATCCGCGTCGTCCCCATCGTCCGTGACGCGGACGGTCTCGCGCTGTCGTCGCGCAACGTCAGGCTTTCGGCGGAGGAGCGTATGCGCGCGCTTGCGATTCCACGTGCGCTCGACGCCGGGCTGTCCGCGTACCGCGCGCGACGAGATCCGGTGACTGCCGCGCGAGACGCGCTCGACGGACTCGACGTCGACTATGTCGCTGTCGCTGAGTTCGACGGCCAGCCGACGCTGGCGATTGCCGCGCGTGTGGGCGCGACCCGTCTCATCGACAATGTGCCGCTAGTCGCATGCTGAAACTCATGCTCGGCGATCTGACGGCGCTCAAACAGCAGCGTCAGAAAATCACCATGATCACCGCGTACGACGCGCCGAGCGCGCGCTTCGCCGACGCCGCCGGCATCGATGCGATTCTCGTGGGTGACTCGGCGGCGATGACGGTGTTCGGCTACGACCAAACGACCACGATCACGCTCGAAGACATGCTCGTCCTGGCACGAGCCGCGCGCCGTGGGACGACGCGGGCGCTGCTCATTGCGGACATGCCGTTTGGCTCAGTACAAGTCTCCGACGGGGACACGGTGGCAAACGCCGTCCGGTTCGTGAAGGAAGCCGGCGTCGACGCCGTGAAGATCGAGGGCGCGGGACCGATGGCGCAGCGCATTCGCGAGGTCATCGACGCCGGCATTCCGGTCGTCGGCCACATCGGGCTGACGCCGCAGTCGGCGACGCAGCTGGGAGGTTATAAGCCGCAGGGCAGGACCGCGTCCTCGGCGTCCAGACTGCTCGAAGACGCCGTGACGCTCGAGCAGGCTGGCTGCGTCGCAATAGTGCTGGAAGCGATGCCACAGCCTGTCGCCGCCACGATCACGCGGTCGGTCGCGATTCCCACGATAGGGATCGGCGCCGGCGTCGAGTGCGACGGACAGGTGCTCGTCTGGCACGACCTACTCGGACTGAGCGGAAAGGTGCCGAAATTCGTCAAGCAGTACGCGGAACTTGGCGCTGAAATCGTGAGGGCGATCGAAGCTTATATCGCCGACGTCCAGGCAGGACGCTTCCCGGAGCCGCGTCACACCTATGCGATGTCTGACGCCGAGCGCGAGCGGTTCGAATCGCACAAATGAGAAAGGCCGGCGCGATTGCTCGCGCCGGCCTCGTCAGGTCACTGAATCAGGATCAGAATCGAATCCGCAGACCCCACTGAGCGGCCCAGCGCGAGCGCAGATCGTCGCGCGTGAACGTGCCCAGGAAGTTGGGCGAGGTGATCGTCGCGATGTTGATGATTTCCTTCCCGGTCGCTTTGTCGATGCCGCCGTAGCCGAGTGTCTGTGGCGAATTGAAGTTCGGGAAGTACACCCAGCCCCAATTCTTGTTGAACACGTTCAACAGATTGAAGATGTCGAACGTTGCCTCGATCTTGGCGCGAGAGCGCGTAGATACGTTCACGGCGTACCGGAAGTCGAGGTCATTGCTCCACGGAGAGATGCCCGTGTTGCGGACCGGAACACCGCCCCGCTGGCCCTGAGCGGCAGACTCGGCGTTCAAATACGCGTCGAGCTGCGCGTACGTACCGTTCGTGACGACAACCTGACTCGGATCCGACGGCAGGAACGCGATGTCGTTGAACGCTGTCGTGTCGCCGTTGGCGTCGCCGTTGAACACGAGCGAGTACGGTTGGCCCGACTGGCCGTTGTAGAAGAGGGACGCGTAACTCTGGAGATCTTTCCACAGCGGAATCGGAACAGTCGCCTGCAAGTTGACGCGGTGACCCGTCTGATACATCGACGTGGCCTCGGGCGGATTGTTCATGTCGTAGTTCACGTACTGATCGCGGAACACCGTCAGCGCGACGAATGCCGGAGCGTCGCTCACTGAGCGAGTGCGGTTGTACAGGTACGACCCGCTGACCTGGAATCCCTTCCTGAACGGGCGTTCCAGCTTGATGGCGATCGTCTCACTGTTGCCAGCGCTGGTGTTTGTGAGGAGCAACGCGTCGTTGATGTTGTTGTCGAACTTCGCGTACGTCAGCCGTCCATCCGGCGCCGGCAACGTTCCGTTCGGCACGAAGTTCAAGTCCTGATACATCACGTTGTCCAGCGTCTTCGACCAAACGAACTCAGTAGAGCTGACGATTCCGGCGAACAACATCCGGTCGTACGCGATGTTCCCCCGGAGCATCTGCGGGTTCTTGTAGTTCGGATCGATCATGTTGATCGTCTGCTTGCCGGTCGTGCCGCCGGTCACGGTCAGCGGTTGCGCGTTGGGATCGGGCACGAACGCGATCTTGTTGTTCGCGTTGAAGCCGACGGACAACGAGATGAAGTCCACACCCGTGTTGCCGTACTGGTTCGACAGCCAGACGTATGGCGTTCGTCCCGCAAACGACCCCACGCCGCCGCGGATCTGCTGCCGATTGTCGCTGCCGTTGCTCAAATCCCAGTTGAACCCGACGCGCGGCGACCACATCTTCGGCGCCGGCACGATGTCTGTGCGAAGACCGAAGTCGGCGACGGAAAGCGGATTGGCGTGCGGTGTGTCGGGGAAATTCGGAGCGTCGAAACGGACACCGTACGTCAACGTGAAGTTTGCTGCGGCACGCCACTGATCGCCAGCGTACACGCCGAACTGCCTGACGGAGAATTCGGCGGCCAGCAAAGGATTGTTGGGATCGTTCGAGAAGTTGTGTGAGTACGATTGCGCGAGACCGGACTGAAGGTTCGCGAGCGGATTTCCGGCCGGCCCCGTCCCGAACCTGTAGTTGCCATAGAGGTTCTGGATGAAAAGGTTGTAGAAGTGGAAGAACTCGTTGTGCGTGCCGACCGTGATCGTGTGCTTCCCCTTCAGCCAGGTCACATCGTCGTTGACCTCGACGATGTCTTGATTCAGCTTGTTGGCCTGGGACGAGTTTTCCGTCCCGAGGATCATGTTGTTGCCATCCGGGAAGTCGACCTGCAGCATCGGAAACGCTGAGTTTCCGGGCTGATCGCCGCGGACGTTCCGCTCGCGCTGGTACGTCACGCGAAACTCATTGGACGCAGAGTTCGACAGCGTCGAATTCAACTGCCCCACGGACGAGAGCACCTTGTCCTGGATGCTGTAGTAGCGATCGGGCAACAAGTACGATGACGTGGTCGGCGTGCCGACGTACTGCAGGCCGTTGACGTAGTTGACTCGAGCGGTCAGCTGATTCTTCGACGACAGATTGAAGTCTGTCCGAAGGAACACTTTGTCGCTGTTTGTTGGGCGGCTGAACTGTGACAGATCGCCAGGATTGAAGCCGTACTTGCTCTGGATGATTGCGAGCGCTTGCTGCGCGAGCGAAAGATCGCCAGGATTCCACGGCTGGCCAGATGATCCATCGAGCGAAAATCCCGAGGGCGTCGCCTTGCGGCCCATGTCGAGGTTGCCGAAAAAGAACGCCCGGTTCTGCACGATCGGACCGCCGACGCTGAAGCCGCCCTGCTTGTTCGTGAATGTGCCGACTGCCGTATCAGCAGGACTCGGATTCGCGACGGTTGCAATGGCCGGGATCTGTCCAATCAACCCCTGATTCTGCCCGAAGTAATAGCCGGTCCCTGTGTAACGGTTCGTTCCGCTCCGCGTGACGATGTTGACGCCGCCGCCTGCGAAGCCGCCTTGCCGGACGTCGTACGGGGCGACGACCAGCTGGATTTCAGAGATCGCGTCGTAGCTGATTGGCTGCGTACCCGTCTGGCCGCCTGGCGTGCCCGAATCGGCAAGGCCGAACAGGTCGTTGTTGACTGCGCCGTCGACCTGAATGTTGTTGTAACGATTGTGTTGCCCCGCGACCGACAGCGCCTTGTCGCCGTTGCTGCCGAGCGTCGTGGGATTGAAGAAAGGATTCGTCCGCGCCACGTCCGTGATGCTTCGCGCGATCGTCGGCAGCGTCTCGACGGCTTCGCGCGGAATGTTGCTGGCTGTGCCGGCGCGCGTGGTGTCAATCACGGGGACCGACGCGGTTACTGTGATCACTTCGGTTACCGACTCGAGAGGAAGCTTGAAGTCGACGATCTGGTCTGTGCCGAGCGCGACGACCGACGTCTGTGTCACGGTCTTGAAACCGGCAATCGATGCGGAAATGGAATAATTGCCCACGCGTACGTTGGGGATTTGAAAGCGTCCGTCGGCTTGGGTCACTGCTTCGTACTTCGTACCCGTATCCGTGTGCGTGGCCGTCACAGACACTCCGGGCAAGACGGCATTTTGTTGATCGATGATCGTGCCGCTCAGAGAACCGGTCGTCGTCTGCGCGAGCGCCGGCCAGCTCATCAGCGCCACTAGGACGAACGCCAGCGACGCCACACGCGCGAGTGGCCCCCTCTTACTGAAGTTCATTACTTCGCTCCTGCTAGGAAAAGTTGGATGTTTTGGTGCGGGAAATTCTACCGTGCGCGTTGTAACGGATAAGAAAAAAAGGCCGTCGGACAAGATGTCCGACGGCCTGCTATCCAAAGCGCTGGAGAGGAGAGAGTTACGCCCCGGCCGCCTTTTTCTTACGAGTCTCGTCGGACTGGTCCTGAAGCTCTTTCGCCTTCTTTAACAGGTCCTGCTGCTTCGCCGGGTCTTTCTCGAGG
>Ga0126381_100005439_pt1 | contig 14012 bp, 13 predicted proteins | sample PanSoiMetPlot_28_FD_96465 | JGI IMG/M metagenome (GOLD analysis project Ga0126381, IMG submission 96465) | Tropical forest soil microbial communities from Panama - MetaG Plot_28 | ecosystem: Environmental > Terrestrial > Soil > Tropical forest > Bulk soil | place: Panama | collected 2016-02-17
ACGCTGTGGCTCGGAAGTAAATCAATGGTTTGGCGTCACAGGCTGAAGGCTGTGCGACAGGTTAGGTCTGAAAGAATAGCTTATCGAGGGCTCGTGGATGAAAGTTATACAATGAAGCGTTCCCTCGTACCCGCCGAGTATATGTATCCATCCAATCTCCGCTTCACTTTCATCCTCGCTTTCCTGGCCTCGGGAATCGCCTGTGCGCAATATTTGAAATATCCGACCGCAAATGTCCCCAGAACGGCGGATGGAAAACCTAACCTTGCGGCCCCCGCGCCGAAGGATGCGGACGGTCACCCCGATTTCTCGGGCATCTGGTTGTCCGGCAATATCAACTGCCGCAATCAGGACCCCGAAACGCTGGTCTGCGGCTCCGAACTTCCCTTCGGCAAGGAAGGTTTCAACATGGGCGTGAGTCTCCAGGGTGGGCTGCCGTATCAGCCATGGCTCGCTGCGCTGGTGAAGGAACGGACGGCCAACAAGGGCAAGGATGACCCGCATATCATTTGCATGCCGGATACATTTCTGCGTGACTACAGCCTGCCCCATATGATGAAGTTCGTTCAAACCCGGGGCCTGCTGCTGATGCTGGACGAGTTAAACGCCACCTATCGTCAAATTTTCACGGATGACCGGCCGCTTCCTGTGGACCCGAACCCTTCTTGGCAAGGGTACTCCTCTGGCAAGTGGGACGGCGATACTTTGGTCGTGAAGTCGAACGGTTTTCGCGACGACCTGTGGATTGATAATGCGGGCAGCATGATCACTTCCGCTGCGAAAGTGGAAGAGCGTTTCAATCGGCTCGACTACGGCCACATGGATATTCAGGTTACGGTTGACGATCCGAAAGCGTACACGAAACCATGGACCGTCACGCTTCACCAGCGGCTGGCGCTGAACACCGAACTGGTGGATGAGATCTGCATCGAGAACCAGAAAGATACACCGCATCTTAAGTAGCCAGCCCGGTGCGCTACAGCAAACGAAAATCGATTTCGATTACTGCGGCAAGCGGCACTGCTTTACCGTCATAGGAACCCGGAGTAAATCTCCACTGTTTTACAGCCTTCACGGCTGCCGCGTCCAAGTCGGGACTAACTGGACCGAAAACTGTCACCTCCGCGGGAGCGCCATCGGCGCCAACGACGACGTAGAGATAAACAACGCCCTCGATTTCTGCCTTACGTGAATTCCCGTATTCAGGTTCCTTCTTGGAGATGATCCTGGGTGGTGTGACGCCCACGCCCGAGGTCATGCCCCGCGACCCCATAGGACGTGGAATCGGCAGTTCGAAATCGGTGCGCGCGCTGCCCGCGGGCGGATTGAACACAAAGGCGTCTCCGCCGATTTCCGCGTTTCGATCAAGGACGGAATATCGATATACGCGAGTCTCGTACTTGTTTTCCCATCTCTCCCACACAACTTCTTTCTTCTCTTTATCGATACAAAGGCTTCGTGTGATGCGCCCCGACGAAGTTAGTTCCGGCTGCGCAAATCCGCGCACCAGGACGTATCCAGCAAAGTACGTCGATGGATCGGGTCCGCATGCCCCAGCGAAAACGGGTGAATCGAGGTTCGCGGGTAATAGATTCCAATCGCCAACAATAGGCGAACAAAGCTTGTTCCCCGCCGCAGGCTCCTGCTTGTATCGGAGCAACGGAGGCGAATAGATCCAGGCATTGACGCCATCGCAGACTATGACCGCGGGTGTGGACCGGCCATCCAGCTCAAACCGGACCTCGTTCGGCATTCGCGTGAGCACTCGAAAATGTTCGGTAGTTGTTGATTTCGATCCCTGCCGCTCAACGGAGCCTTCGATTCGCCAGTGTTCGGTGCTCTTCGCGGAATCGGCGACCTGTTGAAGGAGGCGCTTGGCGTCACCCGTTGTTTGAGAAAAGGCGACCACCGAAAGTAACAGAAATAAAACGATCAATACATGTCCAGTATATTCCGCGCGCTGGTGGGCGGGATCTCCAGATCCGCGCCGGGACTCTAGTCCCGGCCGCTGGAAGCATAAGAAACACGGAAGCCGGTCTAGAGACCGGCTGCGGGACTGGAGTCCCGCCGTCCAGTGTGATAGAGAGGCGGGTGCGTCGATTGACTGCCCGCGAGCAGCATGATAGTTTGACCGCATGAAAACGAGCCTCTTCTTGGCATTCCTTTTCTTCAATGTGCTCTTCGCTCAGGAAGAAGGTGGGGCCGCACGTTCCGCCAAAATCCCCGTTGGTCCCGCTCCGAAACTCGCCGATGGCAAGCCCGACTTTTCCGGCGTTTGGAACACCGACCGCAATTTCATCTACGACATGGCGGATGCGTTAAAGAAAGGCGAAAACCTCCCCATCCAGCCGTGGGCTTTAGACGTTGCGAAGAAGCGCCAGTCCCAGGACGATCCCGAGGCCCAATGCCTCCCCACCGGAGTGCCGCGCCTCGCCCCATATCCCTGGTCGATCGCCCAAACTCCAAAGGTCATTTACTTCCTTTTCGAGGGCAACATCCATAGTTTCCGCCAGATATTTATGGACGGCCGAGCCCACTCCAAAGATCCGAACCCTACCTGGTACGGCGAATCCATCGGCCATTACGAAGGCGATACGCTGGTCATCGACACAATCGGCTTCAATGACAAATTTTGGTTCGACTTCGCCGGCCACCCTCATACCGCGAAGCTCCATACAATTGAGCGTTACCGGCGGCCCGATCTGGGCCATCTGGAATGGGAAACGGTCGTCGACGATGCGGGAGCGTTTACGAAACCATTCACGATGTATGGCTACTCGACTTTAGCTGAAGGCGATTTGATGGAATACATCTGTCAGGAAAACAATAAAGACTTAACGCACATCCAGGGTAAAGATCCCCGCAACAGCCTTTCCAAGCAATAGGGAGTGGACGTGTACCCGCGTCGGCGGAAAAGCCAGACCTTTCCGGCAGATTGAGGCTGGACCTCGACGCTGACCCGATTGTTACTGCTGCCAGCGATTTACCCGAAGTTCCACAGAAGCGTTAGACCCTTCCTCGATCTTTACCCGCGAACCCAACGTTAGGACTCGCTGAAGAATCGCCGGCTCGAGCAGGCGCTCCGGTTCGATTCGGTCGAACGCCGCTATAGAGTAACCCGCTGGAGCAAGCCCCTCGATCTGAAACGGAGCGTCAGCGGCGGCGTCGATCGACACGATGGCAGGGTCGCTCGCTCCCCTGTCTGGGGCCACTACGATTGACGCGGCAGCCGCACCCACAACGGTGCCTCGAAGTGTACCCGAGCCGTGCTTGTACACGACACGCATTGGTGGCGAGTTGGCGGAGAGATCAAACGGCTGACCCATCACGTCCGTACCTCCTAGGTAGACCGCGACTAGATGGAGATTTTGCGCGGGGAGTGCGAAACCGGGAAGTATGATATAGCGCCCTGGTACGACTTGTTTGAAGGTGAGCATTCCGGGCATTTTCTCATCGGGCGAAGCCCAACTGTATCGACCCTGTCCCACAGGTTCGAGCATCAATGAGAGGTACGTCCGAGCCGAGAGTTTGTCGTCCCCCGATATTTCGGTTAGGGCTGACAGATCGAACGTCCCCGCAACGCGAATTTCGATTCCATCGACGTCGCGCCCAGACACCACAGCGGAGGCGTAACCCACCCACTGAAGGTCGGTCTTGGTTTCTTCGATGTAGCCCCACTCCGACTCGGCTTGAAGAAGCCAGTCGCCTTCGCGGACGGCAGGAAATTCAAACGTCCCATCCTCGGCGGTGGTGACATTGGCGGCGCCGGCTTCGAGGGATTCTGCCGCGGGCAGGATATACCTGACCTTGTGGCCGGGGAAGTCGAGACTTCCCAACAGCGCGGGTCCTGCGTCTCCGTGCCGATGCCCGATCATCACTTTGACATTCGGAACAGGCTTGCCATCAGGACCACGGATGGCGCCGCGGACACGAAAAACACGCGCCCTCTGAAGTCTGATGTCGAGGCCTTCGATCCGCGCTGGAGGCCGAAGCGTGAGTGCCGTTGCTTGCGCTTCGTCTACAGAGTTCGGGTAGAAGGTTTCTACGGCTGCCAAGTTGCTCTCTTCCTGCTTTGCCGGTTTTGCTGCTGGCCGTGCGGAGAGCAGATAACTTCCGCTACGGAGCCGGCGGAAAGTGAACGATCCTTCTGCCGATGACTCGGCTTCCAAGGGAGGTACGCTTACCGAGATCTGATTCCACAGAAGCACTTTTACGCCCGCGGCGGGTGAACCTTCAGAATCCAGGACCTTCCCGCTGATAACAGAGAGAGGATCGAGTTCGAACGTGATTTGTGAGGTTTCGCCGAGGGACACGCGCCAAGATCTATCTTTGAGGGGAGCTTCGTCACGCCGGTCGTAATCCGGCGCCTCGAACGATGCTCCGTAGACTCCTTCTCGCATCCCCGTGACACGGAACGATCCAGAGTTGTCGGTCGTGGTTTCGTAGCTCGAGTTGGGCAGACTGAAGAGGTGTACCGGTATGCCAGGAATGCCCGCGCGAGTGGCGCTGTTGATGACTCGGCCTTCGGTGATGCCACTGGCTTGAGCTTGGCCACAGAGTTGGGCCTGGCCGCAAAGAACTGAGGCGAGAACGCCAACTATGCTGACGAACCTCATGCGCGCATCCTATCATCGGAAGTCTGCGTTGGAAAGCCGCCTGGCTAAGAGCAAGAGGGAACGCGAAGCCAGGTGCGATCCACGCCTTTCGATCGAAGAGCGCCGCAGCACGGACGAGCACTACCTCAAACTCGTGAACGGCGCCGCCGAGGCTCTCCAAAGTCCGGCGAAAACGAATCTCCCCGCTGCGAATATCCGAACGGCGGCGCGCTAACAAGGTAATAATGTTCTGTATGCGTTGTTCCCTATCTTTCGCGACTCTTCTCGCTGCTGGCTCCTTATCCATTCAGGCTCAGTGGCTGCATACCCCGGACCCCAAGGCGCCACGAACGGCGGACGGCCAGGTGAATATGACAGGTCCGGCGCCCCGCGTCGGCGGAAAGCCAGACCTTTCGGGCGTCTGGCAGATTGAGGCTGGAGCTCGCGGACCTGGATTGTTCGGTCTTGGGGAATCGACGAACTCACCATTTTTCGGAAATATTCTTGCTGGCTTCAAGGCCGATGAGCAGCCGCTGACTCCTGCGGGGGCCGAGCTGTTCAGGAAGAACCGGCAGGGCACTGGGACAAGGAATCCGCAGTCCTACTGTCTACCGGACGGCGTGCCCCACGGGATTCTTCTGCCCGAGCCTTTCAAGGTTATTCAGATACCGGGCGAAACGCTGTTCCTCTACGAAGTGGAGACAATCTTCCGGCAGATTTTTACCGACGGCCGTAAGCTGCCAAATCCCGACGATGTGCGGCCCACGTGGTACGGCTATTCCGTCGGCAACTGGGACGGCGACACTTTTGTGGTTGATACGGTAGGCTTCAACGACCAAGGCTGGCTCGACGCCGGGGGACACGGCCACAGCGAGGATTTGCGTGTTCAGGAGCGCTTCACGCGCCGCGACTTCGGGCACATCGATGTGGCGGTCACGATCACCGATCCCAAGACGTTCACCAAATCCTTCACAATCAATTTCGTGGAAAAGCTTCTGCCCGATACCGATGTTTTTGAGCACATTTGCGCGGAAGACGAAAAGGACGTGGCTCACGGGGTTAAGTAGGGTTCTCGGCGCGATGCGCCCGCTATGTTTTGACTCGATCAGATCGACTAATAGTCTGCGGCTGGAACAGGACAGCTGCTAGCAGTCCTGTTCGCGCACACCGTGGGAGCTTGTAATGCGCCTTTAAGGCATCAACGTTGCTTTTGTTGGCGCGCCGTGAACGGAACCTCTCTCCGCAGTATGTACCATTTGTGGTACATAATAGAGTAGTGGATCGAGAGGAACGAAGCCCGGAGATACCCGTACGGTTTTACCAAACGGAAGCAGGTGGGTCTCCGGTTACCGATTGGCTGCGTTGTCTCGACAAGGAAGACCGTCGCGTAACCGGACTGGACCTTATGAGGGTGCAATTCGGCTGGCCAATTGGGAGACCGCTGGTAGGAAGTCTTAAAGACGGCCTGTGGGAAGTACGCTCGTCGCTCCCGAGCGAGCGAATAGATCGGCTCATCCTGTGCTTTCACGACCAGATGCTCATCGTGCTGCATGGTTTCATTAAGAAAACACAGAAGACGCCCGCAGATGACCTGGCTTTGGCGAAACGGCGAATGAAGGAGGTTACGAAATGAAAAAGCGCAACAAGCATATCGGCTCGTCACTGGAGGACTTCCTCAAAGAGGAAGGCATCCTTGAAGAAACCCGCGCGGTCGCGCTGAAAGAGACGCTGGCCTGGCAAGTTCAGCAGGCGATGGAGAAGGGCAAAATCAGCAAGGTAGAGATGGCAAAACGCATGAACACCAGCCGCGCGGCGCTGGATCGTCTTCTCGATCCTACCAATGCCTCGGTGACGCTTCAAACTCTAACGCGCGCCGCACACGCTATCGGCCGCGATCTGCGTATCGAATTGGTGTAGGCTGTTCGCCTTGTGCGATGACTACAAATGGCAGGAGCAGTTTATGGATAGCCCTGAAGCCTCGGCGTCCCATGCTTCCAAGCCGGCGGCAGCGCAAATCCGTTGGCATTCGGCATTTTCACCTTCGGCAGATTTTGCGCGTCCAGCACTTCATCTTCTTTCACGACGTTGTTCTTGAACAGAATGTATGCCGTGAGGGCGTAGACCTCGTCGGGCTTGAGCGAGCCTTCTTTGCCGAGCGGCATGCCCCGGTTGATGTAATCCCAAATTGTGGTCGCGAACGGCGAGTGAATCGCCATGGCGTTTGAGTCGTTCACGCAAGGCGCAAGACACGTCATCGCCGCGGCATGTCCATCGCTCTTGATCAACGTTGGAGCATGTCCGCCGGAGCCCGATGCTCCGTGGCAGCCCGCGCAACCTTTGCTGCGAAACAGATCGGCGCCTTCCTTCGCGGTCCCATGGCCCTGCGGAAGCTCTTTGCCGGTCGGACTGATCGCGATATCCCAGGCGCGGATTTCTTCGGGCGTTGGAGCCCTGCCGACACGGTAGTTGGGTGATTGCGCCCAAGCGTACTGGCAAATTCCGAGAATAGCGAGAGCAATCTTACGCGAGTCCATTGTGTACGCTCCCGTCCGCCGCCACTCTCCATGGTTGAACGCTATTGTCAGCGCCCGGAACGCGGAAATTCTCGTTCAATGGTTGCTTCCAATATTTCGCGACTTCAGCTCGGGTCGGCTGCACCGAGCCGAGTGTGTCCGTGCAGCGCGACATCAGCATGCACTCCTGCCCGTTCCAATTCCAATGGAGACCGAAACGAGTGTGCGCCATTGGCAGCGACGGAGAACGTAGGTCCGCGTTCTTCCAGGTTGCGCCTCCGTCCGTGGAAACCTCAACGCTCTTGATCGCGCCGGTTCCCGACCATGCGAGGCCTGAGATCTCATAGAATCCGGGCCCGGAGAGCTTGTGTTCACCCGAAGGGTACGTGATGACGGACTTCGGACCGATTTCATGCGTTAGCGCCGCTACTTTCGGATCGGGATTGATGTGCCCGTAGTCGTCATAGGTCATGTAATAGCGGTCGACAAGCTTGATGCGCCTCAGATACTTGATCTGATAAATGCCTTCGAATCCGGGAACCATGAGCCGTAGTGGAAAGCCCTGCTGTGGGCGGAGAGGCTCGCCATTCATTGCGTAAACCACCATGCAGTCGTCCATGGCCTTTGCAAGGGGAATACTAGAGGCGCCTTTGACCTCTTCCGAGCCTTCCGCCACGATCCACGATGCGCCGCTTTGCACTCCTGCTTCCTTGAGCAGCAGCGGCAGCGGCACGCCCGTCCATTCCGCGCAGCTCGTCAATCCGTGCGTTTCCTGAACCGTTTTGTGCGTCGGGCGGGCGCGGTTTCCCAGGCATTCGATGAAGTGAATGCGCGATTCGTACGGAAGCCGCTTCAGCTCATCCAAGGTGAAGATCAGCGGGCGATCCACCATTCCATGGATCATTAGTCGATGTGTCTTCGGATCGATATCGGGCACGTAGGAGCCGCGGTGGGTCGCGGTGTAGAACAGCGAGGACGGCGTGATGATGCCCGACGAATCCTGCAGCGGCGTCAAGACGTGAAATGTCAGGCCGAATTCATCCGGCGAATGCCTTTCGGCTACCGGGATTCGGATTGAGTTGACGAAGCGGGAGCGCTCGCCATAGGCGATGAGCTCATCGATTTTCTTCGGGGGCATCCCTTGCGTCTGGCCTTTGGCGGCCTTTTGCGATGCTGCCAGACCGGCCAGTGCGGCTCCGTTCTTTAAGAATCCGCGCCGATTTGGCTTCTTTGAGTCCATCGGATCTCGCATGGATTTCACTCCTTAAACGACTTGGTTTGCGTTAGCCAGAATACTCCCGCTATCTCTCAAAGTCGACCACCATCGTTCCCGCCGTTGTTCCCCCGATGTACGCTGATTGAGAAGCTGGAGTAAATCGCTATGCCCGAGCATCTATTCTCGAAGTCCCTCGCATTCCTGATCGTAGTTGCGGCGACAACTCCCCTTATCTCGCAAACGTCAAAGCCTCAAGACACCGAGGTCTGGGAGCCTGTGCCGCGAGTCGTGACGCCGGGCGCATCCGATGCGGCGCCGCCCTCCGACGCAATCGTTCTTTTCGACGGCAAGAACCTCGACGAGTGGGTATCAAACCGGGACAAATCGCCTGCAAACTGGGTAGTCGCCGACGGCTTGCTGACTGTGAACAAGTCGGCCGGCAGTATTGAAACCAAGCGGACGTTTCGGAACTACCAACTCCACATTGAATGGAAGATTCCTGAGAACATCACCGGAACCGATCAGGCTCGCGGCAATAGCGGCGTTTTTCTTGCCTCCACTGGATCTGGAGACGCCGGATACGAATTACAGATTCTCGACTCGTATCAGAACAAGACCTATGTCAATGGCCAGGCGGGCAGCATTTATAAGCAAAGCATTCCGCTGGTAAACGCGAATCGCAAGCCCGGCCAATGGCAAAGCTACGACGTGGTATGGACCGCTCCGGCGTTCAATGAAGACGGATCGTTGAAGGCGCCCGCTACGGTTACGGTTTTGTTCAATGGAGTGCTAGTTCAGAACCACTTCGAATTGAAGGGCGAGACGCTCTATATCGGCCAGCCATTTTATAAGAAGCATGGAGGGGCGCCGATTAAGCTCCAAGCGCACGGCGATAAGAGCGAGCCAATCAGCTTCCGGAATATTTGGGTGAGAGAACTTCCCTAACCAGGCGCGCCTTAGCCGGCGACGTTCGCCTGATCCCAATGACTGCGTTTTATCTCTGCAATTCCGGCCTTTTTGGCTTCGTTGAAGGAACGATGCAGATTGCCCGCGGCAGTCCCGACAGTTTTGGAAGCTTTCTCGACTTTTTCCGCGAGCCCGCCGGTTCCCTTTTCGACTAACCGTCCGGCCCAGGTGACTACAGCAGGGACGATCAATGCCGCCCCAACGATACCCAGTCCTATGCCCGCCATCACTAATCCAGAGCCGGCAATCGCCATCTTTTGGTTGGTTTCCATAATGTGTGAGCTCCTGCTCTCATTGAACCAGAGTGGATTGCTGATGTCTTCACCTGCAGCCGCGCTTAGGTCTGCCACTCAGCCGCTTCGAGGAATTCCAGCACCTTCGCTGTTTGGCCCACAATGAGGTGACCTGTCTCGGGCAAGTACAACACCTGCGCTCCAGGAGTAAGCTTTGTCAGTCTTCGCTGGGTCTGAGCAGAATCAAAAAGAACGTCGCGTCCGCCGACAATCGCCAGCACAGGAATCCGAAGTTTGCGCAGCGATTCGTCGGAGAAGGTTGGCAATTTCACCATTCGGGGACGGAAATGCCGATGAATGATCGCGACAAAAGCGAGAAATGCCCTCGCCGCAGGCGGCGGATCCGACGGCGAGGGCCCCAGAATTCGTTCCATAAGCCAGCGCTTTCCCTTCGCGCCAAACATTCGCGACAGCAATGTTGCGAAAACGATTCCCACTTTCTGCCGGCCGATTCCGCCCGGGCATAGAGCCACGATTTTCTCTACTCTCGCGGGACGCCGGATGGCGTAGTCGAAAGCCAGCCAACCGCCCAGAGAAATGCCGACCACTGATACGCGGTCGAGCGAGAGATGATTTAGTACATCATCGAGCCATACCCCGTAAGCGTCTGAGCCGAGCGGCGGACGCGACGGAGCGCTGAGGCCGGGCTCGCCGATCATGTCGATGCAATATACGCGAAAGAAACGGGCAAACGAAGATATTTCGCCCATCCACATCGCCGAGTTTGAAGCGCCGCCGTGAAGCAAAAGCAGAGGCGGAGCGTTCTCCGGTCCCGACACAATGACAAAAGTTTCGCCCTGTGTTGTGGGAACGCGCGTCTGCTGGTGCGGGACGGGCCAGTATTTCAGAAATTGTCGATAACGTTCCAGAACCAGACGCTCACCTTCGGTTGATTTGTAGATCGATCTCATATGTTCCTTTTTGCCTTTCGAAATCGTAGGGACACACGTATCCCGTTCGTGTTGCGAAGCAGTTTGTTGTGGAGCGGTTTACGCCGGAGTTTGGTCCGAGAAGGCGAGACTTACGGCATAATCGCGCACGTCTTCGGGCCAGTCTGCGATCAACTGCGAGAACTTTCGCCGGTCATATGCGAAGAGCGCTCTTGTCGCTTCTTCGAATCCGGGGAGATTCCCGGCCGTCGCGGACAGGAACCGATATGCTGCTTCCTGCGAGGCGCGTACACGGTCGCGATCTCCGCTGGTTCGCCGCGCTTCATCCACCAGCTTTCTGAGTGCGACGGAAGCGCCGCCAGGCTGCAGATTCAGCCAGTCCCAGTGTTGCGGCAGCAGCGTGACTTCTTTTGCGATGACCCCAAGCCGGGGACGGCCGCGGCCGCGCGGTTCGGCGGCCTCTTCATGCTCGGCCTTCCGCACTTTCCCGCGAAGGTCAAGGTCAATCTGGGCTCCGGTCTTGTCGTCGAACACGAGCACTTCGCCCTGTGGACGGCGTTTGACCACTCTGACAAGCTCTTCAGCACTTCCCGACGCTAACTTCCGGAAATTATGAAAGGCTGTGAGGCTCATGAGCTAAATATACCCGGATATAAAACGCCTGTCAATACTATCCGGATAAAAATATGGTGGCTTCGCGGCTCGTTATTTCAAGGTCTGGAGGAAGGCGTCTATTTCACGCAGCACGTCCGCTTCGTTTGAGATGAACACGTAATGATTGGCGTGGGGCAATCGAACAACACGCGCAGTGGAGATGCCCGTCTCGAATGCCTTGGCCCGCTGCTCGGTTTCCGGATCAGCTTGATTATCGTCGTGTGGGACAGCGAAGATCGCGAGAATAGGGACAGATAAATCTGTGTACTTCTGCATGCCTGCGAGGATCGCTTGGTGGATTGGGGGAAGACGAGCGGGCTGGGTCGCCGAGACCGGCGGATTGGCCTGCAGGCTCTTTTGAGTCTCTCGCAGCTCCTTTTCAAAGTCCGGAAGACTTTTGTCCAGCAATTCCTGAATTAACGGTCTGAAGTCTTGTGGTCCTCTTCCGGGTTGAATCTGCTCCAGTTTCTTTCGCAACTCAGCCGCGTCGATTAACAAATCTCCCCGTGAGCGATCGTAGTAGGCGTAAGAATAGGCCGCATCAAGGTAAATCAGACCCGAAACCTTTTCGGGATGCCGCGATCCGATAGAACTCAACTCCTCACCGGCGATGGAATGTCCCACCAGCACCGGACGATTGAGTTTCAATGAATCGATCACGGCGAGTACATCGTCGCCGAGACGGTCGGCCGAGTAGTTTACGCCGGTTGGTGCGGGGGCGCTGGAAACGCCAAATCCACGCCGGGTTACTGCATACACATGATGCGAAGTGGTGAGCTTGGGCGCGAACTGATCATATATATGAGCGTTGTTACCGAGGCCTGTCAACAACACAACGGGCCGACCGGCGCCGCCCCAATCCAGCACTTCCAGTTTGACGTCTGTGTCAACGGCTATAAATCGCTGCGTGGGCAGGCTACCTGCAATATCCTGCGCGCACAATATACTGGCCAACGCCGCTGCGATCGAACCGAGCCGCAAGGCCTTGTACTTTCTCAAGTTGTGTTTCTCTCTGCGTCTTGCGAACCGCCAAGGAGCGATTCGTAAGTCGCATAAATATCTTACGTAAACTTATGGGTGTTCTCGCCGCATGAACGTTCTTTTTCGAAATCTTCTTTTCAGAGGGCTACCTGCGATCCGGCAGTGCGAACACGTATAACCCGTTGCCCGTTTCGGGACCATGAACGTCCGACGCGACGATTCTGGGGACGTTGCGGGGGCTGCCGCCGCCATTGGCTGTTGTCACCGCGAGATATTGCTTGCCACCTGCGGTGAACGTTAGAGGGAAACCCTGTACAGACGCCGGAAGGCGCGTCTCCCACAGAACCCGGCCGGTGTTCGCATCGAGCGCGCGGAGCGTCCGATCCAGGTCGCCTACGAAGGCGATGCCGCCTGCGGTCGACAAAACGCCGGTAAGAAAGGGAGCACGCTGCTCGAACTTCCAGATCTCGCGCATCGTTCGAACATCATACGCAGCCACTTTGCCGACGTTTCCGTTCGACCCTGGCATCTCAAAGTAGCGGGCGCGGGCGCCGCCTCCGGCTCCGACTCCTTCTGACTTCTCCACCACCTGGGCCGCGAATTCGAGGCAGCTTTGGCTCAGCGGCACAATTAACCGGTTCCCGGGAGCATAGTAGGACATCGCGGGCCAGTTCTTGCCTCCTTCTGTTGAAGGGCAACCCAGCACGCCCTCGCCGAGGCGCTGCTCTACGATGTCATTGCGGTAGTGTGGCTCGCCGGTCGTGGGATTGAAAGAATCGTAGACATTCTGGAACACCATTTCTTTGTGTCCCAGATACTTGCCGGTCTTGCGATCCAGCTTCCACAGAATGCCCGTTTTGCCTGCGCTGAAGACGAGGTTCTGGCCTTGATCGTCCACTAGAACACGCTCGAACACTTCATCCAGATCCAGAGTCTCTCCTGGAGCGTGATCGTAATACCAGGACAATTTGCCGGTGTCGGCATTCAACGCGAGAGTCGAGTTCGCGTAGAGAGTCGCGCCATTGCCCGATCCACGGCTGACGCGCATCCACGGCTTCGCCTGAGCGGTTCCCCAGTACGTGATATTCAGTTCAGGATCGTAGCTTCCCGTGATCCACGTTTCCGCCCCGACACGAAATTGGTTGGGAAGATTCCCCCAAGTGTCGCCACCCGGCTCGCCTTCGAGAGCCACCGTGTAGAACCGCCACAGTTCCTTTCCGGTTTTGGCGTCGTAGGCGCTGATGAAGCATTTCTCTGATCCATATTGCTGGCAGCCGCTGAGACCTTGGATCAATTTGCCTTTGACGGCAATGGGACCACTGGTGGTGGAGTGCTGGGATTTGGAACGGTCGCCGATAGTGGTATCAAAGACGAGTTTGCCGTTGCGGGCATCGAAGGCCATCAGGTGCGCGGCGCTCGAAGTCAGGTAGACGTTGTCGCCATAGATCGTGATGCCGCGCATGGAGGGCCATGCCGGGTTGGTTCCGTAGCGGTTCTCCCAAATCAGCTCTCCGGTCTTGGCGTCCAGAGCTTGCAGAACTCCGCCGTTGTTGTTCACGTAGAGGACGCCGTTATGAACGATCGGCGCGGGCTGGTTGCCGAGCATGACGCCATCCTGCATGGACCAGCTCCAGACCATACGAAGATCACCTACATTTTGCGCGGTGATTTGATTCAGCGGACTAAAGGAGCTTGCCTTGTAATCGCGGCGAATCATGAGCCAGTCGGCTGGGTCCGGATTGCGGAGCATGGCGTCGGTGACGGGGACGTAATTCTTCACTTCGCCTTCAACTGTCAGTCCGCGCGGAGTTTGCTCGGCTTGCTTCGTCTGTTGCTTCGCTTGCTTGGAATTGTCTTGTTTTGCTTGTACGCCGGGTCCGCGGCCCGTCTGCAGATACGCAGCT
>Ga0126381_100005441_pt1 | contig 14010 bp, 10 predicted proteins | sample PanSoiMetPlot_28_FD_96465 | JGI IMG/M metagenome (GOLD analysis project Ga0126381, IMG submission 96465) | Tropical forest soil microbial communities from Panama - MetaG Plot_28 | ecosystem: Environmental > Terrestrial > Soil > Tropical forest > Bulk soil | place: Panama | collected 2016-02-17
CCAGGCGCATGGGTTCCATACGCATAGCCCAAGAACGTGAAGACCCACGGCTCATTGAAGATGCACCAATGCTTGATGCGGTCGCCGAGCGCTCGAGTGACCATTTCGGAGTACTCCGTGAAGCGGCCCGCGAGATCCCGATTGGGCCAGCCGCCAGCGTCCTCCAGCTTTTGCGGCAGGTCCCAGTGATAGAGCGTGCAAAGCGGACGGATTTTCGCCTTGAGCAGTTCGTCCACGAGGCGCTTGTAATAATCAAGACCCTTTTGATTCGGTTTGCCGGTGCCGTCGGCCTGGATGCGCGGCCAGGACACGGAAAAACGATAGCTTTTCAGATTCATCTGCTCGAGCAACGCCACGTCTTCCTTGTAGCGGTGATAGGAATCGCAGGCCACGTCGCCGGTGTTTCCGCCTTTCACTTTGCCGACCGTGTGGACAAACCGGTCCCAGATGGATTCGCCCTTGCCGTCTTCGTTCCAGCCGCCTTCAATTTGGTACGCCGCGGTGGCCGCGCCAAAAATGAATTCTTCGGGAAACTGGAACGGAGCAAACTTGATCTGCGGCCGGAGTAAGTCGCTCGCGAGCGCCGCGCCAGGGGGCAAGAGGTAAAAAGAAGCCGCAGCGCCGAGCGCTCTCCCCAAAAAGTCGCGACGATTCAGATTGCTCCACCGGCTCATGAATTCCTCCTCGAGAACCAGTTACCAGTTTCAGGAAACTTGATGCGGTTGTTCCTGCTTGCGGCCAAATAATACGTCAAGAAGGATGAGAGCGGCGCCAATTGTGATGGCCGAGTCCGCGACGTTGAAGGCAGGATAGTGGTACGTGCCAAACCAGACTTCAAAAAAATCGGTGACCGCTCCATGGAAGATGCGGTCGGAAACATTCCCCGCGGCGCCGCCTAATAGCAGGGCGAGACCTGCGTTTCCCATGGTGCTGACGATTTTCCCCGTTACCAGCAGCCACGCGAGGACGGCGATCACCGCAAGCGACCCGGCGATTAAGATGACGCGCGTAACGGTCGAAGCCGAATCCGCCAGCGCGCCAAAGGCGATGCCGGGATTGCTGCTGTGTACCAGATAAATGAAATTGTGAACCACTTCTTGGCGCCAGCCTTCGATGGTGCGCGCTTCGAACCACGCTTTGCTGGCGCGGTCGAGCAGCACGACCGCAAGTGTGAGCCAGAGCCAGCGGAGGCGGGGAGGGAGAGCCATGCCGTTAATTCGCGTTTCTCAGCATCAGGCCATCAATTCTGCTGCCGCGGCGGCGCGAACAAGTCGACGAGATTGCCGTCCGGATCGCGGAAGTAGATCGATCGCGTTCCCCACGGTTGTGTAGTGGGCGGTTTGACCCACGTTTTCACAAGGCCGTGCAACCGCGCATATTCGCTGTCGACGTCGGAGACACGGAACTCCAGAATCGTGCTTCTGTTTTTCCCCGGCTCCGTCGCACCGGGAATATACTTCTCCTGCGCAGCAGACGAAAAAACTGCCAGCACGCCTACGCCGGTGCGGAATTCAGCATAGTCCTGGCCGGACCAAACGGGCTTGATGCCGACGACGGGTTCGTAGAAGCTCACCAGGCGCTGGACGTCCGTGGTAATCAGGCACGTATTCACCAACCGGGATGTGTGATCGGTAGCATGAGAAGGACGGCCAACCAGTTGCCGACTAAGACTGCATACCATCGTAGTCGTTGCCAGCCCGAACGTTACAAGCCTCGCAGTTGTGGTCCTCATCGGATTGAACCTCCCGAACAACGGAGCCAGCCATTACAGGTTTTGAGAAAACAGGGCATGTCAGCGCACGGCGACACCGGCGGCCCCGTCACGCTCGATTTCGGCGAGAGCTTCGCTGCAGCGTTCGCATACGGTTGGATAGCGCGGGTTCTCACCCACGTGTGTCGAATAGTTCCAGCAACGTTCACATTTCTTGCCGTCGGCGCGCTCGATTTTGACGGCCAGGCCGGGCAAGGTTTCGCTTGGCACCAGCCCATCCTCTTCTGCAGAGTCCACGGCGACTTGTGAAACGATCAAGAGAGCGGGGAGAAGCGAACCCTTTTCTTTGAGTAGTTCTTGCAAGCCGGAGGATTTGCCGTCGGCGTGAAGGCGAACTTTGGCTTCGAGGCCTCCGCGGATCGTCTTCGCCGCGCGGGCTTGCTCGAGCGCGACGAGAACCGCGCTGCGAACTTGAGCGAGCCGCGCCCACTTCTCGGCTTCTTTCGGCGGGATTCCACACGCCAGGGCTTCCGCGTCGGGGAAAACGGCCATGTGCACGCTCTCGAGTTTTCCTGCCGCTTTCGGCAAGTACTTCCAGATTTCTTCCGCCGTGAAAACCAGAACCGGCGCAGCGAGCCGCACCAGCGCATCGCTGATCCTCCAGACCGCGGTTTGCGCGGAGCGGCGCGACTTGTTCTTCGGCGCTTTGGCGTACAGGCGGTCCTTCAGCACGTCAAAATAAAACGCGCTGAGGTCCACGACGCAGTAGTCGTGAATCGCGTGATAAACGCGGTGGAATTCGTAATTCGCGTACCATTCGCGGCATTTCTTGACCAATTCCGCGGTGCGATCGAGCATCCACGCATCGATTTCTTCAAGCTGATTATTTGGCAGCGCGTCACGCGACGGATCGAAGTCGGCCAAGTTGCCCAGCGCGAAGCGGAACGTGTTGCGAATCTTGCGGTAAGCCTCGCTGAGCTGCGTCATCACGCGCTCGCTCATTTTCACGTCGGCCTGATACTCGACTGACGCGACCCAAAGCCGCAGCAGGTCCGCTCCCCACTTTTCAGTGATCTGCTTTGGAGTGATCACATTGCCGAGCGACTTGGACATTGGCCGCCCCTGCTCGTCGAGCGTCCAACCATGGGTGACCACGCCTCGATATGGGGCCGCATCGCGCGTGCCCGTGGCTACCAGGAGCGAACTATGAAACCAGCCGCGATATTGATCCGGGCCTTCGAGATAAACATCGGCTGGCCATTCCGGGCCTTTCAACACGGACAGGTGCGAGGAACCCGAGTCGAACCACACGTCCAGAATGTCGTTTTCTTTGCGCCAATTCGACGCGCCGCACTCGCATTTGATGCCGGCCGGCAACAGTTCTTCAGGTGAATGCCTGTACCAGGCATCCGCGCCTTCCTTTTCGAACCACCTCACGACGTTTTGCAGCGCTTTGTAATCTTCGAGCCGCTTCCCGCAGCCGTCGCAATAAAAAACGATAATCGGGACGCCCCAGAAACGCTGGCGCGAGACGCACCAGTCCGGACGTTTCTCGATCATTTCGTACATGCGGTCTTCGCCCCACGCCGGAATCCATTTCACTTGATGGATTTCTTCGAGCGCTTCCTGGCGCAGCGTTTTTTGCCTGCCGTGCGCGGCCTGGTCCATTTTGATGAACCACTGCTCGGTGGCACGGAAAATCACTGGATTGTGACAGCGCCAGCAATGAGGATAACTGTGCTTGTATGGATGGTTGGCGAGGAGCGCTCCGCGGTCCGCGAGGATCTGGACGACAATCGGATTCGCGGTGAAAACATCCTGGCCCTTGTATTCGGGCAGGCCCTCGAGATAAACGCCTTTATCGTTAATCGGCGCGTAGGTTTCCAGGCCGTATTTCTGCCCGGTAAGAAAGTCCTCAGCCCCGTGACCCGGAGCGGTGTGCACGATTCCCGTTCCTTGATCGAGTTCCACGTAATCGGCAAGAACCGCCGGGACCACCCGGTCGAGAAATGGGTGCTGGAAGCTTAGACCGGCTTCCTTTGCAAGATACTCGCCGGAGTAGGTTTCTAGGGTTGTTCCCGGCTGTTTGCGGCCTATCGCCTCCCACACGGTGGGCTGAAGTTGGTGCGCGACCATCTCCACCTCACCGTCGGTCTCAACCGCTGCGTACTCGAAGGCCGGATGGAACGCCAGCGCCATGCTGGCGGGAAGCGTCCATGGCGTAGTGGTCCAGATAATGGCATAAACATTCTTGCCTCTAAGCCCGGGCGGGATCTTGCTCGCGTTTGCGCCATCCTGCACCAGCTTGTATCGCACATAGATGGACGGGCTGGTGTGATCCTCGTACTCGACTTCCGCTTCCGCCAGGGCGGTCGAATCGTAAATGCACCAGTAGACCGGCTTGCGTCCGCGATATACATAGCCCTTTTCCATGAAGTCGAGAAACGCCCCTGCGATCGTGGCCTCGTAGCCGAAGCTCATCGTTAAATACGGGTCGTTCCACTGGCCGAAAATTCCGAGACGCTTGAAATCGCGCTTGTGCTGCTCGACGTAGCGCGTCGCGAATTCGCGGCACAGCTTGCGAAACTCCGCCGGGGGCACTTTGCCTTTGCCGCCAAGTTCCTTTTCGACCTGCGTCTCGATGGGAAGACCATGACAATCCCATCCGGGCACGTAGGGCGCGTAGTGACCGGCCATGCTTTTCGTCTTGACGATCAAGTCTTTCAGGATTTTGTTGAGGCCGGTGCCAAGATGAATTTCACCGGTGGGATACGGCGGTCCGTCATGCAGCACAAACCGCGGTTTGCCTTTACGCACTTCCAGGATTCGCTCGTAAACGTTTCCCGCATACCAGGCTTCGAGCTGTTGCGGCTCGTTTTGAGGCAAGCTGGCCTTCATCGGGAAGTCGGTCTTGGGCAAATGCAACGTCTTTTTGAGTTCAAGTGGTTCGGCCATAGCTTGGAGCGTTCGGATCCTTCCTTGCCTGTTGTGCCGTCCGTATGTCCAGTGCACGGCGGGAAACATCGAATAAGCAGTTGGACCTTGTATGTTACAATGAACCGCAGATGGGTGTCAGCCGTTGGGGGCGCGCAACCTTTCCCGGCCTAGGGGAATCCTATCCCTGAGGGATACCAAAGGCGGGGCAAGACCGTCTATACATAGGGGATAAACGGTGCCGGGCAAAATTAATAAACTTGTTCCTCCTTCCGCTCTGAAGCCAAGTGGGCCGGCGACAGGTTCGCAGCCTACCAATCCAGCAAACCAACCGCGGCCTGCGCATGTTCCTCGGTTCGGGCGGCCCGCGATTTTGATGCCCGATGACTTTTGGTCAAACCTCAAACAATTTCTGACTGAGCGGCCCGTCAAAGTCCGCGAGCGCAAGGATGCGCCGTTCACGCAGACCAGTTTCGGCAGCGGTTTCTTCGGCAACCTTGCGGAATCCTTCCGCTCCGCTCCCGGAGGGAATCGCCCCGTCAACAGCAGATTCGCAGTGGCTTGGGGAGCCGGTTATGGTAGCTTCGGCACGCGCCTCAAGGAATTCTTTTCGCCTCCCAAGCAGCCGCCTCTGCCGCCGGGAATCAAGGCCGTCAAGGTAAAAGATATCTGGTCGAAGGACGAGAACTTCGGCTCCAGCCAGGTGCTGGCGATGCTGGCGCACGCAGCGGTGATTGCTTTGCTTGTCGTGCCCATCGGCTTTCGCGTGGTTCAGTCCACCCAAGCAAAGAACAAAGTGGACGTCACGCCCTTAGACTTTTCGCCTTACGTTGCCAAGCTTCCCGCGGGCAACAACAAGGCAGGAGGCGGCGGTGGGGCCAACGACCACACGACTACTCCGGTGAACCGCGGTAAAGTGCCGAAGTTCAAGTGGACGCAATTCACTCCGCCACAAGTAAAGATTCAAAATCCAAATGCCAAGCTGCAAGTGGAGCCTTCGCTGCTGGGTCCACCGGACCTGAAAGTCGCGAATATCAACGCACCAACTTTCGGTGATCCGCTGGCCAACGCCATAAGCGATTCTCTGGGACACGGCAATGGGACAGGAATCGGAAGCGGCTCGGGAGGCGGTCTTGGCCCGGGTTCTGGCGGCGGCACGGGCGGCGGCGAATTTCGCGCCGGCGTGAATGGCGTGGGCCAGCCGGCTTGCATCTATTGTCCGAATCCCGACTATTCGGAAGAGGCGCGCAAGGCGAAATACCAGGGGTCTGTATTCCTCGATATAACCATTAGTGCCGACGGCCGAGTTACCGCGGAGCGCGTGCTGCGCGGCCCGGGAATGGGGTTGGAAGAAAAGGCTATAGCAGCGGTTAAGACCTGGAAGTTGCGCCCTTGCGGTGGCCGGGACGGCAAGCCTGTCGCATGCACGGCTCCCGTCGAAGTTGTTTTCCGCTTGCTGTAATTTTCTCTGACAAAATCAACATTCGCTTCTGGGCAAAGCAACCAATTCACCGGTTTTGTGTTCTCACAACGCGTTCGTGACTTGCCTCCAAAGAGTTTCGGGACGGATTGGAGAGGCAGGTGCGGGGCGCGTCTATGCGCGATCCATTTTTCAGGCCATTCGGTTCCTCACCGCGCGACTCTTGGCTTCGGCGCATTCGCGAGAATTTCCGCCAAGCAGTTGCCCCAGCCCGCATTTTCCCGTCTTCGGCCAACGGCGCACCGCTGCACTCAGTGCGCTGGGAGGGATCTCCGCGTTCGCGCCGCGCCCAAAGCACATCGCTGCTGACTCATGCCGCAGTCATCGGTGCAGTTCTGCTCGCGGCTGCCCATCCGCCAAACGTGGACCGGAACAGGCCCCCTTCCGGCGGAAAAGTGCCCGGAATTCTTCCGGCACCCAAAGATTTGCTGGATCTCCTTCGGGGCTCCAATCCCAGAGGCGGAACCGGAAACGGCAGCGGCCATGATCTTCTTCCGCCGACACAGGGCAACCTTCCGGCGCGCTCTTCGCTACAGTTTCTGAAGCCAACGCTGCCGCACAATCAGAATCCTGCCCTTCCTGTTCCTCCCACGATTCTCGACGCTTCTGCGCCGCGTGTTTTGCCGCCGGTCATCAACATCGGCATTCCCTGGATGCCGGAACGAAATAACTCTTCCGGCCCTGCCAACGGCAACACCATTGGCACCGGCCCGAATGATTCGATAGGAACCACGCCGGGTGAAGAAACAGGGGTTGGCGGGCCTCGCGGCCCGTATCGGCCGGGCGTCACGCTGCCGACTTGCGTGTACTGCCCGGACCCGCAATACACGGACCAGGCGCGCGAGGCCAAGGTACAAGGCCGCGTAACGCTGCGCGTACTGGTTAGCGCGGACGGGCGTGCTTCGCAAATCCAAATCGTGCAGAGCCTCGGCACGGGTCTGGACGACCGTGCCCTACAATCGGTTCGCTCGTGGAAATTCACGCCCGCGCGTGACGGCGCTCGCCGCGCTGTACCCGCGTGGATCACGATCGAAATTATCTTTCGACTGATCTAGCCGGCATCTGGACACGCCACACCCCGTGGAGTAGCATTTTTTCCATGCCTTACGAATTTGCCGAAAACGAGTTTGAGCTGGAGCCCGCCTCTTCCTCCGCGCGCTCGGGCGGACCTCCGCGCAAATTCACAGGCATTGGAGTCCTCGACCCACCCGTTCCTCCCAAGCGGCCCCCTGGACCCATTCCCGCGGCTCCGGCATCGCTATTTCTTCGCGTACTTGGGGGACTGCTTCTTTTGGGCCTGACCGCGGGAATTCTGCTTTTGCTTTTTGCCAAACGCTAAAGACCGACAGCAAGCGCTCCTGCGCGCAGGATTCTTTTTCTGCGTGCAACAAATCCGTGCTTTCGCAAAACCTGCTACCATTCCTGTCCCATGTCTACTCGGCGCTGTGTTCTCTGTGCGAGGGAGTTTGAGGCTCCTCTCGGCGATGCGTCTACGACCATCTGCCCGGTTTGCAATCGGGCAGCGCAAGAGGCCACTGAATCGCCATCCTATCCGGTCACCATCGCCCTCATCGGCATCAACGCGCTCGTATTTGCCGTCATGGTGCTGCGAGGCGTTTCCTTCTTTCTTCCCACGCCTCAGCAGGCCATCGCGTTCGGAGCGGACTTCGGCCCGCTTACGCTCAACGGCCAGTGGTGGCGTCTGGTCACCAGCATGTTTGTACACTTCGGAATTATTCATATTGGCTTGAACATGTGGTGCCTGTGGAATTTGGGCCGCGGTGCGGAGATTCTTATGGGCCGCTTCTCCTATCTTCTGGCGTATTTCGCGAGCGGTATCTTTGGCAGCATCGCCAGCGTTTATTGGCAGCCGCTCGCCGCGGGAGCCGGCGCTTCCGGGGCCATTTTTGGAATGGCGGGCGTGCTCTTCACCTTCGTCTATCTGAAAAAGACGCCATCGAACCTGCAAATCAACAAGAAAATGCTGAGCAGCCTCGGCACCTTCATCTTCTATAACCTGGTGATCGGAGCCTCGATTCCTGGCATCAGCAACGCGGCACATGTTGGCGGGCTGGTCATGGGGGCTCTGGTTGGCTTGCTCCTGCCTGCAGCTAGCGCCTCTGAATCTTCGCGCCGCACGCGCCTTTCCTTGGTTGTCGTTTTTTGCGTGGGGTCTCTGTTCGCGTCCGCGGTTGCGGCAAAGCATTTTCGTTCCGGCGTGGCGGAACTCCCTTCCATTCAGGGATTAATTTCTCGAGGCAAGAGCGACGAGGCCATCCAGAGATTGCAGGAAATCACCGCGCGCGAACCTCAATTCGCCGCCGCACATGACTTGCTGGCTAAATTGTATTTGTCCAGAGGCGATTACGCGAAGGCCATTTCCGCGCTCGAGAAAGCGAACGCGGCCGAGCCTTCCAACGCCACATATCAACATCAGCTTGCCGGCGCTTACCTTGCCACGGAGCAATTCGATCAAGCCGTCGCATTTTTTCAGAAACTCGTTCGTGCCAGCCCGCGCGATGTACGCAATTATGTCGGCCTGGGCACCGGCTATGTGGGACTGCAACAATACGACGCCGCCATTTCCGCATTTAGTCAAGCCGCCGCGCTCGACCCGAAATCTCCCGCTCCGCAATTTGCCCTCGGCCAGGCCCAGCTCAAGGCCGGCCGCTTCGCCGACGCAAAAGTTACTTTCCAACGCCTCGTCGATGAATTTCCCAACGATCCGCGCGCTCGGGCGGGCCTTGACTTAGCCTCTCGCCAATCTCACTGACATGGCGCTTAACCCGGTGCTTGCGGCTACCGACCGGCTTAGTGCAAAAAATTGAGGTTCTTCTTCACTCCTGACTTATAAACTAAGAACTGAGAACTTTCCCGAGGAGGCCGCCATGTATGAAAGCCGCCGAAATTTTTTCCTAAGTGCCGCCTTCGTGTCCGCGGGTCTGGTGTTCCCTGGAAGAATCCTTGTCGCTCAGAATCCGCCGACGCCTCCTCCCAAGCCCCAACCCGGATACACACCGAATCCGGCCGAAATTCATTCCAATCCTGCTGAAGCTGCCGCCGCCAGTCGTTCTCGTCTTTTGGAAAATGAAAAGGTGTTTCGTGCGGGCGTTGAACGCCTCTACCAGCTCACTTCCGAGTTGCGCGACGAACTCCAAAAAACTCCAACGACCGAAGTTTTTTCTCTTCGCATCGTCAAGAAAACCGAAGAAATCGAGAAACTCGCCAAGCGCCTCAAGTCCCAAGCCAAATCCTAATTGCTATAGCGCAGGCTTCCGTCTGTGCGTATCGGCTCTATTTCTTGTACACCAAGCGGTCTGTCCGCTACGCGCACCATCCACAGGATCCGCAATTGAGAACAAGACAGCCGTTCCATACGTATTACCAGAGGAGGTCTCGGTGGACCCTCGCAGAGAAACGCCCATACGCAGACGGCTGATTCGCATCACGGTGATCTTGCTTCTCTTGCCGCCGCTGCTGGCAGCGGTGGCGGGCTGGATTGTCGCGCCGTGGTATCTTCACCCGATTCGGCGCGAACTCACGCCGGATCTCATTCGCGAAGCCGATGCTTCCTTCGCCGTCACTCACTCCCGGCGCGAGGATTTCGACGTCCTCGCACCAGACGGCGCCCACCTCCGCGGCTGGAGAGTCACTCCCGGCAATGCCAACGGCTCGTGGGTCTTGCTTTTTCATGGGGTGGCGGATAATCGCGTCGGCGTCATCGGCCAATCGGAATTTCTGCTGCGCGAGGGATACAGCGTCATCATGATGGACGCGCGAGGCCACGGCGCAAGCGAAGGCCCCATCGCTACTTACGGCTGGCTCGAACGCCACGACACGCGCGCGGTCATAGACGCGATGTTCGCCTCTCGCGTGGGTCCGTGTCTTGGCGGATGGGCAGTCGAATTACACGGCCCACCCCGGTGTAGGCCGTTCCACATCTTCGCTCTCGGGGAGTCCATGGGCGCGGGCATCGCTCTGCAATCCGGCGCGGCTGATCCACGCATTGAAGCGGTGGTCGCAGAAGCTCCGTTCGCGAATCTCCGCGAGGCGGCTTACGACTACGCGGGTCTGCGCAAGTATCCCGGGCTTGGCAAAACGCTTCTAGCGCCCTTCAGTTGGATGTTGCTCTATCGCGGAGAAAAGCTCACCGGTTTTCCCCTTGCGGAAATCTCCCCGATGAAGGCGGTCGCTTCGCGCGCTTTCCCTGTACTTCTCATCTGCGACGAAAAGGATGAAGCGCTTCCTTGCAGACACACACAGATGATTTACAGCGCTGCACGCGGCCCCAAGCAACTCTGGGTTGTGCCCGGCGCGTACCACACTGCGGCGCTCGGCTTTCACCCCGAACAGTTCCGGCAGCGCGTGCTCTCCTTCTTCGCCACTTACGCGAACCCGGCTGCTCCTGGTTCTGGAGAGCAAAAATGAGAGCGGGCTCGTTTCGCCTAAAAAGGGAGCCCGCGATGGAGTGCCCTCAGCAGGAGTCACGCAACCGAAGAATGCCGCTGCGTGGCACCTAAGCGTCCGCTACGGCGTGGCCGGTTTCTTCGGTGCCGGAGCAGGTTTCGCTCCCGGCGCTTTGGCTTTCCCTTGCGCCGGACCGCCTCGGCTCAGCAGCGTCAAGGCGTCCTTGGCATTGAACGGGAACTGGCGAACGGACTGCTCCCCCGTGGTGCTGAGCGTGACATCGACCCGGCGGTTGTTGGCCATGCGAACCGTGTCAATGTTCCTCACCAGCTTCTGCTTTTCAGCAGGCGAGAGGCTGGAATCCGCGTCGAGCAGCTTCTTTACTTCCTCCGAGGTCATATTTTTCTCGAAACCGAACGCTTTGACCTCGACATGATCGGCAGGCACGCCCTTTTCAACAAGGTAACTACGGGCCCGCTCCACGCGACGCTCTGAGAGCTTCATGTTGTACTCCTTGGCGCCGCGGGAATCAGCGTGCCCTTCGAGAATCAGGTGCGCCGCCGGCCGATACTTCAAATACTGCTGGTAATCGGCAGCCAGGGAGTCCAGCGTACCGGCCTGGCTCGCCAGCAAACCCCCCGTGGGTTTGGCTTCTGTGGGCTGCGCCGTCGGGAAATAGATGCTGTGCAACGCCAGCTTCGCCTCAAGCTGTTTTACCTGCGGAGGCTCCTTAACCTCCACGTTGCCGGAAGCATCGGCCGTACCGCCGCGGCCGTCATTAACGGTGCACTTCACGGTGTAGTTTCCGGGCTGCAGGCCGGTGGAATCGAACTGCGCATTCGAGCCGGTTCCTGTGACTTGACCGCCCGTCGCCGTGTAGCTGTAGGTCAGCGGATCGTTGTCTGGATCACTGCCGTTGCAGGTGACTCCCGTGCGCTCGCCTGCCAGAATCGAGGGATGCTCAACCGAAAGACTAGCCGTCGGCGGACGATTTGGTCTCTCTTCTACTTTAATGTCCGCCGCACACGAAGCGGTGCCACCTTTTCCGTCGTCCACCTTCACGTTCACGGTATAGGAGCCGGCGTTCGCGCCGGTGGAGTTCCACCGTGCATCCGGGCCTGAACCTTCGACCGCGCCTCCGGTGGCCGAGTAACTGTAAGTGAGCGGATCATTATCGGGGTCGCTGGCATTGACGTGCACGGCCACCGTGTCCCCCGAGCCCGCATAAACCGAAGTAGGATTCACCGAGCAAGCTGCCACCGGCGGACGATTCGCCGGAGGAGGCGGAGGTGCGGGAGCAGATTCGCCCCAACGATACACCAGACCCGTACCTGCGCGAAAATTGTCCTGGCGCCCATTGCCGCCGAGCGCCGGACCGGTGAAATTGGTCATGTAATAATCGAGCTGCGCGACGCGCCAGGCAAAGCCCTTGCCGAGCATCATGTCCACGCCGCCGCCTGCGGCTATGCTAAAGCTGCTCTGCGAACCCGTGCCGATGAGCGTGGTACCCCCATGCGATCCACCGAGCAGAAACTCGGCAAACGGAACAAAGTAATCAAACTTTCGCAAGTTCAATCGCGGACCAAACATATAACTCAGGATCGAGCCGTTAACGGGAGTTCCGTTGAGGTTGCGATTCTTAAAGCGATACGCGCCCAATTCCGCGGTGAGCCCCAGCCACCGCGAGGCGTTGTAGGTGAACGCGCCGCTGGCGCCGTGGTTGTTAAAATCCCCAAACGGACTACCCGGTCTGAAATTCACGTAGTCGTACAACACTCCAAACTCGTACCGCGGCACGAGCTGACCCGGTGCGTCAGAATTTTTGCTTCCGGCGGGCGGCTTTGGAAATGGCTTTGGCCGCGGGACCGCCGGCAGCGCGAAGATGCCTTTCGACGGCACAACCGCATCGCTCGCGACAGCGTTGCTTGCTCCTCCGGGAGGCTTTTCCGTTGCAGCTTCCGTACGGCTCGCGGTATCGTCGGCGGCTTTCTGTTGCGCGCACAACGGCGACGCAAGAACGACGCCCAGGACGGCTGCTACACGCCAATTACGCATCTGCTCCTCCTAAGAATCAGTTAGGGAATCCGTTTGATTCGTGTGTCAAGCTTCGGACGCGCTCCACGTTTGGCGGGCGCGGCTGGACACATCGCGGCTCTTCCGCAGTCAACTTCCACGCCACACCGCTTTTGGACACGTCTCGCATGGTCAGGGGAGAAAAAAACTTAAGAATTACCAGACACACCGGCGATAGGGTATTCCACAATAACCATTTTGTGCAAATTTTTTTGTTTTACTGCCAAGCCAGCCCAGCTCCAGCCCGGATGGAAGCAAGTTCTCCGCAGCTGGGGCCCTATTGCGGCTTGCTCGAAGCGCTTCGCCGTTTTGCTTTGATCAGCACGTCCACGGAATCCGGCCGGCCATTCCAAAAATCAAGGCGGATGCGGCCGTCGGTAAGTTGCGTCACCGTGGCCGGCATGGTGCTCGCGGTCAAATACCATCCCTCCGGAAGCACGACCGCATTGCGAGAGCGGCCCAAGCTGCGGTCGAAAACCAATTCGTCGCCATCCAGCCGGTAGCTCGAAGGAGCGGTGTAGGTTTCGGAAATCCGCAAGCGCAAAGACTGGCCTTTTTTCACTGCCGGAAAGGGAATCAACACAACCTGCGTTGCCGCCTTCACCGGCTCCTCCACTTCAATCTTCGCTGCTGTGAGTTCCGCGCCGGTCATCAAGCGGGTCACCAATTTTTCGCCCGTATCCAGGACATAAGCCGAAGGCTCGGAAACCGTGCTACCTTCGCGAACCACATTCAAATACTTGTCGATGCCCGGCCGCGATTCCGTGTAGTCGTGATATAGGCTGAACGCGTGGGTTTCCGGCTGCTGCAGAAAATAAACAATGTCGCGATCTTGATGAGCGCGCTGCGAAAGCCGTTGGCGCTCCGTCTCCCCGGGGAACGGCGCTTCCCAACTGCGCGCTTGCGTTGCCGCATGCGGCGCCGCCGACTGCCCCGTTTGCGCTCCCGGCTTTGCGCGAACCACCAAGGGAGCTTCGCCCGGGCCCGCATTCATAAAGCTGATGCCGATGCGCCCATCCGCTTCCGGCAAAACCTGCGAAGGGACGTTGCAACCAACCAGTTCGTAGCCCGCGGGCAAGACCACGTTGTTGCGCTTGATGCCCAGGCCGCGTTTGAAAACGATCGCGTCGCCTTCGCGGTAGTAGCTCTTCGCATCCTGGTACGTTTTTACGATCAGCATGCGTCCGCGCCCTTCTGGCGGCACGGCGCGCGCGAGCTGGATTTTGATATAGCTTCCGTCGGCGTCGGCATCCGCCATCAGCGGATCCTTGCGCGCGTCCGCACCGGAGACCACTTCAAAGTGCAGCGGTTCGCCTGTCATGGCGTCGAAAACCGCTTCGTCGCTCGCCACGCTGCCCTTCCGGATGGGATTGTAAAAAACCTTCGCGCCTGCCGTTGCCGCAGA
>Ga0126381_100005442_pt1 | contig 14009 bp, 10 predicted proteins | sample PanSoiMetPlot_28_FD_96465 | JGI IMG/M metagenome (GOLD analysis project Ga0126381, IMG submission 96465) | Tropical forest soil microbial communities from Panama - MetaG Plot_28 | ecosystem: Environmental > Terrestrial > Soil > Tropical forest > Bulk soil | place: Panama | collected 2016-02-17
GGAGCACTTGCAATTCATGGAACGAGAATCTGATGGCGAAACCAGAAACGAGAGCTTTCATCCGATGCGGCACGCCTGATTGTGAGTGGGGGTTCTCGATGCCTGACCTCGGCGAGTTGGCGGGGCCAATTTGTTCCGCGGCCTTTGCTACATTGTTGGCATAACCGCGCCTCCCCCGACCAGGACCAGCGGAGCTTCGTCTTCATGTGGCTCGGAATTGTTCTGTTCGTTCTTGCTTTCTGTGCGGTTCTCTTCTACGCCCTATCCCACATCCGTCTTCCCTAACCGGTAGGCGCTGGCAGGTGGAGAGAGTACGCCATTGGGGACGCCATCTGTAACGCCGAACTGATTCTCAGGCGGATTGACGAACGCTGGCTTGATCGCCGTCACGGCTGAGAATGTTGAGTCCGACCGCGAATTTCTTGGGACCCAGAGCATCGCAATAGACTACGCGAGCACTCGCCTTCAGGTTGCACGAAGGACATTCGTCGCTTCGTGATACCCTCGCTCACACCTTTCGCGGTCTGTCGTGGCCCTTTCCAACTTGCGCTGCATGCGCTCATCTTGCGCGTCACAAGCTCTTGCGCTGTTTTCGAGGCATCGGGACTCCAGTAACAGGGGGATCAATCCAGTTCGAGCATGTCCTCGCAAATGTATTCTCTTTCCGGTCGTCCTCCCCACGCAGCAATGAAATCGGGGTCTAATCTCCACCATCTTGTTCCTGGCTCATGCTGGATAAAAAGCAAGAATGGAGGATCTACTTCGCACGTATCGGTAAGAATCGGCATTTCCATGCCTGGAACGACGCGCGCCAACTCTCCGTGCTCAAAACGATTTCGATAGTAGGCGCACCATCGCTCCCTTGGCGCAATCCTGACTTTGACCCGCTTCTGTCCGCTTTGGCGTCGCACTCCTATCTGGGCAAAAAGCGCTTGAAATACGAGGGGCTGTAACCTCTTAGCATGCTGCAATAGATCCTCAGGAAGTTTCAACCTGTCAGCCAGCTCCGATAGATCGTCATTCCAGCCCATCCGTTTTCGGGGCATCGGACTCCCTTGACGGCGTCAATACATGCTCGCTATTTTGCGCGCCCTCTTCTCCCGGCGCAACCAGGTCGAGCGGCTGGTAGGTGTATGGGTGGGACAGCGGGACACCATCGGCTTTACGGAGAGGGGCGCTACTTCTTTGTGGCAGGGTTGGCCTGGTCGTCACGGCTGAGAATGTTCAGTCCAACTACGAATCTTTTGGCACCGAGGGGCTTGCAATAGACAACACGAGCTCTCGCAATCGGGTTTCCCACGACGGCCCTCACGTCCACGTGCGAGCCGAGTTCCAAAGATCGCTCCTTCACCAGTTGCACCCTGGTAGGGCTCTGGTTTTCCACGAAAGCTATCTCGGTTACGAGTGGGTCGAGCGCTAAGGACACTTGCACGAGCGATCGTTCTCGCTGGCGTCGATGCTTGCGACCATCGAGTAGCATTGCCCTTTGTCGATAGGGTGGTGAAGGAGCCATAGGGTGGGAACACAAATCGTATCAAGTGGTTGCCACATTGCGTCAATCAGGTGAAGACCTGAACCTGCCTGCCACGCTCTACATCTCACAAAGGCGTTTCCTCAAGTGCTTCTCCTTCGATGGCTGGCATTGCTTTTCTGAGGTAGACTCTATTCTCCCCGTTTCCGCTGGCGGACTCAAACCAGCAACGATCAAATTCCTTGCCACAATGATCAAATTCCTGGCCAATTTGTTCCGCGGCCCGTCCTACATCGCTGGGCCAAAACGGATTCAATGACGAAGGCTAACGTGTTGACTTTCAATATGAGCGGTCGGGGACATGGGTAACAGATGTTTGGAGCCGAGGGCGGGACTTGAACCCGCGACCTGCCGTTTTCTCCGGCAACATCATGTTGTTGTATTCACGCGCTTTATTCCTCACCATACCTCACGGTTTTGCGCGACATTCGGCAAGTTTTGTTCAGAAGTTGTTCACAAATCTCTGTAATCAGTTTCGAAAAGCACAAAAGCAATTGCCGATAGCACGGGCGCAATGTCCTTCCTGTTGTGGATGCAAGAAGCTATGCTCAGGACACTGCGCACTTTAATAGATTCTGTGTCGGTCCACTCTGTGGTGCAGTGGCACTGCTCACGGCGTCACTTCATAGACGAGGATCTTGGCGTCTACGACGGTTGCTTCCTTGGACTGCGGGATGGGAGGAATCAGGATGACCTGTTTGGGCACTGCGGCATAGAAACGCTTCAGCTCAGGGACGAGCAACGAGGTTTTGGCAATCGGCCCGGTGGCCACCAGCCCCAAACTCTTATAGTGGTCCCCGTCAGTCTGTTTGAATACTTCAACGAAACCGGTGGTACCCGTGTAATACACGCGCTTGCTCGCGGCTTCGTATTCGAGTTCATCGACGCCGCCTTCCGTATCAATCGCATCGATCACTTTTCCGGAATCCGAATCCATCACCACCATCTTCCCCGGCTTGTACAAATGTCCACGCTTAACACGGCTACCAATGAGCAAGCGGTGATGGGCCGCGTCGAAGGCTACGGCGTGAGGCTCGGGTCCACCAGCGATTGGCCAGGTGGCTATTACAGCGCGCTTGTCGCGGTCAATGACCAATAGATTGCTGGTATCACCCATGACGACAAACATTCGTGGCGATGCAGGGTCCAGTGCAAGACCCGCGGGATTCAGGCCCTCAACATCAATGCTGCCCAGGAATTTGCCGTTCTTGATGTCCACGATTTCGATGGAGCCCTGGATGCCTCCTTTTTTGAGACCATCGGCGCGGTCGCCTAGATAAAAAAGATGTTTCACAGGATCGTAGACGCCGTTGTCCGGCACGCGGCGCGAATCTGCATCCAACTCGTGTCCGGATAAGGGAATGTTCTTAATCAACTGATAGTTTTCACCACTAAATGCCTTGCAGGTAGCGTCTCCGTCGTCCACCCAAATTTCATTTGTTTCAGGAAGGTAGATCGTCTTGCGGGGATCGCCGCCGAAACCAGTGATGGTGTGGATGCGTTTCCCAGTGCGCAAGTCCACGACCTCGATCGTGCGCTGATGTTCCCCTGGGACGAACAAACGCCGTCCTCTGACGTCCACCGCCATGTGATCGAAATAGCCTTCGACGTCGGGAAGGGGGATGGTCTGGATAAGATGCATGGGGGCTGAGTTCTGAGCGTGCGTGCCAAAAGGGAGAATCATGCAAAGAAGGCAGAGGACCGGCCAGTGTGTTTTCATTCTCCGAGCTCCTAAGAGTATGTGGAATTCTTGAGGCTACGAAAAAGGACACTGTGAGTGCTACGCCAGTTCAAGAACAGAGTCAAGAATCTCTCTGATCGAGAAGTATGAATACAGCGGCGGCACACTTAAGGCTCTTGTTTTCAGTGCAGATACGGTTCACCGGGGGCTCAGGTAAACAGAAATTAAGACTGTTTTAAGTTCGAGGTTTGTTGATTCATTTATGCTCTGTCGTGGTGCTTGCAGCAAAGCTGGCTTGCCCTATTCAAAGGGCTCACCAAGCGAACTTGTGTGAGCAAATGATGTTGGCAGGGCTGGGCCAAGCGGCGCCAGGAGATCGCACTTTATGGGCCATTCCAAAGACGCGCGTGCCATTCCGGCGAATGACAGCATTGTGTTGAACCGGCGTGGTTTGTTACAGAGAGCCGGATTCGTCTTGGCGGGAGCAGCGCTTCCAAGTGGCGCGCTGTTGCTCGGAGCGCAAGAGGTGAGTCCCGTCATGGAGGCGCTCAGCAAGTATATGAGCGAAACTCAAAGCCGCGCGTTGCCAGAGAATGTCACAGCGGAGACTAAGCATCACATCCTAGACACTTTGGCAGCAATGGTTTCAGGCTCTGCATTGCTTCCGGGGCAAAAAGCAATCCAGTTTGCGCGGGCGTACGGAGGCTCGAAAATTGCCACAGTCGTTGGGAGCGATGTGCTTTGCGGGCCGATTGAGGCGGCGTTCGCAAACGGCGAACTCGGTCATGCAGATGAGAGCGACGACGACTATAGCGGAGGAGGAGCGCACCCAGGTTGCGCGGTAGTGCCGGCGGCGCTGGCGGTGGGCGAGCAGTTTGAAATCAGCGGAACGCACTTTGTGCGCGCGGTGGCGCTGGGCTACGACTTGGCAATGCGCTCAATGAAGACCGTTGCCGGCACAGGGAGCACACTGAAGGAAACACACAACTTGATCGCGACAATGGGAGCGGCAGCAGCCAGCGGCTGCGCGGCCAGTCTAAGCACGCAGCAGATGCGCTGGCTACTCGATTATGCGGCGCAACAAGCAGGCTCGGGTGTGGGAGCATGGCGGCGCGACACCGAGCATATTGAAAAGGCATTTCTATTCGGGGCGATGGGTGCACGCAACGGCGTGGCTTCGGCGCTGCTGGTGAAAGCCGGGTGGACGGGAGTGAATGACATCCTCTCCGGCTCGGGGAACTTTGTGCAATCGTACACGCCCAAAGGTGATGCAGGGGGGCTCACCGATCAACTCGGCGAGCGATACGAGGTCACGCTGACGACGCTGAAGAAGTGGACGACGGGCGGGCCCATTCAGTCGCCACTGGACGCTCTGGAAATCCTGCAGAAACGCCACAAGTTCGAGACGGAACAAGTGCAAAAAGTGGTTGTGAGGGCCGCAACCAGCGCAGCCTTCACGGTGAACAACCGTGAAATGCCGGACATTTGTCTGCAACACATGATTGCGGTAATGCTTCTCGACAAAACGGTGAGCTTTCGCGCAGCGCACGACAAGGCGCGCATGCAGGACCCTGAGGTGCTGCGCACGAGGTCAAAGGTGCAACTTATTCCAGACGAGGAACTTGAAAAGCTGATACCGATTCGCGTGGCTGTCGTGGAGGTTACGCTCAGCGATGGCACGCAACTCAGCGAGCGCGTCGAGCATGTCCGGGGGACTCCCGAGAATCCGATGAGCCGGGAGGAAGTAGTCGCAAAGGCTCGAGACTTAATGACATCCGTTTTAGGCGAGGTCAAGTGCTCAAAGCTGATCGAGCGAGTCCTGGGACTGGAGGGCGTGAAGAACATTCGAGAGCTGCGGCCACTCCTTCAGCGGACCTGATGGAACAATGGGTGTCATTTGCCCACAGCGGCAATGGCAGGGACCAATGGCAGTGGCTGATCTTGCTTGACGAGTTTCGTTGTCCGCAAACATCATTGGGGTTAACTGATTTCTTCGGTGTTCCATGAAGTGGAAGACCCTACCATGCCTGGTTGCCACCCTTGTGATAGGGCTCTCCGCGCCGAGTCATGCACAGGTCAACGTCGGGACCCTGTCAGGCACGATTAAGTCAGAATCGCGTGCCGGCATAGCCAGGGCCCAGGTGACCCTGAAGAACAGCGCGAGTGGCAACAGCGTGTCAGTGCTAACAGATTCAGAGGGCTCTTACCGCGCAGAAAAACTTCAACCAGGGACTTACGAAGCGATTGTTTCAGCGCCAGGGTTCGCAACGGCGCGAGCTACCATCACCATTTCTGCGGGCACGGACAAAACGTGGGACTCAGTGTTGGTAGTTGCCGGCGGGAAAGCCAACGTTGCCGAGGCAGGTTCGGCGACAATCACAAACACCATGAGTTCTCAAAGCGCCGGCGACATTCCGTTGAATGGCCGGTCAGCATCGGATCTGGCGGCTCTGGAAGCCGGCGTATCCTCAGCGCGCACGCAAGCTACTGGGCAGGGCCAGTACGGCTTTGGGGCACAGATGACAATTTCGGGAGGCCGGCCACGGCAAAATGATTCGCGGCTGGACGGAATCAGCGTGAACGACTACGCCAACGGCTCACCCGGCAGCGCGCTGGGAGTGAACCTGGGGATCGACGCCGTCGAACAGTTCACGGTTTTAACCAGCAACTATCCCGCACAAAATGGACGGTCGTCAGGGGGGATCATCGGGGCTTCGACGCGCTCAGGCACCAACAGCTTTCACGGGGATGTGTTCGAGTTCCTGCGAAACAGCGTGTTCGACGCACGTAACTTCTTCGACACGGAAAAGCCGCCCTTCCGGCGCAATCAATTCGGAACATCGGCGGGCGGACCGATCCGCAAGGACAAGACGTTTATTTTTGGAGACTACGAAGGTCTGCGGCAGTCGCAAGGTATCACCCAGGTCGACACAGTTCCTTCTCCCGCGGTTCGGGCGGGATTGCTGTGCTCGATTCCACAAGGGCCACCGAACCCTTGCAGCCCGACACAACTCCCCGTCGGGCCAAACACCGACGCCAATGGCGTTGATCTGGCCGCAAAGGCGTATCTCGGACTCTATCCGTTGCCCAATGGAACCATTCTTCGCAATGGCGACACTGGTGTGTTTACGTTCGCGGGACAGCGCGTGACTCCGGAAAATTATTTCACGACAAAGCTGGACCAGAAGTTCTCAGAGCAGGACTCTCTCGCGGGAACGTACATGTTCGACACCGGGATCGTGCGTCAGCCCGATGAGCTTAACGTAAAGCGCACTGGATATGATTCGCGACGCCAATTCTTCACCATAAGCGAAGCGCACAGATTCGGCTCAGGCTTCGTCAATGCAGCGCGTCTGGGAATCAACAGAGTGGTCGCGAGGACGGGCTTAACCTTTGAGATAGGAAATCCCCTGGCGGAAGACAAGAGTTTAGCGGCAGTGCCCGGGCAAAATGCCGCCATCGTCATTGTGCCCGGGCTCACGAAACTGTCCGGGGGGCTGGGAGCGCTTTCCAACTTTCGTTTTCACTGGACGTCTCTCCAAGCAGCGGATGACTTTAGCGCGACAAGAGGCAAGCACTCGATAAAGCTCGGAGGAAATTTCGAACGGATCCTGGACAACATGCTGGGCGATTCCAATCCAGGCGGCGAGTTCACGTTCAATTCGCTCGCTGACTTTCTTACAAACAAACCGTTCTTGCTGGCGGCAACGGTCCCCAGCGCGCTTTCGGAGCGCGGCATACGGCAGATGATCTTCGGAATTTACATTCAGGATGACTGGCGGCTGCGACCGAACCTGACCGCGAGCCTTGGCCTGCGCTATGAAGCAGCGAGTGTTCCCACCGAAGTACAAGGGAAGCTGACGGTGCTAAGGAACCTCACGGACAGCACCCCGCACCTGGGTGATCCGTTGATCTCCAATCCCACGTTGCGAAATTTTGAACCTCGCCTGGGTTTTTCCTGGGACCCATTTCGTAACGGCAAAACCACCGTGAGCGGTGGATACGGCATCTTCGATGTTTTGCCGCTTCCCTATCTTTTCCAATTCAACGAGCTTTTTTCCGCCCCGTTTTATAGGTCGGCGAATGCCACCAACCTTCCGGCGGGCACTTTCCCGAGTCAAGCGTTCACCATAGCCGCAGCTTCCTCGAGTTCACTTAGGCAGGCCTTCTTCGAGGCGCATCCCAAGCGCGACTATGTCATGCAATGGAATCTGACCGTTCAACGACAACTGACAACGGACCTCCACTTGCGAGTTAGCTATGTTGGCTCTAGGGGAGTGCACCAGCCTTTCCGCACCGAGGACGCGGACATTGTGCTACCGACGCTCACCCCCGCAGGGTACCTATGGCCATCGCCGCAAGGCAGCGGCACCCGCCTGAATGAAAGTGCCGGACGGATAACCGCAGCTTTCTGGGAGGCCGACTCTTACTACGACGCGTTGCAGACACAAGTCAAAATAAAAATAGGGCGGGGCTCGCAGTTCGGAGTGTCTTACACGTGGGGCAAGACGATTGATACGGGGTCAGGGAGTCTTGTCGGAGACGAATACGCGAACTCCATCTCCAGTCCCCTGTTCTTTGATACACGAACGAATCGCGGCCTTGCGGATTTCAACGTCAGTCAGAAATTGAATGTGAACTACACGTGGGCCTTGGGCATACCGAAGTGGAAATCCGCACTGGCTGAGCATGCTCTGGGCGGCTGGCAAGTAGGAGGGGTTTTGGAGGCGAGCACGGGGGTACCGTTTACGCCGGGATTTGCCGGCGACACCCTAGGCACGAAGAGCACGGACGCAAACATTGACGTGCCAAATGTACTGGCTGGAGGAGGTTGCGCGTCGCTCGTGAACCCAGGCAGCCCCGTGCACTATATCAGGACACAGTGCTTCACTGTTCCGAGCCCGATTACCCTTCGCGGAAATCTTGGGCGCAACACATTGATTGGTCCCGGGCTGTTGAATTTCGATTTTTCGCTGATCAAGAACAACTATGTGAAGCGCATTTCCGACGCATTCAATGTGCAGATTCGCGCGGAGTTCTTTAACGTTCTGAACCACACGAACCTTGCACCGCCCCTGGATAACCGAGATCTCTTCGATAAGGCCGGCCAGCCGATTGCCAATGCAGGGCTCATCACATCGACGGAGACGCCTTCGCGGCAAATGCAGCTTGCACTCAAGCTGATTTGGTGAGCTACACCGCCGAAATCAACGTAGAACGAGAGTATTTATGCGCTTGGGTACCTCTCCGACGGGAATAACTGCGACGAGGGTACGAGTGGCGGCGTCAATCGCCGAAACGGAGCAGGCACCGGAATTCGATACGTAGACAGTCTTGCTGTCCGGCGTAAAGGTAATCCACTCGGGGACAGCACCTGTGGGCGCGCCGGTCAGCCGGTGAACTTCGGGAAGCGCGACATGCCCGAGCAATCTCAAATCAGGTAGAGAGTAAGCGAACACTGCATTGGCCAGCGTGCTGTTGACCCAAAGCGATTTTCCATCCGGCGTCACTCCAATGCCGTGCGAAGGCGTGCCCATGCGCCCCTCGGCGACTCCGAACCCGCCAGGTTGATCCGGCAACTTGACACGGCCAACCTCGGCGCGCTTTGCAAAATCCACGACCGCGAATCCGTGGAAGCCCGAAAGCTGTACGAACATGCGCGCTGTCGATCCGTCCGGATTGCGCTCGAACGCCATGGGGCGGACGCCACTTTCGAATTTCACCTCCCAGATGGATTGCTCCGTTTGGAGATCAATCACTGTGGCGGCTTTGTTTTCGATAGAGCCGCTGACGGCGTACCTGCCGTCCGGCGTAACGTAGACGTTGTGAACGCTGCCGTCGACTGGAATGCTCTTGACACGCTGTAGGGACGTTGTGTCGATCACATCCACCACGCCCGGATTCGACCGGATGCCCACCAGTACCTGGCGGCCATCTTTGGTGACGGCTATATTGTTCGGCCGACCAGTAAGAGGCACCTTACGCAGAATTTCGCCACTTTTCCGGTCAAGGACGTCCAGCACGCTCTCCGATTCATTGCTGACGTAGACTCGCGCGCCGTCGGGAGAAAAATTGACGCCATGAGGCAATTCGATGCCCTGAATCACGTGGACCACTTTGTTGATTGCGGTGTCGATGACCTCAATCGTATTGCCGGCACTATTGGTGACGTAGGTGCGCACTCCGGAGACTGCGGTATCTCCACGGGACATTTCAGAGCGAGCGCCACGAACCCACTCTGCGATTGTTACCCAGTCGGAATCTTCCTGAGAAGCGAATTGCCTGCCACCAGAATGAAATGCATCACCGCCCGCCTCTGGCGCGAGCGGATGAATGAGGAGGGGACTTGAATAGACATCTCCGGGAAGTACTTGCTGCCTGGCATTCTCGAAGTTGGATCGCGACTGCTCTTCAGTCCAAGTGGATTTTCCCGCGGACAAAGCCTCGAGACGGAAGATTCTGTTAGGCAAAGTGTGGCAGCCGTAGCACCGTGCACGGCCGGGCCGCGGTTTCAAGAAAACAGGCTCAACCCGGGCTTTAAAAAATTCGAAGTCCAGAGACACGGCCGGCAAAGCGTGAGGTTGTGCCTCGACCGAAGGCTCCGCCTTGCCGCCGCGCACCCAGGCAGCGAGCTTTTGCCATTCCGTATCCTTCTCAGAGGTCCAGAATTTTCCGCCCGCATGCATCGGGTCGCCACCGGCCGCGGGCGCTAGAGGATGGAGCAACAAGCGGCTCTTGGCCGGGTCACCTGGCACGACCAGTCGCGAGACCACCTGAAAGTTGCGGCGGGATTGTTCATCGGTCCATGCCGAATTTCCAGGTGACAAAGGCTCCAGCTTCATACGTGTGGCCAGGGTTGAATGACAGTCGTAACAGCGAATGTTTCCCGCCCGCTTGCTGAGAAAGATAGGCTCGATATCCGCGCGATAAGTTTCAAAATCGAGTGATGATTTGGCCTGTGGTGCGGCAACGCCGGTCTGCACTGTGCCGGCATACGATGCAGCCACGGCTGCGAAAACCAGGTATGCAAGAATCGGTGGTCTTTGGTGCACCATATTCGGGCTCCTCAGAGTCCCTCGACTCCAAACGCGTCAGCGTCCGTAGACCAGCAGCCGAAATGTTCCGGAGATCGGTACGGGTTGAGGGTGGGGTTGCTCGGTCGTAGGCTCGGGAGCAGGTCCGAAATCTGCCGTGTCGATAAAGAGTTTGTGGGTTTTTGAATCGAGCGCTGCATTTCGAGCGCCGAATTCTGTCTTGACGGATTCGACGACACTGAATTTGTCGGGCGAGTCCTCATGGAAAATGTGCAGGATACCCTCGCGGACCGCCGTAAAGAGCAAGCCTGCCTTGGGATCAAAAATGTTCGTGTCGACACCAGATCCGATGGGAAAAGTCTGGATGACCTTCCCATTGTCGGAGTCCATGATGGCGAGCATCTTGTTGTGGCCACCAATAAAGAGGCGATGGTGTTGAACGTCCATATCCATGGCGCTTGCTTCTTCAGCCGGCGCAATGGGCCAATGGGCCTTGATGGTGTTCGAGCGCGAATCCAGCGCGACCACTTCGTTCTTGTCCTCGAGGTTGTCGTAAATCATTCCCTTGCCGTCAGCGACAGCGTATTCGGGGCGGCCGCCCATGGGGATCGTCGCTACAACTGTGTCCTTTTGAGGGTCGATGACCGAAGCATCGTTTGACCTGCCATTAAAGGTGAAAACGTGTTTGGACGCCGGATCGTAAATTATGCAATCGGGGTTCTTGCCGGTCTTGATATGCCCGGTAACCTTGAGAGTCTTGGGGTCGAAGACGACTGCTTCATCAGCGCCGCCGTCGCTGATGTACCCTTTGCCTAGTTCACCGATTATGGCGATGCCGTGAACTCGCGTTAGCCCTGGGATGTTGCCAACCTCGGCTCCGCTATTGGCGTCGACGACTTTGACTTCGGTGTTGTGTGAAATGTAGAGGTGACCGGCGGCAGAATCAAAAGTGATGTAATCCCAGTATTCCTTGCCGCCGGGTGGAGCGCTCAGACTATATTTCTTTAGGAGATGATAGCCTCCCTCCGGTGCCGCGAGGGCGAGGCCGGCAAGGAATAGAACGGCACAGCAGGCAAAGAGTTTGATGGGAGAAGTTCTCACGCGGAAACCTCCGAAAGACCCTAACGGCAAGATGTGTGAGCTACAAAAGCCGCATGCTACTTCCAGTGACACTAAATCTAACATTAAGTTTTCTTTATCTCGGACTTGAATTGAAATGAACAGGCTAAACTGACGCTCCGATAACCAAACATCGGACATTAACACCGAACCCGCAGACGTGGAGATGGCGACCAGTGGCAGCTATTGCGGCCCAGGAGGACAGTTGAAGGAGAGAATCAGAGCCGTGGCGGCCACGGGGAATCTCAGCACAGGATTTCGCGAAGAGACGTTGATTCGAGCGATGGAAGGCGCCGATTTTCTGGGATGCGACGCAGGCAGCACAGACTCGGGACCGTACTATCTTGGCTCGGGAAATGCGCGCGGACCGCGGGAGGGGACGAAGCGCAATCTCCGATTAATGCTGCGTGAGGCGCTGAAGGCCGGAATTCCGATGATTATTGGCAGTGCAGGTCATGCCGGCGGCAGACCCCATCTGGCGTGGACGCTGGAGATTGTCCGCGAGCTAGCGCGTGAAAACGGGTGGCACTTCCCGCTGACGAGCATCGACAGCGAGGTCGACAAAGAGGTTCTACTGAACGCTTTTCGACGAGGAGAAATCAGTCCGCTTTGTCCCGCGCCGGATTTTGCGGAACAAACGATAGCCAGTGCGGAGCGGTTCGTGGCCATGATGGGAATCGAACCGATCCAGGCGGCGCTGAAAGCGGGAGCGCAGGTTATTGTCGCGGGACGGTGCAGTGATGTGGCGATTTACGCAGCGCTGCCGGTGTTGGAGGGGATTCCAAGATGGGTTGCGTTTCACGCGGGAAAAATCTTGGAGTGCGGAGCCGCGAGCGCTGAGCAAAGGCCCTATCCGGACTGCATGATCGCAGAACTGGAGCAGAGCGGGTTTACTGTGGATCCGCCGAATCCGGCATTTCGATGTACTCCACAGAGCGTGGCGGCGCACGCGCTCTACGAGACAGCCGATCCGTACCACCTGGTAGAATCCGGGGGGATGCTCGATACGACGCAAGCGCAATACAAGACAGTGAGCGATCGGGCGGTGCGTGTAACGGGTAGCCGATTTGTCCCAGCGGCAAAATACACGGTGCGCATTGAAGGTGCGGCCCTGGCCGGATACCGGTCGGTAGTCATAGCGGGAATTCGTGATCCATTGGTGTTGCGGCAGTTGGATCGGTTTTTGGCGTCGCTGCGGACTGTTGTGGAACGCAAAATTGCGAGTAATTTGGGATTAGGCCCCGATGCTTACACTTTGCAATTTCGAATCTACGGGCAAGATGGCGCTATGGGGGCGCTAGAGCCAACACCCCGCGTCGAGGGGCATGAGGTTGGATTGGTGATCGACGTGGTAGCGGCTACGCAGGAGCTGGCTGCGGACATCCTGCCTCTGGTTTGGCACACGGGGCTCCATCACCCGATTGCGGAGCATCAGGGATTGATCAGCAATTTCGCGTTTCCGTTTTCGCCGCCGGGACTGAACGCGGGGCCCGTGTACCGATTTTGTGTCAATCACGTTTGGGAGCTGAGAGATCCTTGCGCACCGTTTCCAATGAAGATGGAAGCAGTTTGATTTCGTAAAGGAGAGCCATGCCCGAGCTATGGGAGCTGACAAAGCTGATCCGCAGCAAGAATGCCGGGCCGTTTGAGCTTACTTTCGATATCATGTTCAAAAATCGCGAAGCGTTTGATAACGCCTTGAACAGCGGAAAGATTTCTGCGCCAACCCTGGCGCGGCTCTATAAAGTTGAACAGAAGCAGATGCGGTATTTTGTAATCCCGGAACTGTTGACTGTGAAGATCTCTATTCCGCGACAAGCCTTTTCGGGCGACGTCAGAGACACCGATGTGTATGGCGGACAGTTCCATGGGCCTCTTGTACGGCTTCCCGTCGGAAAATTTACGCGGAAATGACAATGGCGACCCTGACCGGAGTTGGGGCCGCCATTTCTGTTTTGCATGGCTAGAAGGTGATTTTGATGGCGAATTGAATCTCGCGCGCCGTTGTGCTGGTCTTGGACAAGACGCCTGCTGCGGCCAGTGCCCCTGTCCCGTCGAAGATATCCGTGTTGTCAGGGGTGATTGGCGGAGCAAAGTTAGGGTGGTTGAGAATGTTGAAGATTTCTGCGCGGAATTGCACGTTAAAATTCTCAGAGATCCGCTTAATGTGATTGTTTTTGAACACTGAGAAGTCCATCTCCGTTGTGCCAGGGGCGATCAAGATATTGCGCCCAGCATTGCCCCGAAGGTTGAAGCAGGCCAGAGGCGGGAGATAACTGACGCTGGGGTCTCCGATGGGCACGCCTAAGCTTGGTGGAGCCGGGTCGCAGTTGGCGTTCCAAAAGGCCTGGTTCGGCGCAGTGGGCACGGAAAAGCACTCGGTTTTCACATAGTTGTTAATATTGCCGGGGTTTGTCAGGCTCTTGCATCCAGGGCCGCCGAGTCGATTAGGGTAGGCCCAGTCATCGTTGTTCAGCGAATTGGCAGGGTCGGCGCCGGTTCCCCAAGTTGCCGTAAACGGGACGCCGTCGCTGGCGCTGAAGATGGCTCCCAGTTGCCACCCGTCAGTAATCCATTTTGCGGGCCCGGTGAACGACTTGGCCGAAGGAATGAGCCAGGTGGCATTCAAGACAAGCGTGCGCCC
>Ga0126381_100005443_pt1 | contig 14009 bp, 7 predicted proteins | sample PanSoiMetPlot_28_FD_96465 | JGI IMG/M metagenome (GOLD analysis project Ga0126381, IMG submission 96465) | Tropical forest soil microbial communities from Panama - MetaG Plot_28 | ecosystem: Environmental > Terrestrial > Soil > Tropical forest > Bulk soil | place: Panama | collected 2016-02-17
CGCGAATCGGCACGGATGCGCAGTCGCAACACATCTATTCCCTGATCTTCGATGCCCTAGTCCGCCGCAACGAGCACTTCGGGCTTGATCCGTGGCTCGCGCAGAAATGGGACATGCCAGATCTGAAGACGTTCATCTTCTATCTCCGTTCTGGAGTGCGATTCCAGGATGGGCGGGCGCTAACGTCGCGGGATGTGAAGTGGACGCTGGATTCGATCCTGAACGGGACGGTGGTGACGATCAAGGCAGGGTCGTACCGGAATGTTGCGAGTGTTGAAGCACCCGACGCCCAAACGGTCGTTATCCATCTGAAACAACCTGATCCGGCGCTGCTGTGGAACCTGTGTGATGGTGGCTTCGGAGTGGTGCCTTATGGAAGCGGGAAGGACTTCTGGCGGCACCCTATCGGCAGCGGACCTTATCGTTTTGTGAGCCAGCAGACGGACCGGGATGTGGCGCTGGAGCGCGCGGCGAGCTATTGGCAAGCCATGCCGCACATCGAGCGGATACGATTCGCGGTGGTCCCAGACGCGACGACCCAGGCATTGGAGTTACAGAAGGGATCGGCGGATGTGGCCGTGAATGCTCTGACCCCAGACATTATTTATTCACTCGAACGAGATCGAAATCTGGTCGTGGAGGACGGGCCGGGGACGAGGCTCAATTACATCGTTTTTAATGTTCGCGATCCGATCCTGAAAGATGCGCGGGTACGGCAGGCAATTGCGCTGGCGATCAATCGGCCGTTGATTATCCATGCCTTGTATCGGGACCAGGCACGGCTGGCCGAAAGTCTTTTGCCGCCGCAACACTGGGCGTGGAACGGAGATGCAGAACCTCATCCGTATGATCCGGCGAGAGCGGGTGCACTGCTCGACGCGGCGGGATATCGCAAAGGAGCTGATGGGGTCCGGTTTCACCTGGGCATGAAGACGTCGACCGATGAGACGGTGAGACTGCTGTCGGTGGTTGTGCAACAACAACTGGCACAAATCGGGATTGCGCTCGATCTGCGCAGCTACGAGTTCGCGACGTTCTATGCCGACCTAGTCAAAGGAACGTTCCAGATGGCACCGTCGCGGTGGATTGGCGGGAATGAGCAGCCGGATATCTTCCACTATGCCTTTTCGAAGGCCAGCCTCCCGCCGCATGGGAGCAACCGGGGCTTTTATGTAAACGCTGAACTTGATGCTCTGCTGGATGATGCCGCGGCGACAAGCGATCAAGCGAAGCAGCGGGAAGATTATGTGAAAGTACAGCAGCTTCTGTCGCGGGATTTGCCGTCGATCAACTTGTGGTATCTGGATACGGTCGTGGTGCACAATAAGCGGCTACAGAATGTGACCACGTCGACCTCAGGAAATTTCGACTTTCTGCGAGAGGCGACGGTGACACCGTAAGCCAGCCGGGCTATTTGGCGTGAACAGCGAGGGATTGGCCGCTGTAGTCGACGCTCTGGTCGGCTGTGGCCGTTACTTCCTTCCCCGATCCGTGATTTTCTCCGACGAATACGACGTTGAATTTGCGTGACTGGGGCATGCCAGGATAGCTACCGGTACGCGCGCCGATGGTCAGAGTCTGCGAGGAGTCGTTCCAGTCGATGGGGATAATAGCGTGTTCCCCGTTTTCGTAGTTGTAGGTGTCGCCAGCGTCTTCGTACAGATCGAAGTGGGCATCGGCTCCGCGATAGACACGGAGTTCGATGGGAGCACCGGGCATCTGGCTCGCGTATTCGACTTCGGGTCCGAGCGGCAGGATGGAGCCGGCCTTGACGTAGAGGGGGATGCGATCAACGGGCGCCGGAGTGTCGAGGCGCTGGTCGCCGTTGAGGCTCTTGCCGGTCCAGAATTCGTACCAGTGCGGCGCTGACGGCAGATAGACGTAGCGCTCGGTTGCACCCTCGAGAGTGACGGGGCTGACAAGGATGGACGGACCGAACATGAATTCGTCGCCGATGCTCCAGACCTTCTCGCTGGTGCGCCAGTCCATTACGAGCGGGCGCATGATGGTTGCGTCTTCATTGGTGACTTTCCAGGCGAGCGAATAGATGTAGGGGAGCAAGCGGTAGCGGAGCTTGTCGTAAGCGATGAGCGTCGGCGCGGCCGAGCCGTAGCTGAAGATTTCGTTCTCTTCGTTGGCGCGATGGCCGTGGGTACGGAAGATCGGGCAAAAGACTCCGAATTCGAACCAGCGCGTATAGAGCTCTTGATAGGCAGGATCGTGCGTGTCGCGCGCGTAGGGCGGGCCATAGCCGGCGATGTCGGTGGTCCAGTAGGGCATGCCGGAGAGCGCGAAGTTGAGTCCGGCGGGAACCTGACGCTCGAACGCCTGGAAGGTGCTGAAGACGTCGCCCGACCAGCTGGTAGCGGCGTAGCGCTGGTCGCCGGCAAAGCCCGAGCGCGTGAGGATAAAGATGCGCTTTTTGTCGGTCTCGCCGCGCCAGTGCGTGTAGATGTTGCCGGTGTGCATGAGCGGAAAAATGTTGGTATAGAGCGCTCCATTGCCGATGAAGAGCTTCTTGTCGTAAAGCTGGGCGTCACTCTCGCCGCCGTGGGCGTAGGCCTTTTCGGGCTCAGAACTGTCGAGCCAGAAGCCGTCCCAGCCTTGTGTGTAAAACTTGCCGAGCAGGTGGGTCCAGTAGAAGTCGCCGGCGGCGGGGTTTGTTGCGTCGTAATCGGTAGTGTCCGGGATGGTGAGGCCGAGAGACTGCATCTCCTGAAAGTTTTTCGATTTTGGATCGAACATGGCCCAGACGGAGAGCATGGTGTGGAAGTTCTGCTCGTGAAGCTTCTTCAGAGTTCCGGGAACATCGGGATAGGCTTCTGGACGGAATTCGGGATCGCCCTGGTGCACCCACCAGAACCAGTCCTGCACGATGTTATCGATGGGAACTTTGGCGTCGCGGTACTCCTTGGCGACGCGGAGCAGATCGTCGTCGCTCTTGTAGCGATCTTTCGATTGCCAGAAGGCGTAAGCCCACTCGCCGTACATGGGGGCGTGGCCGGTCATCTCGCGATATTGGTGGATGATCTGGTCGAACTCGGGTCCGTAGAGGAAGTAGTAGTCGATGGCGTGCGAGGCGTTCGAGAAGAAACGGATCTCGGATGGGAAGCGGTTGTCGAACCAGGAAAGCGCGGCGGTGTTCCAGAAGAGTCCGTAGCCGTTGGTGGAGACCATGAGCGGGATGGTGATGTCGGTATTTGCCTGGCCGAGTTCGATGCTCGATCCGCGATAGTTGAACATGCCGTTCTGGTGCTGGCCGAGTCCATAGATGGCCTCCCGCACAGCTGGGTAGAACTGCTCTTTGACGGAGTAGAGTTCTTCGCCGTTGACGGTCGTCTTCACGTAGCGGCGTGGCGCGTCCTGAAACTCCTGGAGAATGCGATGGCCCTGTTCGTCCTGGAATTCGAGGTTGCCCCAAGCGAGCGAAATAAAGACTTTAACTGTACCGGTGTCGACGGTGGCCATGGCCGGCTTCCAGAGCTTGTCGTTCTCGGATTGCTGCTCGGAGGTCTCCGGCGGCATGGTGAAGGTGAACTTGCCGGGAGTGCATTGCTGAATGAGCCAAGGCTGCTTCGAGGTCGCAGCGGTCGCGGTTCCGTCGGGGCTCGCGACAATGTGGATCGAGGTTGGCCCGCAGACGGTGAGGCGCAGTGTGTCGACGGCGGTCTTTACGGTGACGCCGTCGGATTGCTGAGTGATGGTGACCTGCGCGGAGAGAGCAGTGGTGGAGATGATGGCGGTTGCGACGAAGGCGATCCACGAAGGTGGCTTGAGTCTTGTCATTCTTACCTGGCTCTTTGCGGAGATTGAATCGTCGCGAGTAAATCGATTCAGTGGGCGACAGAAGCCAATGTATGCGCTGCAGCGGATGGATGCAAGGTGATTGACGGCGCGTTCCAGGAGGAGACGACGACGTCGTACTTTTGCGGGGAGTGCAGCGGTAATGTGGTGGTAAGCGTGACAGACTCGCCTGGCATCAGCTCGATGTAGTTGTCGGACCAGAGCGTCGGGACGATGTTTTCGCTGTCGAGGCCTACAGCAGAAACCGAGACCTGGAAGGCAAGCGTCTGTGAGGGATTGCGCAGATGGACGGCGATTCCCTGCGCTTCTTTCACCGCGGTAGCCTCGATGCGCGCTTGCGGCAGAGTGCGGAGTGCCTTCAGGTCTTCGTGTTCGAGAGCGGGAGTGTGTGTGTAGTCGGTCTTGGGCCAGTCCCATGTGGTGAGCTTCGCGGGCAGCCAGTAGAAGTTGCGGCTGATAGTTTGGCCAGCGGCGTTCTTCAGAGAGAGCTGAACAAACGTGATAGGCGAGTTGGCGGAAAGGAAGGAATCGGGAATCGTGACGACGTTTGTGGAGCTGTCGGGGCCGACATCGAGCTTGCTTTCCTTCGAGAAAAGCTCCTTCAGATTGCCATCGTAGACGCGCGCGGATGCGGTGAGGCCAGTGGACGGCTGCCATGTGCTGTTGACGACGTAGACGCTGTGGTCGTTGTAGGAGTACTGCACGTGCATCGGCTCGCATGCCTTCTTCGCGCCGAAGTATCCTCCGCCGGTGTCGAGGTAGTAGTCGTAGAGGTGCCAGATCATCGAGGGCCAGGCGTTGTTGAGCATCCACTGGATCACTCCCGTGGAGGTGTATTTGTTGCGGCCGTAGGCTTCGAACATGGCGCGCTCAGTATCGTAGTTCATCGTCTGGGCGATGCTGACGTAGTCGGCGAGGCCACTCGGCGCTCCGTAGACGGACTTCATGGCGTCATCGAAGACGTTGATGTCTTTGAATTCGCCACCGCCGAAGTGGAAGCTCCACGTGGCGTTGGGCGGCCAGAGCTGATCGGACGGAATGAACTTCTTGATGCTGCTTATGGTAGGGATGGCGGGGCCAGCGCTGGTTTCGGTGTTGAATCCGTAGGCGCCGCCGTATTTAGCGGTATCGATAAGCCAATAGGACGGCGCGACGTAGTCGTAGGGGCCGGTCATCTTGACGCCGCTCTTACCGGTGACGGTGGTCGGGGTGGCAGAGGCGGAAGAGATGACGGGATTGGGCCAGTGGGTTTCAGTTTCGACGGCAAGGTAGGCGCTCTCCACGTTCGCAGGAGGCGGATTGTCGCTGCCGTTCAGCCACACGAGAAGGCTGGCGTGGCTGCGGATGCGCAGCATCTGCGAGCGGAGGGATGCGGTCGCGATTTCGAGTGTGCCGGGCTGCCACTTGTCCCAGTGCTCCCAGTGGTCGCAGCAACACCAGCCGAGCATGACGAGAATTCCCTGTTCATCGGTGAGACGGAAGAAGTCCTCGGTTTCCAGTTTGCCTTCGAGGCGAATGGTGTTGAGGTGCATGTCACGGACCATGCGCAGCTCGTCGCGAAGTTTTTGAGGGTCCTGGCGGAGGAGCATGTCCTGTGACCAGCCTGCGCCGCGGATGAGGATCGCCTTGCCGTTGACGTGGAAGAGGCGGAAGCCCTTGTCGGTAAGCTCCGAGGTGATTTCGCGGATGCCGAAGCGGACAGACTGCTCGTCGGAGACGTGGCCGGATTCGGTGAAGGCGAGGCTCAGGGTTTCGAGGTGGGGCTCGCCCATCTGGTAGGGCCACCAGACGCGAGGACTGGGTAGGCGGAGCTGCGGGAATTGTTCGGGCGAGAAGGCGATGGATTTGTCTTCGTTCGGAGCGAGATCGACGGGCTGCTCGATTCGAATACCCGCCACAGTGCCGGTTACAGTTCCGTGGACGGGGCGGTCGGCAGAGTTGTGAAGCTCGGCGTAGACGGTAAGATCGGCCTCTTTCAATGAAGGATCGGGAAAATGCGTGACGGCGAGCGGTGACCGCAGCGAGACAGAGCCGGCAGTGAGGAGCGAGACCGGGCCCCAGAGGCCCATGTCCTTGTCAGGCGGGCAAGGGTTCCAGTCGACCCAGTTGATGCCGAGATCGGTCTCAGTCGGGGCGAAGGTTTCAACGGCGACGACATTTTCTTTGCCGGGGATAAGGGCGTTGGTGACGTCGAACTCATAGGTGCGGTAGGCTCCGGCGATCTGTTTGTCGTCGGCAACCTGGCGGCCGTTGACCCAGAGAATTGCGCGGTAGTTGATGCCTCCAAAGTGCAGCCACAGTGTCTTGCCGCGATCGGCGGCGGGTACGGTGAAAATCTTGCGGTACCACCAGCCGCACCGGTAAGGGCTGTTGTCGGGCATGGGCAGGTTGGAGAAGTTCTTGCCGATGGGATAGTCCGCACCGGGGATGCTGCGCAGATTCAGTCCGTAATAAAGCTGCTTGTATTCGCCGGCTGCGACCTGGGCGGCGAGCACTGTCGAAGGGACCGTGACGTTGAACCACTTCTCGGGATGAAAGCCTACCGACGAAATTGCAGCGCCGTCGGCCTGAAGCTTGCAGGCGGACTGCAGGGTCCAGCCTTCACGGAGCGGAGTTTCGGCGGCGTGAGATGCGACTGTCGCGAACACACCAACGACTGCAGATGCGAGGCAGGAGGCCGCGCGAGAAAATCCCGAGGAACGAAGCATGACTGCCTTTTTATCAGAAGGCAGGGTTCAACGTTCAGGAGAATTGTGCCTCTACAAAACTCCATTCCCACGTCCCAGTACGGACGTGGGGCACCCCGAGTCAGGCGTTCACCGTTAGCAGCGGACGATTTTGGAAGAGCTAATTCCCTTCGTGGCGTTGCGGGTGTCGACGACAAGCTGTGCTTCGCGGACGATGCTCGGGTACTCGTAGTCGGAGTGGTCGGTCACAATGAGGACGCAGTCGTACTGGCCGAGATTGTCGAGCGGGGCGCAGTGCATGTCGAGGTTGTAGTGACGGCCGCGTCCGACGTAGGGGAAATAGGGATCGTTGTACGAGACGAGGGCCCCGCGGTCGCGAAGCAGCTCGATGATGGTGAGTGAGGGCGATTCGCGGAGGTCGTCGACATCACGCTTGTAGGACATGCCCAGGACGAGAATGCGCGAATTCTTGAGCGGCTTGCCGTGTTCGTTGAGGGCGGCGGCAGTTTGCTCGATGACGTAGTAAGGCATCGCGAGGTTAACTTCACCGGCGAGCTCAATGAAGCGGGTGCGGAAGTCAAACTGCTTTGCTTTCCACGAAAGGTAGAAGGGATCAATGGGGATGCAGTGGCCGCCAAGGCCGGGTCCGGGATAGAAGGGCTGGAAGCCGAAGGGCTTTGTCTTGGCGGCGTCGATGACTTCGAAGATGTCGATGCCCATGCGCTGGCAGAGCTGTTTGAGTTCGTTGACGAGAGCAATGTTGACGCAGCGGTAGATGTTTTCGAGGAGCTTGGTCATCTCCGCGGCGGCGGGGGAAGAGACTGGGACAGTGCGATCGAAGATGGTGGAATAGACAGCCGAAGCCAGTTCCAGTGCTACGGGACCAACACCGCCGACTACTTTCGGAATGTCGCGACGAGCCACGGTGTCGTTGCCGGGATCTTCACGCTCGGGCGAGAAGGCAGCGTAGAAGCCCTTGGACTGGGCGTCGCGGGCGACTTTCAAACCGGAGGGATTGGACTCGAGGATGGGGATGAGAACTTCCTCGGTAGTCCCCGGATAGGTGGTGCTTTCGAGGATGATGAGTTGGCCTTCGCGGAGGTACGGGGCGATGGCTTCTGCTGTCTTCTGGATGTAGCTGAGGTCGGGCTCGTGAAATTCGCTGAGGGGAGTGGGTACGCAGATGGCCACGACGTCCATCTCGGTGATCTCGGCGTAATTCGAGGTGGCGCAGAAGCCGCGCTCGCGAGCGGATTGGATCTCGGTCGCGGGAATGCGGAAGATGTAGGAGCCGCCGTCGTTCAGGGTGGAGACTTTGGCTGGGTCGATATCGAAACCCGTGACGCGAAAGCGCTGTTCGGTAAAAAGCAATGCCAGAGGGAGTCCGACATAGCCCATGCCGATGATCCCAATCCGGGCATTGCGTGATTCGATTTTCTGCTTCAATTCCTGAGTTTTCAGCGTTTGCGTCAATGCCATTCCCGCCGTCCTTCCTGATTCAAAATAACCCAATGATTTTATCGTGCGATTACTTACTACTCCGGCAGAGAGACTATTGGCTAAGAAATGGAGACTGGATGGATGCAATGGACTCAGGGTCTTCCGGTGCGATGCGCAGCAGTTTGAGGAATTGCTCGAATTCGGGTCTTACCTTGAGCAGTTCAGTCTCCAACGTGGTGAGCGTGACGATCCCAATCCAGCGCTTCGAGCGCATATAGTGCTGGACCTGAAAGACGGACATCAGGTTCATCGGCTGATGCTTGAGCATGATCATTGCGCAATCCTCGGCGCCCGGGAATTGAGAAGGAACGGGGCCCGCGATCGCTGGATCCTTGAAGGTGCGCCTCATTATCGTGATCTGGGCCTGAATGTAAAGGATGAGCTGGCTGCCAGCAAGTAATTCATCCTCCCTGAGATAAACATTGCTTGGAATGGCATTCTCGCCAACTCGCTGAATGCCGAAACCATCAATCCAGTTCCACCCGAAAGGGATGGCGGGAATGATCCAGCGCCCGATGCGGGCAGCGGATCCAGCGGGTTGTTCAGAACCGAGGTTCATGGAACAAGGTTCATAACGTCGACGTTCATGATCCATTTCCGCGTCAAGACAGACCGGCCGCTTGGCGAACCATATAGGCCTTGAGAACCACCTGTGTCAGGAGCGAATTCAGAGCGCTTGCATGATCCGGTCCGGCAAAATCCATCGAGAACGGGTCCAGGTTCTTAGAAAGTCCGCTCGCGTCGTCGGCACACTGAACGATAGCAAACTCGTCACCGTTTTTATAATCACTCACAGCCCTCTGAATCTGCGCCAATCGCTTTTCAATGGCGGGAAGAGCCTGCCGTTCCCACATGGAAAGCTCTTCGATTGCTTTCGAACCGGGCAGCCGAGCGGCATCCTGGATTGCCTTGAGCACCTCCACGACGAAAGCGGCGTATGCGGCATAAAAGCGCTCAACGTACTGCGCAGGGATCTGTACCCGCCTCTCCTCCATTTAAATTCCCGCCCTTTCGGCCCAGGGTGTGGGAGTTATCAAATCCGGCTTGATGGTGCCGCGAGGGAGCCAGTACTGCATGCCGCCTCCCCCATAGGTGGCCTGATGCGAGGCGCGCCCCATCCAGACCTTCACTCCCGGCCCAGGCGGGACGGTGAAGATGGCTACTTTCCCGTCACTGTTGAAGTCTTTTTCAACCGCGCAACCCGAGCGCCAAACCTCTTCTGTATCCGGCAACCATGGGGTCCAGTACGCGCCGCTGGCCGATTTCTCGCTTGGAATTACCCGATACATCGGCGCGCCCGGCGGTAAGGTAATGGGCTGTGCCGATTCAAAGTTGGGGGCCTCACTCGCCGGGAGATCGGGCCAACCCGGTTGCTGGAGCGCGATGGGGGGCAGCCGGGTACCAGGAGGCGCAGAAGTCTTGATGGTGCCATCCGACTGCAACTCGGCCTTCAGCTGAGCAGCGGCCGAAGGGGCCTGCATAGGAACTGACGCCCCCATGGCCGCTATGCCACCTGCAGCTCCGGCGGCTCCGCCAGCGCCGGCCATTCCGACGAGAACGGTTTCGCAACCCATGACGGCGACGTCGGGAGGACCGACGCAGACAAGTTGATCCGTGACTCGCGACTGCGGCATGTTTCCCACGAGCACAGTTGGAGAGCCGAGAATGAATGGCCCTCCTACGTGAGGAACGACGCCGGTGACCATGGGACAGACATGGTTGTCGCCGATGCGTGAGGCGGGCATCATTCCGATAAGCACCGTCGGGAACCCAACGACGACGATCCCGCCGTGAGCAGTCTGACTGGTGATGGTGCAGGCTGGCATTCCCATGCATCGCTCTCCTGGGCTGGCTCAACTCCCGGCCGGCTTGGAATACGGATCGTCGCCGGGGAAGGTTGGCGCTGTCGGCGCAGTGGGAGGCTCTGGGCTTTGCGGCATGCCCGGCGATCCGGGAATCGCAGCGCCGCCGCTATTGATCATCACCAGGGTGCCCTGAATAATGACGCCCGTCGGACCCACGGAAACAAAACCACCGGGCCCAGAGAGGCACACGTTCATACCGGCTTCTATGACGACATTCATGCCTCCTTTGATGTGGACCTCCTGCCCTGAATCGACGACATAGAGCATGCCGGATTTGTTGAATTGGTTCTCTCCAACCTGAAGCGAGTAATTCATGCCGACCTTCTCATTCAGGTTCTGTCCAACGTTGATGTTCGAATCCTGGCCCACGCTCTCCTTGTAGTTGCTTTTGACGTTCAGGTCAGCTTCGCCGTCGATCTCGTGGAGTTGCTTCCCTTTCACGAGCAGATGGGAATCTCCGTCAACCTCTTCAAACTGGTTGGCGGTGATTTTTGTGTGCTGTTCGTTACCGACGAGCGTGTGCCAATCGTGCTCCACGTGCAGGTCGTAATCGCGCTCAGCGTTCATGAAGACCTGCTCTTTGCCCTTCAGGTCTTCGAAGCGGAGTTCATTGGCATTGTCGGCGCCGCCATCCTTAGAACTGCGAGTAAGAATGCCGGACAGCGTGTATTGCCCCGCCGGATCGTACTTCGGCATGTTGGCGCCGTTGTAGACGGAGCCGACAACAATAGGCTGGTCGGGATCGCCTTCGATGAAGTCGATCAAGACTTCGTCATCGACACGCGGCCAGTAGTATGTGCCCCATCCCCTCCCCGCCCACGACTGCGCGACACGGAGCCAGGTATTGTCGGGAGTATTGGCCTTGCGCTGACGATCCCACCAGAACTGCACGTTGACGCGGCCGTACTTGTCCATGTGAGATTCTTCACCGGACTTCACTACCACCTTGCCGGTGTGCATGCCGTTGACGACCGGCTTGGCCGTTTTGAAAGCAGGGCGATAAGGAATCGAAAACGGGATCGCGGTGAAGGTGTTGCCATAGGGATCGCCGGCACTTTGCACTTTGGAACGATACGAAGGCATCTGGCGAACATTGTGCTCGACACGCGTGATCAGGTACTTCTCGTTCAGGCTGCTCTGAGGATGTTTTGACAGCTCGAAATTATAGCCAGTCTGCAGACAGATAGCGTTCGAGTTGCCCTCAATGATCACCGAAGAAGCATCGCCGGACTGATAGCGCACTGTGTTTAGGAACTTGATCAGGTCCGGGATCTTTGACTGCGAGTCGTTCTTCTTCAGATATGCAGCGGCACTACCGGCATAGTCATAGTTCTCGTTGTTGTTCTGACCGAGCGGCGCGCGTGTCGTCTGCTTATCGCTGGAAACGCTGTAAGGAACAAATCCGAAGTCCCACGCCGTGTATGTGCCGGTCACCATGCCGGTGCGCGAGTGAAAATCGGTGACGACAAAATCATAGAAGCCTTCAGTCCTGTCGCCTTGCGGCGCGTAGCGGAACGTGTTCTGGATGGGGCACGCGTTCAGCTTTGAGGAGACGTCCTGCAGCGTAAGCGTGTGATCATTTTCGGTGTGCTTGAAGTAAAAGAAGATACCTTCCTGCTCCATGAGGCGCGAGATGAATGCGAAGTCGGTCTCGCGGTACTGAGTGCAGTACTCAAGCTTGGTGTAGGTACTGGAGGTCTCGTCGGCGGGACTGATCTTGTAAGTGGAAAGCACCTGCTTGATCACTTCAACAACAGTCATGTCCTGGAAGACGCGCGTGTCTTTGTTGAGTGTCAATGTCCAGAGGCTGGGAACGATGCAGGCGCGATAATTGTTGAATTCCTCGTCGCCTCCGTTGATCTCGAAGCTCGAAACAAAGCCATTGACGTAACGCTTCGTGCCGCTGTCGTTTGCCTGAATGGCGACGGTGACTTTTTGGCCGACGATTTTCTTCGGATCGATCTTGGTGTCGGTGGTGGCGAGGAGATCCAGTTGGTAGAAGAAGAGCTCTGAGAGGCCTTCCATACCGGCCAAATTGTCCGGCAGAAGCACGTCCTTGCCCAGAGGACTGGTGAAGGTGAGGATCCGTTCGTCTTGTTTGAATGCGCACATATTCGCCTGCCGGAGCCCTCTCTATAAATGCGCAGCCGTGACCGCTTCCATGTCGCGCACCGTGAAGCAGAAAATGATCGACTGCGCGAGACTACCAATCATAGGTGAATCGCCCCTCAGCCGATACACCGACCTGAACCCGCTCGCTGGGTGTTTCCTCCGCCATGCGCGCCAGTACCTGCCGTGAGATATCGGGAAGCATGGTGTTGGAGAGGATGGTGTCGACGTTGCGAGCTCCGCTCTCGACCTCCGTGCACCGCTTGGCCACTTCGTCGAGAACGGAGTCGTCATAACCAAATGCGATCTTGTGGGTCTCCTGCAAACGGCGCTGAATCTTGCTGATCTTCAGCTTGATGATCTGCTTGAGAGCCTCGTCTCGCACCGGGAAATACGGGACGATGATCATGCGTCCCAAAAAAGCGGGCTTGAAGATCTTGTTCAACTCGGGCTTGATAGCCAGGGTAAGACCATCGCTGTCCGGCATGGTTTCTTTGTCGGCAGTGAGCTTCATCAGCGTGTCGGTGCCAGCATTGCTGGTGAGGATGATGATGGTGTTCTTGAAGTCGATGGAGCGGCCCTCGCCGTCTTCGAGATTGCCCTTGTCGAAGACCTGATAGAAGAGCTCGAGAACATCGGGATGAGCCTTTTCGACTTCGTCGAGGAGGACGACGGAGTAGGGCCGACGCCGCACAGCTTCCGTGAGTACACCGCCCTCGCCATAGCCGACGTATCCCGGAGGTGAGCCTTTCAGGGTAGAGACGGTGTGGGCTTCCTGAAATTCCGACATGTTGATGGTGATGAGGTTGCGCTCGCCTCCGTAGAGGAGATCGGAGAGCGCGAGGGCAGTTTCGGTTTTGCCGACGCCGCTGGGGCCGACAAGCATGAAGACGCCCACGGGTTTGCCGGGATCATCCAGGCGGGCGCGCGATGTAATGATTCGTTGAGCGATGGCGGCAAGCGCGTGATCCTGACCGATAACGCGCTTGCGGAGGTGGCTGTCGAGTTCAAGGACGGCGGCAATTTCGTCTTTGACCATTTTCCCGAGCGGAATGCCCGTCCAGGCGGAGATGACTTCGCCGACGATACGCTCGTCAACGCAGACGTGCATGAGAGGATTCTCGCCCTGAATCTTTGTGAGTTCATCTTCAAGCGCCTGGAGAGCCTCAACCGATGGCTTGATTTCAGGTTGGTCGCCCTCAGCGGGGATGGTTTCAGCACCAGATTCGAGGGCCGTGCGCATGGCGCGGATACGCTTGACCAAATCGACTTCGTGTTCCCATTGCTGGTTGAGTTTCGCGAGATGCGCTTCGGTAGCAGCGAGCTTTTCTTCGATCGCGGCAAGGCGCTCGGCGTGGTCTTCGCCGACGGTAGTCTCGCGTTCCAGGATCTGCTTCTGGACCTTGAGGTCGTCAATCGTGCGCATGGCGTCCTCGACGGCGGGAGCAATGGTGTTCTGGCCAAGCGAGAGGCGGGCGCAAGCGGTGTCGAGTACACTGACGGCTTTGTCGGGGAGCTGGCGTCCGGCGAGATAGCGGTGCGACAACTTCACGGTGGAGGTAACGGCTTCATCGAGGATTCGCAAGTCGTGGTGTTTTTCAAGAGCGCCGACGATGCCGCGGAGCATGGTAGCGCACTGCTCTTCGCTGGGCTCTTCGACCTTGACGACCTGGAACCGGCGGGCCAGAGCTGCGTCCTTCTCGAAGAACTTCTTGTACTCAGACCAAGTTGTGGCGGCGATGGTGCGGAGCTCGCCGCGCGCGAGAGCAGGCTTGAGGAGGTTGGCGGCGTCGTTCTGTCCAGCCTGGCCTCCGGCGCCGATCATTGTGTGCGCTTCGTCGATGAAGAGAATGATTGGGTGAGGCGAGGACTTGACCTCATTGATAAGGCCCTTGAGGCGGTTCTCGAATTCGCCTTTTACTCCGGCCCCAGCCTGCAGAAGCGCGAGATCGAGGCTGTGTAGTTGGACGTTGCGCAGGGAGGGCGGGACATCTCCATTGGCGAGGCGCAGGGCGAAGCCCTCGACAACAGCGGTCTTGCCGAC
>Ga0126381_100005444_pt1 | contig 14009 bp, 11 predicted proteins | sample PanSoiMetPlot_28_FD_96465 | JGI IMG/M metagenome (GOLD analysis project Ga0126381, IMG submission 96465) | Tropical forest soil microbial communities from Panama - MetaG Plot_28 | ecosystem: Environmental > Terrestrial > Soil > Tropical forest > Bulk soil | place: Panama | collected 2016-02-17
ACAACTTACAAAAATTGCTGCCTGAACTTCCTCGCGAAATTGTGCGAAGTTGCACGTCAGCAGCGGCAAAGATCTCAAAAGAAAAGGATTTTGATCTTTATTTTCCTTCCTATGTGATTTGCTGTTCGGATTTCCGGACAGGGCTGTAGGGCGCCTCTCCCGCGGCTTCGGCGTTCTCGCCGTTCCAAATTACACCGTCATTCCCCTCAACAGCACTGGCAAAGTTGCCAAGACTTCACCGTCGCGATGCAGATAGACCTGATTGTGGAGATTCGTTACGACACAGACGTGATTTGGAATGATCCGAACCTGTTCGCCGATCTCCGGGCGCTTTGCGCATTTCGTGAGATCCAGGATTCCATGTTCTTCTTTCAGGCTGGCTACGACCGCGTCGGGATAGTCCGGCAAAAATCCGTATCCTTCGCCTTTACCGGGAGGCATCAAATCGCTGGAAAGCGTTTTACTACCTGAATCTAGGATTGCTCGATCCTGCGTCGGCCGGCTGACAACGGTAGCGTTTATGGCAAAAGCGCAGTCGCTCAACGAAGCTGCGCCGGCCGCCATCATCATTCGATCATTATAGATATAGGTTCCTACGCGGAGTTCGGTCAAAGGGGCCAACGAATGACTTTCGAGCGCGGTCGGAGTGCCTCCACAAGAAATTACCTCGATAGGAATGTGCGCTTTTTCAAATAGAGGTAATGCCTCGCTCAGGAATTCGCCTGTGCCTTTGCTTGTCGGATAAGTCATCAATCCTTTAAATTGCAAACCGGGACGGCGGATGACGTTTTTGGCGAGATCTAACGCTTCTTCCGGTGTTTGAACACCTTGACGTGCGCCGCCTGACTCGAATTCGACCAGGACATCGATTGCGGCTGCAGCTCGTTTAGAAGCAGCCGCAAGAGCGTCTAGCGCCACATCATTGTCGACGGCAACACCGACTCGCGCGAAGTAGGTCAAATTCGCCAATCGCTCCGCCTTCTCGACTCCAACGATGTTGTAGGTAATTAGGAGATCCGTCATTCCTGCCTGCACCATTGCCTCAGCTTCACCCAGCTTTTGAACCGTGATTCCGATCGCCCCGGCGCGACACTGTTCATGCGCTAGAAACGGAAGTTTATGGGTCTTAATGTGCGGTCTCAGTTTAAACCGATATTGGTCGCAATAATCTTGAAGCCGCCGAATGTTTCGCCGCACGATCTCGTAATCGATCACCGGTACCGGGGTTTGTAGTTCTTCGATTCGCATGGAGAAGCAAAACGTTAATCCGATTTTAAAGACAGACCAAGGGCAAGGTGCCGGTAAAACGACCGGACGGCGCATCGGCACAGGTGACTGGCTTGTCTTGCTGATTCTTGTAGTTCCGTCAATTTATGTTTTTCTGACGGTGCCACCGCTTTGGCGCGATTCAGACGGCTTCAATCAGATTTCTTCTACGTTCGCCCCGAAAGGGATCATACATTGGTTGCCCGGCTACTGTTTTTTCGGCCGGCTCATTGTCATCGTCGCAGGGATTATCGGGAGCCTACTGCAAGGGAAGGGCTTACCCTATCTTTCGCTCGGGACGCCAGTTTTGAGCGACGCCGGAATTTATGCATTGATTGTAGTGCAACATCTCTTATTGGTGTTCGCACTCTGGTATCTGATTCGTGCGTTGACAGACAGATTCATCTTCCGGCTGCTGTTCGCCGCGGTATTCGCGATGACGCCTTGGATGTACATATTTGCTAACTGCATCGGCAGCGAGGCGTTCAGTAACCCGCTTGTCCTATTGATCGCAGCGGTCGGATGGAAATGTTTGAACCAACCCGTGCGGCAGGTTCCGAAATCTGCTTCGGATTTTGGGGAAAATCTCCCTGGAAAAACTTATATATGGAGCTTTTTTGCTGTCCTGCTGGCGGCCACGCTGACCAGGCAGGTGAATAACATCTTTGCAGCGCTTCTGCCCACATCAGTATTGATCTTGTGGGCTGCCCGGCTGATCTGGCGCCGCAACGAAATTTCAGGCGCCCCATCGCCCAAAAGCTATGGTCGCAAATTCCTGGTATTCACCGCTGTCGGCATTCTTGCGATTGTTGGCTCGATATTTGTTCAACAAGCCATGTGTCTGCTGTTCCAGGTTCCCTACCGGTCTACCCTCGGCCAGACGTTCGAATGGCGCCTTAGCTATCTCCACTCTCTTTCGGTCAGTGAGCGGACGGCTATCCTGGAAAAAATAAGTAAAGATCTAAACGATCCTGTAATCACTGAAGCTCTCGAGCAATTGAATCGGTCTCTCAGCAGCGGTGACAAATGGACCGACATGTTTTTGTTCTACGCCATTGACCAGATCCTCTTGAAATCCGGCGTCAATGACGCAAAGATTCGGACCTATCAAATCGATCTCAAACTGAATCGAATTGCTAGATCGGTTCTGCTATCGGGCGAACCACACTATTTGAGGGCGGTGTGGACTGACTTTTCTAACATTTGGACCTATTCCCAGGCCGACTTGGCAAATCCACCATTCATTCTGACGGACTGGTTGCGTACTCAAGTCGAACTGCCACGATACCTCCGCCTGAAGCCGCTGGCCTCTTTCCAGCATCCGGAGGGCTACTTTGAACAGATCTGGAAAAAGCACCCTTATTTTCATGTCTTCAATGGCATCCCAATGTTCTGGTTCGCAGCCATTACAATTTTGCTCGGTGCCTTTGCTTTGCGGACCTCCGCTGGACTAACTGCTGTCGCTTACTCCACGGCATTAATCGCGACAGCAATCCTGATTTCACTTGCAACTTGCGCAACCTCATTTGCTGGAGCGCGTTTCTTTTTGCCTGCCTATTCGCTCCTGCAGATCAGCTGTATGGTTGTAGCGTTAGTTTAATTGGGATCGTCACCTGGCGCGCACCTACAGGAATTTGCCAGCTTGTAACCGACACGAGCAAGCCGAAGGCTTGCTATTTAACGGCGCCAACGGTTAAACCCCGGACCAGGTATCGCTGCAGCCAGGAGAACACGATCGCTACCGGCAGCGTGGCCAGCAGTGTCGCCGCCATTACCTGTTCCCATTCAACCGTATAGCGGCCGCCGACCAGCGAAAAGATGCGAAGCGGTAACGTAAAATTGTTTTGGGAGCGGAGCAGGGTGAGAGCAACGACAAATTCGTTCCAGGAATTAATGAACGTGAAGATCGCGGTTACCACCATGGCGGGTGCAGCCAGCGGCACAAAAATGCTAACGATGGCGCGCCAGCGAGTGCATCCGTCAATCAAAGCCGCTTCTTCTAACTCCACCGGGATCGACGCGAAATAGCTTTGCAGCATCCAGACGGCAAACGCGATATTGAATGCAGCATAGATCAAGACGAGAGCGAACTTGTTGTCAACCAATCCGATTGAAACCACCAGATGGAAAATACCCAGGACGACCAGAATTGGTGAAAGCATCTGCGTCGCCAAAAGGAATTGGCGGAACGGCTGTTTGGCCGCAAAATTTGTTCGCGCCATTGCGTACGCGGCCGGCACGCTCAGGATCAGTACAAGGAGGGTTGAACCCAGGCTTATCAGGGTGCTGTTCCAGAGGGCGGTCCCAAAATCAGTCGCCTGCCACATCTCCACAAAATTTTGCCAATGCAGTTCGCTTGGCAGCCAGCGCGGAGGATAACTGAAGACCTCGGCGCGTGGTTTCAAGGCGGTGAACAGCATCACTGCAAATGGGAAGAGGATGATCCCTAGCAAGGGAGACAGAACGAGCCAGATAAGCAGGCTCCGGCGTTTGCTCATACTTTTTTCTCCTTCCCTTGAATACGCAGATAAAAGGCGGTGAACACGAACAACATCAGCAGCATTACGGTAGAAACAGCGGCGGCCTCTCCGATTCGGCCGAGCCGAAATGCCAGTTTGTACAGATAAGTTACCAGGATGTGTGTGCTGTCAGCCGGGCCGCCCTCGGTCAGCACCCAGATGATTGGAAACGAGTTGAAAACATAAATAACGTTCAGAACGATCGCGATGTTGATGAACGGCCTGACTAAAGGAAACGTCAGGTGCCAGAACTGCTGCATCGTTGATGCACCTTCAAGCCGGGCCGCCTCGTAAATATCCTGGGGCAAGGAAGAGAGGCCGCCCAGAAAGACGGTGGTGGTAAACGGGATGGAGACCAGAATGCCCACTGCTATCATTATTGGAAACGCCAGCTCAGCCGAGGCTAGCCAGGCTATTGGACCGGAGATAATCCCGAGCCGCTGTAAAGATGCATTGACCATGCCGTACTCCGCATTGAACGCCCAACGCCAAACCACTGCCGACATTGTGAGAGAGACTGCCCAAGGCAGCATGATGATTGCTCGGGCAATCGCCCGCCCGTGAAATGGCAGATTCAAAAGAATCGCTACCGGCAATGAAATTAGAACGGTGCCGCCCACTACCGAGCCTGTCCATGACAGAGTTCGCCAGAGAGACGCCTTGAAAAGAGGATCGGCAAAGACCTTGAGGAAGTTGTCGACTCCATTCGCACGGACCAGAATGCCGAACCGGGTGACTTCATGAGTCGCCGTCCTTAAGATGTCGATAAACGGATAACTGACGATAAATAGGGCGAGCAGGAATGCCGGAGCAATCAGGAGGTATGGCAGGTAGTTGATTCTACCGCCTAGCGTTTTTCCCTGTCCGGCTACCTTCCTTTGTATTAGGCGTTGCATGATCCGCCATCCGATTCCGCGATGAGCGTGGTTGCTGTAGGGCGGCAGGCCCTGCTGCCGGCACCCCTGGGCATGCCCTGGATTTTGGCGGCTGAGAACTGCCACCCTACAGCGCGCCACGCCTCTACTGTTTCGGTTTTCCGTTGATGAACGTTCTCAGACATCCGTAACGGTCGACGGTGGACTGTTTACGGTGGACAGGTAACCCCGGAAACATTCGGGGCAAAAGGCGCGCTATTTGCAAATAGCAGCGTTTGCTTCCTGAGCCGCTTGTTTCAAGGCATCGGCCGGTTTCGCTTTCCCAAGATACACGCTCTGCAGCGCTCGAACCACCGCGTCGCTCATTGCATCATAACCGCTGACCAATGGCGTAAACTTCGCTTTCTCGAGAAGCTTCACGAAAATCTGCAGGCGCTCATTTTGCGTAAAGTAAGGATCCTCTGCTTCGGCCTTGGTCGTAGGCAAGAACCCTTCTCCTTTGGTGAAAGCGATTCGAGGCTCCTTCGTGAAAAGGAAATCTAGAAATTTCCAGGCCGATTTTTTCACTTTCGAGTTCTTGAAAATCACGATCGTGTCCGTCACTGCCATTGACAGGTCACCTTTGTCCGACGGAAGCGCGGTGATGCCGTACTCCAGATCCGGTGCATCCGATTTAAGCTGGTTGATCAGGAATGGCGCGGTAATAACAGTCCCCACTCTGCCCTGCTTGAACAGGTTCTGGACATCCTCACGGCTGTAAGAAGTCACACCAGGTTGTGTCAGGCCCTCGTCGATAAGCTTCTTGTATTGTTCCGCCGCTTTAACGCCGGCGTCAGAATCGAAAACCGCTTTACAGTCTTTGACGATGTCGCCGCCAAATGACCACAAAGCGTAATACCAGTAGGTGTCCGTTTCGATTTCCTTCCCTTGCAATCCAAACCCGTACGAACCAGCGTCTTTGATCTTTTTCGCCGCTTGCTCAACCTCTGGCCACGTTTTGGGCCCGTTCGGGAACCCCGCTTTCGTAAACAACTGTTTGTTGAAATAGAGAGCCCGTGCCGAAGCGGCGATCGGCAGTCCGTTGGTTTTCCCTTCAATAGTGGCGTAATCAAAAAGCGATTTGATAAATCGGTCCTTGAACGCCGCGTCCATGTATCCATCAAGCGGCTCCACCAGGTCCTGTTTTTGAAAATCGGCTAGCCAGCGGGTACCGATAATCGAAATATCTGCGTTAGCGTTCGCCGCGATATCGGTTGTCAGTTTCTGCAGCAGGTTGTCCCAGTTGACGATTTCAATCTGGATATCGATGTCCGGATTCTTCTGTTTGAAATCGCCGGCCATTTTCTTGAAATACGGCTCCGTCTCCTTGCTGTAGAAAGGAATCGTGACACGCACAGTTTCGGCACTGGCCGCGAACATGGCAGTCATGAGCAACAAACCAACACAACCGGCAACGACAGAAAACTGCTTTGAGGAGAACATTTTCATCATTGAATTAGAGGTTTGAACGTCCTGTGGCGAAACGCCGTCCACAGGCTACCAGGAAAAGAGGCCAGATGTCTACACGGTGTTCCAGGTTCCTTGTTTCGGGCTCCGAGTTTCGGGTTTCAGACACGAGTTTCGTATGATCGCTAACTTGCAGCGCTATCCAACGAATATGACAAACGAACGTTGGGACGAAGTCTTGCTGAGCCGGCATCCGTCAACCTACAATCCCAATCGATGCCTTCTGCTCCTTACCGCAGTGTCTACGCGTACCCGTGGGATGTATTGGAAAGCGGGCCAACCAGGTTTGCTGATATCCTCGCTTCACAAAGGCTTACAGAAGTCACAATCGCTGTCAGCTACCATGCAGGGAAATTTCTGCGCACCCGAAACGATTCCAGCCGGGTCTATTTCCCTGAAGACGGAACGGTCTACTTCGAGCCCGATTTGAAGCGCTATGGCCGGATCAAACCGGTTCCGCATCCGGACAAAAAGCTGCGGCAAGTCGCAGCCGGGCTCGTGCAAGCAGATCGACTAGGCGTACACGCCTGGACAGTAGTGTTTCATAATTCGCGCCTCGGTTTTGCCTACCCGGATGCAACAGTACGGAACGCCTGGGGCGATCGTTATCCCTATAGTCTGTGCCCAGTTAACCCGGAAGTCGCTGCCTTTGGCGTGGCGCTGGTAGACGATCTCTCCAGGGCACTACCGGTCGCGAGCATCGTCCTCGAGACAATCGGCTTTTTGCCTTACGCGCACGGATATCATCACGAGTTCGCCCAAACGAAAATCGCTCCCTGGATGAGTGTTCTGCTTGCGCTCTGCTTTTGTGAGCATTGTCTGAAAGAATCGAAACGTGAAACCGGCATCGACAGCAACGCGCTGCGAAAACGGGTGGAGGTGAAGGTGGATGATTACTTACAGTCAGCTGTCGATATCCCTGCTGACATGGCACTAGCATGGATCGCAGCTGACGTTTTGAGTGATCAGGAGCTGTCCGGATATCTCAAATGGCGAAGCAACAGAGTTTCAGAACTGGTAAAACAATTCCGTGCTGCTGTATCAGCAAAGCTAGCCATTATCCCGACAATCCAGCGTCCCACTGCCTCCACGTGGATTGAAGGAAGCGATATCAAGGCGCTGGCAGAAATCGCGGACTATCTCGAAGTCCCTTTCTATGAGCCGACAGCGCAACGGGCGATTGCCGATGCGTGGGACACACTCCATCGTACCGGGAACGACCCCACCAAGATTCGCGCCATTCTTCGGCCCGGCCCTCCCGATCTTGGCGGTGGCCAGGAGCTTGTAGAAGCTATTCAGGGTATCGCACAGCTCGGTATCCGAGATTTTGCCTTCTACAATTGGGGTCTGCTGCGGAAGCGTGATTTCGAGCGCATAGGACCCGCGCTTTCTAGAGTGTGAGTGCGAGTGTGAATGTGAGAGACTCCGATCGGCACTCCACGGCACCCGGAACCTGAAACCCGAAACCGGGAACCATCCCCTACCACTCCTCAACCGTGAGCTCGGATGCCAATGGTAGATTTCCAGCCGTTAGCCCACAATCGACGGGGAGAGCTGTCCCCGTGATTGCTTTTGCCGCGTCCGAGGCCAGAAAAACGACCGCTTCAGCGACATCCTCCGGCTCCACGACGCGGCCGAGCGGATACCATTTACGCAGTTGTTCGAAAATAACCGGATTTTTTTTCACTCTCGCTTGCCAAATTGGCGTTCGCACTGTTCCGGGAAGTATCGCATTGGCACGAATACCGAATTTTCCCCATTCAGTAGCCAAAGCTTTGACGTAGCTGATTAACCCCGCTTTTGCTGCACTATAACCCGGGTGCCCTAGGGTCAGCAAAGCGTTGACTGAGCTGATCACAATGATCGCGCCTTTGCCTTTTGTCATCATCCCTTTCCGAACTGCTTCCACCGTATACATCGCCCCATGCAGGTTGAGCTCCACGTCGCGCCGCCAGGAATCGATGGTTGTCTTCCGCAGAGTCGGGGCCGACGCGCCGCCCGCGTTGGCCACCACAACATCAACTCCACCCAATCCTCGAACAGCGTCTGTTACCACTTTGCGGAAACCAACAGCGTCAGTGATATCCGCTGCGACCTTAATAACACGACCATCGACCCGATCCAGGTTCTTTAGCCGCTGGTTGGAAACATCGTTCGCTAACACCGTGTCACCAAGCGCGCAAAACTTTGAGACGATACTACTCCCGACACCTCCTGCCGCTCCGGTGACTAAAACAAGCCGAGACATGGGTCAAGGATACAGGAGACAGGAGACAGAATACAGGAGGTTCCCGTCCCATCTCCTGTCTCCTGTATTCTGTCTCCTGTATCCTTTCATATCAGCTTCGCGTCGGCTAGTTCGCTCTTGATGTAAGCGTAGTAGATCGGCGCCGCAATTAGACCTGCAACTCCGAACGCAGCTTCCAGCGTGATCATTGCAATCAGCAGCTCCCAGGCGTGCGCGTGAATCCTGGAACCAACAATTCTCGCATTCAAAAAATATTCGAGCTTATGAATCACGATCAGAAACACTAATGCGGCTAAAGCGCCATATAGCGAGACTGAGAGCGCCACGACCACAATCAAGGTGTTTGAAATCAGATTACCGATAATCGGCAAAAGGCCCGCCAGAAATGTCACAGCGATCATCGTTTTGGTCAGCGGCAAGTGGAAGCCAAAGAGCGGACAGATAACCAGTAGAAATATTGCGGTCAAAACGGTGTTCACCGCGGAAATTCTGATCTGCGCAAAGACGATGTTTCGGAACGCCGCTCCAAAACGAATTGCTCGTTGCGTCAAAGCTCCGGTAAGCGGCATTGCAAAGAAGGTTGGCCCACATTCGTGCAACGAGACCAGGGCCCCGATCACCATTCCAATCAGCATCCGTACAAACACTCGCATTGCCTCTTTGCCGAGCATTTGTACTTCTTTCGAGTGTTCGCCAACCCAGTCTGAAGCAACCGCTTTTAGATCGTCAACGTTACCGGGTAAATAATCTGCGACGGAGCCTGGCAACTTGGTGCGAGCCTCAATCAAAATATGCTCCAGCCTTCGAAAGAGGATCTCCAGGTTACCGGTGTCACTCTTGAGGAATGCGATGATCCCAAGTATGGCAAGTGCGACGATCCCGACGGTAATAATCGCCAGACCAGTCACCGCGACCAGGCGCGACCGCGAACCTGACAGCCGACGCTGGATAAGCGGAACCGCCAATTGAACAAGTTGATAAACCAGACATCCAGCAGCCAAAGCCGGGAACAGATGCAAACGAAGCACCAGGATCATTGCCAGCCCGGCGAGAATCCAGGAAGCGATGTTGGAAGCAGCGTCAGCAGAGCCTGGTTTAAGTGAGCCGAGGTGCATGAATCATCAGCAGGCTCTTCTGAATTGTTGAAATTTGCAAGATTGCTTAGCCAGAAACCCCGATGTAGTTTGGAGCCGCCAAAACGAAAACCTAAGAATCAAATGGCTCACGAAGGAAAGACCCCCTCTCCAAGAAACGATTACAACACGGTTGGCGTATCAGCCCTGGGCCTAGGGGCAGCTGCCGTACTGCTCACACTGTTCCTGCTACTCATGAACTGGCTCGCCGAAGTCGTGCACGGGATGCAGTTTACAATCAGTCGCTGGTAGGCCCCTACCCCAACATTTCAATTAATCTCGCACTACGGTGAAGACATTTGCGGCTATCCTGATCCTTGCGCTGGGATTTGCGTCCCAGATTTTTGCTGACGATCTTCCTACCTTCGCTGAACCGGAAGTAAACACGTTCGTGAAGTCGTATGCCCAGTTTATCGAGGATTACGCTGCGGCGTATAAAGCGATGAAAGCCGGCGATAATTCCAAAATGCAGGCTCTGCAGTCGAAATCAATGGAATTGCAAACCGAAGCCGGCCAGCTAACCGGAAAACTCAAAGACGACGAGAAACCGAAGTTTCAGGACTTCATTACCAAGTGCGCCCAAAAGCTCTTGGACGTTGCTAAGCAGTAGCGTTCCGGGTTTCGTGTTCCGAGCTGCGAGCTGCAGGGCGGCAGTGCCCTGCGCCGACATCTATCATTGAGCTGGCTCCCGACGGCAGAGGCTGCCGCCCTACCGCATTCCGCGTCGGCGATGACGGCGTTCCCTTCGACTCACACTCCCACTCTTCTTCTAACCATGAGGCGGGACTGGAAAATCACGACCAACATCAGGAAGACGCCTCGAATCACTGATTGCCAATAGGCTGAAAGACTGATCCAACCCAGACCGTTTTCGAAATTCAGAATATTGAAGATCAGGCCCAACAAAAGAACACCAGCAAGCGTCGTGAGGACCGAGCCTTGCCCGCCAGTGAGCAGTGTTCCTCCGACTACGACCGATGCAATCGCGAACAGTTCCCAACCGACTCCTTCAACCGGTTGCCCGGCCCCGAACTGAGCAGCAAGAATAACTCCGGCTAAGCCGGAGAGCGCCCCGCTGATCAGGTAAAGAAAGAACTTGGTCCGATCCACAGCCAGGCCCATCAGCCGTGCAGCTTCTTCGTTTCCTCCGATCGCCAGAACGTATCTGCCAGAAGCGGTCAAGTTCAGGCAGATCGCACCAATGAGATAGGCAACGGCTGCAATCCAAGCCGGAATCGGGAAGCCGAGAAAATCGCCCTGACCGATAACAGTAAAATCGGTGTCGTACGAAACTGCGACCGACTGATTACGCGATAACAATAAGGCAGTACCTTGCGCGGCGAGCATGATTGCAAGCGACGAAATGAAGGGCGGAATTCTCAGCCGGGTAATGATTGTTCCGTTGAGGAATCCCATAACGGCCCCTGCACCAACGCCGCCAGCTAGCCCCGCCCACACACCGAACGGGCTAAGGAGCGCCGAAACAACGCTTCCCAAGGCTGCGGTTGTGCCCACCGAAAGATCGATCCCGCCGCTAATGATGACAAAACACATGCCGAGCGATACCAGCGCAAACATCGAGTTGTAACGCAGGAAGGTGAGAACATTGTAGGTCCCAAGAAAATTCTCGTACCGCAGATTACCGAACACGATCAGCAAAACGAGCGCGATCAGTACACTATTCTGGCTGATCAAGCGAACGATTTTGGTCGGGTCTTTTTGCGGTTTGCTCATGCGGAAATCGTGAGAGGACGGATGGGAGTTATGGGACCAATGAGACGTATAGGGCCAATGTTCCTATCGCGCGGCTCCTTTCTGTTGAATGAAGACGGCGCCGACGATGATCGCTGCTTTTACTACCAAGGCGGCAGCGTCTGGGACGCCATTCGCCAAAAGAGTGTAGCGAACCAGCTGGATAATTAGCGCGCCGATCAGTGTCCCAACAACCGACGCTCGTCCGCCGGTGAGCGGTGTTCCGCCGACGGCTACTGCTGCGATTGCATCGAGCTCCATGCCCAGGCCAACCAGATTCGCGTCGGAAGAAGAATTAATCGCGATAACAATCAGCCCAGCGAGCCCGGAGCACAGGCCGCTGATCAGGTAAACTACCAGCTTTACCCGCTTGACCGGGACACCGGCAAGCCGGGCTGCTTCTTCGTTCCCGCCCACTGCCACTAGCTGCCGGCCAAAGACGGTGAACCGAAGAGCGCAGACGGCGATCGCAACGATCAAAGCCATCAGAATCGCCTGAAGAGGAATTCCGAACGGGCGCGCCAGACCAATCACTTGAAAAGCTGGCATAGTGAACGGCTGGAGATTTCCGTTCGTTACGACCTGCGCAATCCCGCGCCCGGCAATGAAAAGGATGAGCGTCGCAACGATCGGCTGAATCCGGAAACGGGTCACCAGCCAGCCGTTGAAGGATCCAAACAGCCCCGAGACGAGAACCGGCACGACAAACGCAAGCGGCACACCCCACCCAGGCGGGATCGATTTGTTCAAGAAAATGAGCGGCGCCAGAGCGCCCGCGATCGCCATCAACGATCCGACGGAGAGATCGATACCGCCGGTACCAATCACTAGCGTCATCCCGACCGCGACGATCACAATTGTGCAGACCTGGGTCAGATTGACATTAAGGGTCTGCCAACTAAGGAAGTGTGGTGTCCGCAAAACGTTGAAAACGATCAACAGCAAAAGCGCGACCAGAGTCCCATTCTTCGCCAGGAGTCTCCTGAATCGCTGTACTCCAGCAGCCTTCGGAGCTGGCCGCTCCGTTGGAGGTGCCGCTTCTGGAGGACGGAGCTCTGGCACCGCCGTTGTTGTCTGACCAATCATTTCGCCAGGCTCCGCCGGCAACGACGGAGCGTCGCCCTCCAGAAGACCCGATCCGGTCAGCGATCCGTTTGTTGTTGCTGGTGCGGTCGCGCCCCGCGCATGAAGCGCCGCGGTCCCGTCGGCCATTGCAGCCATGATCGATTCTTCATCGATTTGTTCGCCCGAGAATTCTGCAACTGTTCGGCCCTCGCGAAGCACAAAAACTCGGTCCGACCCCTCTACCACCTCCTCCATTTCAGAAGAAATCATGAGGACGCCGAGGCCATCGACCGCAAGCTGGGCGATCAGACTTTGGATCTCGGCTTTTGCCCCTACGTCGATACCCCGGGTCGGTTCATCCAGAATCAACAGTCTCGGATTCAGGCAGAGCCAGCGAGCCAACAAAACCTTCTGCTGGTTGCCCCCTGACAGTTCACGGATCGGCTGGTCGACGCTCGCGCACTTGATGCCGAGTCGCTGCACAAACTTTTCTACGACCTTCGCCTGTTCGTTCTCATCTACAATTCCGGTTCTGGTCAAGAGCGGCAGCAACGCGAGGGTCAAGTTCTCCCGCACAGATAAGTCCGGGACGATGCCGTCGAATTTTCGATCTTCGGAACAGTAGCCAATTCCCGCTGCGATTGCGTTGGCGGGCGCTTTGGGAGTAAACGGAGTGCCGTTAAACTCCATTGCACCTTTGTCCGCTCGCTCAGCGCCGAAAACGGCTCGGGCTACTTCACTTCGTCCAGAACCAAGTAACCCGGCCAGCCCTACAATTTCCCCCGCGCGCACATCCAGGCTCGCATCAGTTACGCGCCGGCCGAGCGAAAGATTCCGAACAGCGAGTAGCGAAGTCTTTGCGATTCGATTGCCAGCGCCATCAGCTTCTCCAAAAGCTGTTTGCTTACTGGTAGCCGATTCCAGTTCGCGCCCAATCATCGTCGTCACCAATGAAAGCTTTGAAAGGCTAGTCAGCGTTCCAGTCACAACGGTTCTTCCATCCCGCATCACTGTGACTCGATCGCAGACCGCATAAAGCTCGTCGAGTTTGTGACTGACAAAGATTGCTGAGACGCCTGACGACTTGAGCTGGCGGATCACCTGGAAAAGCACAGCGACTTCGTGATCATCCAACGACGATGTCGGTTCATCCATGATCACCAGCTTGGAATCGAAGCTGACCGCTCTTGCGATCGCCACCATCTGTTGGATTGCCGTGCTGCATTGGGAGAGCGACTGACGTACATCTACCTTGATCCGGAAACGGCTCAGCAGCTCCTCCGCTTCGCGATGCATCCGACCCCAATCGAGAAATCCAAACCGCCGCCGCTCGCGGCTCAGAAATATATTCTCGGCTACCGACCGATACGGGATCAGATTGATCTCTTGATAGATCGTGCTGATGCCGCCTTCCTGGGCGGCTTTAGGCGAACTCGCAGAGAACGGAGCGCCATTAAATATTATTTCTCCGGCGTCTCTAGAGTAGTAGCCGGTCAAGATCTTGATCAGAGTCGATTTGCCGGCTCCGTTCTGACCGATCAGGGCATGTATTTCACCGGGCTCAACCTCAAGTGACGCTCCAATTAGGGCCGGAATGCCGTTAAAGCTCTTATCGATGCCGCGCATCTGGAGGAGAGGCGCGGAA
>Ga0126381_100005445_pt1 | contig 14008 bp, 15 predicted proteins | sample PanSoiMetPlot_28_FD_96465 | JGI IMG/M metagenome (GOLD analysis project Ga0126381, IMG submission 96465) | Tropical forest soil microbial communities from Panama - MetaG Plot_28 | ecosystem: Environmental > Terrestrial > Soil > Tropical forest > Bulk soil | place: Panama | collected 2016-02-17
CCTCCAGCGGCCGATTGGATAAGCTCGAGCTCGAGCCGTTTCAGATCTGCCGCTTTCAGTTGATCCGGCCGCCGGAGGAAGATGTTCTCTGGCTGGAGCACACCCTCGACCGGGAGAGCCGCCAGTTTGGCACACGCGTTAGATTGTTGCCGAGCGGTAGTCTGCTCACACTTAGACCCTGATCACCGTGACGGCAAACTCAGCCGGAGTGCTAGCTGCACTAACTCTCTTGCGGCGTTCTGGCTGATCGGCGCGATTGCAATGATACCCTGGTATTTTCGCGGCGTAGAAGGCAGAGGCAGGTCTCTGGAAGCGTTGGTGCGCTAGGCGTAGAGGCGATTTTATCGTTTTCGAACTCGATCTCGTCCTCGCCTTCCGGCCGCTTCAGTGCCTTGATCGAGAACGAGCGCGATTAAGCGAAGAATCTTGGAAGGAATGAGCGATTTTCGAGTCTGGCGTTGCTAGCGTGTTGCCACAGAAATGAATGAACGTGTAACTGCGATCCCCGGAGCAGAACGGTTAGTGCTAAGTCAAACCGACGGTCAGGAAACGCTCGGCCGTGCTGTCGATGTCTTCAGATACATTGATTCAAACTTCACGCGGTGGGGATGCGATGTGGCTGGATCCGCAACAGACGAGTGTTCGGTGACTGTCTACGAGATGGCTCAAGACAGCACGCTTCAGGAAATGTTCAGCGGTTTTGGTATTCCCCTGGATCAGCTTGCATTGACTCAGCCACAGATCAGGCAATTTGTGCTGCGTTATGCCCAATGGCTGAAAAAGGGAGGGAACGGGACTTTTTTTCTGTTTAAGGCCGGCCGCGAGTTTTTTGTAGGTGCAGTGTATTTCTTTTCGGATGGTCGTTTAGGTGTTCGGGTACGAGACCTGACACTTGCTCGTGTCTTTCGGGCACGGAAACGCCACCGGCTAGTGGCGAAAGCGTAGCTTGCCCCAGCAGGACAAGTGCACTCCTTCGGCAGCACAGTGCAAAACCGGGTAACGGATCAGAATGTCAGGATTTGATATTGCTGTTCGATCAACTTCTCGAAACTCGGATGATCCTTAAATTCATCAGCAAATGGTAGTGCTGCCTCTTCGATCTCATGTGCAACGCCATACGCCTTTGTACAATATCTGCAGACGCCGCTCACCTTGCTTTTTACGAGGTTGAACAGGTCGTGATATCTATGGCGCTCAGCGGACAAGGTTGCTGCCGCTTTAGACCCCGCTCCATCGAAGATACTCTTGACCTCCTGCCCGCTTTCGATCAGTTCGTGCGCAGCCGTCAGCGTTGACTACACGACCAAGGCTTTCGGGATTATCAGCCGACGCGAGAATGACAAATGCTGTTTTGGACATTGTAATTTTACTTTGGATGAGCAGCCTTCCAATTGACATATTCCGTTGTGAGCGACGAAACAGTCAGACGATGGCATAATCAGCTGGCGCGCATCTACGACCGCCGTTGGAGTCGCTATTTAGCCAGGACCCTAGGTTTTCTCAGATCCTGGATTTCGATGCCTCAAGAATCGTCCGTTTTAGACGTGGGATGCGGAACGGGAGAATTTGAGCGAATTATTTTAAGCGAGCATCCCGAACAGCGGATGATTGGCGTCGACGTTTCTGATCAAATGTTGGCGATCGCTCGTCAAAAATGCTCGGCTTATCCAAACGTGCGATTTCTCCCTGGCAGCGCCTCGGTTCTACCCTTTTCGAATGACAGTTTTGACCTGGTGATCTCTGCAAGCGCCTTACACTATTTCGACAAACCGGACGCGAGCCTCGCCGAGATGAGGCGCGTCGTGAAACCGAGCGGATCCGTTGTAATCCTGGACTGGTGCAAAGATTATCCGACGTGCCGATTTTTAGACGCCTTCTTGAAAATGACCGAGCCGGCTTATCGACGTTGCTATACGCAGACCGAATTCCACAGGATGCTCGCTCTCTCTGGGTTCGAGATCCGGGAATCCCGAAAAGCTTGGCTCGATCCGGTCTGGGGTATCATGGTGGCAACTGTATTGCCGAGCGGCCACACCGCTATTGCTTCTTCTTAACGATCCAAATCACATCGGCGTCCCGCAGATAGAAGAGCGCAAAGCAAGCTACTTACGTCCCTTTCTTCCGAACGCTGTGCCTCGCTGGCGTCATTCAGAAACGGTAGTTGAGCGAGGAATCGCTGCGTATGTATCGCCAAGTAGCCCGGCTGTCGTGTACGCGTAAGCCCGGAGAGCTCGGCATACAGCTGCCGCAGAGCAACCCAGTCATCTACGTCGTACCACTCAGGGAGGATCAGCCGCGGAACGGCCAATTCATCGATTCGAGCCATCGTTTGTTCAAACACACGGTTGGTACTCCAGTCGATATCTTCGAACAGGCGCGGCATAAACGTCTTCAAGCCAATCGTGTAGTAGCCTCCGTCAGCACTGGGCCCCAAAACCACACCTTTCTCGATGTGGCTCACATATCCGATCATTTGCGCCAGATAAGAACGCGGCAGGGTTGGACTATCGGCTCCAACAAAACAGACAGAGCCGAAGCCAGCCGAGAACAAGGCTTCAGCGGCATTGCGCAAGCGCTCTCCAAGACCTTCTCCGCGCTGCGCCAACAGCAGAAAATCTTCAGGCAAAAGCGAGCCAAAATCTTTCTCGCTTCCGGCTGGCGCGTATACTCCCACGGCAACGACCTTGTCCGTTTCCTGGGCGAGCTTCGATACGTTTTCCGCGGTGTCTTTCAGGAAACAGCGACTCAGCTCGGCGCATTCCTCTGGTTTCAGCGGCGGACAAAGCCGGGATTTTGAAACGCCCTCTTTGGGCACTTTGCTAAAGATCCCGACGGCACACGATGCCGCAGTGACCTGGTCGCGGCTCCTCTGATTCAAAAGCACTCGGCTAGTAGATACCACGAGCGCGCTCCTTTGCTGGCAAGATTTCATTGCATGTGGTCCACCAACCCGTGCGAATCGTTTCGATGAACTCGTTCGGCAACCGCTCTAAATCCATGTCTCTCGCTAACCGTGCGTGATCGTACACTAATCGAATGAACTCCACATTGAGACAGTTCTCGTCCGGTGTCTCGGGACGTCCAATACCGACGACAGCATAAACGACGGTCGTTTCTCCATCATTCGGAGGACGACCGATCGCGCCACAATTGATAAAGTGTTTCCCGGGCGACGGCTCCCGGTGCCAATGCAAACCGGTATGAGTCCCTACGATAATGTCGGCTTCATATTTCTCGAACAACCAATTGAGAAAAGCGTCCGACGTCGTGCTTTCCCAAAGAAACTCATTCGTTTTTCTGGGTGACCCGTGGCAGAGCAACGCACAGTACGGACCGATTTGAATTCGGGCAACCGCCGGCAAGCTTTTTAGCCAGGCTTTGTTTTCGTTACTCGTGTGGCGGAAAGTGTAATCATAGGAGAGCCGCGCGAAATAATTGTCCCGCGGATCGGTATAGCCGCACTGACAATCGGCAAGGCCGTTGCCAACTGAATTATCGTAATTGCCTTGAATGCATGCGATCCTGGCACCACGCAGCATCTCACAGCTCCGATCTGGAAATGGACCGAATGCACCGAGATCTCCCAAGCAATAGAGGCTCTGCACACCGCGTTCGTTCAAATCCTCGAGAAGAGCTTCCAAGGCGAGATAGTTGCTGTAGACGCCCCCAAAAAAAGCGATGCGCTTTTGGGCAGTCTTCATTCAGTGCTCTGGGTACTCCGAATTGTGTCGGGCCTGAGTCTCAACTTTCCTTGCAGCTTGCCTTTCGTTCATGCCCCCCGTGGGGGCCACAGGGTTCTGCTTTCGTTCTTCGGAACCCTATCCTGGCGGTAGTAACGACGATACAATATATCGGCAATTTGTGCCCCTTCTCTTCGCCGGACGACGTAAATGGCCATCATGGTAAGTACCGTAATGCAGCAACGCAACCATCCGATGTTGCGCCAGCGCCGCCCCGAGCAGACCAGGCCGCCGCCTAAATACACCGTTGGCCCTAGTTCGCGCAGCCGGAGGCAGAGTTCTACATCCTCCATGAGTGAGAGGCTTGGAAATCCTCCCGCGGCCATGATTGCTTCGCGCTTGAAAAACTGCCCCTGGTCGCCAAACGACAGACCGAAAAGCACCAACTTCACTTCGTTGAGGCACTCGATGAGGCAAATATTGAGTGTATCATCATCGAAACGCTGGCCGATCGCGCCGCCTACAACCTGCGGCTGCGCGCGCATAGCCGAAAACAGCCGTTCGGCTACGTTTGGTGCAATCAGGGAATCAGCGTGAACGACAAGCACAACATCTGATTTCGCCTGAGCTACACCGACGGCAATTTGCGTGCCCCGGCCGGGTTGACTCATTATGACCGAGGTACCGTGTCGCGCAGCGACATCTCGAGTCTCGTCGGTGGATCCGCCATCTACAACAATCACTTCATTTGGGCGTGGCGCCATCCGGGTAACCGAAACAAGGCAGTCCGATAGGAATGGGGCTTCATTCAGGGCTGGGATCACAACGGCGAGCGAGCGGGCGTTCCGTCGTCCATTACATATCGAAGGATCCGGTTTGTCCTTGCCTGAGGCGGCACGTTGCAGTCTGGGTATCAGAATCGGCCGCAGAACGTGGACTCCTTCACGAAGTATCAACAACCCAAACGGCAACCAGATTGTGAGCCGGGCCCACACGGGTATGGACCAATCCGGCGTAAATCCAGTCAGGAAATATAATCCTATCAGTCCGCTTAACAGTAACCATGATAGCGCCGGAAAAAGCGGAACAAATGCAAGTGCCCATGATAGGTACCAGTAATGGACAATCGGTGATAGGACGATCAGTCCGCCCATCGCAAAGAAAGCTGCGCGCCAACGATCGGTTTCCAGGCCCGTCGCAATAGCGCTCCAGCATAGAAGCACGCCGGCACAGAGTATAGCACCGATCGTGCGGTCACCGGTTCCGATCGAAAGAAGCGCGTGTACTGGCCCGTTGAAACCTAGGTCCGCGCCAAAATGCCGAACCCCGGATAACCACGTGCCGATGTCCCTTGCGTAGGGAAGGAAAGGCAAAACGATTATGAGAGCGCCGACCCAGACCGTTCTCCATCCACCTTTTCGCAAGAAGAGAGGCACAAGCAGGATTGGCACGAGCTTTATCTGTATAGCCAAACCCAACGCCCCCCAGCTGCTGCGGATACGACCGCGTTCCGCAAGCCAAAGCGCCAGCAACACAAAAAAGATGAGGATCGAATCGAAATGCCCCTCTGCAGCAAATCCGATTAGCGGAACCGGATTGAACGCATAAAGACCCGCAAGCCGGAGCGGTTGGGATCTGTACGCGAGCATCGCTAACAAGAGCGCGACCGATCCGAGGTCGAAGACAACGAATGTTATCTTCAATGCTATGGGGTAATACCAGAGTTTTCCGACGCCGGCAAAAAGCCACTCGAGAACGGGCGGATCGACTGTCCACAAATCCTTCTGATTAAAACCTGCCCATGCCGTGGCAGAGGCGACCTCTGTGTACGGATCATGCCCTGTTGCAATGAGGCGCCCTTCCCACAGGAAACGATTCACATCCGAGTCAGCGGGAAAGGGAAGCAACGCCAAGCGTGCGAGCAGCGCAACGAACAGAATGCTTGTTGCCTGTGAAAAAAGGCTTCCAGTTCGCGGCCAGGTAAATGTGACGGCTAGTGAGATGAGTAACAGTAAGAAAAACGCAACGATCAGCAGCACAGGTTCGTGGTGGGAACGCGGTATCACTCCAATCGCGACGCAAAGGAGTAAAAGTGAGGCGATCGGTGGAATGGGAATCCATTTTCGCCAGCTGCTCAATCGATCCGCTGTCCTCGGCGCTATCGTCATTGGCCAGGGGTTAAATCTTTTTTGCTTTCTCGAAGTTTGCCGCAACAGACGACGCATTCGAGCAGAGCGCGCCGTATTGGTAGCAGGTAATGCATGCTTGATGCTTTAACACAAATGCGCGCTTGGAATCTGAAAGACGGCCCGCTCCGAGAATAGAATCGGGTTGGTCCACCAGGATCGGACAGACATGAACTCCGCGGGTGCTGACAACGCGGCTGTTGGAGCACATTAATTGGCCAACGTCGTATCCCACCATCATCGATTTCGTGACGTATTCATGTTCAGAGTACCCGCGATCGCGAAGCGCTTCCTGGCCAATTCTCAGTGATGGCAGGAGTTTGATTCGCGGATTACGGTATCCCACCTTGGCAAGTGAGTTCTTAAATCCGGCTAGCTGCGCTTCGTCTTCAGCAATCGGCCAGCTGCGCATCGCCGTGATAACCGGCAGGAATCCGCCATCCAGAAGTAGCCTTACTCCCCACATGGCACGTTCAAAGGTTCCGGGTCCCCGGATTGGATCATTGGTTTCTGGTGAAAATCCATCGATGCTTACGCGAAGCTCGAGCGAGTATCGGGATGCATCGCGCAACTCCGCTAATCGCTTTACAAGCTGTGCGCTGAACAGGGTCGCGTTGGTCAAAACTGTTGCGGGCCCGATATGCAAGGTCGCCTCAAGAATTCTGGGTAGATCCGGATTAATAAATGGTTCGCCTCCGGTAAAATAGAACTCTTTTACGCCAAGCTGAACCGCCTCTTCCAAATAGGGAAAAACCCGGTCGAAGCTCATCAGCCCCAGCATATGATTTTCCGGCGAGCAAGAAATGAAGCAATGATTGCACCGCAGATTGCAGAGAGTGCCCGCCACTTGGAACCAAAGAACATCCAGATGATCGAGATAGATTGCTGGATGGTCGCGTTGCATGGGTCTACGTCGGTGTTAGTTAACAGAGCCGCTCCCTCATTGTAAGATGACATCTCTTTGTCTGCCTTATTCCTGCTCGGGATAACAGTCTTGTTTCCCTGCAGTGCTAAGCCGAAAATGGTTCACTGGACAAGGTGAATCAGCCGGTCTCTCACAACCTGCGGCAAGCCGTACTCTTTCCCGTGATGGCCTTGATCGTTGAACTGCCAGCGGCTATCGCGTCTACGATGAAGGGATACTCCGCAGGCTGGGCTTCATTAAACAGGCGCAGTCACTCGGTTTTTCATTGGATGAAATCCGCCGAATTGTGGCGCTGCGTTGACGCGGGAAAAAACCTGTCGCTGCGTTCTAGGCATGGCTGAGGCCACGCTGACTGAAACCCAACGAAAGCTTGATGAGTTACAGCGCTTCCACAACGCGCTGGCAGAACGCCTCGCACGGTGGAAGAAGCAGTCAAAGAGCGGCAACGAGCTAGCCGCTGAGTTCTGGGCATTAATTCAGTCCTCAGCCGACAGTAAGGAATAGCTTTTCCTCGACACGCCTCTGATAAGGAGAGCCAGACGCCCAGCGAATTGAAGTAACCCGTATGAAAAACGGCCGAGATAGAGCTTTTGTTGTTAGCACACATTACGACAACTCCGAGGGTGTTTTGCAGATTAACTTGAACTGGGAGGGCGACCACGAGATCGATGATTTCGATCTGGAAATGTTGGGAAACGTTTTAGATTGTGAATCCGAAACACGGAATACCGGCTGGGTGTTGATCGAACCGCGTAGTTGGCTTAGCACCCGCTCCGCAGCTGCTCTCCCGCTGTTCGGCCCGCAAACACTCGAGACTTCGATAGTCGTGACGCCTGGCCAAGGGATCCCCTTGCGCGAAAAGGCGGTTTCAACGGGGCCACTCAATTTGGTTCTCATTTTACGAAGCTTCGTTGTTTTGCAAAAGAGCTGGCGAAACGCAAACGACGGCCTGCGGTTCCAAAGCGGCCGACGGGAAAGCGTTCGCTAAATCGTCAATCGATAGATTTTTGCTAGGTTTCGCCGTTATTTAACTCAACTTTGCTCAGTTCTTTCCTGCCGATTCGAGCAATCCAGACCGTCACCACGATTGTCGCGATAAGACCAAGCCCGAAGAGCACGTATTCCCAGAATGAGCGAGCAGTTGTCTGACCCGCAGCGCTCCCTATTCCAACTCTCCCCGCAGCACCGAGATAAACGTACAGCAATGTTCCGGGCAGCATCCCAATCCAGTTTGCGAGCACATAGGGCCAGAATCTAACAGAGGTTAAACCGTATATATAGTTGCTAACATTAAACGGAATGAGCGGGCTCAGACGTAGTAGAAATATCAGTCTCGCGCGTAATCTGTGAAATCTGCGCAGTCTGCGGATCTCTTTGCCCTCATTCGTGATTCAAAAAGCAGCAGTTTTCTGTTGACGTTAACATAACAGGAATGGAGCATGGCCTAGCCCTACGGCCCTAATTATCCTCCGTAGGCCCCCTAATTCCCGCACTGACGAAAAGTCAGGAAACACTCTATGAGATACATCAGCAAAATTGGGCTATCAGCGACTCTTGGGCTTGCGTTAGTCGCATTCGGTCCTGTTCAGGCCGCAGAGAAACACCTGACGATCTTAATGTCTGTCCCCGGTCTGACATTTCCGTTCTTCGTACATTGTGTTAACCAAGCCAAAGAAGAAGCAAACAAGCTTGGCGATATCGACCTCATTATTTCCGATGGACAAGTGAGTTCGCCCAAGCAAACCGCAGACATTGAGGCAGCGATCACCAAAAAAGTCGACGGCATCGTCGTCTCTCCGAATGATGTCGATGCTCTGGTACCCGCGCTCCAGGAAGTGGTCGATGCAAAGATCCCGGTCGTTACTTTCGACCGCCGTGTCAACAAGGTTCCCGGGATCCTCGCGCACGTCGGAGCGGACAATGTTAAAGGCGGCGAAGCCCAAGGCCAGCTTATCGAGAAGCTGTTCCCGGACGGTGCCACGGTGATGAACCTCCAGGGGCAATCAGGCTCAAGCCCAGCTATTGATCGCAATAAAGGTCTCCACAATGTCCTGGATCAGGCCAAGGATAAATACAAAATCGTCTTCGAAGACACCGCAGCATTCCAGCGAGACAAGGGCCTGTCTGTGACTGAATCAGCCCTCGCGGGTATGCCAAAACCGCCAGATGTCATTTCTTGCGCAAATGATGATATGGCGCTTGGCGCACTCGAGGCTCTGAGAGCGCGCAACCTGACTGGTAAAGTGAAGCTGATCGGGTTCGACGCGTTACCCGAAGCGCTGGGTCAGATCAAAGCTGGCAACATGACGGCCACTATCGAGCAGTTACCCGGCGGCCAGGTTCGCGGCGCGATGGAGATACTGGTTGCATACCTCCGCGACGGCAAAAAACCGGATCAACAGGTAAAGCTACTCACACCGATCGCCATTACGAGCGACAACCTCAATCAGGCTGAGCGGCTAAACGAGGTAAAATAGGGTTTGTCTGTGTTGCTACGGAGCGGTGATGCTGAGTGATGTACCTGATACATCGGCATCCCGCTCCGAGCTGAGCAAGTCGTTGAGCGGCCTTGGTTGCAAGGCCGCGCAGCCCCTTGTTGTTGCCCGCCATCCGCATAGCTTTCTATCTGAATGATCATTCGAGGGTATGTGCAACGCAATCACGGCCCCGCAAGCGAGGCCGCTCCACGGATTAAATGATGGAACCGCTCCTACGCATGAGTTTGATCCGGAAGCGATTCCCGGGTGTGCAAGCGCTCGATGATGCCGGGCTGGAAACTCTGCCTGGCGAAATCCACGCGCTGCTTGGAGAGAACGGAGCTGGTAAATCGACGCTGATCAAGATCCTATCGGGCGCCCAGCAGCCGGACAGTGGGACCATTGAGTTCGGCGGACAGACTGTGGTCATGGTTTCGCCCCATGATGCCCAACGCCGGGGTATTGCGACCATCTACCAGGAGTTCACCTTGGCTCCGAACATGACGATCGCCGAGAATGTCTTCATCGGGCGCGAACCCGGAGTCGGCTTTTTCGTGGACTGGCGAAAAATGGCGTCAGAGACGCGCGCGATAACTAAACGACTGGGTCTGGAGTTGCAGCCGATTGCTATCGTTCGCGGCTTGAGCGTTGCTGAACAACAGATGGTTGAGATTGCGAGGGCACTCTCCATGAAGTCGCGGCTAATTGTCATGGATGAACCGACCTCAGCCTTGTCCTCAACCGAGGTTGAGAAACTCTTTCGCATCGCTCGAGAGCTGAAGGCGCACGGCCTTAGTATCATTTTCGTTACGCATCGCCTCGAAGAGGTAATGCAGATCTGTGATCGATACACCGTCCTTCGCGACGGGCGTCTGGTTGGTAGCGGCGCCATCGCCGACATCACCATCGACGGTATCATCCGCCTGATGGTCGGCCGCGAGGTGAAAGCGCTGTTCGCCCATCGCGAGAGGGAGCTAGCCGGCGATGTCGTTTTACGGGTCGAGGGCCTGAACCGGCGGGGCAACGCTCAGGACCAGAACGCAACCGTGCTGGCAGACGTGGGCTTCGAGGCGCGCCGAGGAGAAATCCTCGGTGTCGCCGGATTGGTCGGCGCCGGACGGACTGAAATGGCGCGAGCTGTGTTCGGAGCGGACGTATTCGATTCCGGTCGTGTCATCATCAACGGCCGAGAGGTCCATATTCGCTCACCTCAGGATGCGATCCGTAACGGAATCGGACTTGTGCCGGAAGATCGCAAACAACAGGCGCTGTTTTTGGCGCTTGCCGTCCGCATCAACCTGAGTATGGCGTCGCACCGGCAGATCTTGCGCTGGGGTGTATTTATCGATGAAACCGCCGAACGCGCTATGGTCGAGGAATATCGGCAAAAGCTCAATATCCGCATGGCCAGCCCGGAACAATTGATTGCCAGTCTGTCCGGCGGCAATCAGCAGAAAGTGACGCTGGCCCGGTGGTTGGCACTGCGGCCGAAGGTACTCATCGTCGACGAGCCCACCCGAGGCATCGATATCGGTGCCAAAGTCGAGGTTCACAACCTGCTCTTTGAGATGGCAGAAACTGGCATCGCGGTGGTTGCCATCTCCTCAGAGCTGCCCGAGGTGCTCGCGATCAGCGACCGCATTATTACCATGCGAGAAGGCCGTGTCACAGGCGAGATCAAGCGAGAAGATGCCACCGAGGAGATCCTGATGTCGATGATGACTTTGAAGACTAAGCAGCTCTAACGAAGCGATGGAAACACTGACCCAGGAACCACACTCAGGCGCATCGGCGCAGAAGAAATTTGACGCATTCGGTTTTCTGGCTCGCTTCGCACCGCTCATTTTCCTAATCGTAGTAATGGGGGGGTTCGCTGTCTTCCAACCGCGATTCCTCACGCCGCTCAACCTTTTCAACGTTCTCCGCCAAGTCTCTATCTACGGCCTGCTCGCGGTTGGGATGACCTTTGTCATTTTGACTGCCGGTATTGACCTTTCTATCGGTTCGCTGGTCGCTTTTGCCGGTCTGGCGGCGGCTGCGGTGTCCAAGGGCGGGCTCTCTAACCGGTTCACGGTCGGCACAGCTGAGTTCGCCGCGAGTAACCCTTGGTATCTCGCCGCTCTGGCCGCAATCGGGGTTGGGGTTGCGGGCGGGCTACTGCAGGGCCTGGCGATCACCTGGCTAAAGGTCCCTCCGTTCGTGGTCACGCTTGGAGGCATGTCCGCGTTCCGAGGAGCCGCGTTGCTGTTCGCTGCCGGCGGCCCGATTAGCGGGTTCGAACCCAATTTGGTCTGGATCGGCCAGGGAAAAATCTTCGACCAGGTGCCGGTTCCGGTGGTCATTTTCCTCGCTTTTGCAATACTGGCACATGTCGCCCTCCGCTACACCCGTTACGGGCGACAGATCTATGCCGTCGGCGGCAACCCGGAAGCGGCGCGTCTATCCGGGCTGAATGTGCGGTCGGTTATTACGAGCGTGTACGTAATCATGGGCTTCTTCGCCGGGCTCGGAGCTTTCGTGTTATCGGCTCGCCTGAACTCGGCCGAAGCCGTGGCTGGCACCGGTTACGAGCTAACCGTCATCGCCTCGGTGGTGATCGGCGGCACCAGCCTTTTTGGTGGCGTCGGCACGATTTTTGGTACTGTCATCGGCACTATCCTCATCGGAGTTCTGCTCAATGGACTCGTGTTAATGAATGTGTCGACGTACATCCAACAGATCATTATCGGTATCATCATCGTGCTTGCCGTCGCCTTTGATACCTTTGCTAAGTCGCGCCAGCGTATTGGATGAGTTAGCGATCACGGATTTCGCGGCAGTGATCGAAGAAGTCGTTCACAAGCGGAGATGCTGTGTGCTGCCAAGAGACCACATAAGTCTGCAGCCGTGACCCAAGGGGTCCAGGGGATCGTTCTTATACCGAACGATGTCAACGCACTCGCTCCCGCTGCCAACGAGGTGATTGCCGCTAAGATTCCGATCGTAACCGTTGACCGGAACGTTGCCGGGACAACCGAACCGATAGCGCATGTCGGTGCCGACAACGTGGCTGGCGGCGTTGCGATGGCTGAGCAGAGTCCCGGAAAACAGATCCGTACCGCCATGGAGATTATCGTCGATTACATCCGGAAAAAGACCTCATTGCACGATGAGGCAATTAAACCGTTCCTGGTCGACAAAACCAGTTAACCACCCAGGAGAGATACCGGTCCCCTCGCGAGAATGCGAATCGTGACGAACCAAATTGCACCGAATACGCCGAAAATCTGTCAATATCTGTCAATGGATATTCGCCAGAGCGAACGAGAAAGGAAGTCGTCTTTCGCTTTCGATCCGTCCCACCCCCCTGAGCCTTTGGTCGCCGAGGCTGGCACGTCGCCCCGATACACGACTCGCGAAAGGTGTTTCTAGTTTGCTAGGCGACTCTTTGCTGCGGATGGCTAATACATCAGGAAAAGGGGAAAAGGCTAACCGCTGCGTCCCTAGGCATACGCTTGTGAAGCACTACTCCAGAGAGGATCGATCTCGCTACTTTTCCAAGAATTAACCGCCGCAGCAACGGAAGAGTTCCTGCCTGCGGGCGGCGATCCAACCGCTCTCTTCTAGCTTGCTACTAGCCAACTAAATCCAGTAAATTTCATTCTCACTGTAAGGAGTAGAACGAAGGTGAAACAGATTGGACAGAAGCCGTTTGTGGCCATTTTAGCTGGCCTCAGGGTTCCCTTGGATATCCATGCCGACTCTGAGGACTCACTTAGGAGTGACCTTGGTGTACAGGCTTCTTACAACTGGCAGGTAGGCAAAATAGTCGTAATTCCGGGGCTAAGGCTTGCCTGGGAACATGAATTTAAATACTCGCATTTACCCATTACCGCATCAGTTCCGACCCTAGGCGAGGCTACCCTCAACGGGCCGAACTTGGGCCACGACTCGCTTCTCATTAACGCGAACGTTGGCATTCAAATCACTCCCCGGATCTGGACCACCATTGGTTATGATGGCCAGGTTGTCCGCGATCATTACGACTCGCACGCGGTCACGGGGACTTTCAGTTTCAGCTTTTAAAGCTCTTCGAAGATTGCATTGCGGCTGTTTTGGAAATCCCGAGCGACGGCCGAGGATTGAACGCCACGAGATCCAGCGTTCCGAGCAGCTCCTGCTTCGTGTAGCGGTATTTCTCCCAGATAGCTTTCCGGCGCTTGGCCGCAGCCTCGTCTAGCCAGGGATTACGACTAGCCTCTCCATTGCTTCTCACCTCGTTCTCACCGCCACCCGCGCCATTCCGCCCGAAGACGGTCTAGTTCCTCGATTCGCAGCCCGTGCCAAGCCGGCGATCCCGGGATTGGCGGCGGCTCCTGCACGCTCGCCTGCGGTACAGAATGCTTCAGCGCGACAAAACCAGTCTGGATAAAGCCGAACGAATCGGCAGAGCGAAATAAGGGCGGCTATAGCGTGCACCCTGGAGGGCTGCGCCCCTCCGCGAAAGGCTTCGGCGCGGCGCAACCGTCGCCGCCGCCGCGGAACTACCTAGGACCCGCTACGCACAACCCATCCATCAGCAGTTGCCAGACATCGTTGTACGCTGCATCGATCGTCGGGTCGGCCCAGTCGGCAGCGTGTACCGGGTGATGGAACCGAGACGTCGCGAACAGCACTGCTCGGCCGGCGGCTACCGGATCGACGCCACGGAACGAGCCTTCGTCCACGCCAGAGCGAGTAATCGTCGCGGTCAACGCGATC
>Ga0126381_100005446_pt1 | contig 14008 bp, 14 predicted proteins | sample PanSoiMetPlot_28_FD_96465 | JGI IMG/M metagenome (GOLD analysis project Ga0126381, IMG submission 96465) | Tropical forest soil microbial communities from Panama - MetaG Plot_28 | ecosystem: Environmental > Terrestrial > Soil > Tropical forest > Bulk soil | place: Panama | collected 2016-02-17
GCGGCGGTGAGCACGGCCTGCCAGTCCAGCTCGCTCACAGTCGTACCGCCAGTCCGGCCTCGCCGTCCCAGGCGGTCAGCGGCCACAGGCCGCGGGGGGTCCACTCGCCGGCCACGGTGAGCGGGGCACCGCCGGAGACGGCGAACAGCGGCCAGCAGTCGGCGGCGCCCGGATGCAGGGGGAGGGCGTCGCCGTCCGGGCCGGCCAGGGCGGGGGCCGGGATGCGGACCGGGGTGACCGCGGCCAGCACCGCGGGCCAGGTGTCCAGCCAGGGATCGCGGCCGAGGGCTTGCGCCCACGAGGTGAGCATGCCGGTGACAGTGACGCCGCCGGGGACGGCGCCGCGGACGGCCTGGCCGCTGGAGGCGACCAGGGCTCGCAGCGGGAGGACGCCGGGGTAGAACGCCAGCTCCAGGTCGGCTTCCGTGCCGACCCGCAGCGAGCCGTCGAACGACTCGCCGGCCGCGGCGAAGCTGATCACGAGCGCCCAGCGGCCGCTCGCGCGGCCGCTCAGCCAGGTGCGACGGGTCCTGATCCGCTCCAGTTCCAGGTCGCGCCGGGCCAGCACCTGCCAGCGGTCGCAGACCCGCTCGCCGTCGGCCAGCACGTCGGCCTGCCGGACCGTGAAGCCGATCCGGGACCTGACCGTGCTGTTCAGCGGGGCCGGGAGGCTGGCTCGCCGCCGGTAAGCGGTGGCGAGCAGCCGCAGCAGCGCGTACTCCTCCAGCAGGCGGCTCTCCCAGCCGGCCCCGCTGTGCGGCACCGCGGCCAGCGAGCGGAGGCGCTCGGCCAGGCCGGGAGCCTGCGCGTCGACCATGCGGGCGGCGATCGCGTCCCAGTGCCGGTAGCCGGACCTGGGGGTGGCGGCCAGGCCCTGGCGGACCTGATCGGCCAGCCACTGGTCCAGCTCGTCCAGGCCGGCCGCGACCCGCGCCGCGCGCTGCTCGGCCCGCCGCTGCGCGGCGGCCGGATCGGCGGGCTCGGGCGCCGCGCTCTCCTCGGCCGGCCTCTCCGTGGCCGACGCGGCCTTGGCGGCCCGGCCGGACAGCCAGCTGGCGGCCCAGTCCGGGGGAGTGCCGGTGCCGACCTCGCCGTCCGCCCATCGCAGCATCAGCGCCAGGGCATGCTTGCACGGGAACTTGCGGCTGGGGCAGGAGCAGCGGTAGGCGGGCCCGGACAGGTCGACCACCGTCCGGTACGGCGCGGCGGCGCTGCCCTGGCACTCACCCCACAGCGCGCCGGGTTCGGCGAAGCCCGTCAGCGGCCAGGACCCGCTGGTGGTGAGCCCCCGGGCGGACCGCTGAGCGGACGCGTCGGGCGCCAGGGCCAGCACCCGTCCCTGATCCCAGCTTCCGGTCACAGGGGAACATTACGCGGCTACGAATGCCCGAGCACACGATGGGGGACGTACGGCTCTTCCAGGCGGCGCATCTCCTGTTCGGTGAGGCTCAGCTCGGCCGCGCACAGCGCGTCCTCGACGTGCCGCAGCTTGGTGGCGCCCACGATCGGCGCGGTGACACCGGGTTTGTGCAGCAGCCAGGCGAGGGCGATCTGCGCCGGGGGGACCTCGCGCTCGGCGGCCACCTCCGCGACCCGGTCGGCCACGTCGAAGTCCGCGGCGGTGTTGTACTGCGAGTCCGACAGGGGATCGGAGCCGGCCCGGGTCGTGGCCAGCTGACCGTCCCGGTTCCGGTTGCCGGCCAGCATGCCGCGGGCCAGCGGGCTGTAGGGGATGACCGCGACGCCCTGGTCGAGGCACTGCGGGATCATCTCGCGTTCCTCTTCCCTGTACATGAGGTTGTAGTGGTTCTGCATCGCGGCGAACCTGGTCCCGCCGGCCCGCTCGGCCGCGTGCTGGGCCTTGGCGAACTGCCAGGCGAACATGGCGCTGGCGCCGATGTAGCGGGCCTTGCCCGCCTTGACCACATCGTGCAGCGCCGCCATGGTTTCCTCGATCGGCGTGTCGTAGTCCCAGCGGTGGATCTGGTACAGGTCGACGTAGTCGGTGCCGAGCCGCCGCAGCGACGCGTCGATCGCCGACATGATGTGCTTGCGGGACAGGCCGCCGTCGTTCGGGCCCTCGCCCATCGGGAAGAACACCTTGGTGGCCAGCACGTAATCGTCGCGCCGCGAGAACAGCCGGCCGAGCAGGTGGCCGGTGATCTGTTCGGTCACCCCGCCGGAGTAGATGTCGGCGGTGTCGAAGAACATCACGCCGCCGTCGGCCGCCGCCTTCACCAGCGGCTCGGCCTCGGCCTCGGTCAGGTGCCAGGCCCGCTCGGCCTGGGTCCCGTAGCTCATCATGCCCAGGCAGATCCGGGAGACCTTCAGGCCGGTGGCGCCGAGCCTCATGTAGTCCACTGTCGTTCATGTCCTTTCGTTGTGTATCGCCACGCCGGCCGTCACGATGACGATGCCGGCGATGTCCCGCCAGGTCGGGAGCTGATGGAGCACGATCGCGCCGATGATCGTCGCGAACACCGGCAGCAGGGCCAGCATCAGCGCGAACGTGGCCCGCGGCAGCCGCGCCATGGCGAGCTGGTCGGTGACGTAAGGGACGACCGAGGAGCACACGCCGACCCCCGCCCCGGCCAGCAGCCAGACCGGGTGCGTGAAGGCCGGGCGGGCGCCGCCCAGGCCGGCCGGGGTGGCGGCCGCGAGCGCTATCAGCATCGACGCCGCCAGCAGGCCGGCACGGTCCGCCGCGGTGTCGTTGGCGATCCGGTGGCCGAGTATCACGTACAGCATGAACAGGACGCAGTTGCCGAACGCGAACGCGAACCCGAGCGGCTGGCCCGCGATCCGGATCGAGGTGATCGTCGCCACGCCCGCCGTGGTGAGCACGAGGGCGACCGCGTTGCGCCTGGTCCGCGCGCCCGCGGCGGCCACGGTCACGGTGCCGCAGAACTCGATCGCGCCGACCGTGGACAGCGGCAGGCGCGCGACGGCCAGGTAGAAGACGGAGTTCATCGCGGCCAGCACCACGCCGAGCGCGGTCAGCAGCCGCAGCCTGGCCATGTCGAGGTGCCGGATCAGCCGCCACGGCCGCCGCCACAGCCCCAGCACGACCGCGGCGCTGGCGATCCGCAGCCAGGCCACGCCCAGCACCTCGATCCGGGCGAACAGCAGCACCGCCAGCGACGGTCCCAGGTAGTGAAACACCCCGCTGACCGCGAAAAACCCCAGCGCCCCCCGCCGTCCGCGCAGCGTGGGCAGTGGCGGTTGCGCTGACTGCGGCACGCCAGGCAGCATACGAAGGCAAGGATCGGTCCGTGAATGGCTAATGCACGGAAGTGAGCATGAATCTGCCATCGAAACAAAGGAATCTGCGCCCCGTAGCCTTCGACATGTCATCGGCTCCGGTCGCGCTGGACGCGATCGACCGCGGGATCCTGGCCGAGCTGCAGACCGCGCCGAGGCTGCGGATCGCCGAACTGGCCCGGCGGGTCAGGCTGTCGGGTCCCGCCGTCGCCGACCGGTTGCGGCGGCTGGAGGAGACCGGGGTCCTGTCCTACCGCGCCGACGTCGACCCGCGCGCTCTCGGGTACACGATCTGCGCGATCGTGCGGATCAGCCCGGTCGGCGGAGGGCTGCGGCTGATCCCCGGCATAGCGCGTGAGGTGCCGAACGTGACCGAGTGCTACCGGATCACCGGCGAGGACTGCTACTTCATGAAGGTCTGGCTGCGGTCCATCGACGAACTCGAGCCGATCCTCGACCTGTTCACCCCGCACGGGCGGACCACGACGTCCATCGTGCACTCCTCGCCGGTGCCAACCCGGCCGCTGCCGCTGTCCGGGTAACCGGGGGAGGCGGATGCCGGCCAGCTGATGGCCCTGGGCGACCAGGCGCCCGGTTCGATCCCAGACCGTGCACTCTTCGTCGACCCGCTGTCCGTCGATCAGCTGGGCGCGGAACAGGACGCGCACGGGGCCAGGTGCGGGAAGCGCGCGGACATAGACCGTGAGCTCGAGCGTCGGCATCCACCCGGAGAACTCGATGTCAAACGTGGCCGGCGGGAACGCGTCCGCCGCGTAGACCAGCGACACCGGGTCGAACGGCTCGCCGTCGGGGAGCGCGAGCCAGCCGCGCAGTTCACCCCGGCCGTTCGGGCGTCCGCTGGTGAAGCCGGCCGACCCCGGCTCCAGCCTGACCTCGGCCTGCTCCAGGATGGCCACCCGGGCTCCGCTGGGGAACTGGGGGGTGAGCCGCTCGCAGTCCTCGTAAGCGGCGCCGTCCGGGCGCGGTGCGCCGCGATCCCAGTACGGCGCCGCGTCAGGATCGAGTTCACCAGCGGTCACCAGCGCCTCGACGCACGGCCGGTCTTCCTGGCTCATCCGGGCGCGGATCTGGCTGGCAGAACGTCCGGTGCGAAGGACCTCCGCCTCGACACGCACCGGGCCGGGGGAGGGCGAGTGCAGGAAATGGGCGCTGGCCGCGAGCACATGACGGTGCGCGCTGACCGAAGTGGCGGCGCGGCACAGCATCGACAGCAGGTAGCCGCCGTTGGGCTTGCCGCCGATCGTCCACTCGGCATCGGCCGTTCCGTCGAACAGCCCCGCGCCGCGGGGGACGAGCGTGCTCACTTCCGCGAACCTGGTCCGCTGCCTCATTCCGCCAAGACTAGCGGGCGGCCGGCGAATCCTGGCGCCGCGCGGCAAAGCACTGATAACAGCAAGAAGCGTGCGGCAGCAACAGTCCAGTTCAAACCCGCGGCATACGATCCTCAGATGGTGCCGCGGGTCATGGCGATCAGCCGGTCCAGGATCTTGCCGGAGCTTACCCGCAGGCCGTCGTGTTCGTACTCGTTGGTTATCCAGGGGCGCAGGCCGCTGATGGCCCGGGCGGTCGGGATGGAGAGCTCGCTGGGCACGTACATGTCGTCGTAGTAGATGGCGGCGGCGACCGGGACCTCGTTGGCGGCGAGCCGGGCCGGATCGTACAGCGGCGGCCAGTCGTCGCGGTCAGCCAGCAGGCCGGCCGCCTCGCGCAGCGGGCGCAGGGCGGGGTAGGAGTCGATGATCCAGGGGTAGATCATCTCGCCGGTGAACAGGACAGGGTCGCCGGCGGCCAGCGCCCTGACCGCGTCGAACTCGGCGAACTCGGCGCGGATCCGCTGCGCGGACCAGCGTGTCGCGGCCTCCTGCGCATAGCAGGCCTCGTGCAGCACCGCGTACAGCGGCCGCGCGGCGAAGCTGAGATCGGCCTGGAGCCGGTAGCGGAACCCGTCGGACAGCTCGCCGTCCGGGGTGAAGGCGCTCTCGACCAGGTAGTGCATCTGGTGGCTGCCCGTGCTCTGGCCGAGCAGGCCGCCGACCGACTGGAACGCCTCAACGGTCAGCGGGGTGGCGTCCGGCAAGGTGACGGCGTGCTCGGCGAGGTGGGCGGCGATCCGGCGGACCCGCTCCACGTCCTGCGGGTACTGCCGGTAGTAGGCGGCATTCCTGCGCGCGACCTGGGGATATGTCAGCCGGTACACATCGTCCGCGGTGCCGGTCAGCCCGGGCAGGCCGCCAGTGATGAACGCTTCGCGGATGCCGTGCGGCGCGAACGAGAGATAGCTGACCGTGCAGAAGCCGCCGAAGCTCTGGCCGAGCACGCTCCACGGCTCGTCGCCGGCCAGCTCCCGCCGGATCAGCTCCGCGTCGAGCACGATGCTGTCGGCACGGAAGTGCGTGAGGTAGCCGGCCTGCGCCTGGGCCGAGCCGAGGCGGGCCAGGGTCTGGCGGGTCGCGGGGGAGGACCGGCCGGTGCCGCGCTGGTCGAGCAGCAGCACCCGGTAGTCGTTGAGCGCCCGGTCCAGCCACGACTCCCTGCCCACCGGGCGCTGCGCCGGGAACCCGGGGCCGCCCTGCAGGAACAGCAGCCAGGGCAGCCGCGCGTCCGCTTTGTCCGAGGCGACCACCTCGCGGGCGTACACCTCGATCCGGTCGCCGTCTGGCTGGCCGTGGTCGAGCGGCACGAGGAAGGTGTGATCGGTGAGGATCGTGCCGGGATGGCGGTAGCTGGTCACGAGTTGACCGTACCGCCTAGAGCGCGGCGGAGACGGACTCCGACGGGACGCCTTCGGTGGCGGGGGCCTGGACCTTGCCGCTGCGGAGCAGCAGGCCGCAGACCACCGCGCCGGCCGCGAAGATGGCGGCCGACCACCAGAAGGCGGTCGTGTAACTGTGCAACGCTGCCTGGGCCCGTACGGCGGGAGTGGGCGGCCGCCCGGCCAGGTAGCGAGTGGCCGCACTGGTGGCCAGGCTGCTCAGCAGCGCGATGCCGATCGAGCCGCCGATCTGCTGCGACGTGTTCACCGTCGCCGAGGCCACGCCCGCGTCGGCGGCCCGGACGCCCATCGTGGCCACGTTCATGGCGGGCGCGATGATGAAGCCCATCCCCAGGCCCACCAGGATGGACTGCGGCAGGACCTGCACCGGGTAGTCACCCGACACGGAAATGCCGGTGAGCCAGGCCATGCCGGCCGCGCCGAGGATCATGCCCGCGGTGATCGGGATCCGCGGTCCGATCCTGGGCAGCAGCACGATCGTCGACAGCTGGGCGGCGGCCATGACACCCGCCACCACGGGCAGGAAGGCCAGGCCGGTCGTTACCGGGGTGTAGCCCAGCATGTCCTGGAGGTAGAAGGTGAGGAACAGGAAGACGCCGAACATCCCGGCGCCGGAGATGAACACGGCGAGGTAGGAGCCGCCGCGGCCGCGGTCACCGGGCACGCGCAGCGGCAGCAGCGGGTGCGGGGCGCGGGCCTCCACCAGTACGAACAGGGTCAAGATCGCGGCGCCGGCCACCAGGAACGCCCAGGTCTGGGGGGCGGACCATGGGTGAGTCTCGGCGTTGGCCAGCCCGTAGACCACGCAGAATAGTCCGCTGACGGCGGCGACCGTACCGGGCCAGTCCAGGTTCGGGGTGTCGTCGGCGCGCTGCCGCACGAGCAGCACGGCGGCGCCGATCAACCCGAGCACGGCGAATATCACGTTGACGTACAGGCACCATCGCCAGCTCAGGTACTCGGTGAGCACCCCGCCGAGCAGCAGGCCGACCGCGCCGCCCGCGCCGGCGATAGCGCCGTAGATGGCGAATGCCTTGGGCCGGTCCTTGGAGCTGGCGAACGTCGTGGTCAGCAGCGACAGCGCGGCCGGTGCGAGCAGCGCGCCGAACAGGCCCTGGATGGCACGGGCGGTCGCCAGCATCGCGAAGTTCTGCGCGGCACCGCCGAACGCCGACGCGCCCGCGAAGCCGGCCAGGCCGATGACGAACGTGACCTTGCGCCCGATCATGTCGGACAGCCGGCCGCCGACCAGCAGGAGGCTGCCGAATGTGAGCGAGTACGCGGTCACGATCCACTGCCGCAGGTCATCGGAGAAGCCCAGGTCGCGCTGGGCCGACGGCAACGCGATGTTCATGATCGTCACATCGAGCACGATCATCAGCTGAGCGATGCCGACGATGGCCAGCACCCACCAGCGCCGGCTGTACGACTGTGACGTAGGTACGGGTTGTGACATTATGTGACTCCCAGTGCTCACATTCTCCGTTATGCGGGCTTACCCGCCCCGAGCCGCCGGAAAACGGGCGAAGGGCGGGGGAGTACTCCATCGACGGGGGCCAGCTGGGCGCAAATCCGGGCCGCCGCGTCCGGCAGGAAGGGCACTAGCTCGCTGGCGAGGACCGAGCACGCCGCGTACCGCGCGGACAACGCCGCGTCGAGCTCACCGGCGGGCCGTCAGGCCCTGGCCAGCTCCCAGGGCCTGACCCGGTTGATGTGCCGGTTGGCCTGGTCCGCGATCGCCCAGACCGCCTCGGCCGCCTCCCGGAAGCCGAAGTCCGCGAGCGCCGTTTGCGGTACAGGTCGCCGGGGCAGCCCCGTTAGCGGGGCATCATCACCTGGCGTCCGGCGGTATTCACCCTTCCAGGGTAGCATCGCCGACGCTGATCCGGCCGGGGTGCAGCACCTGCGCGTAGACCCCGGCGCACGGCTCGGGCCCGGTGGATTGCGCGCGCGGCAGGACACGGTTGTGCTTCGCGACGACCCGGAGCGCGTCGGGGTCACGAGGCAGGCTGCCGCCGTGCGCGAGGGTGGGCACGGCGCAGCGCGGCGTGCGCGCGACGACGCGGAGCCGCAGTGTGCCGCCGACGGCGAGGTCCCGGCCCAGCCACTCGTTCTCCGCGAAGCCGTCGAGGCCGGGCGTGCTGATCACGACGTTGGGCCGGTAGCGGATCTCGGCGCCAATCCGGGCGAGGGTGGCGGTCGTGATCAGGTGCACGGGCGCGAAGTTGAAGAACGTCCCGGCCGGGGCTCCCGCGCTGACCTTGATGAGCTCGGTGCGGGCGTCCGCGGTCACGCCGTCGCGGTTCACCTCCTCCGGGTCGGCGTGCTCCATCGTGGCGTTCTCCGGCGGTGTGGCGCTCAGCGTGACGTCCTGGCCGAGGAACGCCGACAGCACATCGTCGACGTCGCCGTCGGTGCTCCAGGCGATCTTGCCGTCCGGGAACGTTATCTTGACCGGATCCGGTGCCTTCCCCGTCGCGGTGAGGGTGAGCATGGCGCGCCAGAGCCTGGGGTTCTTCGCGCTGACGACGCGGCCGGTTGACTGGTGGATGAGGGCTAGGCCGCGATCGCCCGCGAGGCCGCTGGCGGTCACCTGAGCCGCGGGGATCTCCTCACCGAGCATCGATTTCACCGGATAGCGGCGCAGCATGATGACAGTACCCAGCACGTTTACATGATCGCACGGGGGCCGGCGTGACCGGTGATAATAAACGGCGTGGAGAACAGCCACTACAGCCTGGTCATCGCGGCCGCCCAGGCCGCCGGGCCGTGTCCGGCCGGCGAGGAGGCGGCGTGGGGCCGCCGGGTGCACGGCCTGACCGTGGAGCTGCACCTGATCGCCCAGCAGGCCAGGCAGGACATCGAGCGGCTGGAGTCCGCGCGGACCTTCATCGCGTTCCTCGAGAAGGTGCAGATCGAGGAATCGAGCCGGCGCGGGCTGCTCACGCTGCGCCTGCCAGACGGCGAGAGCGAGTCGATCCGCACCGAGCAGAAGGAAACCGAGCGCGGCAGGATGCTGATCGAGCGGGCTCGTTCGCTGGAAGGGCGATGGGTGCTCATCTACCGCTACAACGAGCGGAAGGCGGGTCCGCGGAACCAGTCTGTCCGGATGCTGGCCCACCTGATGGATCTCGGCGTTGACGGAGCCGTGCCCAGTACCACGGCGAAGAAAATGGTGCTGCAGGAGGCAGCCGGCGACGTGGCCCGCGCCCAGCAGGCGTGGCTGGCCGCGGGCCTGCCAGAAGCTGGCCCGGTCAGCGTTGAGCAGCTGGAACAGGCGCGCACGGCGGCGCGGGAAGCGGCCGGGTAAGCGAGAGCGTGAAGTATCCGCTGCTCCCCTGTGTCGATCTGAAGGGTGATAACAGCAAGAAGCGTGGCGAAGCTGAAGGGTGGAGGTCATCGCTGAAGGAAAGGTTTTCGGGTCCGGGTCGAAACGATGCGGGCCGGGTTGATTCGAGTCGGACCGTCCCGGACCACCTAGTCACCGAGGAGATGGCGCAAGGCTGTTTGGTGCCGCACGCTTCTTGCTGTTATCAGCCTTCGTCGGATAACATCGGGTCCCATGCCGGTTCCGGACGCGGGTACACCAGCGCGCAGCGCCATCAGCAGCTTCATCCGCCATCTGGCTGATCTTCAGTTCAGTCCCACAACCCGGCGGATCCGCGGGCATTACCTCAACGAGTTCCTCCAGCACGCCGGGGAGGAGACCGGCTCGGCCGGGCTCACGGCGGGAGAGCTGATGGACCCCGCACGGGCCGGCGCCTGGCTGTCGGCCGCGGCGGACGGGCAGACCCGCACCCGCAACACTCTCCGTGGCCCCAGCGCCGCCGCCTACGTCAACTCGATGCGCGTGCGCATCGACTCCTACAACGCGTTCGCCGAATTCCTGCGCCTGCCGGGCCGGATCGACAGCCAGCCGCCCGCCGACGGCGACTTCCTGACCCCCGCCCAGGCCAAGCGCCTCCTCCATGACCTGGCGGTGCGCAGGCCCGTTCACGCGAACGCCGCGACATCGCTGCGCACCGCCGCGGTCGCCGCGCTCGTGGCTGACACCGGCCGGACCGTACCCGAACTGGCCCGGCTCAGCCTCCGGGCGCTGCACCTGGACGGCCAGGCCAGCGTCGAACTCCACGACGGACCGTTTCCGCTCGCCGACCAGACCGTGCAGGTCCTGAGCCGGTGGCTCGACGTCCGGGCGGCGATCATCGCCGACCTGGAAGGAAGCGATCCAGGTCACCTCTGGATCCCGACCAAGCCCGGGCGGCCCCGAGGCGGTCAGCCGCCCGTCAAGCCCGGCCTCACACCCGCGGCTGTCCGCACCCTGCACGCCGCCCACCGCACCCTGGTCAGCCAGGTGCTCGGCACCCCGCTGCGCCCCGGCGCCCTGCGGGGGATGAGCTAGCGCGGCCGGTCCGCGATCGTCACGGCCAGCAGCACGGCGCCCGCGGCCGTGAGGATGAGGGCCAGCCGGTGCAGCCCGGCATCGCTAGCTTCGCGGCCGTAGCACAGGCCGATGAGGCTGGCCGAGGCGATCGCCCCCAGGTACATGAACGTCCGCAGCAGCCCCGCCGCCGCACCGGTCGCTCCCGCGGGGGCTTGAGCGTACATCGCGGCCTGGTTGGTCACGACGTTCAGCCCGCTCTGCACGCCGAACACGACGCTGACCACTAGCAGCAGCCACAGCGGGGAGCCGACCCGCAGCACGGCCAGCAGCGCGCTCCCCGCGGTGAGCGCGGCCGCGCCCGCGACCAGCGGCGGCCACAGCCGGCCCAGCCGGGCCGCGGCCGCGGACACGACGGCCGCGACGGCGAACGAAGGCATCATCAGCAGCCCGGCGCTCGCCGCCGACCGTCCGGCGGCCTGCTCCAGCCACAGCGTCCACCCGTAGACGAAGCAGTAGGTGATCAGCATCGTCGCGCCGAACCTCAGGTACGTGGTGGTCAGCGCGCGGTTCCCGGCCAGCAGCCGCACGTCGATGAACGGCGTCTGCGCGTGCAGTTCCCGCGCGGTCAGCGCCGCGAACGCGACGGCGGTGGCGGCGAGCAGCCACCAGCGCGGTGCGGCCAGGTCCATCAGGAACACCAGCAGCGCGGTCAGCGCGACGGCGAACAGGCCCAGGCCAGCCGGGTCGAGGGTCTTGACGATCGCGGGCCGGCCGCCGCGACGCGGGTCCAGGCGGGGTTCGTCGCGGGGCAGCCAGCGCAGCACCGACACCAGCCCGGCCAGCGCGAGCGGGAGGTTGATCAGGAACGTCAGCCGCCAGCCGCCGAGCGCGATCAGCAGCCCGCCGAACGGGGGACCGACCGCCATGCTGACCTGGCTGGTAATGGCCAGCGCGCCCAGCACGCTGCCCGGCGTTTCCCGGTGCAGTCGCTGTGACTGCCGGCGTACCAGCGCCATCGCGGCCGGGTAAGCCGCCGAGGTGCCGAATCCGATCACCACCCGGGAGACGACCAGCAGGGCCAGCGAGCCGGCCAGGTAGCCGATCAGCCCGCCCGCGGCGACCAGCACCGTGCCCGCCAGGTACACCCGCCTCGGCCCGGCCAGGTCGGCCAGCCGGCCCATCGTCGGCTGCCCGATCGCGGTGGCCAGGTACAGCGCCGACACCAGCCACGCGGTCTGGCTGGCGCCGGCCCCGAACGCACGCCCGATCGACACCAGCGCGACCGCGATGATCGAGGAGTTCACCGGGTTCAGCACCGACCCGAACGCCACCGCGATCACGAACCGGGCGCTGAACCGCCCCGCTTCGCGGATCCTCGCGGGGGGCTCCGCGACCATGTTTGCCGTCATGTCACCACGATCACGCCGATGCCCGCATTCGAGAAGACCGCGGTGTTCCTGGCAGCGACGCGGTTAGTCTCAGCCGCCGCCGCTGGTGCCAGACTCGTGTTCATGGCGAACCAGATGGGGGAGTTCCTGCGGGCCCGCCGGGCCAGGCTGCGCCCGGCCGAGGTCGGCCTGCCGTCCGGCCCAGGCCCGCGGCGCACGCCCGGTCTGCGGCGTGAGGAACTCGCCGCCGTGGCCGGGCTGAGCATCGACTACTACATCCGGCTCGAGCAGGGCAAGGAGACCAACCCGAGCGGCCCGATCCTGGATGGCCTGGCTCGCGCGCTGCTACTGAACGACGAGGAGCAGGCCCACCTGTACACGCTGGCCAACCAGGCGGCCGGACGCACGGCCCGATCGCCGGCTCCCTCGCCGCGGAGCCGCACGGTCCGGCCCGGCATCAGGCAGCTGCTGGAGACGGTGCGCCCGTATCCCGCCTACGTGCTGTCCCGTACCAGCGACATCCTGGCCGCCAACCAGGAAGCTCTCGAGCTATTTTCTGGCATAACGGACTGGCCGCTGGTGCGGCGCAACACGATCCGGTACGCGTTCCTCCACCCGGCGGCCAGGGACCTGTTCGCCGACTGGGAAGAGGCCACCGCATCGACCGCGGCGCACCTGCGCGCGCTCCAGGCGGACTACCCGGATGATCCGGAGCTGCGGGAGCTCATCGCCGAGCTGCGCGCGGGGAGCGCCGAGTTCGCCGCGTTGTGGCAGCGGCACGACGTACGGCACCGGCGCGGTACCCGCAAGCCGTTCCGCCATCCGCGGGTAGGGGAGCTCACGCTGACGACGGAGATCCTGCACCTGGCGGACGGCCAGCGGATCACCATCTACCAGGCCGAGCCCGGCACCCGCGACCACGACGCGATGACGCTGCTGGCCCTGGTCGCCGGCCAGCCCTGAGCTCAGACGTGCGTGCCGTGCTGGAAGTCGCCGCCGAACGCGCTCGCGATCGCGGCCAGGACGCCGGGGTCGGCGGTGATCAGGCCGAGTTCGCGGTTGCGGTTCAGCGAAGTGCTGGAGAAGTTCTCCGATCCGATGAACACCGCGGCGTTGTCCGCCTCGAGGCGGAAAGTAAGCCTGCTCGTCGCTGCTCGTCGACTAGTGTCCCTTCTCAGTGAATCTGGTCCAGGTCATGCGCTCTGACCTGCTGTGGACCAGATTCAGTGAGACAACACGGTATACCGTTTCTCACTGAATCTGGACCGCCGGACCTTTCCTTGTCGCTGGTCTCACCGAATCTGGTCCGTGAACTCTATTTGTGGAGTCCACGGACCGGCGACCTTATCCGGTGAGCGTTTCTGTGTAGCCGGCATGGACAGCGTGCAGGCGCGGTGCCGAGGGTCGTGCTGTGGCAGGGGCCGGGATTATCAGTTTCCGCCAGGCGGTGGCGAATCTCCGGCGGTCTTCGTCTGTGCCGCCGCAACCTTCGACGATCGCGTCGATGACCTCGAGCCGGTCAGGCAAGTCGCTGCCGCCGAGCACCCCGCACATAGTAGATGCACCTGCTCGCCGTCCGGAGCGGAGCGCCATATCCCTGTAAGACGGGTTGCCTGCCCAGGTCCGATACTTCCGGAGCACATCAATCAGCTCGGCCGGGGTGCCGGCTGAGAGCGGGTCTGGCCGCAGGCTGTCGTGCCCTTCGGCATCGGGCAGTGCCTTGCGTGACTTGATCCGCTCGGCAAGGGCTGCTTCCCGGACGCGTGTCGCGATCAGATCCTCTCTCACCTGCGCGTGTGCTGTCATGGCCTGGGCAGCCCGATCCCTGAATGTTTCCGCGGCTCGCTCGGCGTCGCGTCGTCCGTGTTCGGCTGCCGTCAGAGCATGGCGGAGTTCCTGCCGGTCGGCGTCGAGTGCGGTCATGCGGCCGCTCAGCCTTGCGAGTTCGGCATCGAGCTGGCGGCATTTGTCCAGGAACATGTCTCGCTCTGCGAGGAGCTGGCGGCGCGCGTCTTCGGCCGCGGCCAGGTGATCAGCCATCTCGCGGATGACCTTGGTGGGTTCTTCTGGTGGCTGCCCGGCAACCGGGTGCAGCCGTTCCTCTTGTGCCGTTCCGGCTTTCATCGCTGCTCCCCGCCTTGGGCGAGGACGGCCAGCGGCCGGGCGGCCTGGGCGCCGGCC
>Ga0126381_100005447_pt1 | contig 13998 bp, 12 predicted proteins | sample PanSoiMetPlot_28_FD_96465 | JGI IMG/M metagenome (GOLD analysis project Ga0126381, IMG submission 96465) | Tropical forest soil microbial communities from Panama - MetaG Plot_28 | ecosystem: Environmental > Terrestrial > Soil > Tropical forest > Bulk soil | place: Panama | collected 2016-02-17
CAGGAACCGACTCTGATGCCGTGGGCGAGCGTCTCCGCCAATGTCGCGCTGCCTCTGAGCTTGCGTGGCCTGGCGGAGCCCCGCATCGCGCCGCGGGTGGACGAGGCGCTCGAACGCGTCGGGCTTGCCGCCTTTGCGAAGGTCTATCCGCGCGAGCTCTCCGGCGGCATGAAAATGCGCGTATCGATTGCGCGCGCGCTCGTGACCCTGCCATCGCTGCTCTTGATGGACGAGCCGTTCGCCGCGCTCGATGAAATAACCCGCTTCAAGCTCAATAACGACCTGCTCAACGTCTGGCAGGCCTTGAACAAAACCATCGTGTTCGTCACCCATTCGGTATTCGAATCCGTCTATCTCTCCCAGCGCATTGTGATCATGACCTCGCGGCCCGGCCGGATCTTCTCCGAGGTCGCGATCGACGCACCCTATCCGCGCGACGAACGCTTCCGCACCTCGGCCGAATATGGCGGGTATTGCCGGGCGGTATCGGATGCGCTCCGGCGCGCCAGCGGGGACGCGTCATGACCTCGCTCGGCGACAGCGGGCGCGACCGCAATGGCGGTGAGCGGTTGTTGCAGTTGATATTGCCACTCGCGACACTCGCGCTGGGCGTACTGGTCTGGGAGCTGACGGTTAGGATCGACGCGATCCCGCCCTACGTGTTGCCGGCACCGAGCCTCGTGCTGCAGACCCTGTTCTCCGATCGAGAGATCTTGCTGACGTCCTTGCTCGTCACGCTCATCACCACCTTTGAGGGGCTGCTGCTCGCGATCATTGGCGGTGTCGGACTGGCGATCCTGTTCAATCAATCGCGACTGCTCGAATATTCGCTCTATCCTTATGCGGTGATTCTTCAGGTCACCCCGGTCGTCGCCATCGCGCCACTGCTGCTGATCTATTTGCCGCAGGAGGCCGCAGTTCTCGCTTGCGCCTGGATCGTTGCGTTCTTTCCGGTGCTCGCAAACACCACCCTCGGCCTCAAGTCGATCGACCACAACCTTGCCGACCTGTTCGAGCTCTATGGCGCCTCGCGCGCTCAGAAACTCTTGCGCCTCAAGCTGCCTTCGGCGCTGCCCTATGTCCTCGGAGGGGTCAAGATTGCTGGCGGTCTATCGCTTATTGGCGCGGTTGTCGCCGAGATCGCGGCGGGCTCGGCTGGCGCCGGCTCCGGACTTGCCTATCGCATCGCAGAATCGGGCTACCGGCTCAATATTCCGCGCATGTTTGCGGCGCTGTTGCTGTTGTCGATCACTGGCATCGTCATTTTCTTCGTGTTGTCGTACCTCTCCGACCTGTTGCTGCGCCGCTGGCATGAGAGCGCCATCAAGCGCGAGAATTGACCCGATACCTTCGCACACCTTTTGAGTAGTTTCGGCGCTCGCCAGCCGCATACGCGTTCGCTAGTTTGCGCGTGAACCACCTCCTTGCGGGCGGATAGACTCGTTGATCGAACAACACATCGAACGCCGTCAGCGGCTGACCGGGATCGCGCTGATGTGCGGAGCCGTCGCCTGCTTTGCCTGCCTCGACTCCTCGGCAAAATTTCTGAGCCGGGACATGAGCGTGATCCAGGTCGTGTGGGCCCGTTACGCGGGTGCGTTCGTGCTCGCTTTCGTGCTGTCCAACCCGTTCAACCACCCCGGCTTGGTGGAGAGCCGACGTCCGTTCCTGCAGATTGGGCGGTCGCTCGCCCTGCTGGTGTCCAGCTTTCTCAATTTTCTCGCGCTGCGCTATTTGCAGTTGGACCAGGCTCTCGCCATCACCTTTTCGGCGCCGTTTCTCGTGGCACTGCTCGCTGGCCCCGTCCTCGACGAATGGGTCGGCCTGCGGCGCTGGGTCGCGATCGGGGTTGGATTTCTCGGCGTGCTGGTGGTGACACGGCCCGGCTTCGGCTCGATTCACCCCGCGGCGCTGCTGTCCTTGGCGGCCGCGTTCACGCTCGCCTTCTACAACGTCGCCACGCGCCTGCTGGCACGCTCGGATTCAAGCGGAACAACCCTGTTCTATTCGAATTTCGTCGGCTTTATCGCGACCACACCGTTACTGCCCCTGGTCTGGACCCCGCCACGCGGCGCCGTCGACGTGCTCCTCATGATCGCCGTAGGCGCCTTCGGCGCCTTCGGCCACTATCTCCTCATCGTCGCGCACCGCCTCGCCCCCGCCTCGCTTCTCTCGCCCTTTATGTACACGCAGCTCCTGTGGGCCGGCACGCTTGGCTATCTCATGTTTGATGACGTACCCAGCCGGTGGACCCTTGCCGGCGCCGGCATCGTCGTGGGATCCGGCCTTTATCTCCTGCACCGCGAGCGGATCAGGAGTGGCGGTTAGAGGTTTCGGTTGCTATCGTATCCTGTTTGCGGTTGTCGAGCGGTTGACAAGATCGCCGCTCACACCCGATACCCACCTGAACGAAGACCCATCATGCTTCGGGGTTCATTATGGCGAGGAAACCAAGCCGCGCGCCGGCGTCATCTGCACGCGGCGACGGCGTCAACGACGACATCGGCGAAGAGCTGCGGCTGCGTCTCTATCAGACGCAGGTCACCATCCGCGAAGCGGAGCAGCGCGCCTACGACCTGTTCCTGCAAAATCTGGTCAAAGGCACGAGCCACCTGTCCCTCGGTCAAGAGGCGGTGGCGGCGGGCTTCGCTGTTGCAATGAAGCCTGGCGATCTCAGCTTCTGTACCTATCGCGGGCATGCCCACACCTTGGCACGCGGCGTGTCGGTCGAAAAAGTCCTCGGCGAATTGATGCAGCGCTCGAACGGCTTGATGCGCGGCAAGGGCGGTTCGATGCACTTGACCTCCGCCGAACACGGAGTGATGGGATCCTACGCGATCATCGGCGCCCACTTGCCGATTGCTTGCGGGGCGGCGCTGCGCGCCCAATACAAGGGCCAGAACGATGTATCCGTCTGCTTCTTCGGCGACGGCACCACCAATATCGGCGCTTTCCACGAGGCCTTGAACTTCGCCGCCGTATGGAAGCTGCCGGTGATTTTCGTCTGCGAGAACAACCTGTATATGGAATACACCCCGATCGGCGATGTGACCGCCGTCGAGCATCCCGCGGCCGACCGAGCAGCCGCGTATGGCCTTGAGCGGATCGTCGTCGACGGCAATGACGCCGATGTCGTCTATCGCACGGCTGCCGCGGCCTATGACCGCGCGCGCGCAGGCAAAGGCCCGTCCCTGATCGAATGCATGACCTATCGCCATAGCGGTCATTCCCGCGCCGACCCCGCCAAATATCGGCCCGAGGGAGAGCTTGAGCGCTGGAAACAGCACGACCCGATCAAGATCTATCGCGAGCGGTTGAAGCAGTTCGGCGTCCAGGAGCCGGCGATCGCGGCCATCGAGAGCGAGGTCAAGCGCGTCGTCGATGAGGCCACGGAAAAGTGCAAGGCAGCCCCTCCGCCGCCGCTCGATATCCTATGGACCGACGTCTATGCAGATGGAGGCTGGGCGTGGCGGAACTGACCTATCGCGACGCGGTCGCCCGCGGCATCGCGCAGGAAATGGCGCGTGATCCCGATGTCATCTTTTTTGGCGAGGACATTGCCAAAGCAGGCGGCGTGTTCAAGACGACCGTCGGTTTACTCGAGCAATTCGGGCCGAAGCGTGTGCGCGACACGCCGATCTCCGAGCAGGCCATTCTCGGCGCCGCGATGGGCGCGGCGATGACCGGCTTGAAGCCGATCGCCGAAATCATGTTCTCGGATTTCTTCGCCGTCTGCTTCGACTATATCGCCAACGAATTTCCTAAGAGCCGCTACATGAGCGACGGCCAGCTCAAGTGCCCACTGGTCGTGCGGACGGCCAACGGGGCCGGATCCCGCTTCGGCGCACAGCACAGCCAGAGCGTTGAGAACTGGGCGATGATGATTCCGGGGCTAAAGGTCGTCGCCCCCTCGAGCCCGCGCGACGTCGTGGGGTTGCTTGCGGCCGCCGTGCGCGATCCTGATCCAGTTATTTTTTTCGAGCACAAATCGCTCTACGCCACCAAGGGCGAGGTCCCCGACGGCGAGATCGTCGACACGCTTGGAACCGCCCGAATCATTCGCGGCGGCAAGGACGCAACGATTCTCGCCCTCGCGCTCATGGTCCCGCGCGCCCTCGACGCGGCCGAGCGGCTCCAGGCGCAGCACGGGATCGATTGCGAGGTCGTCGATGTACGCTCGCTTGTGCCCCTCGACACGCAAACCATTCTCGGCTCCGTTGCGCGCACCCACCGGGTATTCACGGTCGAGGAGAACCCGCGCCTGTGCGGATGGGGCGCCGAGCTGGTCTCGATCATCGCCGACGAGGCGTTCTATGATCTCGATGGTCCGCCTGTTCGTATCACGACGCCGCACATTCCGTTGCCGGCCGCCGACGTGATGGAAGACATTGTGTTGCCGACCGTCGATCGCATCACCGAGACTGTTCGCCGCTCACTGTCAGCATAGGTGTGTCATGTACGACAATCTTCTCGCTCACGTACCGACCGACCTCTGGATCGGCGGAAAATGGCGCAAGGCGTCCGACAATCAGCGATTCGACGTCATCGATCCTGCGACCGAGAACACGATCACTTCGGTTGCGAGCGCAAGCGTCGAGGACGCCAAAGCCGCCGTCGATGCGGCGGCGGACGCCTTCGGAGGCTGGGCGGCGCGCAAGCCGCGCGAGCGCGCAGAGATCCTGCGCAAGTCCTACGAGCTGATCGTTCGCGACGCCGAACGCATCGCCAAGCTCATCACCCTCGAGAACGGCAAGGCACTGAGCGATTCAAAGGGCGAGGTCCTCTACTCCGCCGAGTTCTTCCGCTGGTACGCAGAGGAGGCGGTGCGCAATATCGGCGAGGTGTCGCGGGCGCCATCGTCGGGCGCGCGCATCTTCGTCCATCACAAGCCGGCGGGCATCGCGGTGCTGGTCACGCCGTGGAATTTCCCCGCCGCCATGGCAACCCGCAAGATCGGGCCCGCCCTCGCCGCCGGCTGTCCGGTCGTGCTTAAGCCAGCGTCCGAAACCCCGCTGACGATGCTTGCGCTGATGCCGCTGCTTGAGGAAGCCGGAGTTCCCGCGGGCGTCGTCAATGTCATTCCCTCTCGGCGATCAGGGGCGGTGGTCAGCGCCATGCTGCACGATCCCCGCGTGCGCATTGTGTCGTTCACGGGATCGACCGAGGTCGGTCGCAAGCTTCTGCACGAAGCCGCCGACAACGTCATCAAGCCGGCGATGGAGCTCGGCGGCAATGCGCCGTTCATCGTCTTCGAGGATGCCGACATCGATGCCGCAATCGAAGGCGCCATGATTGCCAAGATGCGCAACATGGGCGAGGCGTGCACGGCGGCGAACCGTTTCTACGTGCACGAGAAGGTGCACGACGTTTTTGCCAAGAAACTCACGGATAAGATGGCGTCGCTCAAGATGGGTAACGGCCTCGATGACGGCGTTGCGCTTGGGCCGCTCGTCAATGCGGAGGGCCGCGACAAGGTCAGGGAGCTCGTCGCCGACGCGGTCAAGAAGGGCGCCACGGTGCTCACCGGCGGCAAGGCGCCGGACGGCAAGGGCTATTTCTATCCTGCAACGGTGCTCGACAACGTCCCTGACAGCGCGACGATGCTGAACGAGGAGATCTTCGGCCCGGTGGCGTCGATCCAGACGTTCACCTCGGAGGACGAGGTCGTCAAGCGCGCGAATGACACCGAATACGGTCTCGTGGCTTATCTCTACACCAAAGATCTGAGCCGCGGCATGCGCGTCTCCGAACGTCTCGACTTCGGCATGATCGGCCTCAACCGCGGGCTCGTATCTGATCCTGCGGCCCCGTTCGGCGGGGTGAAGCAGAGTGGCCTCGGCCGCGAAGGCGCGCACGAGGGTCTGATGGAGTTTCTCGAAACGCAGTACGTGTCGTTGAGCTGGTAAACGCGTCTGTATGTGCGGACCGCAATCGACCGGGGTGGCGAGGGCCTCATGGACATCCTGATGCCGCAGCTCGGCGAGACCGTCGCCGAGGGCAAGATCACCACGTGGTTCAAGGCCATCGGCGACGCCGTCAAGCCCGGCGACAATCTGTTCGAAATCGAAACCGACAAGGTCTCGATGGAGGTGCCGGCGACCTCGTCGGGTGTGTTGGCCGAAATCCGTGTGGCGGCAGGCGAAATCGCACCGGTCGGCGCTGTGGTTGCGGTCGTCGCCGACGCAAGCGCGGGCGCGACCACAAGGCCGGCTGCAACCGCAGCCTCGCCGCAGGCATCACCTGGACCGGCGGAGACGCCTGCGATCGCGCCGGCCGCAAGCCGCGGCGCTACGCCGGTGATGTCGCCTGCGCCGTCTACGCCGGTTGCGCTCGAGCCGTTTCGCGAAGTGCGAACGCCCGCGCGTAATTTCGGCCCCGCACGGCTTACCAGCGGATCCACCGTTACGCCGCTGGCACGGCGGCGGGCGGCTGAAGCCGGGATAGATCTCAATCATCTCACCGCGTCGGGCGCGCCTGCACGGATCGCGGCGCGCGACGTCGAAAGCACGATTGCCGGTCGCTCCGGCCAAATGCCCACACGCGCGGCCGCAGCGACCTCGTCAGGCCTGTCGGCGGACCGCGTCAAATCCTATTACGCACAAGGCAGCTATGAAGAAGTGCCGCTGGATTCCATGCGGAAAACGATCGCGGCGCGCCTCATCGAGGCCAAACAGACCATCCCGCATTTCTATCTCACGTCTGACGTGACGATCGAACGTCTCATCCAGGTACGCGAGGAGACCAACACCGCCAGAAATTCCGCGATCAAGCTGTCCATCAACGACTTTGTCATCAAGGCGTTGGCGCTGGCGCTGCAGCGCGTTCCCGCGGCCAATGCGGTATGGGCGGAGGATCGCATCCTGCGCTTCCGGCAATCCGACATCGGCGTCGCCGTTGCCATCGAAGGCGGGCTGATCACACCGGTCGTGCGTGGAGCCGAAGCGAAATCGGTGATCGAGATTTCAGCCGAAATGAGAGATCTTGCCGAGCGCGCGCGCGTGAAGCGCCTGAAGCCACAGGAGTACCAGGGCGGATCGACGTCGATCTCCAATCTCGGAATGTACGGGGTGCGCGAATTTGCAGCGATTATCAATCCGCCGCAGGCGACCATCCTCGCGGTCGGCGCGGGTCAGCGGCGGCCTATCGAGATCGAGAACCGCATCGCCTTCGCGCACCAAATGACGGTGACGCTCTCGTGCGATCACCGGGTCGTCGACGGCGCGCTCGGCGCCGAGTTGCTCGCGGCGTTCAAGGATCTCGTCGAGCACCCGGTCGGTTTGATGATTTGACGGCTTCTATTCCGCCGCCTGCGATCGCGCCTTGGTCGCCAAGTTGACCCCGTTCATCCCCGCGACAAAATCCGAAAGCATCGGCACGTAATCTTCGCCGCGTCCCGCAGCCTCCGCCAGCGCGAAGTAGTTCTTTACTGCGGAGCCCATCGGGTTGGCAATCCCGGCGGCTTCGGCCATGGCTGCGAGGTATTTCATATCCTTGTGCGCATTGCGCAGCGTAAATTTGTGCGCCTCGCGATCGCGCTCGAGCACCCAACGGAAAAAAGTCTGATAGAATCCCGAGTCCATACGGCTGCCGCGCAGTGCGTTGTCGATCGTCTGCGGGCTCAGTCCGACCTTCTGTCCCAGCGCCAGCGCCTCGGAAAAGATCGACGCGTAACCCATGGCAAGAAAATTCATGATCAACTTCATCTTGTGACCGTCGCCGGTCGGACCGAGCCGTGCCGCCTTGGCGGTAAAGGCGCCGAGCACCGGTTCGATCCGCGGCCACACGGCCGCGTCACAACCGACCATGACCGACAGCTTGCCCTCCTCGGCATTCGCCGGCGTGCCGCCGAGCGGCGCGTCGCAGAGGGCAACGCCCAGCGGCTTGAGTTCGGCCTCGAGGGCGAGGGTCGAATTGGGATCCGACGTCGAGCAATCGATGATCACGAGGCCCGAGCGCGCGCCCGCCTTGACGCCATTGGACTCGCGCACGAGCGCTTCGACTTCAGCCGAGCCGGTCACACAGAGAAAGACGATGTCCGAGCCGGCAGCCAGGTCGGCGGCACTTCTTGCTTCCTTGGCGCCGTGTTTGACGAGGTCTTCCACCGGACCGCGATTGCGATGCCCGAGGACTGTAACGGCAAATCCCTTTTGCAGCAGGTTGCGCACGATTCCGTGGCCCATCAGGCCGACACCGATGAATCCGATGCGTTCCGCCATGGCGTGTCCGCTCCCTCACGATGTGGATTTTCTGCCGGCCGCCTCTAGTGCTGCTCGCCGGTCACATGATTGCGGAATTCGATCGGCGAATCGATGTTCTTCAGCGGCTCGATGCCGACGCCAACCCCACGAATGATAATGTCGCCATAACCCAAAATGCGTCCCCAAACTGATTGCTGGACGTCGACGCTCTCCACCTTGTCCATCTGCATCTCAATGGTATCGCGGCTGATGAACCCGCGCTTGTAGATGATGCGCCGGTTGGTCACTGCTATCTCGGTGGTGAAGCGCCTGAACCACGCCTGGAACAGCGTCAACGCGGCGAGAACGGCAAGCACGCCTGCGATGGCAATCCACAAGGGGCGCCCCCCCTCCTCTGTCAGAGCGAACCCATAGACCAGGGCGGCGACAACGAGCAGCGCGACGCCGGGGATGTAGATGATCCAATGGATATTGGTGAGGTACCTGATCTGCTCATCCGCCTGCAGCACGTTCTTGACGTAGCTCATTGGGCCCCTCCTCGATGATCCGATCTAGAGCGCAGGTGCGTGCCGACTGTAACGCCCTCAACGCGGTCGGTTCTGGCGCGAATGCGCCCCTTTCCGGCGTCAACTTAGCCTGAAAGTCGCCCTCCAGCCCAAGATTTGTTACAGGCGAACGGTGTCGGAGGGCAAGGGCTCCTGGGGATCGGCGTCAGCCCAGCAACTTGTCCATGCGATAATTGATGAATTCCAGCGCGCGACGGATCACCCTCTGCGGGGCGATCACACGAAATCCGCGGTGCTCGAAAAACGGGCGTGCCGTGATCGTCGCTTCGGTAAAGAGCCGCGCTAGACCGCGCGTTCGCGCCCAGGCTTCGGCCGCCCGCAGCAGGGCGCTGGCGATGCCCTCGCCCTGATGGTCGGCGTGGACATAAAGCATGTCGATTTGACCATCGCGCGCGACCTCGACGAAGCCGACCGGCGTGCCCTCCAGTTCGGCGACGCGCACCGCCTTGTTCTCAAAGCGGCGCATCCATTGCAGCGGATCGATATCGTCAGGCGCCCACGCCAATACTTGTTGGTCCGAATAGTCCCGGCGATTGATCCTTCGGACAGTGTCGCGAAATAGGGAGATCAAGCCGGCCAAATCGCTCGGCTGGTATCGGCGGATATCGAACGGCATTGCAGCGGCTCCTTCGGACCGCCAAGCGGTTAATGTCCCGGTTAGGCCGAGATGCGCGCGGTCACGCGATCGTCGCGCACCGGCCGTTCCTTCGACTTGGCAAGCATTGATTCTTCTTCCGCGTCCTGCGGCGCGCCCCAAAACTGGGTCAGCGTCGGGCCAGTCTTTTCGCGCCGGTCACGAAACAGGAAATTCCAGATTTCATGGAACCAGACGCGGCGGCCCATGCGGTAGTACCAACGAATCGCGTGGCGAATTTTGGGATCGCGATGGGCGACAAGACGCCACAGCGCGCGTGGTCGGGATTGCACCAAGAATTCGATAAATTTAACCCAAGCGATCAAACGCCATGGCGGCATGTGCCGCGTGGCAAGCACTTGATGCTTATAATCCCATCGGCGTTGATCGGTCTGGACGACGCGGCGATTGGCCGCGACGCGAAAATACGGTGTCCAACGATGAGGCGTAACGTAGAGCGCCTGGATCTGATCGGGATCGTACGACAGCAACTGCCGCAGCCCACGCAATAGATCCCGCTCCGTCTCCTCTTCGAAACCAACCACCCAGGTCGCCATGGAGAGAATGTCGTGCTGTCGCAACAGGCGGATTGCTTCGCGATCCTTCGCCGTGCCGCCGCCCTTGCGGATGCGCCGCAACGTCGCTTCGTCCGTGTTCTCCATGCCCATCAGGAAGCGCTCGAAGCCGGCCTTCTTGTAGAGATGCAGGATGTCGGCATCGCGCACGATATCGTCGGCCCGCGTCGAGCCGACCAAAGTCAGCGTCACCTTCTCGGCGATAAGCGCCTCGAGAAACGCACGCCAGGCCTTTCTTGACGCCGAAGGGTTTTCATCGGCAAAGTTGATGACTTCGACATCGTGCTCACGGTGAAGCCGCGCGATCTCGGCGGCGAACGTCTTCGGATCGCGGTGGCGAAAACGCGTCCAGAAGCCGCGCTGGCCGCAGTAATTGCACAGATGTGGACAGCCGCGCGAGAACTGCACCACGACCGCGCGCTTACCGCCCCAGTAGCTGTAATGCTTGTGGTCGATGAGCTCCCAGCCGACGCGACAGGCATCGAGATCCTCTATGACCGGGGCCGGCTGCGTTCCGATCACGACATTGTTGTCGCGAAATCCGATGCCGCGCACGGCGAGAAGCTTGCCGCCGGTTTCAAGAACACGAATCAATCGTTGCGTCGTCTCCTCGCCTTCACCACGCACGATGAAATCGATCTGTGGCTCCTGTGCCAGAATCTCCCGCCAGTGATAGGTCGGAAAAACGCCGCCATAGATGATCCAAGGCTGCGCCATCGCGGCGCGAAGCGCGCGCGTGAGCTCAACCACGATCGGATGGCCGGACGTCGAGCCGGAATGGCCGAGAAGGATCGCGTCGGGCCGGTACGCAACCGTCCGCCTCACGATCTCGACGAGACGCATCGGGCCAAACTCTGCGTCCAGCAATTCGACTTGATGTCCCGCGTCGATGAGCGGCCCGCCGATCGACAATAGTCCGAGCGGCGGCAATTGTTCGCGCGGAATGCGACTGCCGATCGAGGGATGCGGCGGATTGATGAGCAGAATGCGCATGCATGTTTCCAATCGGATCAATTCATTTCGGGAGAACAGCGAGCACGATCGGCATCGCCCAGCGCCGTCTCCCAAACGCCGGACCCAACAGCACCGGACGTCCGTTATGAGAGGCGAGGTCCCAGTGGCCGCAAAAGTCCCGGTGATAACCTTTGAGCGCGATGCCCTGGCAGGCAACAGGGCCACCATCGAGGTTCAACGCCGTCTTCAGTTCGAGCGGCGCCTCACGCAGAAAGGCCGCGAAGCGATCGAGCGAGAAGTAGGCTTCCTTGGTGGTGCCGACCACGATCATTCCCGCCTTGTCCTCGCCGACGAAACTTCGGTTCGCCAACCAATACGGATTGGCGGTGACGCGGTTGGAGCCATCTTCGGCGACGAGCAGTGGATAGGACACCATCGCGTCGTCGCCATCTCGAATCGCGGAACGCCAGTCCTCTTTGGTAAGATCGCGGATACTCACAGAATTCGCCGACGCTACGAACGCGCCGTGCTTTGCCGCGTAGCTCACCGGTCCGGAACGAACGCCTGCGCTGACGATCGGCGTGCTCGGTGTCCCTTGCAGAGTGAAGAAGCTGCCGTTGATGACGAGAGCGGCATGAAGCTCCGTCATCCAGTCCGCGAGCTCCTTGTTCCCGGCCGGCTTATTTCGAACCACAAAGCGGAAGCGCTTGGGATTGATGCGCGCCAGCAGAATGCGATCGACCTCGATGCCTTCGGCGACCACCGGCAGCTCCGTGACTTCGAATCCTTGAGTGATCTGCCGCCATACGAACGCACCTGCCGCCGCGTCACCGGCGTGGTCACGCAGCGCCAATCGCATCGAGGGAGAAAGGCGCGGATCGTCGTGCGAGACCGCGACCGAACGCGTCCATCCGCGGCGCACAAAGACGTTGAGACTGTAGGCGCCGGAATGAACAGAGACGCCTATCAACACCAGCGCAAAGCCAATAAGAGTCGCAACCAGTAAGCTGAGGATCCATCCCGACACATGTCGCAACGAGCTTGTCACGTGGCGTCTCCATCTGAGGGCGAGATTGAGAGCTGATCGATGCGCGTTGCCGCTTTAGGCCCCGACACCGGTAACAATCTCCGCGCGCACGAGATAACGCAGCGGGCCGGAAAACTTGGCGTCGAGCGGCCAGCAAGTTGACAGGATCAACTGCCGACCCTCGGCGCCAGCGTCGATCCCGGACTGATCCCAACGCACCACGGACATGCCGGTGACGCGGTAACGGAACGTTGCGCGATCACTCCGGGTCATGCGGATCTCGTCACCGATCTTGATGTCACCGACAAAAGCAAAGTGCGTGTCGCGATGCGCGGAATAAACCGCCGTCCCGCGCTCGCCGACATCAGGCGTGCGTTCGACATGCCCGGGGCCGAAAGCAAGCGCCTGCCCGCTGCTGCCGTGAAGGACGATCGCGCTCTTGCCGAGGCGCGGCACTTCGAGCCGCGCGATCGGCCAGGTATCGGCCCACGGCCAAGGTTTGACGACCTGTCCGCTTGCCAGCGTCGCGGTGAAAGCGCGCTCAAGCAGCACCTGTGCCAGCATCGCCTTGGCGTGGATCCACAGGCCCTGCCCGAGCAGCACGACACCGGACACTGCGAGCAGGAGAGAAACGATGGCGGCCGCCGCGGGGTGGATACACGGCGACCGCCACGATGTCGGCTCGCGTGGAAGGGGAAAAGCCGACATCGTCTCCTCACTTCGCCAACTGGGGGCGCAGGCGGCGAACCACGAGGAGAATTAGGCTCAGAGAGAGCAGCACGAGGCCCAGGGTGATCCGCAGCTCGGCATCGGTTGCGGTCTTGGGCAGCGGGACACCCCCACTCTGATAGGTGTTGACGGACGCGCCCGAGATCTTCGGCGCGGGTGCGGCAATCTGTTTGGTGTTAGCGGCGAGCTGGACGTGACCGTTGACATCGGCCCGATCGTTGTGACGCGGAGCCTGCGCCGGCGCGCGCTCGCCGAAGACCTTGTCGAAGTCCCAGCCCGCCGGCAGATTGAGCGGCAGCTCCGCACGCGAGAGATGCGCGCCTGCGGGGCGGCTTGGCGTTGCATCAATTGCGACGAGGCTGGTGAGACGGCTCACGAGGTGATGGTCGAGGGCAAGGCTGAGCACACGCTTGTCGGTTTGTTCCTGCGTCGCCTGCCCGAGCGTTCGCGCGATCTCCGCATCGGTGATCTTGCGCCGCGCCCAGAGCTTGGACAGTCCATGACCAACGGCGGCGCTCGCGACCGGCAGTTTCACGTTCCACGGGCGGTCGCCGATGCGGCCCTTGACCTCCAGCGTTCCGTCGGGCGATCCGAGCTTCGCCGCAAGCACAACGGGCTCACCACGATAGAGATCGGGGAGAGCCGCGGGTGTCACGTCGGCGTCCGCTGAATAGCTGGCCGTCAGATTCGTGACGATCGGGTTCTCGAGCTTGTCGAACAGCGAGCGCATGCGCTCTTCGACCTGCGCGACAGAACCGATATGGGTGAAGGTTCCCCGACCGATCTCGGAAGCCCGCGTCATCAGGAAGGTATTCGGCGCCGAGCCGATGCCGACCATGTAGAGCCGCGAGCGCCCGCGCATGGCCGCGATGGTGTCGAACAACTCCTGCTCGTTGCCGATCTCGCCATCGGTAAGAAAAATGACTTGGCGGAGATAGTCTGAGTCGGCGTCACGCCTGTCGGTGAGTGCCGCCTTCATCGGAGGCACCATTTCCGTGCCGCCGTTCGCCTGCAGCGCTGACACGAACCGCTTGGCCTGGCCGAGGTGCTCACTGTCGGCAGGCACGGTGTCGGAAAACAACATGTCCATGGTGTTGTCGAAGCGAATGACGTTGAACCGATCGGCCGGCTTCAGGTGATCGAGGCCGTAAAGCAGGCTCGCCTTGGCCTGCTCGATCGATGTGCCCCCCATCGAACCGGAATTGTCGATGACGAAGACGACCTCGCGCGGCCGCGCTTGCTGCTCCGCATCGACCAACGCCGGGGGAGTCACGAAAGCGAGGAGATAGTCGCTGTCGGCCACGTGCTCGCGGAA
>Ga0126381_100005448_pt1 | contig 13998 bp, 11 predicted proteins | sample PanSoiMetPlot_28_FD_96465 | JGI IMG/M metagenome (GOLD analysis project Ga0126381, IMG submission 96465) | Tropical forest soil microbial communities from Panama - MetaG Plot_28 | ecosystem: Environmental > Terrestrial > Soil > Tropical forest > Bulk soil | place: Panama | collected 2016-02-17
GGCTATTGAGCCTGGGGTCGTTCAACAGACCCTTTCGAAAGGACTGCAGGTCGATCTATTTGAAGGAAAAGCATGGATCGGTGTCGTGGCTTTTTTCATGAAGCGAATTCGCCCTTACAGATTGCCGGGGTTTCCTCTGGTCTCGAACTTTCTCGAACTGAATTTCCGGACGTACGTCCGGGACAAACATGAACGGCCGGGCATCTGGTTCTATTCGCTGGATGCGAATCAACCACTGGCTGTCTGGGGTGCGCGAATTGCGTTTGGCTTGCCTTACAAGCATGCGCTGATGCGCGCAAAACTCGAAGATGGCTGGATAGACTATCGATCCCGCCGAAAAGGGAAGCGGTTTCATTGTCGATACCGACCTATGGATCGCTTGGAAGAAGCTGTCTTTGGATCATTCGAATTCTTTCTGGTTGAGCGGTATCGTCTGTTCGCATTGTCAGCCGGGGGGATACGTACCGCCCGCGTGTACCACACTCCGTATCAGCTTAGCCAGGCGGAGACCACCGAAAGGGAAACAGGCGCGCTGTTTGAATTGAATGGATTCGAACAACCAGTGCGTCCACCGGACCATGTGATCTATTCCGAGCGGATAGATGTAACGGTTTATAGACCCGAGAGCGGCGGGCTACAGCCCGAGCGCAGCATCGCGGCACTTCCCTAAATCCAATTTTCCTGAGCCCAGGATCGGAATCTTTTTTACCCGTTTGATCGTTTTCGGTATCCAGAGACTTGGAATACCGGCAGCCAGCAGCTTTTCGCGCACTTCAGGTATCGTCATTTCTCTGGCTGCAAGCAGCACAAGTGCTTCCCCTTTGGTTTCATCGGGCACACCAACGATAGCGACGACGCGTTCATCTTCCATTTTGTAGCCGAAAAGCTCTGTGATTTTTGTTTCGATCGTCTCATGTGGGACCATTTCACCCGCAATCTTGGAGAACCGCGATTGACGCCCTTCGATATACAGGAATCCATCCTCGTCAAAACGAGCGAGATCTCCTGTCTTGAACCAGCCATCCTGGAGAACGTCTGCGGTTCTTTCGGGTTCATTCAGGTAACCGCGGAAGATATTCGGTCCTTTCAACCAAAGCATACCGAGCTCGTGAGGCGAAAGCGGTTCTCCGGTCTCGGGATGGCGAATCTGAGCAGCTTGGCCAGGTAGCAGTTTCCCGACTGAGCCAGCTCGGTTCGATGGTTGGATTGTGTCGTCCGGCCGGCTCGGAGATGGATCGGGAAGGTTAGTGCTTACAACAGGTGAAGTCTCGGTCAAACCATACCCCTCGAGCACTTCGTTTCCGAATTTCTGCTGAAAAACTTCGCGTAAATCCGGCGGCAACTTCTCTGCGCCCGCGATCAGGAGCTTAATGGTTTTGAATTGCTCGGGCCGCGCGCGTTTCAAGTATCCTCGCAGGAAAGTTGGCGTTGTGACCAACAGAGACACCCGATGGCGCTCAATCAGCTCAGCATTTTTCACCACATCCACCGGCGTCGGATAAGTAACAGCCCGAACGCCTTCGACGATGGGATACCAGAGCGTCACGGTGCATCCGAAGCAGTGGAAGAACGGGAGCGATGCCATGACCGAATCTTCGCGAGACAGACTGATCAACGAACTGAACTGGGCGAGATTCCCGATAATATTCCGATGGGTGAGGGCGACTCCTTTCGGCTCCCCAGAAGTTCCGCTTGTGAACAATAGCACTGCTTCTTTGTCGTCGCCTTTCAGCGGAAGACCAAGGATGGTGCTGAGAAGCCAATGGGGCGTCACAAGGGATACGATGCGCCAAGTTACAATCTTCGGTTTCAGTTCAGGGACCAGCTCTTCCAAACGAAAGACGTCTCGCGGCCAAGGGAAATCTTCCAGCCGTTTCATGACCGGCTTGGCCGAGATCGCGTGAAGGATCTGACCGCTGTTAATTGCGGACTGAAGGGCGGCGCGCCCTGATGTGAAGTTCAAGTTTACCGGAATTTTGTTTGCCAATGTGACGGCAACATTCGCAACGATGGCGCCGATCCCTGGAGGAAGGACGACTGCGACTCGCTCTCCTGGGCAATGTTGTTTAATCCATCTGCTCAAAGCGATGCTGGCCGCCAAAACGTCGCCTCGCTTGAGAACTCGGCCATCCATTCCATCGATGACCGCTTCATCAAATTGATGGCGCTTCAGCCCTTTCACCGTTGCTCGTCCAAGATTGGCGCTAAGCTCAGGGCGCTTTTGAAAGCAGAATTCGCCAAGCTCGAGCAGCCTTTCTCGAGCAATGCCGATGTTGAGCCGGTCCGCAGGGATCGGTTTGCCGAAAGCGACCGTTGCAGATTGTGGGATCCGCTTTGGTATCTTAAAAAAGTATTTACCGCCTTCAAACGAGAAAATAGAGCCCCATAGCCCATCGAGCCAGACCGGCACTGCTTCGCATTCCGCCAGCCGCGCTATCAGTTCAAAGCCTTTCCGCAACTTAATGAGTACTCCTGTTCGGCTGAGTTCGCCTTCGGGATAAATACAGACAATCTCGCCGTTCCTGATCCTAGATACCGCCTCCCGCATGGCATCCTTGGCGCGTACGTTCGAGATTGGGATCGCTTGGATTAACTGGAAAATCGGTTTCAGCCAAGGGACCTGATAAATCGATTCTTGAACGATAAATCGGATTGGGCGTGGGCAGGCTACCTGGAGAACAACCGCATCCACATATGTCATGTGGTTCGGTAGCAGGAGAAACCCACCTTTCGGCAGGTTCTCATATCCAAAGGTCTTAATCCGATAGAACGAGGAAACAATTATCCCACCAAGGATCCGGAAGATTCTTTCCCGAAATCTCTGGCCAAATTGTGAGGGCATAATCAGAAGCGAGGCAAACAACAGCCAGGCAATAGAATCTACCATCCCAACGATGGAAATACACCCAGGGGCTTGCGATTGGCTGGACGACCATTTTTGCACAAAAGCGACCAATAAAAAGGCGAAAAGTGCTATTGGGAGGGCGGTCAGAAACTGGGCCGGTTTCAGGCGAGTTGCTGGCTGCGTTTGCATGGGGAGAGCAATACGCCAGCGCAGAGCACGCGAGAAATCGATAAAATGATGCCAATTATCGATGGCAGGAATGATACTTATGCGACTTATTCTCCCATTCTCCCATCGTTGACGCTCGGGGACGACATTGGTACGGTTTTCTTCAATGTCCGCGACTCCGATGATGCAGCAGTATCAGCGCATCCGGCGGAGTTTACCGGAAGGTACTTTACTCCTTTTTCGGCTCGGCGATTTCTACGAACTCTTTTTCGAGGACGCACAGGAAGCAGCCCAGATCCTCAATGTGGCTTTAACCAAGCGAAACGGGATGCCGATGTGCGGTGTACCCTACCACGCGGCGGAAGGTTATCTCGGTCGGCTGATCAAGGCCGGGTATCGAGTCGCCATTTGCGATCAAGTCAGTGACCCGCAACCAGGCAAGATAGTTGACCGTCAGGTGACCCAGATCATCAGCCCCGGGACGGTGAGCGATTTTCAATTGCTCGAGTCGCGACAGAACAATTTCCTCGCGGGGGTCGGACGGTTCATTCCAAGTGCTCGATCGCAGTCTGTTCGTTACGGTGTGGCGTTACTGGATGTCAGCACCGGGGAATTCCGGGTCTCAGAAGTCACGTCGTTTAGCGCTCTTCAGGACGAGCTTGCTCGGTTTACACCGACTGAGGTTCTGGTACCAAATTCGGACCAGGAACTTCTACGCATTCCGCGGGCTTCCGCCTATGACAGCTACGCGTTTGAGCAGGAGCACGCGATCTATCTTCTTATGGAACAATTCCGGGTTCAGTCGTTGGATGGGTTCGGATGTTCCGAGATGCCTGCCGCGATCGGCGCAGCCGGGGCGGTGATTCATTATCTGAAACACCAGCTCCGACGACAGACGTCTCACATTCGATCTCTCGGAATTTTCCTGTCCGACGAATTCGTCGCTTTGGACGCGGCAACCCAGCAGAACCTGGAGCTCATTCAGTCGAAAGGAACGGCAGGTGACACGAGTCTGCTGAATGCGCTTGATCGGACAGTGACGCCGATGGGCGGCAGGCTATTGCGGCAATGGCTTGTAAAACCTTTGCGGTCGGCCAAAAAGATCGAACAACGACAACGCCTCATTCAACAGTTTCTTGATCAGCCTTTTTTGCTGAACAGTGTCCGCGAAACGCTTCGTAGCATTCGAGATTTGGAGCGGACAATCGGCCGTCTCAGCCAGGGGACCGGGAATGCTCGAGATCTTGCCGCTCTGCGTATTTCTTTGGAAGCGTTGCCTGATTTGAAGGAGCACCTTGCGGCTTTAACAAAAGCCACACTGACCGAGGCCCACGCAGACGAGCCGCTCTCAATCGGGTTGGCCCAACAAATTCATTTGCTCCCAGATCTGGTGGAACGGCTATCGATGGCGCTGGTCGATGAGCCTCCCGCGCTCTTAAAGGACGGCGGCATGTTTCGCGAAGGCTGGGATGCACAACTCGATGAGCTTCGCGGCGCATCTCGTAGCGGGAAAGATTGGATCGCCGCACTTCAACAGCGCGAAATCGAACGTACTGGAATCAAATCGCTGAAGGTCCGGTTCAATTCAGTCTTTGGCTACTATATCGATGTGACGCGTGCGAACCTGAATGCGGTACCAGCTGATTATACGCGAAAACAGACCACCGTTAACGGGGAACGATTCGTTACCCCTGAGCTAAAAGAGGTTGAATCAAGAATCCTCGGTGCTGACGAGCGTTCAAAAGCGTTGGAGTATGAGCTTTTTCTTAAGTTGCGGGACAACGTCCTGGAATACTTGTCGCAGATGCAAGAATCGGCGCGAGCGATCGCCACGATCGATGCACTGGCTGCGCTCGCTGAAGTTGCGCGGCTTTTTGGTTATTGCCGTCCTGCGATCTCCAACGAGCGACGGATTCAGATTCGGGATGGCCGGCATCCCGTACTCGATCAGAAGCTCACGGAAGAGAAATTCGTTCCAAACGACTGTCTGGTGGACGGTGAAGAAAATCGTTTGCTGCTGATTACCGGCCCGAACATGGCAGGCAAATCAACCTTTATTCGTCAGGTTGCGCTCATCGTGCTGATGGCGCAGATCGGCAGCTTTGTTCCTGCGGCCGAAGCAGAGATTGGAATTGTAGATCGCATTTTTACCAGGGTTGGTGCATCGGACGATCTGGCACGTGGACAATCGACGTTCATGGTCGAGATGAATGAAACCGCCAATATCGTGAACAATGCGACGGATCGTAGTTTGATTATTCTGGACGAGATCGGACGAGGTACGTCGACATTCGACGGACTCTCCATCGCCTGGAGCGTCGCTGAATATCTTCACGATAAAGTCCATGCCCGGACCCTGTTTGCGACGCACTATCACGAGATGACTGAGCTCGCGGTCGTCTGTTCAGGCGTGAAGAATTACAACGTTGCTGTCAGGGAATGGAACGATCAGATCATTTTCTTGCGCAAGATCCGGCCTGGGGCAGCCGATAAGAGCTACGGGATCCAGGTCGCTCGGCTGGCTGGGTTGCCACCAGATATCGTGGGCCGTGCGAAGGAGATCCTAAGCAACTTGGAAGCCTCAGAGCTTAATGCCCAGGGTAAACCGCGTTTGGCTGAAGCTAAGGTTTTCAGGACGCGTCCCAAGAAGACGGATGAGCCGAAGCCGCAGCTGAATTTGTTCGATTTGGAACCTAGAGTGTAGGGAACGGCCGTGGGTTCAGGTCGCGCAGGAGCGCGAACCCTACCGGCTACCCGTTTTTTGGCGACTCGCTGGGTGAAGAAGCCGGTTGCTCCGGGGACTGAGCAGGCTTTGTTGCTTCTTCTTTCGCACCACCTTCTTCTTTTTTCGGAAGTTGGTCTGCCGGATGACGTTCGCAAGCTCCGCAGGCAAAAGAAATCGTAGCGATTAGGAGGAGGATCTTCTTCATCAGGCTTGGAGATTAGTCGAAGGAGGAAGGAGGTCAATGGGGAGGAGCCAGGAGTCAGGAGTCAGGAGCCAGGAGCCAGAAGCCAGGAGCTAGGAGTTTGATGTTCGCAAGACTGGTGGCATTTTCACGCGTGTCATCGAAGGAAAGCAATTGGATCGTTCGAAGGCTCGTCAGTTTTCGACACGCTGGGCGTGGACTCTGGTTACTAATCTCCACTCAATGGAATTTCCGGATTCATTTGCTGGCAGCGGCGATTGCGATCGGGCTGGCCGTATTCTTTGAGCTGACTGAGTTCGAATGGCTGATTCTTACTGTCACAATTGCATTGGTTCTCGTCGCGGAGGCTGTTAATACCTCCTTGGAGCGACTGGTTGACCTTCACCAGCCCGAGATCCATCCGTTGGCACGGGACGTCAAGGATCTTGCCGCCGCCGTTGTTCTTATTACCGCGGTTGGCGCTTTGATCGTTGGAATCCTCTTATTCGGCCCTCGTCTGTGGCATCTCCTAGCTCCTGGCTCCTGACTCCTGGCTCCTCTACTTTAGAATTATTCTTGCTCTTGTTCTAACTCGTGGCAGATTGTTTTGCACTGTGAGGTTGTCACCTGATATTGCCCATCAACTGGCCGCGAATGGGATTCGGCTCACTCGGCAACGAGAAGAAGTTTTCGGAATCTTGTTGCAAAAGAGAGATCATCCTACCGCGACGGAATTGTTTTTGAGGGCCAAAAAACATATGCCGTCGATCTCGTTGGCGACGATTTATAACTGCCTCGACGCGTTAGTGGCCAGCGGATTGGTCAAACAGGTGAACCTGAATCGCGCACCGACGCGCTACTGCGCGAATTTGAAAGAGCATAGCCATTTTTATTGTGAATCATGCGGGACAGTTTCCGATGTTGAAACGCCGGTGAAGAAAGGCTGGAGTTTGGCCGGCGGTTACACGGTGAGCGTCGCAGAGGTTTCACTCCGCGGACTTTGCCCGAAATGTTCGAAATCGAATTTATGAGTTCTATCGTTATCAAAGATTTACGAGTCGCAATCGGAGAGAAGGAAATTATCCGTGGGTTGGACCTCGAATTCAGTAAAGGAGAGATCCACGCGGTGATGGGTCCAAATGGCTCCGGCAAAAGCACCTTGGCCAAGGTGATGGCGGGTCATCCCGATTACCAGGTGACTGGCGGCGACATTCTGCTTGATGACGAAAGCATCCTGGAGATGGAGCCGGATGAGCGCTCACGGAAAGGCCTGTTCATGGCGTTCCAATATCCGATGGAAATTCCTGGCGTAAGTAACGCAAACTTCCTGCGGGCCGCGATTCAAGCGAAGTTGCCCGAGGGTGAGGAACTTGATGCTACCGATTTTTATCAGCGGCTTTACGAGAAGATGGATCTCCTGGATATCCGGCGAGAATTCACCGCCCGTTCTGTGAACGAAGGATTTTCCGGCGGTGAGAAAAAGCGAAATGAAATTTTGCAGCTTGCGATGCTGGAACCAGCTTTTGCGGTTCTAGATGAAACTGACAGCGGGTTAGATATCGACGCTTTAAAAGTGGTGGCGAAAGGTGTGAACAAACTTCGTGGGCCGAACATTGGTATCCTGTTGATTACCCACTATCAGCGTCTTTTGAACTACATTATACCGGATTACGTGCACGTGATGTACGAAGGCCAGATAGTCCGCAGCGGTACTAAGGATCTTGCTTTGGAACTGGAATCGAAGGGTTACGATTGGTTGAAGACAGAGCGAGAAGAATCCGGAGGGCCGCTGGCTGCGACGCCCGCTCAGGCAACAGCGTGATAAAAGGAGAAGAAACGATGAGTACTGAGACCAACACAATCGATATTGATCGCGATATCGGCAATTTCTACTACGACGTTGCCGCGAAGAAGGACGCCGGTGTTGGCTTAACCGAGAAGACGATCGATTACATCGTTGAAGCTAAGCAAGAGCCGGATTGGATTCGCGAGTTTCGTCACAATGCTTATCGCGTTTTTAACAGCAAACCGTTGCCGACTCACTGGGCAAGCCGCGAGCTCGAGATCATCGATTTCGACAAGATTCGCTACTACCTGGCCGCCGGCGATGCACCCAAGCGCACCTGGGAAGAAGTGCCCGAGGATATCAAGCGCACATTTGAGCGGTTAGGTATCCCGGAGAGTGAACGGAAGTTTTTGGCCGGCGTTGAAGCGCAATTCGATAGCGAAGCCGTTTACTCCAACATCAAGAAGGCTGTAGCTGACCAGGGTGTGGTCTTCATGACCAGCACGGAGGCGCTCAAACAGCGGCCGGATCTGTTTCGTAAATGGTTCGGCAAAGTGATTCCGACCGGAGACAACAAATTCAGCGCCCTGAACAGCGCGGTGTTTAGCGGAGGAAGCTTCATCTATGTTCCGCCGGGCGTGAAAGTAAAACATCCGCTCCAGGCGTACTTCCGAATCAACGCAGAAAACTTTGGTCAGTTCGAACGCACATTGATCATTGCCGACGAAGGATCGGAGGTCATGTACATGGAAGGATGTACAGCTCCGAAATTTACGACGGCAACGTTGCACTCGGCGGTGGTCGAGCTGGTTGCGCTACCGGGCGCAAAGATTCAATACATTACGGTGCAGAACTGGTCACCGAATGTGTTCAATCTTGTGACTAAGCGTGGGCTGGCGCACGAAGAAGCAGAGATCAAATGGATCGACTGCAATATCGGCTCGCGATTGACCATGAAATATCCGGGAGTGGTCTTAAAAGGCCGCAAGGCGCGGGGCGAAGTCATCAGCATCGCGCTAGCCGGCGACGGGCAACATCAGGACACCGGTGCGAAAATGATCCATGCCGCTAATGAGACAACGAGTAATATCGTGTCCAAGAGCATCAGTATTGGCAAAGGCCGAGCGACCTATCGCGGTCTTGTGCATGTACCTAAGCACCTCAAACATTGTAAGAATAATACTGAGTGCGATGCTCTCTTGATCAACGCCCATAGCCGTACCGACACCTATCCGGCGATTACGGTCCGGGGGACGGGAAACGCCGCGCAGCACGAGGCGTCCGTCAGCCAGATCAGCGCAGAGCAGATCTTTTATATGCAGCAGCGCGGTCTGACCGAAGGTCAAGCGATGAGCCTCGCAGTGAACGGGTTCGTAAACGATCTGGTGCGACAATTTCCAATGGAATACAGCGTCGAGCTCAAGCGCCTGATCGATCTCGAAATGGAGGGATCCGTTGGGTAAAGGAAATCGTCTGGCAGCTCTGAAGGTTTCAGGAGCTGAGGCGCAGTGCTCCTGAACAACATTGTACTGGTCCTCGTTGTCGTCCTCGAGAACGAGGACGAGGGCGAAAACAATAGACATGGCTACTACTACGCAAGAACCTTGCTTCCAGACGCGGGCATCCGAAACATTGGACTGGTTCTCTGAACAGCAGGCGGAAGCGCAAAAGGTGTTCGACAATGAACCATTTCCGGCGCGAACCGACGAAATGTGGCGATTTTCGTCCATCAAGAATGTCGCGATTAACGAGTTTCCTGTTGCAGGCGAATTTTCAGCAGACGTTCAATCCATTGTAGATGCGCGGAAATACCGACAGCCGGCAGGGCGAATCGTTTTCGCGAACGAGAATTTGATCAGCGCGGAACTGTATGACGAGAAGCTGGTGGAGGCCGGAGTCATTTTCACCACTCTCGCGGATGCGCTGGTAAGCCACTCGGAACTTCTGAGAGAACATTTCATGGCTCAACCTGTTCGGCTCGGGTCAAAAAAATTCGCTGCGCTCCACGCGACTCGGGTTAAGGCAGGCGTTTTGTTGCGTGTTCCGCGCGGGGTAGAGGTGATGGCACCGTTTGAGGTCTTTCACCTCTGCGAAGGCGATGAGGCTTCCATCTTTCCCCATACGCTGGTGATCGCCGAAGATCTGAGCCGGGTGACGGTCTTGGAACACTTTGTGTCGGTCGACCCGGAGCATCGCGGTTTTGCCTGCGGCGTGAATGATCTGGTTCTGAAGCCGGGATCGAAATTGAATTACGTGAGTGTTCAGGAATGGAGCCCTAAATTTGTTTCAATCCAGGTGAACTCGACCGTCGTAGAGAAGGACGCCAGCGCCGTTAACCTGGCGGTGAATTTTGGCGGAAAATACTCTCGTCTGGAAAGTGTGAGCCGCCTGGTGGGCGGCGGCGCGCGGAGCGACATGCTTGCGCTAAGCATTGCTCGAGAAGAACAAGAGTTTGATCAACGCACATTGCAAGATCATCTGCATCCCGATACAACCAGCGATCTTTTGTATAAGAATGCCTTGTACGACAAGGCGCGCACTATTTTTTCGGGACTGATTAAGGTGGAACGTGGAGCTCATCGGACCGACGCGTACCAGAAGGTCCGCAATCTGCTGCTTAGCGACGACGCGGAGGCTAATTCAATGCCAGGTCTGGAAATCCTGGCGGACGACGTCCGTTGCACGCATGGTGCGACTTCCGGTCAGGTCGAACCTGAAGAACTCTTTTACCTGAAGAGCCGCGGCATTCCGGATCTTTCTGCGAAACAATTGATCGTGCGTGGTTTTTTGAACGAAGTAGTTGATCGTGTGCAACATCCGCAGTTGACCGAATACCTGCACCGGCAGATCGCGTCGAGGTAGGGTGCTGTCCTCTGAACGGTCGAGGGAAGACGGCAGACTGCCGAGGATAAACGGCGGAGCTAAAGGCCCCGTCTACCGAATATTCTAAACCCCACGGGCGTCTTTATTAACGAATTTTAAAGTTGCGCCGCTGCGCGGCTTGAACAATTTTTACTCCACAATTCGGTTGCACTCTGATAGAAATCAGTCACTTTGACTGCCTACGTTTTCGGAGTAATCTACGGATTGCGCTGAAAAGAAAGGCTTTAAAAGTTGCGGATCCCCCCCAAAACAAGTCAGCAAATAAGAACATACGAAGTTTGCGACTGGGATGGTAGGGGATCTTGCTCAATGAACGCCGCCTTAGAGAAGACGAATCGAACGTCGAAGAAGCTGCAGTAGTCAAGAAACCTCAAGATTGTTGGAACATAAAATATGGTAACTTTGTTATCGAATAGTGTGCCCGTCCTGGCCGCCATTTCGGCCACTGGAGGCCATGTGATCCCGGCATGGGCAAAGGGCAACGTTGTCCTCGAGAAATTTGTCCAGGGCGGTCCGATCATGTACCCGATCGTGGCGACTCTGATCGTCGCTATCGCGGTGATCCTGGAACGCATCGTTTGGTGGACGGTAGAGGGCGCTCGAAGAGACCCAAACAAACTTGACCAAGTTTATGCCGCACTCGAGCAGGGCAATGTCGCCGCAGCGGTGAATCTGGGTCGAGGTTCTAAGGATCCGCTGGTACGCACGGTTTATCATGGACTCAATCACGTGCACGCGTCGATCGAAGGCGCGTTACAAGTCGCTGCCGGTGTCGAACTCCAGCGCGCAGGACGCTTCATGTCGGTCATGGATACGATGGTTACTCTGGCTCCTTTGCTTGGATTGTTGGGTACCGTGACTGGAATCATGGGTTCTTTCAATGCTGTCCAATCGGGCGGCTTGGATCCGAGCAAGGTTTCCGGCGGTATCGGTGAAGCGCTAATTGCAACCGCCTGCGGTCTTGGCATCGCCATTTTTTCGCTGGTGTTTTTCAACTTCTTCAACGCGAAAATGTCTCGCCTGCAGTTCGAGCTCGAATCCGCATCGAATAACGTGATTCTGATGCTCCACTCGCTGCAAACCCGCAACAACAACATCGTTTCTACCGAACAAGATGCACGGCAGCAGTCAGAGTACGCACGGACTAGTTAAAAAGGCGCGGATCGAGATCATCCCGCTGATCGACATCATGTTCTTCCTGCTCGCCTCGTTCATGCTGGTGAGCCTGTCGATGATCAACGTTAAAGGGCACAATGTCGAAATCCCAACCGCTGAGACTGCGGAACCGAACACAAAGCCGGATTTCACGATCGTGACGATCGATGCTGCTGACAATATCTGGTTCGAGGAACAGAAGGTTGAGAAGGATGACGTCCTCTCTCGTTTCCAGCAGCTGTATAATAACAATCACAACGTTCGTGTTTTTATCCGCGGCGAAAAGAAGGCGAGTTGCGGCACATTTACCTACATCCTCGATAAATGCCGGTTAGCCGGGATCGTGAAGGTTAGCCTCGAGGCTAAAGAACCACCTGAGAATCCGGCGGCAGCGGGTAAGTAGGATGGGTTCCGTGCGCTAATAATGCGCACACGCCAGACATGCTAGAGTTTTTCTACCGAGCACGATGAAACCCGTTAGACATAGTACGCCAGTACCGATTAAGAAGGCGCGGATCGAGATCATTCCATTGATCGACATCATGTTTTTCTTACTGGCTTCATTCATGTTGGTGAGCCTTTCAATGATCAACATGAAGGGAGTCGACGTGAATCTCCCGACCGCTAAGGCAGCGGAGCCGAATGAGAAGCCTGATCTGTTGATCGTTGGTGTCGATGCCCTGGACGACATCTATTTCGGTCAGGACAAAGTCGCTAAGAACGACGTGCCGGCAAAATTCAAACAGATCTACGAGCAAAATAAGGATCAGAAGATCTTTATTCGCACCGTACCGAAAGCGACCTACGAAACTTTCCTGTACGTGTTCGATCAATGCCGTAAGTCGGGTCTCGAAAAGGTTAGTCTCCAGACGAAGATAGCCGAAACGCTGCAGGCGCCGCCGCCCTCAATGGGTCCGCTTCCAGCAGCCGCGCCAGCTGCGCCGGCAGGTGAACCAGCAGCGCCGGCAGGTGAACCAGCTGCGGCAAGTCCGGCTGCACCGGGCAACGCTCCCGCCGCTCCCGCTGCACCGGCAGGTGAACCAGCTGCGTCGACAGGTGAACCGGCTGCGGCAAGTCCGGCTGCACCGAGCAACGCTCCCGAAGCTACCGCAGCACCCGCAGGACCCGCCGCTCCCGCGTCCCCCGCGGCTCAGGAGAATCCTCCTGCAGCTCCGGCGCCAGCCGCCCAACCCTCTCCATCTCAATAGGAATTGTTCTTTTGTCATGGCCAAACAAGTAACCCAAAAACCGAAGCACGATTCTTCAGCGGCTGTAGATCTTCAGCGTGCGATCAAAACATCGCACGGCCCTCCACTCCTTATATTTTTGGCAATCTCGGCTGGACTCAACGCGCTTGGAGTCTGGGGTGGCTGGTATTTCAAATGGCCGGAACCGTATGTCCCTCCACCAGTCGAACTGACGACCCTCGATGCCAACGACGCGCCACCTCTTTTGCAAGAAGAGGAGACGATGCCCGAGCCGGAGCCGACACCACCTCCCGAGCCTGAACCAACCCCTCCTCCGCTGGAGAAACCGCCTGAGTTTGAAGTTCCTCAACCGACTCCAACTCCTAGCCCGCCTCCAGCAAAGCCGGTACAGCAGGTCAAACCGCAGCAAACGCCGAAGGGTCCAAATCCGCCCAACGCGAAACCTGCATCGCAAGGTGGCGTTGTTGGCGGAACGGGAACCGGTGGTCCGCGGTCGGGTTTGCTGGTCCGTAGCCCGAAACCGCCTTACCCGCCGCAGGCGTTGCAAATGCACATCACTGGTGATGTGAAGGTAACGATCACGGTTTCGAACGGGAATATTACGGATGTCTCAGCCGCCTCGGGTCCGCCAATGCTTTCCAGCGCAGCAGCTCGTTGGGTGCGCGGGAACTGGAAATTTGCTCCGAACGTAAGCGGTACGTTCACCCTTCCGGTGACGTTCATACTCGCGAGCCACTAAGATCCTGGCGGCAGCCTGCCTTAACGGCTGCCGCCGCGCACAGCTTCCTTTCGCCGATCTATTTAGCCCAAGGTTTATTCCGGACTGAATGTTCCGAGCGTCAAGCTGTGACGAGGAGCATCTGAAATCTGCGGAATCTGTGGTTCCTTTTCTATGCAGCCACAACGCCTTGGTTCATTGACCGGAGCTTTTCGATCGCTCTTGGGATGATTTGTAAAGCCTGATCGATTTCTGCGGAAGTAGTGAAACGGCTAAGAGAAAAACGGAGGCTGCCGCGGGCGCGGTCGTTTGAGAATCCCATCGCTCTA
>Ga0126381_100005449_pt1 | contig 13997 bp, 11 predicted proteins | sample PanSoiMetPlot_28_FD_96465 | JGI IMG/M metagenome (GOLD analysis project Ga0126381, IMG submission 96465) | Tropical forest soil microbial communities from Panama - MetaG Plot_28 | ecosystem: Environmental > Terrestrial > Soil > Tropical forest > Bulk soil | place: Panama | collected 2016-02-17
AAACACGGCTACCGTTTTCTTGTCATCGATGGCGGCATTCTCGGCGATATTCATGGCGAATGCGGTCTTGCCCATCGAGGGCCGAGCGGCCAGGATGATCAGATCCGACGACTGCAAGCCGCACGTCATCGAATCCAGCTCGCTGAAATGCGTCTCCAGCCCGGTGATGCGCTGGCCGCGCTGCAGCAGAGCATCGACCGAGCCGAACGATTCCCGCACGATCTCCGGTACACTGACGAACCCGCGTCCAATGCGCTTTTCAGAAAGCTGGAAAATCTGCGCTTCGGCGTCGTTCAGGATCTCTTCGGCGGCCTCGCTCTGCTCGGAAGCGCGCGCGATGGCGGCGGTCGCGGTATGAATCAGTCCCCGGAGCAGGGCCTTATCGCGGACAATCTTGATGTAGTGCTCGATGCTGGGCCGATCGGGCACGCCGTCGAGCAAGCCGGAAATGTAAGCCGCGCCGCCAATCGACTCCAGTTGGGCATGGCGGCCGAGTTCTTCGGCCAGAGTGATGAGATCGATCGAGCGCGAAGATTCCGCCAGCTCGACCATCCGCGAGTAGATGCGCCGATGCGAATCGAGCAGAAAATCTTCGGGCTTGAGGTGCTCGGCGGCCTGGTTGTAGGCCAGGTTGTCGAGCAAGATCGCCCCCAGAATCGAGCGCTCCGCTTCCACGTTGGCGGGAAGGCTCTGGGTCGAGATGTAATCGGTAGTCGCCACTTAGCTGCTTGTCGGGTTTTGTCGCGCCAGTGATGTCATTGAGCGCGAGAGCGATAGTACGCGCACACCCTTTGTGGATGGTTGGTAGATCTTCTGGAAAAGTTTTCCGAAATTGATTTTTTGCGGAGACGGGATTGCGTTCCTGCTCCCTTCGGATTGGGTCGGACTTCTCATCGCCAAGCTTCGCCCCGCCGGAGGGTTCACAACCCAAACTCCCAGAGTCTGAGCATAGGCGAATATTTAGCGAAGAGCAATAATCAAGGCGGAACTCGCTTTTGGCAAACCGCTTCCTGCCAGGGGCTCTCGTGGCCGAGAGCCGGCGACCGACGACAGGATGGCAAAAGTAATGCGGTCCAGGCCAGCCACCCGGACCGCATTTGCTGCGTGAATCTTACCCGCCGCCAAGCTGTGTGCATCCGCGCTCGCGGCCACTTCCCTGAAGTTGCTGTCACCAGCGCTTCCGGAACTGACTCTGCGTTGGCGCAGTGCCGGCGCACCCAAGGTGCATTCACAGCTATCGCGTTTCGCCGGTTGCAGTCCCGCCATGCGAGACCGTTTCTGAGGAGGCCGCAACGCCCGGGGTCACCCGCAACGCTTGCACGTTTTGGGAACCGCTCCGGCGGCCCATCCTGTTGATTCTGCTCTGGGTGGGCCACTGGGGCACCACCCGGAACCGACTCTCAGGAAAACCGCCGCAGAACCAGCTTGCGCGATCACTGACGGCGTGTCATCCACGCCTGCAGTGATTGCACTTTCTCCCAGGGCCCGGGCTTTCATCAACAGCAAAGTGCGGCCCCACTGTGCGAAACCTGTGGAGGCTGGTACTTGCTTGTGGATGATAGCGGAAAAACCCGGAGTAATTCGCTTGACACCCCAATTCCGGGAGCCTAGTCTGCCAGCGTTACAACTGTGAACGGTCGGGGGATGGCCCGTTCCCGACATTGCCATTACGCTCGACCCGGTGGTTCGCCCCACGTTGCATTCTGGATTCTAGGAGGATCGCATGGCACATGGGATTATCTGGTGGATCGTAGTTGGTCTAATTGCCGGATGGGCAGCCGGGAAGATCATGAAAGGCGGTGGATACGGACCGCTTGCCGATATTGTGCTTGGAATCGTCGGCGGTATTGTAGGCGGGTGGATTGTCGGCATGGTGGGTTTGGGGGCGGGCGGTCTCGTTTGGAGCATCCTCGTCGCAATCCTGGGTGCAGTCATCCTGATTTGGATTACCCGTCTCATCAAGAAGAAAGTTTGATTTGTGAGATCTTGAGCATTGCCGCTCCCTGTGGGGGCTTCGTGCTGCCCGGAGTTTTGCGCCTTTGCCCTTCAGCCGATCGAAGGTTACGTGTCCGATGTCGCTCTTTACCTCTAGGGGGCTCGGGTCAGACACCATCCCGATCCTGCGCGGAACGGGTAGGAGTGGAGAGACGAAGTTGTACGTGCGGCTCGACCCTCAGTTCATACCCGATAGTTTCAAGCAGAGTGGCGGAACAATGTTCCGGATGATCTCTAGATCGTGTCCTTCCCCAGACCCGCCAACGCTTATGTGCCGAACTTTTCCCCCGGTAAGAACGTACCTAGAGGGAGGCGATTGCTTTACCGTCTCGCCATGACCGGAGAGGAAACGTGGATTTAAGAGAGAGAAGCAGTCCGGAAAATGCAGTCGAATGCGCACCGGCTTCCTCGGTATCTTCCCTGTTCGTAGGTCCACACGGCTTGCGTGCGGGGTGGCGATTTCTGATTTACATCGCCGCCGTGGTCGGGCTCATGATCGCGCTCCGCTACGCGCTTCATCCGCTTTTCCCGAAAGGGCGCGCTGGCACTCCCAGCGTATGGGCGTTTCTAGTTTTTGAATGCAGCGCCTTGCTGGCTGCGGTTGTTCCCGCACTGGTGCTATCCCACTACGAAGAGCGTCCCTTCGACGATTACGGCTTACCGCACAAACAAGCGTTCGGCCGGAATTTTTGGATCGGGGCCCTATGGGGTCTGGCCGGAATCACGTGTCTACTCGCGGCTTTGCGTCTCGCGGGGGTGTTCTACTTTGGCGGCTTGGTGATGCACGGCTTTCAGGTGTTGAAGTACGGTGTCTTTTGGGCTGTGATGTTCACCGTCGTTGGATTGTTCGAGGAATTCGTCACCCGGGGCTACTCGCAATTCACTCTCGCCCAGGGCATAGGATTCTGGCCCGCCGCTGTCGTTCTTTCGGTGGCCTTCGGGGCCATCCATCTTACCAACCAGGGCGAGGCCTTGCTCGGAGCACTCGGCGCCGCAGCGGGCGCACTATTGTTCTGTCTCACACTGCGCCGGACAGGAACCCTGTGGTTTGCAGTAGGAATGCACGCCGCGTGGGACTGGGGCGAGACGTTTCTATATTCCGTCCCTGACAGCGGAACGAGCGCACCGGGCCACCTAATGAATCCTTCATTCCAAGGGTCCCGCTGGCTTACCGGCGGATCCGTCGGCCCGGAAGGCAGCGTTCTGGTCTTTGTCGTGATTGCCGTCATGTGGGTGGTCTTCGACCGCGTGTATCCAGCAAAGACGATAAGCCAATCCGCCAGCTAGCCGAATCGACCTCAACCACAGCAGTGGAACAGTCTCGCCAGATCCTCGTTCTCGATAGCAAACCATCGCACTCCATCACTGCTTGTGCTAATCTGCCTTTTCTGAACTCACAATCCCATAAGCCATTGGTCCCAGGTTTGAGTCCTCCAGGGCTTGCCATTCGTAGGCTTCGGGAGCCAACCAACATGCGCGCAAGGATCACGTTCGCTGCGTTTGCGATTCTTTCCATCCCCACGGTTGTTGCTCAAACCAAACCAGCTTCGAGCGATCAGGTTGCAACCATTCGCACTCGGTCGGAAGAAGTACTGCTCGATGTTGTGGTTCGCGACAAGCACCATAAGCTCGTGACCAACCTCCGTCCGAATGAAATCGAAATATATGAGGATGGTGTGCGTCAGGAAGTCAAGGTCTTCCAGCTCGTCGAAGGCGCGGCTCAACTCGAAACTGAGCGCAGCCAAGCACAGGCTCAGGCAAACCCCGCCAAGCAGCTCCGGGAACTCAACTTTGTGACCATTGTTTTTGGCCCCATCGCTCCCCTGAATCGCGAATTCTCGCGCGAGGCCGTAACCGATTTCCTGAAGAGCGATTCGTTCCCCAATACTTATCTGACCGTCTATACGCTTGCCAATAATCGTCTAAGCCTCGCCCAGCCGTACACCGACAATAAAGACGCGCTTAGGGCAGTCATTGATCGAGTTTCTAAGGGAGTTTCAGGGAGCGGCCCGGCTGCCGAGTCCACGCAGATCGCAAGCTCCGCGATCGCCAGCACCTTGGCAAACAGTGCTGCGGCCAGCACTTCGGCTCAATCCACGCCCGGTCAGCAGGATCCGATGCTAGGCCAATTCTCCGGCGCAATTGTGACCAGTCCTCTGTGGGCGCGCAACGCGGCGGCAGAGGACGCTTCCACCAATCTCGGCGCTGCGCTTGAGACCCAAGCCATGCTCGAGACCGCGTTACGCTTTGACCCCAGCGAAGGCCTGAACACCGTGGACGCGCTCCGCGCACTGGTGTTCAACCAGGCGAGACTCCCCGGCCGCAAAGTGGTTCTGTACTTGTCCGATGGGCTCGCCTTTCCGGTCGGCAGGCGGGAGATCGTCGACAACCTGATTAGCCTCGCCAATCGCTCGGGCGTGACTTTCTATGCGGTGGACACGCGGGGATTGAGCATCGAAGACGCTGCGGTGCCTGGGCTCGTAGCCCAAAGCATGGCGGGAGAGGAAAGCCGGCAGAGGGGACCTGTAACCACGCAGAATCCCGTTCACGGCTACCAGGAGATGGACGATGTCGAACTCGGCGCTGTCTCCAATCGCCAGCAAAATATGCAGGAGCTGGCTGAGTCGACGGGCGGTTTCGCGGTCCTGAACACGAATCAGGTTGCCGAACCGATGCAGCGCGTCATGGAAGACATCCGGACCCACTACGAATTGAGCTACGTGCCCAGGTCGACGACCTACGACGGGCATTTCCGCAAGATCGAAATCAAACTAAGCCGCCCCAATCTTACCGCTCAGACCCGGAAAGGCTATTACGCCCTTCCCATGCTGAATGGCGAACCGCTGCAGCCGTTTGAAGCCCAGGCCCTGAATGAGATCAACGCGCGCCCCTTACCTTCCGGCCTGCAGTTCGATACGGAGCTGATGAAGTTCTGGTCCAACCAGAATCTCGTGCAGTACATGATTGGTCTCGAAATCCCGGTTTCCGAGTTGAGAACGGTGCCACTTCGAAAGAGCGACAAATCCGTGGTGCGTGCCTCTTTTGTTGCACTCGTGCGCGACGCGCAGGGGGACGTAGTCGGCAAAATCAGCCGGGAATTTCAGCGGCAGATATCCCCGCAAGATGCCGCGACGGCGGCCATGGACCACATTTCTTACGTTGAACCGCTGGCGCTTCCCCGCGGCACCTACGCAATCGAGATCGCAGTATCTGACGAATTTTCCGGAAAGTCCTCGGTTCGGCGCATTGCCTTCCCTCGAGAGTCGAGGACAGGTCTCGACTTGAGTTCGCTCGCGATCGTGAGAAAGGCCGAACCAATTGTAGGACCGGCCAATCCTCTCGATCCGTTCGATCTGGACAATACCCACATCGTACCGGAGCTCGGAGACAAAGTTCCCTCTGGGCCGGTTGTGCTTTATTTCGTTCTGTACCCGGCAAAGCTGGAGAATCCCGCTCCTCCGCAGGCCATGTTGGAAATTCTTCGCGACGGCAGCTTGATCAACCGTCAGGCGCTGAAACTCCCCGAGGCACGAGCCGACGGTTCGGTTCCGGTGGTGCTGCGAGTATCGCCGGGACCTGGTTCTTACGCAATCGTCGTCACCGCCCGGCAGGGCAACCTAGTTGCGCAGTCCTACCGCGCTCTGGAGATTCAATAACGATCGGCCCGAGAATTTACGCCGCCGTGGCGGGCGGCTTCTCGCCTGGCAAGTGAACTTGTGCACGGATCAGACTCGATCTCTTGCTTGAGATGCGCTCGGTCACAGGCGGCGTAGTGCGAACACCGGACGCTCACGGTCCACAATCTTGTTGCATTCGATGCGAACCTGTTTGCCGCCCGCCCGAAATTCGATCACATTGCCGAGCATGTGGCCGGCTTCGACCCATCCCGTGGGGCGCCCATCGAGGGTTCGACGCTCCGGGTACGTGGAAGGGCGAGCCTTATCCGATTAATCTTGGGATACGGCTTTGGGATAGGTGAGTTCTGCGCGCGAGAATATTTCTAGTTCTCGGAGATCGCGGCCGCGGGTTTCGTGGCCGAAGATCACCACCAGCAGCAACGACCCTAGGGTCGGAATCGCAATAGCTCCGGCGGCCGGCGCGAAAGAGGGTACCAACGCCAGTAACGCCAAGGCCTGCGCCATCACCCCGCCGACCTTGCTGCAACCCGCAACCCAGCCGGTTGCGCGTCCGCGCAAACGCACGGGAAAACTCTCCGACGTGTAGGGCAGCAGAATGGAGATCACTGCGCTGGCGCCAATCACCAAAAGTGACACCGACACAAGCGGGTTCGAGAGCAAGAAGAGGTCGCGACGGTTCCCTAGCAAGGTCGCGAGCAACCCCAGGGTCGTGACAGCCATGGCCAGGACCAGCACTCGCTTGGTGCTCCACACGGTATACAGGTAGGTGGTGAGAGCGATGGTTGGAATCGAAATCAATGTAGAGCGTGCAATCAGAGCGCTGGCATGGGTTATGCTGCGACCCGCGGCCACCAAGCTCCCCGGCAGCCACAGCAACACACCAAAATTCACCAGACCCCAGGCCAAAGCGGCGAGAGTCAGCGCCACTGCCAACCCAAGCAGCGGACGCAGGCTCGAGCCTGAACTTGACTCCTGGTTGCCGCTGATCCCAGCCACCGCCTCTATCGGTCTCGCCCCCGCGCGACCCGTGGTGACAGCGGAACCATAACGGGCTAGCATCGCTTCCGCTTCTTGAACACGCCCCATCTGGAGCAGGAAGCGAGCAGACTCCGGTAGCAGCGGGCTTAGGGCGATGAGAATGATGCCGGTTGGAAATCCCAGAAGCCACATGATTCGCCATCCAAAAAACGGCTGCAGCAGGGCGGAACACTCACTGGTGGCGAAGTAACCGCCGACGGTCCCGATACCGCCCAGCAGCACCAGGCACCAGCCACGGTGTTTGGTGGGGAGTATTTCGGCGAGAAGCGCATTGGCGACGGGCAGCATTCCCCCGGCCGCCAACCCCATAAGGAAGCACATGACAATGTTCCAGGAGAAAGAGGGCATTGCCCCACAAATCGAAGTGCCCACGAACATAACCGCAGCCAGCAAAATGGCAGCGCGGCGGCCATAGATGTCAGCCAGAGTGCCCCAGAGGAACGATCCTGCGGTTGTGCCCAGCAGGGCAACCAACGGCAGCACCGCAACCGCAGAGAAGCTTAGGCCGTATTCCTCCCGCATGCCCGGAATCACGAATCCGAGACTCGATGCTTTCATGACATCGATCACAAGCGCGATGGAAAGCAAGCCAATTTGGATCCAATGCGCCTTGGTGAGCGGGGCGTCTTCCGGCGGTCCGATGGTCACAGACCCGATCTGCTGTTGCCGACCGGAAGGCAACAGCCCGTAAGCAGAAAGAGCAACCCCGGCAACGATCAGCGCCATGCCTGCGAGCATGCCGGTGCCCATCGGCATCCCCGCCAGCCGGAAATGGGTGCTGCGGCCCATCCAGAACATAGGCAGATGCAGAACTACACCCGTCGTTACCATGACGGAACCGGCCCAAAAGGCGAGACTCTTCTGCCGGCTGGAAAACAAAGTTAACTTTCGATCCATGCTGGTCGACCCGCAGTTCGAGTATGGGGGTGCATAGAAAGGAAATGCACGATCAAAGTTAAATTTTAGAACAACTCGGTAAGAATGAAGCGGGCGCCACCCGCCTAGTAGGGCAGGTTTTTCTCTCCATTCCGAGCTTGGCCATGGCGCCCACGCGACCAGCTGTCTCCGGGGTTCTCTCGGTTAGTTCCTGAAGTGTCACACCAGCTCGAACCCCAGCCACGACCTCGCAATCCCCTTCAGATTATCCTTGTAGGTGCGGCCCACCGGGAGCTCGCTGCCATCCGTTGTACGCAGCAAATAGGTTCCGGTGTTATCACGGCGCAGGTCTTTGACTAGGTTGGTGTTCACTAGGATAGACCGATGGATTCTGACGAATCCGAGCGGTGTCAACTTCTGTTCCGCGGTGGCCATGGTTTCCCGCACCAGGTAGGATCCGGACTTGTGCACCAGAGCCACATAGTTCCCCTGAGCCTTGGCTAAAACCACGTCGATCGGGTCCACAAAAAGAACCCGGCCTCTTGCCTTAACTGCAATTCGCGCAACTTCGCCCGAGCGGTTACTCTTTGCGAGAGGGTTACCACCCACGAGTGCTTCGCCCGCCGTTAACGAGGTCCTGGCTGATGTTGCCAGCCCTCCCGGCTTGTCGATCTCGCTACCGGCGATCTTAGGTGGCGGGCAGTCCAAGCGATCGGGGATCAGCCGACGGCTGGCATTGCCAGAGTCTGTTTCCGGTATGAAGAAACGTGTCAGCTTCTCCATATATTTCGCCAATCCAAGATCCCTCTGCGCTGGTTTCGCGTTTCCACCTGCCGAGAGAAGACGGATGGGCGCTCTTTCTAGACGAAACGTTCCTACATAACCGGGGCAGGGGTTCCGTCTGACCACCTGCCGACGGAAACAACAAATACATCGATTGGCTGTGTGCCTTTGAACTGCGGATTCAGCATCACTGGTGATTTCGGCAGATCGGCACCCCAAACCGGGGCCTCGAGCGGAGGCGCATAAAACATCAGGTGCGCCAGGTTGTGATCGCCATGATCGGTGAGGTAGGCTCCCTTCGACATCATGTAACTCATGGCGCCGGGTTCAAGTGCTGGCAGTTCGCCCCTCGCGAATGCTGTCTTGTTGCCGGCGATGATCTCAGCCTGCGTTCTCCCCGCCAGAGCCATCTCTGTCCGCTTGTATGTCGTCGGTAAAACCGATCGCGCAGCCGGAGGATTGAAGCAAATCGGACCCCGAATTCTGGGGTTCCAAAACTCCGGAGCATCGGGGGGAGACATCCAACCCCGCTCCACCACGCACACAAATCCATTCTTGCCTGCGACCGCGGTCTCGTATCCGTGCTGTCCTAAAACCAAAACGGTCGCGTCGTGCGAGATGGACTCGGGGGCGGCACTTCGCGCCAAGGCAATCTCGGCATTCCGGTCTGAAATCAGGTACTCCTCGACCGGCGCCATGTGTCCATACTTGGTTTTGGCCTCCTGCGACCGCATTTCTCGGGCTTCAAAGACCATGCTGAAGGCGAGTATCAGGATGATAAGTGTGGCGGTTCGAGATGAGTTCATCTTTTCCTCCGTGTGGCTGCGGCTTGTGCTCGGGCTAGTGCATTCGCGCTACTTCCTTAAATATGTTGATATCAACCTTAGTAAAAAAGTATAACAACGATTTATCATTGATGTACATATGGCAAGAGTTCGAGGCACCCCTTACGAAACCACGATCCTGGTCCGCGATTCTTGCCTGTGCCTGCATGTGCAGCGTGCCGCCCGAGCGCTGGCGCGGCGTTTCGACAACGCACTGCGTCCGCTCGGTCTGACGAATGGGCAATTCTCGCTGATGATGTCTTTGAACCGCCCGGAGGCGCCCGCCATTGGAGCCGTGGCATCGTTGTTGGCGATGGACCGGACAACCTTGACCGCCGCCCTGAAACCGCTCGCGCGCCGTGGCCTGATCAAGATCACCAGCGACCACCATGACCGGCGTGCTCGCCGCCTGGAGTTGACGCCGCAAGCAAGGAAGTTGCTCGCGCGCGCCGTCCCGGTGTGGACGAGTACCCATGCCGCCGTTGAGGCTCGTCTCGGTGACGGCGAGCCCAATCGTCTGCGGAAGAACTTACGCGCGCTCTCCTGAACACCGCTACGCCGGAATCTGCCGGTCGCAATCTCGTACCCTCATTTCTGTCGGGATCTCATTCCGTCGCCTGACTCCTTGAGTTCCATGTCCTCACTTAGAAGAACGACTTGCCCGAACCCACAGATAGACCGAGCCGCCGTGACGGTTCTTGTCTACCTGCTACCGCCGGTGCGCTGATTGGGCGCGCGAAGTGACCGGAGCCACCCGACGATATTTCTGATCCCCACCTTCCACACGTTTACATCTTGAGCATTCTTGGACAACATGACGTAACCCTCGTACATGGCGATCAGAAAGCTAGCAGTTTCGCCCGCATCCAGGTCGCTCCGGACCGTACCTTCCGACTGCCCCCTCCGCAAGGCCGCGGCTGTGCCTTCCTGCCATTCCTGGAATACCTTCGCCAAGTGCTTGCGGAAGCGTTCGTCCCGCAGAGACATCTCCTGAGCCAGATTGTTCAGGGGGCAGCCGGCACGCACCACCTCGCGCTGCAGGGATGTCGCCTGGACAATGCCGATCAAAGTGTCGATGGGGTCGGCGCCGCCGCGGAAAGGACGCAACCATTTCTCGCGGAGATTCGCTGCAATGACCTCTTCGACGATGGCGTATCCCAAGGCTTTCTTGCTGGCGAAATGATAGTAAAGCGCTCCCTTGGTGACCCCGGTGGCGGCCAGGATTGTGTCGACGCCGGCGCTCTCGAACCCGGATTTGTAAACCTCCTCGAATGCCGCCTGCAGAAGGAGCTTCCGCGTGCGCTCGGGATCGCGTAGCCTGCGCTTCCTTCCTTTTGGGTGTTCGCGATCCAACATACCGACTAGTATGTATGTTAAATGTGGATGCGAAGTCAAGCGCAAAATCTGAAGATCTGCATATCGATGAGCATGGCGCCGAAGCGCACTCCCCAAATTTCATAGTTTCGCCATCCCAGATTCCATTCTTGGAAGATTCGCGGCGCGAAGACTTGGTGGCTGGTCTCACCACCCGTGAGCGTGCGAGTTTCTCGAGGCACAGAACGGGAAGCGCAAATCCACAATCGTTTCGTTCGTCACATATCCCAGCAAACCGGCCGCGCAGACACTCTCCGCGGCAGTGCGAATGCAGACAAGGGACTCGCTGTGCCCAGGGAGTTCGCTACCGCGTAGCCACCGCACCCCCGGTAGCTTCCGTTTCCCACGGTTGCGACCGGGCCGGAAGACTTTCTCTCGGTTGTGCGGTGAGGACTCGAGGCTGCTTCGTATGAATTCATGAACCTGAGGCACAGGGACGACGGGTCTGGCTTCGCCCGCCAGACCCGTTACTCAGGACCTAGGGTCGAAAATTCGGAGGGTGGGTAGGTCGGGTCGGGTGCTTCTCGGAGCTCCGGGCATTGGCATTCCCGGCAGATTCTTACCATGTTCGACAACCAGGGACTTTTCCAACCGCCAGGCATTATCCCAAACTGGGCACTTTTTTATTCGCCGTCCTTGGGACCGTGAGATCGGGGCGTACCCTCACCGGGTGTGAATAAAAGAAAGTAGTCCATGCCGTCGGCTTTAACGAACTCGTAAGTCTGGAGCAGATGATACCCGGCTCGCGCCGCCTCTTCGACCACAATTTTCCGGCTCACGCCGTGGTCCGTGCCATTTCCGTTACGGTCAATGATTCCCAATCGGGCGCCCGGTCGGAGCGCCGGGCGGAGATGCTCCAGCAACCCGACTGGGTCTGCCACCTCGTGGTAGGTCTTTAGCAGCAGAACTGCATCCACCGCCTCTTTCGGCAGCATCGGGTCATCGGGCTTGCTCAAAACCGTCTTGACATTGGCCAGGGACTCGCTGTGCGCCCGGCGATCGATGTAGGCGATGGCTTCGGGATTGATGTCCACCGCGTACACCGTTCCCGAGGCACCGACTCGCCGCGCTGCCCGTACCGCGAACCAGCCTGATCCGGCCCCAATATCGGCAACGCCCTTGCCGGGGGCAATTCCAAGAATGTCCATCACGCGATTGATGTGAAGTCTTTCGTCTCGACCGGGCGAGTCGAATATCGACAGGTCCCCGGTGTACGGGGTGCTGGTTGGACGCTTGGTAGTCGGGGCCGGGACAGGAGTCTGACCCCAAACTGCGACCGCACACAAGGCAAGGAAAAGCAGGGCCCACACCGGTCGGCAGAGAATACTTCTCATTTGTCCCTCTCGAATGGCTATCGATACATGAGGTTAGCACGGTGGGGCGAGTCTGCCGCCAATTCTGGGTGGAGGTAGGGTCGGGCGATCAGGTTGGCTTCCAAGTACCGATACTGATACCTGAGCTGCTGCGATTCGCGAGTGAAAGCAAAAAAGGCCGCCTCCCCCCAAGGAGCGGCCTTTTAGGCGAAACGGCGTTCGAGTAAGAGTCGGCTACTTACCCTACCAGTTCTACTGTCAAAACTGACAGTCTGCCCACCGCCAGGCGGCAAGTCGATCTTTAGTCGAATGGAGGGTTCCAAAATTCCATGATCTGGACAACGCGGGCACGCGACTGGCAGTCTTACCAGTACCGCCGTCCCCACTTCTATCGAGAGCCTCAAAGCCTGTAGCGCAGCGCCAGAGCACTTGGCTGCAGGCAAGGGAAACGGGAAACCTCCACCGCCACGCGTTGAAAAACTTCCACGGGAAGGATCGCAATGAATCCACGTAGTGCAATTCGGCTGCTCGAATATCTGTTCGTGCTGACGCTGGCGAGTATCGCCGGAGCGCAGCAGTTTCAAATCGTTAGCGCGGACTACGGCTCAGGTCGCGAACGCGCCGATGTCACCATGCGCGTCAACGATCTTTTGCGCAGAGGTGCCGTCTTTCAGGTGGACAACAATACGCTTGGCATGGACCCTGCTCCGGGTAGAGGGAAGACCCTGCGCATTCGGGCAACCGATGCCCGAGGCCAGATGAGAGCGTTTGAGTATCGCGAAGGAAGCATGGTCAACAGTTCAACCTTCGGTGGGTGGAATGGACGTCCGCAACCCGTAGCCCAATCTGGATATGTCATTCTGGGCGCACGGTACGGGATCCCTGGTAGCAACATCGATGTCACGCAACGACTTCGACAACTGGCTGCGACGAACACGACGTTCCGAATGGAGAACCGTACATTTGGGGTGGATCCGGCACCGGGAATGCGGAAGACGCTGCGAATTTGGGCGCGCGGCCCCAACGGGGATACGAGATCCTTTGACTACCCGGAAGGCAGCATGGTAAACGGTGCAATCTTTTCTTCCTGGAGTGGCGGTCGATGGGGCGATGCCAACTGGAATGGTGGGTGGAACGGCCCGGGACGCCGTTGACGGCAGGGAGTGGCGATTCTAGCGGTAGGTGCTGGTTATAGTTCCAAGTTGACCGGCCTTAGACACTCGTGCGCTCCTCATAGTCAATATTGAAGAGCGCCGCCTGTGCCTTGGCGTGTTCGAGCATTTCGCACATTTCGTCCACGCCGCCTTTTGTTTTTCCTGCGCGATAAGGCAGACTCCCGGGTCGGAACTACTACCAGCGAGGCTCGCGGGGCTGGCGGGCGTGCCCGCGATAATCATCGCCTCCTCCCCCGCTCCTCCTACCGCCGAAACGTTTCCCACCGTTCTTAGGGCGATCCGACTTGGGTTTGGCCTCATTGACCGTCAAAGGCCGGCCTCCCAATTCAGTTCCGTTCAGTGCTGCGATGGCTCGATCGGCTTCGCTGGAATTCACCATTTCGACAAACGCAAAGCCGCGGGACCTGCCGGTTTCCCGGTCTGTCACAATGCTTACTTTGTCCACGGCTCCATGCGCTTCGAAAAGAGTGCGCAACTCGGGTTCCCTCGTGGTGTGCGGTAGATTGCCAACGTATAGGTTCTTCATCACATTGCCTCTCTTGACGATTGCAGCAAGATTACAGAGTCTGCGGTTTTCTCGGATGTTGCGGTTTCAGAATCCCGCCGCGGTGCGGGTTCCTGCCGGATTGCTTTTGTACGGGCATGGGCAGCGGATCGGACGACGGAGATGCGTCGACAGGCCTCCAGAATCCCCCATTTCGGAGGCGGAGTTTCTGCGGCGCGCCTTGTGAGAGCGGGTTTTACTTCATCGCGCAAAGCATGATCTTCAGAGGATATTCGGTCCGTAGCAGGCAGGGCGCGGATAGGAGGAGTCATAGGTCACTGCCCGTGGTTGCGAGCCGGAAGCGCGGCTGGGGACTTGGATCCCTTGGCCAGGTTTAGCAGTTCGCGTGTTCGCTGGCGCTTCGCGATTCTCTTCTTGCGTTCTCGGTGAAATCGGGCTTTGTCGCCATTGATCCCGGACATGCTCGCTCCCTTTCT
>Ga0126381_100005450_pt1 | contig 13996 bp, 11 predicted proteins | sample PanSoiMetPlot_28_FD_96465 | JGI IMG/M metagenome (GOLD analysis project Ga0126381, IMG submission 96465) | Tropical forest soil microbial communities from Panama - MetaG Plot_28 | ecosystem: Environmental > Terrestrial > Soil > Tropical forest > Bulk soil | place: Panama | collected 2016-02-17
CCAATCTCTACGATTTCTCGTTCCTCGCCCCCTGTCCGTCCTCGGGCTTGATCATCCACGGTGAGAGGGATGCGGTGGTCCCCTACAAAGACGTGAGCGGCCTGGTCGAGAAGCTCAAGACGCAGAAGGGCATCATCATCGAGCAGAAGGTCATTCCGGCAGCCAATCATTTTTTCGACGGGAAGATCGAGCCACTGATGACCTCGATCGGCGCCTATCTCGACAAGCGCCTTGGCGGCGGCGCCGAAGGGCGGCCCGAGCCGCGCGGACGCCGCAGCGCCAGCTGATCCTCGATCACCGCCACACAACTCCATCAAGCCTGAGCAACAAGCCCGCCTGTCATCGCGTGCGGGACGCCTGTTGTGCCCGGATATGTGATCGGCAGGCCCCGCAGCGTCCGCACCGCAAGATAAGCGAAAGCTTGCGCCTCGAGCGCATCGGCCGACCATCCGACCGCGTCGGCGGTCTCCATGCTCGCCGGCGCAAGCTGCTCATGCAGCATCCGCATCAAGGTTCGATTGCGGGCGCCCCCACCGGCAACGATCCAATGCGCAGGCACTAATGGCAAGTGCCGCACCACGCCAGCCACACATGCCGCCGTCAGCGCAGTCAATGTCGCCGCCCCGTCGGCGTTCGAAAATCGCGCGAGATCGAGATCGCCGAAATCGTTGCGATCGAGCGACTTCGGCGGTGGGCGACGGAAAAATGCTTGCGCCAGCACGCTGGCGATGAAGTCCGTATCCGGTCGTCCCTCGGCGGCAAGCGCTCCGTCGCGATCACAGGGTTGCCCCGTGCGCAACCGCACGAAATCATCGATCAACGCATTCCCAGGTCCGGTATCACACGCGATCGGATCCTTTTCGCCATCGATGAACGTAATGTTGGCAACGCCGCCGAGATTGAGCACGGCGATCGGATGCTTGCGATCGAGGTGACCGACGAGGGCGCGATGGAACAGCGGGACCAGCGGCGCTCCCTGGCCACCGGCCGCCACGTCGGCGGCACGAAAATCATAGACGACGGGAAGCCCGAGCTGTGATGCAAGCGCCCGCCCGTCACCGATCTGCACGGTCAGGCGCTGCTCGGGGCGGTGTAGAAGGGTTTGCCCGTGAAAGCCCACCGCCGCGATGCTTCCGCGATCGATGCCGTGAGCAACGATGAGAGCCTCGACCACTTCCGCGTGAACACCGGTGACCACCGCTTCCGCCTCGGCGATCGCGGGCGGGCGGGCGGTGCGGTCGGTGAGACCGCGTGCCGCCGCCAGCGCCGCGATCAGAGCGCCACGCTCGCCGTCGGTGTAAGGCCGATAGGCCGTCGGTCCCAAACGGCCGACGCGCTCGCCGTCGGTGTTGATCAACGCGGCATCCACGCCGTCAAGCGACGTTCCGCTCATCAAGCCGATGGCTGAGAGCCAGGTCTCGTCCGTCACCCGCCTTGTCCTTTGGCTGGATCGGAGTCCTTGGTTGAATCCGACGCTGGACCTGTTACACCACCGGGCCTGCCAAAGCGAGAAAGACAATGAAACGGGCCCCCCGATGAGCACCTACAAGTCCGACTTCCTGCGCGTGCTCGAAGACCGGGGATTTATCCACCAGGTCTCCGAGCCGGCCGCGCTGGATCAATTCGCTCGCTCGTCCCGCATCACCGGGTATATCGGCTTTGATTGCACCGCGGATTCGCTTCACGTCGGCTCGCTGTTGCCGATCATGATGCTGTACTGGATGCAGCAGACCGGGCACCGGCCGATCGCGCTCATGGGCGGCGGCACGACACGCGTCGGCGACCCTTCCGGCAAGGACGAGAGCCGACGGCTGCTCACCGACGCCATGATCGGCGACAACCTGAAGAGCATCCGCGCGATTTTCACCAAATTCCTCGACTTCGGCGACGCCACCGGCGCCAACCTCGCCGATCCGCACGCCGCGAGCGGCAATCACGCCATCATGGCCAACAACGCGGACTGGCTGAACACGCTCAATTACATTGATTTCCTGCGCGACGTCGGGCGACATTTTTCGGTCAACCGAATGCTCGCATTTGATTCCGTCAAGCTGCGGCTGGACCGCCAGCAGGAATTGTCGTTCCTCGAGTTCAATTACATGATCTTGCAGGCGTACGATTTCGTCGAGCTGCACAAGCGCTACGGCTGCGTGTTGCAGATGGGCGGCTCCGACCAATGGGGCAATATCGTCAACGGCATCGATCTCGGCCGCAGGATGTTGAATGCGCAGCTCTTCGCGCTGACCTCGCCGCTGATTACGACGTCGTCGGGCGCGAAGATGGGCAAGACCGCAGCCGGCGCCGTTTGGCTCAACGCCGAGAAGCTCAAGCCTTACGATTACTGGCAATATTGGCGCAACACCGAGGACGCCGACGTTTCCCGCTTTCTCAAGCTGTTCACGATCTTGCCGCTCAACGAGATCAACCGGCTCGCCGCGCTGAAAGGACAGGACATCAACGAGGCGAAAAAGATTCTGGCGACCGAAGCGACGGCGCTGGTTCACGGTCGCGCCGCCGCTGACGAGGCCGAGAAGACAGCCCGCACGACCTTCGAGGAAGGAGCAATTGCGCAGACCCTTCCGACGATCGAGATTCCAATGGCGGAACTCGAAGCGGGCATCGGCGTGCTACGCGCATTCTCCGAAATAGCCGGCCTCGTCGCCTCGAACAGCGAAGCGCGTCGTCAGATCAAAGGTAGCGGTCTGAGAGTGAACGACGTTGCCGTGACAGATGAAAAGCTGGTGCTCACGCCGTCGATGTTGACGCCCGAACGCGTCATCAAGCTCTCGTTGGGAAAAAAGCGCCACGTGCTGCTGAAGCCGAGGTGAGCGTCAGCGGCTCATGTCGGGCGCGGGAAGGCGTTCGCCGCCGGCTTTGGGATAATCGAAAACCTTCCGCAGCAGGCCGGGCGCCAACATGCCCGCCATATTCGCGTTCAGCATCGGATTTCCGGGCGGTCCGACGACCTGGTAGGGCAAAGCGAACAACCCCTCCGTCGTCAGAAAGATATTTACGACCGGAATACCGCTGAGCAGATGGTTGATGGAGTAGAGCGGCACGATCGTCCCACGCAGCTGAACCGCATTCGCGGGGTAGTCGATTTGGCCCTCGATCGTCGCACCGATGACCGGCCCGTTGACCGCCCCCTCGCGGATCGTGAGCTTGCCGGGCGCTCGCGAGAACTCGACGCGCAGCTGGTCGAAGCCGACACTGCCGTGCGGGGAGCCGGGCATCGTCGCGATGACCCGATCAAGCTGCGGGTCGCCGCGCGCGGCAAAATCCTGAATGTGGAGCCGGCCCTCTTGCGGCGCCTGATCCGTGGTCGGAGGGTCCATTGCCGCCCACATTTCGCCGCCACGCATGTACGCATATGTATTGGTGAAACGGAACAGCGCGCCCGCATCCTTGGTTTCGAAAAAGATGACTTGGTGGCCGTTACTGTCGCGACGCATTTCGCCGAGGAGGGCGGTGTCCCCAAGCTTGCCGTTCAAACTGAAGTTGCGAACATGTCCGCCGCGGCGTGAGTAACGAAGGTCCAGGCCACGGACCGCTTCGCCATTAGAGCCCAGAAAAGCGCCGACCTTGACCTCCAGATCAAGATCGTTGTCCGATGCGCGCGATTTCTGCTGCTGCTCACCTGCCGCGCCACCGCTCAGGATGGTTTTGACGAAGTTGCGACCATCAAAGACATCGCCGCGCAGCACCGCCTTGAGTGCTCCCTCCGGCGCGCGTTCGACCTTGAGCGTCGCTTTGTCGGTATCGGAGAATCCGAACGCCGGGAAGTTCGCCGATTGAATGTCGCCGTTGGCATCGATGTCGATGTTGCCCTTCACACCAACACCGCCGCCGTCGATCACCAGATCTTCGATCCGGTTGGCCTTGCCTTTGGCAATCAGGTTGAAGTTGGCCCGCGTCGCCTTGCCCGCGGGCTTCACCCAGCCCGGCAGCAGGTTGTCCACCTTGGCCTGCGTCAGATCCGTTTCGACGACATAGCGGTTCTCGCGCTCCGGCGAGGCGGCAATTCGCCCGCTGAACTTGACGGGGATCGGGCCGGACACAGCGCCATTGAGATCGACCCCCATGCGGGCGCGAGCCGCGTCGTCGAACACCGCCTGCATTCGAATTTCGGTGTCTTCGTCCCCTTTGGGTTTGCGGAATTCGACGGAGGCGGGCATCCCGCCAATGCGCACGTCGCCTTTCACCTGGTATCCCTGGTTGTTGGCGACAATCCGCAGCGCCGGAGCCTCCACGCGCTGGGGCGCCATCGATTTGTCGACGACGAAATTGGTGGCAAAGTTGGCTACGTCGGCCGTGATCGCGTAGTTCGAACTGCCTGGCGGCAGATTGAGATCAATGGGAAAGGTCAGTCCGGCTTGCGCGATCACCGTCCCACGGCTCGACGCCGGATCAAGCGGAGCGCCGGAGCTTTCGCGCAATCGTTCAGATGCCAAAAGTTCGGCGGCGACCGGCACCGGGCCCTCGATACGCATGCGCACGCGCGCCTGCGGCGGGTGGGCCTGCGAGTCCGGCACTTCGAACACGCCGTTCGACAGGGTCAGCTTGTGGCCGGGCGACACCTCGGCCGTGCCTTTGCCGAGGTTGACGGTGACCGCGCGTCCCACAATGCGGGTCGTGAGGTCGGCGTCTTTTATGGGTGGAAGCTCGACCAGCGGCTGCACCGTCACGCCCTTGGTCACCACCTCGACGGCCATGCCGTCGTCGGGCAGCGGTGGGCCGCCTGCGCGTAACGTTGACAGCGGCGCGTTGGTGGCGACGTCGATCCGCTCCACGGTTCCGGCGAAGAAATGCTCCAGCACCCACGTTCGCACAGGCGGATTGATGAAACTCGGCCACAACTGCTTAAAAGAAGCGTAGGTCAGATTCTGTGAGTAGACCGCGATCGATACCTTCGGATCCGGGGTGGAAAAGTCGACGTTGCCGGAGCCGGCGAGTCCGACATCCTTGCCGCCGATGTCGACCTTGTCCAATTCGAACCGGCGCTTCGCGCGGTCAACGTGACCTTGGACCAAGACGCGGTTGAGGAACAACATCGGTTCGTCAGGATTAGCGACCGGAGCAAGAACGACGCTGCCACCGGTCAGCGACATTGCCCAATTGCCAGCCGGATCACGCGGTGCTTCCGCTTGGAAAGCCAATGTGAATCGATTGCCGCCCGAGACGAGCTGAAATGGCATCACGAGCGTATGGCGCGCCGCGTCCCAATCCAGGTTGAATTCGGCGCGGTCGATAGGGATGCGCGAGAGGGGATCAGCGGCATCACCAACAATGCCCGGACCAAGGACAATGCGGCCGTTGGCCACGTCGAGCATGCCATTCGGGTCCAATTCCCCGCGCAGGCTGGCGGATACCGGCAGCTCAGCCTCCAGCTGGTCATCCCCCTGGCGCAGGCACAGCAGAATATCCCGTAGAAACATCCTGCTCGCATCGACGGCTATCGCGCGCCGCCCTTGCCCGATCGGCTTCACACCGGCAAGCAGCGTCCAGCGCCGATCCGCACTGTCGGATCCCACGCTAAATACGACCTCGCCGGCATGCGGCCGGGTAAGGCTGAGATTGACATTTTGAAAGCTCGACTGCTTCCCATTGCGTCGGTCATCGACGGTAAGGTTGCCGCTCTTCAAGCCGATTTCAGTCAGATCATACCCGTCGAGGCCAAGCGCCGAGAGGCTGTCGATCCACGACAACAACGCCGCGAGCCCGTCTTGGGCGCTCGGCGCCGATTTGTCGTTCGGCTGGCGCGCGACAGGAGCAATCGCTTGCGCTGCGACCGCGGGTGCCGTCGCGATCGGCCGCTTGTCCGCGCCGGCAAAGACGGTGACCTGTCCGTCAGGCTCGATACGGACTGCGAGACCCGCACCGACCAGATTGAGACTCTCTGCGCGCAAATGCCCGCTCAGCAGGCCAGCGACGGATATGCCGACCTCAGCGCGCGGAGCGCTCGCCACAACCGTTCCATCCGCATCACGGACGACAATGTCGCGGGTACGCAACGCCGTGCGGCCGTTCTCGTCGCGCTCGATCACGGTGTCGCCGACCTTGACGCTGTGGCGGGCGCCAAAGTTCTCTTGAATGGCGGACTCGAGCCAGGGGGTAAGAAGATTGACCGAGATCGGACCGCTCGCGAGCCGCCACACCAGCAACGAGGCGCCAACGCCAAAAAGTCCGGCCAATGCAGCCAGCACCACCGCGGTACGACGCAACGCTGGTCTGCGCAAAGTCCCGCTTAGTCGCGCCCGCCAACGCCCAAAGCGGCCAACCCGCTTCGCACCACGCGCTGCGTTGGCAGACTGCGGCCGACCTCTCTCCGACCGTCGGTGGAGATTGAGATCTGCCTCCAGGCTGCGCAATGCAGCGAGTCTCGGACTGCTTCCCTTTCCGCCATGCACGATGGCGCGTCCCCTTCCCCGCCATGTCGACGCTGATACTAGCGCCAGTGATTCGCGTGGCCACGCAAGGCCTTCGAAGAACAGCCCCCTGTTCCGCCGGCGCCCGCCGCTGTATCCCTTGTTGCAAGCATGAACGGGTGAAAGCGACGAAAGGAAGGCATATCTTGGCAAATCTTGCGCCGGGCGCCAAAGCCCCGCCTTTCCGCCTTCCACGAGATGGAGGACAGACCATTTCGCTGGCCGACTTCAAGGGAAAGAAGCTGGTTCTCTTTTTCTATCCGAAGGCGGACACACCCGGGTGTACCACCGAGGCGCGCGCTTTCTCCGCACTCAATCAGGCTTTCGCCGAGGTCGATACGGCCGTTGTCGGCGTGTCAGCCGACTCGATCCGGGCGCAGGACAGGTTCAAGAAAAAGCATGACCTCGCGACGCCTTTGGCCTCCGACGAGAGCCACCACATGCTCGAAGCGTACGGCGTCTGGGGACAAAAATCGATGTATGGCCGCACTTATCTCGGCATCACTCGCACAACCTTCCTGATCGGACCGGACGGGCGCATCGCTCGCATCTGGTCAAAGGTCAAAGTGCCCGGTCATGCCGAGGAGGTACTCGCCGCTGCGAAGGCGATTTAGCGCGGACGGCACGATCCAATTTAAGGAAAATTAACTGCAACTTGTTCCAATTCATTGGTGAGCAAATGACGTTGGCCGGCTGCGGCTGAACCGGCGTGGGAGCGTCGATGTCCCATCGGTCTCATCCGCCTCACCGATCAGGTGATGGCTCCAGTCGTGGACACGGCGGTCAACGCCACGACCGCCATGCGAGCCAGTCGCCGCCCTACTATCAGGAACCGCTGCAAAGCGATGCGCACCACCGCGCGCCGCGTCGCCAGGCGGCGGTCGCTCATCACCCGCGGCCAGCGCGGCGAGCGGAATTTACGCTCGCACATGCCGGTAAGCACTTCCGCCTCGGCCCGGTCGCTTTCTGGACCGTCGTCGGTACGCTCGTCATTATGGCGATCTGGTCGACGGTCACTGCAACGTATTTCGCATTTCATGATGACGTCCTCGCGCGGTTGATTGCGCGCGAGGCCGCGATGCAATTTGCTTATGAGGATCGCATAGCTGAAATGCGCGTGCAGGTCGATCGTGTCACCAGCCGCCAGCTGCTGGACCAGGAACAATTCGTACTCAAGCTCGAGCAATTGGCTCGCCGACAATCGGTTCTTGAATCGCGTGGCGCGGCGCTTGGGAGCGTGATGGATCCAGTCACCACGGGTTCTGTCAAACCTCACCGCGGCGGCAACCCCGTCGACGCACCCTCCTCGTTGAAGCCGACCCCGATGAACAACACCGGCAGTCGTTCGCTGCCGCCGGATCGAGAGGCGCGCCTTGAATTGCGCGGCTCTCCATCCTTTGGCATCGAGCCAAGCCCCACCGATGGCGGCGTGAACGGCATGCTGGCTCGCTTGCAGGACTCGCTCACGCGGCTCGAGCGCCGTCAGACAAGTGGTCTCGATGCGATCGAAGCAAGCTACGATGCCAAGGCCCGTCGCATGCGCGGCGTTCTCGCTGACCTCGGCCTCGATGCCGGTCGCCCGGCGGTGCAGCCGATGGTGGGCGGCCCGTTCGTGCCAGCGAAGCCGCCCGGCGAAGGAGGCTTCGAGCGCCAGCTCTATCGCATCAGTCTCGCCCGGGCTCAGGTGGATCGCCTCAATCGGACGCTTGCGGCGGTGCCGCTACGCAGACCGGTGACCGGCGAGATTGACACCACGTCCAATTTCGGAGTGCGCATCGATCCGTTTCTCGGACGGCCCGCCATGCATACCGGCTTGGATTTCCGCGGAACCACCGGCGACGCGATCCGCGCGACCGCAGGTGGCGTCGTCACCCACGCCGGATGGAGCAGCGGATACGGCCAGATGGTGGAGATTGATCACGGCAACGGCCTTTCAACCCGATACGGTCATCTGTCGGACATCGAGACCAGCGTCGGACAAACGGTAAAGACCGGCCAAGTGGTCGGCCGCCTCGGTTCATCCGTACGCTCGACGGGTCCGCATCTACATTATGAGACTCGTATCGACGGAGAAGCCGTCGATCCCGAACGGTTCCTGCGCGCCGGAATGCGCTTGGGCAACGCGTCCTAGTGGCTCAGCCGGCTGGCATCGCGTCCCACCTCATCCAATATCCACGCACCAAACGCGCGAACGTGCGGCTTGACGGCGCCGAGCGTCGACTCGATGACGAAATAGGCTCTTGTGCCGACCACGGCCTCGCTGAACGGTGCCGCAAGCGCTCCAGACTGAACCAGCTCGTTGACCAGGGGTTGCCGACCAAGCGCGACTCCTTGGCCGCTTATCGCCGCCTGAATCATTTGCTCGTACTGACTGAAATGCAGCGCGCCCGCCGCCTTGAGGTCCCCAATACCCAACGCCGTGAGCCAGGTTCCCCAATCCATGACCATTTTTTCTGCGCCGGGATAGTCGAAGTGCAACAGGACGTGACGCGCAAGATCCTGCGGTCTTCGCAGCGGGCGGGACCGATCGCGCAGCAGGGACGGACTACACACAGGAAGAACCTCTTCTCCAAAGAGGCGCACCGCGCCATCAGGCACCGTCTCGGGTCGACAATACCGGATGGCTAGATCGAAGAGGCTGCGTTCCAGATTGAGGATCTCGACGGTCGCCGAGATCCGTACGTCAATGTCCGGATGACGGCTGGTAAAGCGCTGCAGTCGCGGAATGAGCCACAATGATGCGAAGCCCGTCGTTGTCGTGAGCGAAATCTGGCGTGTCCGACTTTGCGCCTTGATCTGATCGGTCGCGACCTGCAGCCGCTCGAGGACATCGGTTGCGAGCCGATAGAGCTCCTGCCCTTTTTCCGTTAGCGCCAGCGCGCGCGGACGCCGATCGAACAACGCAACGCCGAGATGGTCCTCCAGCGTCTTGATCTGCCGGCTTACCGCCGATTGGGTGATGAACAACTCCTCCGCCGCCTTGGTGAAGCTGAGGTGACGTGCGGCCGCCTCAAATCCCTGAAAGAATCCTAGCGGCGGGAGGTGGTAGCGCTTGCCTTGCATTACCGAAACTCATGCATTTCATAAGAACTACTCGTTTGCCGACGCGCCTAAATACACGCAAAATATCGCAAATATGGGCGCTGTGGCGCCTGCTTTACGATGATCTAAGCGCATGCGCCCAATTGGCGCAAGAGGAGGCCACATGACAAAGCCGACCTTGGATTCGGAGCTGCTGGTTCATCTCCAGCCGCGCGAACTACTCGATATCAGCGATGGCCAGGGCTTTGCGGTCATCTGCCTGGACGGGACTGCGTGGATCACGCAGTCCGATGACGCCCGCGACATTGTGATCAACGCGGGGCAGGCGTTTGTCTTGGACAGGCAGGGATTGGCATTGGTGGCCGCCCCGCTCGGCCGCGCGACGATCGCCATACGAAAAGCAGGCCCGGACACAGCATCGATTCAATTCGAATTGCCAACCGCCGGGGATCTCCGCTTTGCGGCCTAGATGGCGGATATCCATTTCGGAAAACGGGTGTCCGCTTTTCGCGATACGCGCTAGCTCAGAGACATGAACCTTGCACAACGAAGCTCATACCAACCTCCGAAGAGAGATGACCATGCGCAGCGAGGCTCATACAGATACGCTTGCACTGCCTTTGCGCTTGCGCGGAGGTGAAGTGGTGGCCATCAGGCTGATGCGGCCGGGAGACGGCGAGCGGCTCCAGACCTACATACGCGGCCTGTCACGCGAATCTCGCCACAATCGATTCCTTGGCGCGCTAAACGAGCTGTCGCCAATGGAACTGGCGAGACTCGGTCGTTCCGATCATGAGGATCACGCGACTCTCATCGTGGAGACTGTGCACGAGGGGAATTGCCGGATCGTCGCGGAAGCACGCTACGCCATGATGCGCGAGCACTCGACGTGCGAAGTGGCGCTCTCGGTCACCGATGATTGGCAGCGACGGGGTCTCGGCACCGCGTTGATCGAGATCCTGACGGCCCGCGCGCGGAGTCTCGGCGCTCAGGTCATGGTTGCCGATGCCCTGCGCACCAATGACGCCATCAAGGGTCTGGCGCGCAAGACCGATCTGGCAATCCGTCCTGATATCGGTGACGCTCGACTGATACGGCTGGTCAAGACTATCACCCCGCGCACTACGCAATTCGCGGCTGCCTGATCGACGGCAAGCGCAGGGATGCCCGAACAGTCCGGGCATCGCTGCACGCGCACGCAATGATCTGAAGGTCAGCTCTTGTAATAGCCGACGCCACAGCCCTGGTTGCCGACTTTGGTGACGAACGATTGTTTTGGCACCGGGTCGGTCGTGCCCGGTCGCGGAAAATTATAGTCGACGGTCGAGATCGTTCCCTCTTTCATCGCGCCATAGACCTTTTCACCGAGCGGCGTGCCATCCTTTTCCTTCAGCGCTTTGATATCGGTTCCCAGCAGCGCCTGGTTTGCGTGGGCTGTGAACTTGCCGTCGGCCATGTTGGCGCAGAAGACGTAGAGATCGCGATCTCTGAATCCGCCATCAGGCTTGTTGAAATTGGCGAGCGCCGTCGCTTCATTGGCTTTGAGCGCGGCGACCGCCTTCTCCAGCATGGCCTTCGCCTCGGCGGCGGTTGCGTCTGCGGCTGCCGCCGCGGACACGAGCGCCCAGAGTGAAGCCGCCACTACCGCACTGAGAATGACTGCCTTCTTCATTGCTTCCTCCCATGTTTTTGTTCGGCGTTTTCGCTTTGAACAACCAGCAACGCGTCAACGATGTTCCAATTGGAAAGTGACGATCTTGCGGCTGCAACCAGAGCTACTCGACTTTGGCTCCCGAAAACTTGACCACTTTAGCCCATTTGTCGGTTTCCGTCGCGACGACCCCTGCAAACTCCTTCGGTGTCGTCACCAACGGCGCCGCGCCCAGCTCGGTCAATCGCGCCTTCATGCCGGGGTCCGCGAGCGCCGCGTTGATCTCCTTGTTCAAGCGATCAATCACCTCCGGCGGCGTGCCTGCAGGCGCGCCCATACCAAAGATCGCAGCGGCCTCGTAGCCGGGCACGGTCTCGGCGACCGCCGGCACATCCGGCAACGCCTCCCAGCGCTTTGCCGTCGTCACCGCCAATGGACGCAATTTGCCTGCCTTGATGTGACCGATCGAGGACGGCAGATTGTCGAACATCACCTGCACTTGCCCGCCGAGCAAATCGGTGAGCGCCGGAGCCGATCCGCGGTAGGGCACGTGGGTGAGATTGACATTCGCCAGCATCTTGAACAGTTCGCCGGACATGTGAACCGAGGTGCCGTTGCCGGACGAGGCCATGTTGATCTTGCCCGGGCTCGCCTTGGCGAGGGCGATGAACTCGGCGACTGTATTGGCTTGCACGACAGGATTGACTTCCATCACGTTCGGCAGCTGCGCAATGCCCGCGACCGGTGCGATGTCGTGAACAAAATTGAAACTCAGGTGCTCGTAGAGCGTCGTATTGATGAAGTTCGCCGGATTGACCAGCAGCAGTGTGTAGCCGTCGGGAGCGGCGCGAACGACCGCTTCGGTGGCGATATTGTTGCCGGCGCCCGGTTTGTTGTCGATGATGACCTGTTGACCCAAGTGGTCCGACAGCCATTGCCCCATCAGGCGAGCCACGATGTCGGTCGAGCCACCCGGGGGATAGCCGACGACCCAATGGATCGGACGCGAAGGGTAGTTGTCGGCAGCGGGCGCGACGCCGCAGGCGACAAGCCACACCAGGATCGCGGCAAAGAGACGAAAAAGCGCGGTCACGAAATCCTCCCAACGATGATGCTGCGGATGATTGCGCTCTGCGGCAATCTCCACGCTATCCAAAACGGTATTCTAATTGGGCTTTGGATCGGCTGCATGCGGAATTTGGTCGCGCAGAACCCGTTAGAAATTGGACCACCAGCGCGCGCTTTAAGGCAGTCGCTTACTCGACGTCCTCGACCTCTTTCGGTCCGGTGCCGAAGGCCTTTTGCGCAAGCGTCGCCGCCATGAACTGGTCGAGATCGCCATCGAGCACCGCGCCCGTATTCGAGGTCGACACGCCAGTGCGCAGATCCTTTACCATCTGATAGGGCTGCAGCACGTAAGAACGGATCTGGTGCCCCCATCCGATGTCGGTCTTGGCGGCCTGCTCGGCCGCCGCCCGCTCCTCGCGCAATTTCAATTCTCGCTCATAGAGGCGCGCACGCAGCATCTGCCACGCCTGCGCGCGGTTGCGATGTTGAGAGCGATCGTTCTGACAGACCACGACGATGTTGGTCGGAATATGCGTCAGTCGGACCGCGGACTCGGTTTTGTTGACGTGCTGTCCGCCGGCTCCGCCTGCCCGCATGGTATCGACGCGGACGTCCGCCTCTTTGATATCGACGACGATGCGGTCATCCACCACCGGATAAACGGCGACGCTTGCGAACGAGGTGTGCCGGCGTGCGTTGGAATCGAACGGAGAGATGCGCACCAGCCGGTGCACGCCCGCCTCAGTTTTGAGCCAGCCGAAGGCATTGCGGCCTTTGACCTCGATCGTGGCAGACTTGATGCCAGCCTCCTCGCCTTCGGTTTCCTCAAGATATCCGACCTTGAAGCCATGCTGCTCGGCCCAGCGCACGTACATGCGCAGCAACATGTTGGCCCAGTCCTGGCTTTCCGTACCTCCGGCGCCGGCATGAACCTCGAGATAACTGTCGTTGTTGTCGGCCTCGCCGGACAACAGGGCCTCGAGCTCGCGTCGCGCGGCCTCGGCCTTTAGCGCCTTGAGGTGGTCCTCGGCTTCAACAATGACCGCTTGATCGTTCTCAGCCTCTCCGAGCTCGATCATGGTCATCTGATCGTCGAGCTCCTGCTCGATACGCGAAATGGACGTGAGCTGGTCTTCAAGCGCGGTGCGCTCTTGCATCACGCGCTGTGCACGCTGCGTGTCGTTCCAGAGATTGGGGTCTTCCGCTTGTTGATTGAGCTCCGCCAGACGCCCGCGCGCCTTGTCGAAGTCAAAGATGCCTCCTCAGCAGCCCGACCGACCGCTTGATATCTTCGATGGTTGTTTGCGTTTCCGGGCGCATGACGAGATCCGTTGGGAAGCTGGATTGCGGGCAGAGACTTAGCGACCCCTCGGGGATCGCGCAACGCCCGGCGATCGATCAAATATCGAATAGATCGATGTCAATAAAGACCATTGCCGGATCGGACTGCGCGGTCGGCCTCGGGGCTGACCCCACAAGGACCGGGACCGTTGCACTGCTGGTTCTGCTGGTCCGGATCACCGTAACCGATCACCGATGATGGGTCTGGTGGCGCGGTACCCGTCTTGAAGGCTTCCAAAATCGCGTTCTGGGTGCCCAACGTGGCGCGCAAGCCCGTTTTCGGATCGACGCGGACGAGCTTGATGCCGGTCGAAGGTACGTGGAAAGGAACGTCCGGTTTGTCGGCGAGCGCAGCCTTGGAAAAATCCTTCACGATCGGGGCAGCGATGTGTCCACCCGTTGCGTCCTTCCCGAGATGACGTGGCTTGTCGTAGCCCATGTAGACGCCCACCGCGAGATCGGGTGAGAA
>Ga0126381_100005451_pt1 | contig 13995 bp, 13 predicted proteins | sample PanSoiMetPlot_28_FD_96465 | JGI IMG/M metagenome (GOLD analysis project Ga0126381, IMG submission 96465) | Tropical forest soil microbial communities from Panama - MetaG Plot_28 | ecosystem: Environmental > Terrestrial > Soil > Tropical forest > Bulk soil | place: Panama | collected 2016-02-17
CGGCCCGCGATACTCATGCACCAGCGTGAAGGTCGGACTCGTTACGTCCTCCTCCTGCGCCGCGCCAAGCGCTGCGGCAACCCCCTTCACCAGGGTCGTCTTGCCGGCCCCCACCTCCCCCCGGAGCACCACCAGCTTCGGAGGAGGCGACAAAATCTCAGCGATCGTCTGCCCAAGGGACATCGTTCCGGCAACCGACCGGGTCCGAAACCGCTTCTCGCGAGTGAAACTCATCGTCGAAGCCCTGCGATCCACGTAACCCCGCTCGCGTCGGTTGCCCGATAACGAAACGCATCCGACAGATGCCGCACCGTGTCGGTCGCCAGCACCGTATGCTCATCCGCCTCGTGCGCGGCAAAGTCGCCCGCCAGCCCATGCAGACAAACCGCCGCCTCAACCGCGCGCGCAGCATCGTCCGGAAACTGTGCCAGCATCGCCGCCACGATGCCCGTCAAAATGTCGCCGCTGCCGCCCTTCGCCATCGCAGGATTCCCTGAGGTATTCACTGAAATCGAACCATCCGGATGCGCGATCAGTGTCCGCCAGCCCTTCAGCGCCAGCGTGACCTTGTGTTCTGTGGCGAAGCGCCGCGCCAGTCCAATGCGATCAGCCTCAACCTCCTTCACGGCGAGCCCCGTAAGCCGGGCCATCTCACCGGGGTGCGGAGTCAGCACAATCGTCCGGCCCGCCCCATTCAGCAGCCCGGCGCGGCCATCGAACGCATTCAACGCATCCGCGTCGATCACTACCGGCACCCGTGCCTTCGCCACCACCGCCCGCGCAAACGACGAGGCCTCGCCCTTCTGCGAGAGTCCCGGCCCAAGCGCAATCACGGTCATCCTCTCGAGCAGGCCAGCAATCTTGTCCTCCGCCAGGTTCTCCATCGCAACCGCACCCTCAGGACCCTGCAGCAGAGGACGCACCATCAACTCCGGCGCCACCGCACCGACCAACCCGGAGATGCTGTCCGGCACCGCTGCCGTAACCAGACCAGCCCCCGTGCGAAGCGCGGCAAGCGACGCCATCGCGGGAGCGCCCGTAACCCCATAGCTTCCCCCCACCACCAGCACATGCCCGTACTTGCCCTTGTTGGCGTTGACATCCCGCGGCCGCTCCGCAATAGCCTTGGATCCCCCCGCCCAGGTAAGCCCCGAAGCCGACTGGATGGCTCCCTCTGGAGACCCGATAGGAGCAACCACCACTGGCCCGAATGTACCCGTGGTGAGGTGACCGAAAACATGAGCAAGCTTCGGCGAAGTGAAGGTGATGACAGCATCAGCCCGAAACGCACCCTCCGCCGCCTGCGCAGTCGAGTCAGCATCCCAGCCCGACGGTAGATCCACGGCAACGACCGGAACCTGCGAGCCGTTCACCAGATCGCGTACCGACGCAGCAAGCCCTCTCAGAGGCGTCTGGAAGCCAGTTCCAACGACCGCATCGATAACCAGACCGCATTCGCCGAGCAGCGGCACAACCTGTCCTGAATCGGAGATCTCATGCAGCGCTGTGTGCGGGGTCTCCGAGCGAAGCAGAGAAAGGGCATGTGCGGCCTCGCCCGCCTTCACATCGGCGGCGCTGCCAAGCAGCGCAATCGTGACCCTCCACCCCTCCGCGACCAGCCGGCGCGCGGCAACGAACCCGTCCCCGCCGTTGTTGCCCTTCCCGCACAGCACAAGCGTGTGCGGAGCGTGCGCGAACTGCACCTGGCAGAACCTCGCAACCGCCCCCCCGGCGTTCTCCATCAGTGTGTCGAGAGGAACCCGGAATTCCTCGGTTGTTCGCCGGTCTGTCGCTCCCATCTCAGCTGCGGTAAGAATCTTCATCGGAACTGTTCTACCTGATCTAAAGAATAGTGAGAATACGATCAGCCACGGCCGCAGCCTCGGCTGCCGCAAGCACGTCGTGGACCCGCAGAATATGGGCACCGGCAAGGACCGCCGCAACGTTGGCCGCAGTCGTCGCATTGAGCCGCGCATCAATCGCGGGCGGAGCATCGTGCAGGTGCGCGATCGTCTCCGCAAGGAAGCTCTTGCGCGAGGCTCCCAGCATCAGCGGCTGGCCAAGCTGGTGGAGTTGGTCGAAGTGTGCCAGCAGCGGATAGTTCTCATCGCCGCGCTTGCCGAATCCAACGCCAGGATCGAGTACGATGCGGTTGCGCACAATGCCCGCAGACGTCGCAGCGTCGAGCCGCTGGCCGAGGTCGTTTGCCACCATGGGCACCACTGCCTGCGGAGCCAGCGGAGCAAGCTCGCGCCACTCCTGCGGGCGCCCCCGCGTATGCATCATCACCACCCCGCAATCCAGTGCAGCGCATGTGGCGGCCATCGCATCGTCCCACAGGAAGCCGCTCACGTCGTTGACGATCTCGGCGCCGGCTTCAACCGCCCGCTTCGCAGTCGCGGCGTGAAAACTGTCCACCGAGAGGATCGCCTCAGGACGGTTCGCGCGAACGGCCTCGATCACAGGTAGGATCCGCGCCTGCTCTTCCTCGGGGGTGAGAGGTACAGCGCCGGGGCGCGTCGATTCACCGCCCACATCGATGATCTGGGCCCCCTCGTCGAGCATCCGGAGAGCGTGAGCGAGAGCGCGCTCCGTCGAGCTCTCGGCAGAGTAGAAATGACCCCCGTCGGAGAACGAGTCCGGCGTGACGTTCAGAATGCCCATGATGATCGTCCACCGGCCGAGTCCGAGACTACGGGTGCGGAGATGCCAGTCGAACTGCGGACGCGGCAGAAAGGGCATAGGAGGAAGGTTGCCAGTTGTTAGTTGCTGGTTGCAAGTCGTTGGTTGCAAGCCTCCTCGGCAAACGCACGGCCTGCTCTCGCAACGACGACAGCCAGGAATGCTAGACTTCGCCAATATGGTAAAGATGCGTTGGTTGCTGGTTGGAGTGATGGTGTGCGCCTGTTCAAGCCCCTCATGGGCACAAACTGGCGGGTACGATGGTCCCGCGGAGGCGAAAGACGGGCACCCGGATCTGGCAAAACAGATCGCCGCTCTACTGGCCGACCCGATGGTAGCCCGGGCGCACTGGGGGATCGACGTCACCTCCATGGACGGCTCACCGATCTACTCCATGAACGAAGGGCAGCTGTTTCAGCCTGCGAGCAATACGAAGATGTTTACAACGGCAACGGCGCTGGCGCTGATGGGGCCCCAGGCGACGCTCGAGACGAAGGTGGTTGCCCGCGGCAAATTCAACGGCGCAGCGAATCTGACTGGCGACGTTGTGCTGGTGGGTGGTGGAGACGCGAATCTCTCGGGCCGGGAGATTCCTTATGTGCCTCCAGCGATGCGGCCGAAGATTGCACCTGGACAGCAGCCGCCGCCAGGGCCGGATGCGTTGCGCTACCTGCAGCAGATGGCCGATGAGGTGGCGAAAACGGGGTTGAAGGTAGTCAACGGCAACGTTATTGGCGACGACACGTTGTATCCGTGGGAGCCATATGCGGAGGATTGGTCGATTGACGACTCGGTCTGGGGCTACGGGGCTCCAGTATCTGCACTGACCGTTACGGACAATCAGCTTGCGCTGAAGGTGTCGCCGGGGACGGAGCCGGGCCAGCCCGCGGTGGTGACGCTCGACCCGATGGTGCCGTACTACACGGTGGACACGACGAATCTGATAACGAGTGTGGCGAGCAGCGGCAGCCATGTGCAGATCGAGCGCGAACTGGGTTCGAAGGTATTACGGATCTATGGCTCGATTGCGGTGGACGCGCATCCGGATGAGGAGGAGATCGCGGTCCACGACCCGGCCGAGTATGCCGCGGCAGCATTCAAGCAGATGCTGGAGGCGCGCGGAATCCTTGTGACAGGCGTGGCAGAGGCAAGGCATCGTCCTACGGTGGATTCACGCAGCTTTATGCAGGCGGTGCGCGAGCCACTGATCGGGCACGATTGGAAACTGTACTATGGGCCGGTGACGAGGCCTCAAATGTGCATCTCCTGCGCGGATCCGGGGGTTCTGCTGGCGAAGCATGTCTCGCCGACCTTGCTCGATGACATTACGGTCACGAATAAGGTGAGCCAGAATTTGCACGCCGAGCTGCTTCTTCGTGCTGTGGGAAATGTAGGCTCTGCAGATGGGTCTATCGTGAACGGTGCCCGCGTGGTACGGGATTTTCTCACGACGCAGGCGGGGATTGATCCCGATGACTTCGTCTTCTTCGATGGCTCGGGACTGAGCGGGCACAATCTGGTTGCTCCGCGCGCGACAGCGAAGTTGCTGGGGTATGCGACGACGCAGCGGTGGTTCGCGGACTGGAAGCGCACGCTGCCCATCGGCGGTGAGGACGGCTCTCTCGCCGAGCGGTTTCCGAACACTCCTCTTAAGGACCACGTCTTTGCGAAGACCGGCACGCTTGGTGAAGCACGCGCCCTCAGCGGCTACCTCGACTGCGCGAGCGGGAAGACCGTGATCTTCTCGATCATGGTTGGCAATCACATTCCCCGTTCCAACGCCGACCGCGAGGTGATGGACAAGATTGTGGCTGCGATTGCAGCGGCAAACTAGGGGCTAGGGCTTAGGGCCTAGGGATCAGCGATAAATCCGTCCCTGTGCCCTACGACCCGGTCCTGATGCTAATGCGAGAATGGAAGTGTGAGACTTTTGACATTTTTTTTGAGCGCTTCAGCCGGGCTGCTGATGGCAGGATGTAAGTCTGTGGCTCCGCCGGTTCCGCTTGAACAATTGAATGCGCAGCAGATGCATGGACACGCGGTCTTTCAGGCGCAGTGCGCGCGGTGCCACAATGATCGTAAAGACGCTCCGTTGAACGGCCCCGCGCTGATTGGGATGTATAAGAAGCCGTATCTGCACAGCGGAGCGCCGGCAAACGACGAGCGCGTGACGGACACAATCCTGCACGGCCACGGACTGATGCCGGCGATGGGAAATAACATAGACCAGCAGAACCTAGATGATCTGCTGGCTTACCTGCATACGTTATGAGCGACGAGAATGAAATCAAGAGGCTCGAAACGCGAGCCAAAGGGATGCTGCCAGGAGTAGCTGGGATCTGCATGTTCCTGTTGCTGGTGACGATGATGAACGCCTTCGCAGCCTTGCAGGGCAGATTCGGCACGGGCAGCAGCAAGTATGGTGTCCTTGCGATCTGCACCTTGTTCGCCGCTGGAATCTTCGGCCTGTTGCGGCTGCGGCGCTGGGGCTGGGCGCTCGTCCTCGGTGGATGCCTCACCCTCAGCCTCGGGTACTTCTTCATCTTCACCCGGATGCACGCGTTTGCGTTTCTTGTTCAGGCACTCTTTGCGCTTATGTTCTTCCTCTACCTGGTGCGGCCTGAGGTTCGCGAGCGGTTGCGATAGTGATATGAGTCGGAGGAGGCGCATGCTTGACCGCAGAACCTTCGGGAAGCTGATGGCCTCTGCGGTGTTCCTGCGCGAGGGCTTGCCAGCGGCTGCGGCTCCGACCCCCACAGACGCCGCAAGCCAGCGCTTCTCGGTGATGATGTGGACCCTGAAGAGCCACGGCAGTTTCGAGGAGAACCTCGACCGAATTGCTCAGGCCGGATACAGCCACGTCGAGCTGGTCGGTGAGTTCTCCCACTGGTCGGACGCCGAGACACAGCGCATCCTCTCACGCATGGAAGCGCTTGGCATCACCGTAGACGCGACTTCCGGCATGACGCTAGGCTTCGCCGATCCTGCCGGAGGCGACGCATACCTTGTAGAGTTGAAGCGCCTCATCTTGGCAGCACAGCACGTCAAGTGCACGAAGCTCATCCTCCTCTCAGGCAAGCGGCTGCCGTCAACGACCGACGAAGTCCAACACCGGGCATCGGTGGAGACGCTCAAGCGTGCAGCGGAAGTCCTGGACTCTGTAGGTATGGACGCGGTCATCGAGCCGATCGATCGGCTGGAGAATCCATCCATCTGGATGGATAGCATCGAGCAGGCCTTCGCGATCGCGCGCGAGGTCGGCAGCCCGAAGATCAAGGTGCTCTACGACCTCTATCACGAGCAGCGCACCCACGGAAACCTGATCGAGAAGCTGGAGAAGTACATCGACGAGGTCGGTTTGATCCACGTTGCTGATGTTCCAGGCCGCCACGAGCCCGGAACCGGCGAGGTAAACTACGGCAACATCTATCGGCGACTCGGCGAACTGCGCTATAGCGGAATCATCGCGATGGAGTTCTATCCAACCGGTGACGTCGTCCAGACGCTGCGGCGCGCGCGGATGGAAGCGATACAATTAAGCAGATGACGCCCGTCTCCGAGCTGGTCCAGATAGATCTTTCGCCGAGGAAGCCGCAGCCTAAACCGGCGTGGCTCAAGGCGAAGGCTCCCGTGGGCGAGACCTTCCACAACCTCAAGAAAATGGCCCGCGAGCTCAACCTCCACACCGTGTGTGAGAGTGCGCAGTGCCCCAACATCGGCGAGTGCTGGAACCAGAAGGCGGCGACCTTCATGATGCTAGGCAACCTCTGCACGCGGCGCTGCGGATTCTGCGCTGTTCCCAAGGGCAAGCCCGAGCCGATCGACTTCAACGAGCCCCGCCGCGTCGCTTATGCCGTCGCGCAGCTTGGATTGCATCACGCTGTCATCACCAGTGTGAACCGCGATGACGACAACGTAGGCGCAGCGCGCGCCTTCGTGAAGGTCGTCGAAGAGATTCGCCTGCAGGCTCCGGGATGCCGCGTGGAGATTCTCACGCCCGACTTTCAGGGCAACGAGCAGTCGCTGCGGCTTGTCGTCGGCGCACGGCCCGAGATCCTCAATCACAACATCGAGACCGTCCCACGCCTCTACCGCGTCGCCAAGAGCGGCGGCCGCTACGAGCGCTCGCTGCGGTTCCTCGAGCACGCCAAAGAAATCGCCGCCGAGTCAGGCGAAGAGATCGTCACCAAGACCGGCATCATCGTCGGCATGGGCGAGGAGATGCACGAGCTGCTCTCGGTCTTCCGTGACCTCGCCGACCGCCGCGTCGACATCCTCACCATCGGCCAGTACCTGCGTCCCTCGCGCGACCACCTGCCGATGACGCGCTACTACACCCCCGACGAGTTCGCATTCCTCAAGCACGAGGCCCTGGGCATGGGCTTCAAACACGTCGAATCGGGACCGCTCGTTCGCTCCAGCTACCACGCGCAGGAGCAGGCGGAGTCGACCGGCCTGGCGTAGCGCGTGGGTAACCCCCTATGTTGCGCAAAGTCTTCAAAGCAATACGTTAGCTGTGGAGTTCACGCGCACTTGGATTGCCAAACAATGAAGAGTCTGGGAATCTGGCGTTCCTGGCGCAAAGTCTTCGCTGAAAAGGTCTAATGGAGAGGTCGGGGCTAAGGCCCCTTTCTCAGGCATGCTTTCACAGGCATGAAGGCACGTCTCCCTCCGGATTTCCCTCTCGTGCTCTCCTCCGAACTCGCACTTCTCTAAAGCAAAAAGCCTGGCGGGGAACCGGGCTCATGTTCAGTTTACCGAATGCGCGGGAACATATCGGTTAAGAGCGAAAGATTTTCTGTCTGCAAGTGGGTGGCGTGAATCTGCCTGGGGCGCTCCCGCGCTCTGCGAGTCGCGTTTGGAGGCCTGACACGTTATTCTCACGTGAGATTGCGATTTCGTGACAGACGGTTGGGGGTCCACGGAGGAGCTTTTGATGCGGCTGCCTTTGTTATCTGGAGTGGTCTTTGCAATTCTGTGCGGTGCGGCGGGGGCGCAGGAGCAGCCTGCGATGCATGCGCCCGATGGGTCGACTCGCGAGAGGCCGGAGAGCCTCGTGATTCTCCCCAAGACCAACGCTCCGTTCTCAGCGACGGTGACGACGGAGTGGACCAGAATCCTGGTGGATAGCACCTCGCAGACGAACTGGAACCACAGAACCATCGCGCGCGACAGTTCGGGCCGCGTCTTTGAGGAGCGAAGATACTTCACTCCGACCGGCAACCAAGAGACGACAATGCTGACCGAGCGCGACTACCGCGACCCCAACAGGCGCGAGCGGTACATTTGCATGACGGCGCAGAGGGTTTGCTTCGTCAGCCCATTCTCCGCCCCCGAGTCCGTGAACCTCATGCCTGCGGGAAATCTTCCCGGCGGCAGAGGAACCGTGACGCGCGAAGAGCTGGGCCGCAAGACAATCGAAGACATCGAGGTGATCGGCTCGCGCGAGTCGATCACTCTCAATGCCGGTTCGGTGGGTAACGAAAAGGCCGAGCCCATCGTGAAGGAGTTCTGGTACTCTCCCCGGTTGGGCATCAACGTCATCACAAAGCGCTTCGATCCGCGCTTTGGCGTGCAGAACTTTACGGTCAGCAATATCAACCAAAGCGAGCCTGATCCGAAGCTCTTCGAGCCGCCTGCGGATTATCGCGTTGTGATGATGAATGGGCAGTGATGCGCAGAAGGGTTTCCCCTTACCTGTTCCTTCCACCTACAAGCGTCGTTTCAGCCGTGTCCAATCTGGTCGCCTCCGTGATCTGCCGATGCGTCATAATGCGGGATAGCTCATCCATTTTGCTTTTGATGGCTTCGTTGCCTCCCCGAAAGGACAGCAGATAGAGTCGGTAGGCGCGTACGTAATCGAGTGGGACTCCGGCTCCTCGCTCATAATGACTGGTCAGTTCCGCCTGCCCCTGTGGATTTCCTTGATCCGCGGCGCGGCGCGCCCATCGTGCGGCTTCGGTCCGGTCCTGGGGCAAGCCTTTGCCGGTCGCATCAAGGTGGGCGAGAAGGGCTTCGGCCGGAGCATCGTTCTGTTCCGCCGCTTTTCGCAGCCAACCTGCGGCTTCTGCATCATCCCGGTGTACGCCCTTTCCATAGAAATGAAGCGCGGCGAGATTCTCCTCTGCGTTTGGGTCCCCGTGTTCGGCGGCAAGGCGGTACCATCGCACTGCTTCGCGCAAGGTCACGTGAACTCCGCGCCCTGACTCATACATTGCCCCTATATTGTTGGCTGCGGTAGCGGTGCCTTTTTCCGCAGCTGCTTGGTAATAAACCATGGCTAACGGATAGTCTTTTGGAACACCCATGCCACGCTCAGTGAGGTATCCGAGAGCACATGCGGCGGTGGGCGAACCCTGACTTGCTTCCTCCTTGAAAAGCTCCACCATATGCGCATAGTCGCGATCGGCAATCGGTGGGGTAGAACCTGCGACTTTGCGCCCTTTAGCAATATCGTCCAGGAGCCGAACCGGAATGGCAGTGAACTCACAATCGAAGCAGCATCCGCAACCGGTTGAGGATCGGCGGTAACTGCCTTGCTGTCCTGGGCCGAGGCAGCGATGCCAAATAGAAGCAATGAGAGCAGGCCTGCGGAGGAGACCAGGTTCGTGCTTTTCATGCAGTGTCTCCCGGTTTGGAGATTGGCGATTGGGCTGCCCCGAAAGTCAAGATCCCAGAGAGACAGGGGGAAGTGGGGCCAACCCTCAGCGACTTTGTGCCTAAACTTGGGGACTCCATCGTTTATCGGGCTCTCGAGTTCAAGCCGCAAGGAACGGCAATAGCCATCTGCGGTCAAATACCGTCGATTGCAGTGATCGTCCAGGGGGCTAAATTGACTGATTCCATCTGCGATGACTGGACCGAGCCGGAGATCCTTAAGGATGTATCTTCTGGATCAAATCTTGCCCTTCGAAGTGACCGTCCGAAAAGCGTTGGATTCCTAGAACGATCGCGTTGTGAAGACGAACGGACAGTGATGGCTGGTTATGGATTCTCTGCTAGGTTGCTTGCCAGTCAGTACCGACAGGAATAAACTTCCGTCGCATGAGTCAGCCCGCTCCGGAGTTTCCCAACTTTGTCAGCTTCTTCCGCTTCTATGTGCGGCAGCATAGCCATCCTGCGAACCGCTGGCTGCATGCCATCGGGACGGTTAGCGGAATCGCCGTCGTGATCGCAGCCTTTGCTACCCATCATCCGTGGTATGCGCTTCTGTGGCCGGTCGTTGCGTATGGATTCGCATGGATAGGCCACTTCCTGATCGAAGGCAATAAGCCGGCGACCTTCGGGCATCCGCTGTGGTCGTTCCTGGGAGACTTCCGCATGCTCGGTCTAATGCTGATGGGGCGGCTTGACGCCTATCTTGATGACCGAGCCTGAGCAACCTTTAGACCGCTGCACCCATGGCAAACCCAGCCCTTTCAGATTGCGGCAAAAAGAAGAAGTTTCTCCCTACGACGATCGTCTCCGAGTTCGGTGAATCGATCACATTATTTATGTCTGCTCTACGAGATCCACTTCAGCAGGCGGATGATTCCCATCGATGCAGGCTTGGAGTGCGCGGAGACGTCCTTGCGCGCGTGGATCTCCTTGCGCTGCGCCGCGTAGTAGCGGTAGGCCTCGGTCATCATCTGCTGGTTGGTGAAGGTCGGTTTCCAGCCGAGCCGTTCGCGGATGCGCGTTGTGTCGAAGATGAAGTCCTCGGCGATCATGCGGTAGTGATACGGGCCGAGTGGCGAGACTCCGAGCTTGTGCGCCAGCTTCATCGCTGCAATCGTTGCGGCCTTCGGAAGCCGCGCCACGCGTGCGCGCGTTCCCGCGTCGCGGATGACAGTCTCGTAGACCTCGCGGAGCGAGCAGACGTTGTCCGAGCCGATGTGGAAAAGGTCGGAGTGCGGATAGTCCATCGCCTGGATGCACGCGGTGGCAAGGTCCTGCGCGTAGATGAACTGATAGCGGTTCGATCCGGAGCCGACGACCCAGACCTTCTTGTTGTCCTGGATGAATTCGAAGAGGATGGCGAGCAAACCAAGACGGCCGCTGTCGATGATCGTGGGGCAGCGGATGGTGATGACATTGAGGTCGGCCTCGTACGGCTTCGATGCCTCTTCGGCGGCCTGCTTGCTGCGGCCGTAGAGCTCGACTGGGTTGGGGGGCTCATCTTCGCGGACGGGATGGCCGAGGTTCGAAGCCCAGAGGCAATTAGTAGACGTGAAGATGAGCTGGCGCACCTTGTGTGTGCGGCAGGCCTCGGCTACGTTGCGCGTGCCGTCGACGTTCGAGGTCCAGAGATCGTTGTCGTTGATGGTGTCGTGCGCGAGCATCGCGGCGACGTGGAAGACGGCGCTGAAGCTGCCCTCGCTGAAGAGCTCGTCGAGCAGCCCAGTGTCGCGGATGTCGCCCTGGATGCTGGTGAGTGCGGGGTGTTTGTCAGGATCGGCGACCAGGTCGATGTTGGTGACGGCGTAGCCTTCGGCGAGCAGCCTCTGCTTGAGGACACCGCCGAAGAAACCGGAGCCGCCGGTGACGAGAACGTTTTTCATGCCCTTGCCTGTGCGCGAGTCGATTCAGCGCGGAGAAAGATGGGTTGACGTGCAGCCGCCGATTGAAAGAGGTAGACAACAAAGACGGTAATGATCGGCTCTAACGGATGCCGAAAACGCGCCTGCACAAAGACGGTGTAGTAGGGAAGCGGCAGCAACAGGAGTGCCCAGGCGAGTAGCCACGAGCCCGGGACACGTCGCACCACGGCGAGCACGAGTCCAAGGAGTCCTGCGACGCTGATGAAGCTGTAGCTCAGGACACGCGGAAGTTCCAGGGCCCATGGAGCGTCGGACGGAACGCTGATCCAGAAGAAGTAGATGCGCTTCAGTGTGTTGGCGATGAAGTGCCCGGGGTTCGCCCGCATGTAGGCCTGGGCAAGGTTACCGCGCATCTTTGAATAACGGAGTTCGCCCATCTGCCGGTAGAGAGAGAACTGATCTGACGCCATGTTGGGATGGTCATAGACCATCACGAAGCCGCGCGAACCCGGGCCGTTGCCGAGATAGGTTTCAACGCCGAGATTCCCACGAATGGGAACAAAGGCATGGAAGACGTGGTAGTTGCGGAGTTCCCATGGCACAAGGCATGCGAGGAAGACGACGCCTGCGAGCACGGCGTTTCGCAGGGCATACTGGCGATGCCGCGTGCCGATCAGGACCCAGAGCCCGCAGATGGGCAGGAAGAGAAGAAGCGTCGAAGTAGAGAGCGCGATGATGCCCCAGAGCAGGCCGAAGAGCAGCCACTGCCGCGTTTGACGTGATGTTTCTCCCGAATCACGCTCAAGCCCGTTGGCGTTTGTCCCGCGCATACGGAGAGCGAGCACGATGACCCAGGTGAAGAGGAATGTGGTGAGGCACATCTCCCACACCCAGCGCACGGCGTACTGCATCGCCGCAGGGTAGAGCGCCCAGAGCCAGCCGGACCAGACGGCGTTTGCGCGCGAGATACAGCGATAGGCGATCTCCCACACTGCGAGGGCGGTGGCAGCAGAGAGAACGCAGTTGATGGCGAGCAGCACCCACGCGGCTCCGTGTGTATAGACGCCGAATAGCTTGAACGCTCCGGCAATAAGGAGTGGATACGCAGGCGGGACCCAGGCGGTGGGGCCGGTGAGTCCGAGGTAGCTTGAAGCGAATGGGTTGGCGAAGCCCTGTCCGGTGACCAGTGAGCGGGCGATGCGGCCCGCCTCCCACCCAAATTGAAAGTGGTCGACGTAAGGGCGGAAGCGGTAGGTGTGGGCCAGCGTCATGTAAGCGACACGAACGAGGAAGGCTACCCAGAAGAGGCGCCAGGGCGCTCGCGGATCTCCCTCTGCGCGGGAGTCTTCGGCATTGATCCACTGCCATAGGGGGCCCCCGGCGTGCTTGTTGGCCGGGGAAGGGCGATCGAACATCGTAATTTGATTTTAGCTGGTGAGATCGAGATGATCAGAAGATCGTTCTATTTGAGGGTTGCTGGATGGGAGTTCCAATTAGAGTGTTGAAGCTGAAGCCGGAGGCACAGCTTCCGCGTTACGCGCATGTGGGGGCCTACGGGGACTTAGCGGCGGATCTGTACTCGGCGGAGGCGCTTGTGATTGTGCCCGGAGCTACGGTCCCTGTCTCAACGGGCATTGCGCTGGAGTTTCCGTCGACCCACGGCGCGCTGGTCGAAGACCGCTCAGGGCTCGCGGTCCGCGGAGTGACCACGCTGGCCGGCGTCATCGACCCGGGATATCGCGGCGAGATCAAGGTCGTGGTGACCAACCTCGGCGCTCAGGCAGTGGATCTGAAGGTGGGGGACCGCATCGCTCAGCTGCGGATCGTGCAGCGGATTGAGGCTGATTTTGAAGAGGTTATGGAGATTGGCGTAGCCGCACGCGGCAGGAACGGCTTCGGGAGCACGGGCATCTAGGTGCAGGCTGGCAGGCGGCGGCTAAGACGAGGATTTTCTGCGACAATTAAGGGTAGCGCGCCATGTCCAATCAGCAAGCTGAACAGCCTATGACTGTCCCTTCCCCGGCCACCATTACTCCGGAGCTGCTCAAGCAGCACAGCATCACTCCAGACGAGTACAAGCGCATAGAAGAAGCCCTAGGACGCACACCCAGCCTTACTGAGCTGGGTATTTTTTCGGTGATGTGGTCCGAGCACTGCTCCTACAAGTCGTCGCGCGTGCATCTCAAGCGGCTGCCGACTCGCGGCGAGCGCACGACCGGGCCGGGAAGCGTCGTCCAGGGACCGGGCGAGAACGCCGGAATCATCGATGTGGGGGACGGCTGGGCCTGTGCGTTCAAGATCGAGAGCCACAACCACCCCAGCTACATCGAGCCCTATCAAGGTGCTGCGACGGGTGTCGGCGGGATTCTGCGCGACATCTTCACGATGAACGCGCGTCCGCTGGCCGTGATGGATTCGCTGCGCTTCGGGCCGCTCGATGAAGCAGAGCCGGATGAAGCTCTGCGGCGGAAGAATCACCAGGTCGCTACCGGAGTTGTGCACGGCATCGCGGGTTATGGCAACTGCTTCGGAGTTCCCAACCTCGGCGGCGAGACTCGCTTCGAGCCTTGTTACTCAGGCAATCCGCTGGTGAATGCGTTCGCGCTCGGCCTGGTCAAGAAGGACGAGATCTTCTACGCAAAGGCGGTAGGCGTCGGCAATCCGGTCATCTATGTCGGCGCGAAGACGGGCCGCGATGGCATCCACGGCGCGACGATGGCGTCGGAAGAGTTCACCGAGGGCTCGGAGCAGAAGCGGCCCAACGTACAGATGGGCGATCCCTTCATGGAGAAGC
>Ga0126381_100005452_pt1 | contig 13995 bp, 14 predicted proteins | sample PanSoiMetPlot_28_FD_96465 | JGI IMG/M metagenome (GOLD analysis project Ga0126381, IMG submission 96465) | Tropical forest soil microbial communities from Panama - MetaG Plot_28 | ecosystem: Environmental > Terrestrial > Soil > Tropical forest > Bulk soil | place: Panama | collected 2016-02-17
GGAGAGAAACAAATGAAGCAGGCATTAGTGTTGGGCGCTTCGCTCATCGCGGTTTCGGCTTGCGCGCCTCAACCGCCGCCACCGACCGCAGCGGCGCCGCCGGGTTATGCGGCGGGATCCCCGCCCCCGGCGACGACTTACTACGATGGAACCTACGTTGGTAGTTTCACCCAGAACCTGAGTGCCTCGGGATCGGGGTGTCCAAATTTCCCTGTGGCGCCGGCTTTGACCATCAACAACGGTGTCGCGCGGTTCGCAGCTCTCGACCTCACGTATCAGGGATACGTGACTCCGGAGGGCGATGTGAGGATGCAGACCCCGGCAGGTCAAACATTTGTCGGACATATAGATCCTAGTTATAAGCTCACAGGCCAGACGACCGGACAGTGCGTCTATAACGCAACCTGGCAGAGGCGGGTTGGGCAAAAGCCGAGTTGAGACGCGCCTCACTCCAGGCCGAAGCCGCTCTTCCGATCATCATTCAGATCCGTGATTATAGCTTCAGCTCGGGAGCAGGCCAGTCTCGTGGCCGAGAGGACGAAACAGGTCAATAATATGGCTGCCAAACACGCGGAGGAGCGAATGCAGTGCATATTGGAGAGGGTCGCAAGAGGCGTAACGAAATGGGTAGCTGTTCTTTTTGTGGTCGTGACGGCTGCAACCGCGAACATATCGGCCGGTCGTGCCGATGAGGCGAATGCCAGGAGTTTACTCAAGGCGATGTCGGACTATCTCGCCGGGCAAAAGGCGATATCGTTCGATTACGACTCGAGCCTCGAGCTGGTAAGCACGCAGCAGCAAAAAATAGCGTTGGCGAGTTCGGGCACAGTAACTCTCGATCGCCCCGATAAGCTTCACGCAACCCGCAGGGGCGGATTTTCCAATGTCGAGATGGTCTTTGACGGGAAGGCGCTGACCCTGTTGGGCAAGAATGCAAACTTGTACACCCAAATCGAGGCGCCGGGCACGATAGATCAGCTGGTCGACGTGTTGCGGGACAAGTACCACCGACCCGTCCCGGCCGCCGACCTGCTGATGTCGGATCCCTATAAGGAGCTGATGACGCAGGTTACTGACGCAAAAGACTTGGGAAGCGGCGTGATCCGCGGCACCGAATGCGATCACCTTGCCTTTCGCACAAAAGAGGTTGATTGGCAGATCTGGATCGCGCAGGGAGCCCGGCCCTATCCGTGCCGCTATGTGATCACGAGCAAGAAGGTTACCGGGTGGCCGCAATACACCCTCGATATTTGGGCATGGAAAGCGGGCACCGAGGTCGCCTCCGACGGTTTCAAATTGGCGATTCCCGCCGGCGCCAAGCAATTGATGCCAGGCCAAGTCCCTGAGCTTAATGAAATACCGGCTCATTTTTCGGCAAAGGGAGCAAAGTGATCATGTTGAGGCGTATCAGCGTTGGGTTGCTCGCGATAATCGTGTGGGCGATTTGCTTGGAACTCGGGGAGCGATTCGAGATTCCGGGTGTGCACAGCTCCATCTCCACCGCAGAGGCTATCATCGGCCGTCCCTTGACGCCGATGAGTTATGCCGGCGTCGCCCGAAGGACCGCGCGCCGCTGTGCAGCGGGCGTTTACTACTGTTAGGCTCGGGCGCCCGCTGGGTAAGGCCGGGCTCGACTTGCCCATCCCGTCTCGCAACCGGTCGGAACGTAGCAGGTTCCCAAAGCACTTAGCTCAGGCTGATCGAGGCCGCGCATGACGAATATGGCGGAGAGAGCGGCACAATAGACAGGGGCGACGGATCGCCGACGGTGTAAACCGGGAGAAAGCCGATGAGGACGAAACCGGTCGCGTACAACGATGAGCGTCTCGAAATCGACGCCGCCCTCATACCCGCCAGCAGACCGGCAAAACCCAGTCGTGGGGTGGGCGCATGGTTTCTGCACGAGCTACGTGAAATGTTGCCGCCGACGATATTCTTCTTTGTCGGCTTCAACCTGATCGTACTTACGACGAACCTCATCCTAGCCGATTATCTGGCCGCATTCGGCAGCTTCATGATCGCTACGGCCGCGGCGCTCGTTGTCGGAAAATCGGTTCTGGTCGCCAATGCTATGCCGCTGCTTCGCCGGTACGATCGCGCGCCGCTCATCCAGCCAATCTTGTTCAAGACGACTATTTATTGGGCCGTGGTTTTCGTTGCGCGGCTGCTCGAACATTTCGTCCGGTTCTGGCTCATTGAAGGAAATCCGCTGGGCGCTTTTCTGCCGCACATGGTTGCGACTTTCTCCTGGCATCGCTTCGCCGCGATCCAGATCTGGATACTGGTGCTGTTTCTGATTTATGTCACGGCGTCAGAGCTCAATCATCTTTTCGGTCACGGAGAGCTAAAGCGGCTTCTGTTTACCCATCGGCCGTCCGAGCTGCAGCTGGACCGGCGACAGCGCATCCGCGAGCTCGTGCGTCTGAGCAAACTCGCCGATGCGCACTCGCTCGATGAATTCCGCGATCCGACCAATATTGCGCACACCGAATTGATCGATATCGTGCGCCGCTTGACGAGATGAGTTGCGGGTTCGGTCGTACAGGGAATTGCTGTCGGCCACCCTTTCTCGGCGGGCTTCGCATTCCGTGGCGGGGGCTCGGCTTTGGCCGAACGCGTGTGAAATTTTTGTGACGCGTCAATTTGTGACGCGTCAATATGACAGGGGATAACCGTCAGACAATCGTCCTACAGTTTGGCGCTTACTGACGGGGGTCCGGGGGATGCCTTCGAGCGCGGTTCGCATATTCAGCGATCCCGACGACTACGCTGCATCAATCCGCGCGACAAACGCGGAGCTGATGGTCACCGCGCGCGGACCGTTCACAGCTAAGCTGGTCCGGATCGATCTGCATCGGCTGTGGATGCAGCGGGCCTTTGATAACCTGCCGCGGATCACATACCCGACCAACATAGCAGGGCGGGCTGTCGTTTCATTCCGCACTCAGCCGGGGCCGAGCTTGGCCACCGACGGTCTGGAAATGCAGCCGACCAACGTGGTGCGCCACAGCGAAGGTCAGAGCTATTATCGCCGTTCATCCGGGCTCGCTGCATACGCCAGCATGTCGTTGCCGGTGGCGGTCTTGGTTTACCCTCGGGGCGGCGATCGCCGGAGTTGACCTGACGCCGCCCAAAGATCCGCTGATCCACACCCCTCCACCATCCGCGATAGCGAAACTGCAGCGGCTGCACGCGGCGGCCGGGCATTTGGCGGAAACGGCCCCGGACATGATCGCCGATCCCGACGCGGCGCGCGGCCTTGAGCAAGCGCTGATCGAGGCCTTGGTCGGCTGCCTTGCCAACCGCGAGGATCGGCGGAGCAGTGTGGCGCAAGGGCATCATGCGATCGTCATGCGCCGCTTTCGCAGGGTCCTGGAGGAGAACCCGGAGCAACCGCTCTACATCCCGGAGATATGCAAGGCGATCCGGGTTGCGAGCCGGACGTTGCGGATGTGCTGCCAGGAGCATTTGGGAATGGGGCCAAAGCGCTACCTGCTGCTGCGCCGCATGCGCCTGGCGCAGCGGGCGCTGCGCCAGGCGGCGCCGGATGCGGCCTCTGTGACCAATATCGCGACGCGCTTTGGCTTCTGGCAGCTCGGGCGCTTCGCGGTCGAATACCAGTCTCTGTTCGGCGAGTCTCCGTCCGCCACCCTGCGTCGGCAACCCGGATAGCAGCGGCATCTCTCTGCCGAAAATGAATAGACTGCCAGTTTAGCTCGCCATCACAATCACCTCAGCGTTCGACCTAAGCCGGAGGCAGGCGTCGCACTCGTCGGCGGGGAGGTGACAGATGAAGGCACGACATGTCAGATGGGTAAAGTTTGGGGCAGTGGTCGCGGGGTTCTTATTGGCGCGGCGGGGCTCTGTCATGCGTAGGCCGGCGCGATGACTGAGATTTCATATTGCCGCCATTGCCTTCCACCGCTTGTCGTCCAGCACGCCGTACAGCGCTACCTAGGCTTCACGCTCATGACGGTCTGTTCTGGCCTACGCGCGCTTCACGCGGCACAACTTAACTGGACGATGCCCGGCAGGGCGATGACGTTCAGAACCACTATAACGCTTGCCGTGATGGCCTTCATTACGGCCCTCACCGCGTGTCTGATATTTATCCAAATCGCGACCTTTCATTCGGCAGCAAGAGCGGCGGCGTCGGCCGCCATGGACGCCGCCAGCGCGAACACCCTCAGCCGCCTCGAGGCTGACATGTCGGAGCTGAGCTCCTTTGTTCGCGTGCTGTCGTCAAATCCTGCTCTCGCCGACTCGGAAGACAGAAGCGAGATCGATGACGCAATCATTCGCTTCAAGGCGGCACTGTAAGAACTGCCGCAGGCGGATAGTCTCTATGTCGCCTACGACAACGGTTGCTGGTTGCAAGTCCGGCGCCTCGACGTCCTCGACCCGATGGAGCGCGCGAAGCTGAAGGCGCCTCCCGGGGCCGTCTACAATGTCAATCTGGTCCGCCAGACCTCCAGCGGAACCCTACCGATGCGGCGCATCTTCGAAGACGGGCAGGGCAACAAGATCGGGCAACTCGATCTCCCGGATTATGGCTATGACGCACGGAAGCGGGGCTGGTATCGCGACACGATGAAGACGGACCGGGCCCTCGTTTCATCGCCGTACACTTCGTTCAGCATCGGCACGCCGATGATCACCCTGAGCGCACCTCTGCGCGGGCAAGTGCGCGGCGTCATCGCCGCCGACCTCAAGTTCGACAAGTTCGGCGATCTGGTCCAGGCGCAGCGCCCCGGAGAGCATGGAACGGCAATAATCTTTGACTCATTTGGCGTGCTCATCGCGCATCCCGAGTTTGCGCGCCTCGTGGCCGCCGCGAGGACACAACCGTCGCACCCGCAGCTTCCTGAGATTGGGGAAATCCAGAGCGGGTTGGTCGGCGCAATGCGAAGGTGGAATGGCAGCGTTTACTATCAAGGAAGCATTCGCGACGCAAAGGGACAAGATTACCTTTTTCGCTTGCGCAAATTTTCTCAGGGTGGAGAATTTAGTGGCTACTCTTTGTTGTTGGCAGCTCAGAACGATTTTGCGCAGAACGTGCGAACGCTGCAGATCAGAGGGATAATTATTGCGCTCATTGCCGGCGGATGCTTCATACTCGCGGTCTGGATCTTCGGCAGCCGAATGTCGACTTCGCTGAAACGAATAACCGCTCAGGCGAGCAGGCTCCGGACTTTAGCGGCGCCGGATGATGCGCCCGTCACATCCCGTGTTTCGGAAATTGACGAACTCGGCAGGACAATGGCGATCGCCCAGCGCAGCATCTGGTCCTTCTCTCGCTTTGTGCCGAAGGATATCGTTAAGGGGATAATCGACAGCTCGATCTCCACCGAGCTTGGGGGGATCAGGCGGGACGTCACCATCTTGTTTACCGACGTCACGAATTTCACGGGCATTGCCGAAACGGCCGATCCCGACAGTCTGATGCACCAGACGTCGCGCCATTTTGCTGCACTTACCAAAGCGTTTCACGCCGAGGGTGGGACTGTCGACAAGTTCATCGGGGATTCGGCGATGGTGTTTTGGAACGCTCCCCACTTGCAACCTGATCATGTCGAGCGAGCCTGTCGCGCCGCTCTTGCGGCGAAGGCGGCGAGCGACGCGCTCAATACTCAATTCCAAGCCGAGGGGTTGGCGCCGTTCGCTGTTCGCCTTGGCATTCATTGCGGCGAAGCGGTGGTGGGAAATGTGGGTTCGGCCGAGCGCATGAATTACACAGCGCTGGGCAATAGCGTAAATCTGGCGGCTCGCCTGGAAGGGCTGAACAAGAAGTACGGGACTACAATCCTCGTCAGCGAAGCTGTCCGCAAGCGGGTCGAGTATTGCTTTCACTTCAAGGCCATCGCCTCAGTAATCGCTAAGGGGATGACGACGGAAACGCAAGTCTACGAGTTGGTCGAAGCACTTGCGTGAGGGCGCTGTTCGGCCGCGAGACAGGAGTCGGCTGTCAGCTAAAAGGCGAGCCTCCGGCTACTGCACATGACACGCGCCGGTGCTGGGAGGATCGCGCTGCCAGCACGGCGCACCGGTTTCTGTCATCAGACTGTTCAGCCTCTCTGCTTCGAGGTCTAGCACCGCGCGGGGCTTCTGGCTGCGCAACACGACGAGCTGAAATGTATCCATGAACGCCTCGTCGAATTCGGCGCTACGCACGCCGAGGCCGATCGGTAGCAGCGCGGGCAGCGCGTCCTTCTCCGACTGCATCTTTTCGATCGCAGCGGCGGCCAGCTTCAGACCGGGCTCGAAGTCCGAAGGTAGCTCGGCTTTCACGACCGGGAAAAAGCCGATGCTGCGGGCGATGGCGATTTGCGTCTGTGGTTGGGTAAGGTAGTCGATCAGCCCCATGGCCCCGCTCGTATCAGGCGCACCCTTCACCACCGCGAGGCCGGCCAGCACCGGCACGTAACCTCGCCCCTTGGGCCCGGCAGGGACGGGGAAGGCGACAAATTCCTCGGGTTTCTGGCGCAGCGCGCCGAGCACTCGGGCAACGTGGTCGAAGGCGATCCAGACGTCGCCGGAGAGCAACGGCTGTTGCATAAAAGCGTAGCTAGTCGAATCCGGATTGACGCTCTTCCATAACTATGCGAACTGCATCCACATCGCTTCGGCCGCTTCCGAGCGGACCGGCACCACGAGGCCGCCGGTGTAGGAAGGGTAAAGAAAACCCTCGAAGAAGCGGTGCATCAGCCCTTGCGGCCCCGCCGGAAAGCCAAGCAGCGGCTTGCCGGTCTTCTCCTGGATCGTGTCAGCCCAGGCAGCGAGCTGGTCGTAGCTGAGTGCGTTGATGTCCGCGCCCGTGGGCAGATAGGGCAGCGCCGCTTTGTTGGCCACCATGATGTAGCTCGCCTGCATCCATGGGATATAGAGCTGGTGCGCTGTGCCGAATTTGCCGAGCGCCAGCAGCGGGTCCGGGACACCGAGGCGTGCCAGCTTGCTGGCGAGGTCATCGAGCGGGACCAACTCGTCCAGCATCGCGAGCGGCTGCAGCTCCCCGTGCAACGCGCCGACGACATCTATCTTGTGGATGCCGCCCTGTTGGTCGGCTTTGACGCGCACCGACAATTGCTGCGGCTGCTCGGTGATATAGTCGACCGCTCGCGGAAAATCCTTAAGGATCAAGTTGCGCATCTTTTGCGCCTCCTCGATCGGGCGCAGTTGCGTCGACAGGAAGATCAGGCGCTGGGTTTGCGCAACGCCCGCGGTCGTGGTCAGCAGCATGGCGGCGCAAAGCGAGAAGCTGAGTGACGCCGATATTCTTCGCATATTCCCTCCCTCTCGGGCCGTCTTTAACGATAACGCCGAACTCCGTTGCGACGGCGGTGCGGCATTCTGTGACACATAGACCCCTAAAGGGATAAACCTCAGACATTCGTCCTATAACCCGCGCGCTTGGCTGACGGAGGTCCGGGGGATGCCTTCGAGCGCTATACGAACCTTCTCGGATCCTGACGATTATGCCGCAGCGATCCGGCAAGGAACATACGAGCTGACCCTCACGGAGCGGGGGCAGTTTACCGCAAAGCTCACCCGTATCGACCTGCATCGCCTGTGGATGCAGCGGTTCTCCGACAACCTGCCGCGGATTTCCCACATAACCGGTTGGGGCGGACGGGCCGTTATCGCGTTCCGGACCCAAACCGGACCGAGCTTGCTCTCGGGAGGCATGGAAATGCAGCCGAGCAACCTCGTGCGATACAGCGAGGGTCAAAACTATTATCGCCGGTCATCAGGACATGCAAATTACGGCAGCATGTCGCTGCCGGTCGAGGATATGGCGGCTGTTGGCGAGACATTGGCGGCAGTTGATCTGACTCCGCCGCGCGATGCGATGCTGATCTTCCCCCTGCCGGCCGCGATGGCAAGGCTTCAGCGGCTGCACGCCGCGGCCGGGGATTTGGCGGAGGCCGCCCCGGAGATTATCGCCAATCCCGTTGCCGCGCATGGGCTCGCACAGGCGCTGATCGAAGCCATGGTCGATTGCCTCGGCAATCGCGTGGATCGCGAGAACAGCGCGGCGCAAGGGCAGCACGCGATCATCATGCGCCGCTTTCGCAGGGTCGTGGAGGAGAACCCGGAACAGCCGCTCTACATCCCGGAGATCTGCAAGGCGATCCGGGTTCCGAACCGGACATTGCGCATGGTCTGCCAGGAGCATTTGGGGATGGGGCCAAAACGCTATCTGCTGCTGCGCCGCATGCATCTGGCGCGGCGGGCGCTGCGCCAGGCGGCGCCGGATGCGACATCTGTGACCGACATCGCGACGCGCTTTGGCTTCTGGCAGCTCGGGCGCTTCGCGGTCGAATACCAGTCTCTGTTCGGCGAGTCTCCGTCCGCCACCCTGCGTCGGCTGCCCGGGTAGCAGCGGCATCTCTCTGCCGAAATTGCATAGTCGGCCAAGAGATCGGATGCCTACGGTTGACGCTCGGGCAAGCTTTGCCCGTCGATCGGAAATCCACTCGGAGACTGTGCTATGACGATAAATCTGACAGCGGCGGCGCGGGTTATCCCTTTCACCGCGTTGATGCTGGGCGCGTGCGTATCGCAGAGCGCATACGAAAAGCAGGGAGCAGAGCTGCAAGCGGCGCGCGCGCAGGCGGCGGCGGAGCAGTCGCAGCTCGCCACTATGCAGCAGGAGCAGAAATGGGTCGTCGCCGGCGACATGCTTTTCTCGGAGGGCGGCTATCAGCTCAGCGCCAGCGGCAAGCAGGCGCTCAACCAATACGTCCCGCGCCTACAGAACCTGCAGAACGCCAAGGTCGTCGTCTACGGTTATACCGACAATCTGCCGGTAGGCGGGCCGTTGAAGCGTGCCGGTATTGCCAATAATATCGACCTGTCGTCGCGCCGCGCCGACAACGTCGTCGCTTATCTCGAGTCGCAGGGCGTCAACCCCAGCGTCATATCGGCCAAAGGGTTCGGCGACACGCACCCGGTCGCTTCCAACGACACGCCGGACGGCCGGGCAAAGAACCGCCGCATCGAGATCGTGTTGGAAGGTCCCGGCGCGTGACCGAGTCCTCCAATCGTTGATTTGCCCCGATATCAGCAAGAGGTGTTAAGTAATGATACGGTCTCTTAACCGACTAATTGTAGGAACCGCAGCCGCGCTGTTCCTAGCCGCCTCGCCAATCCTCATCTCCTCGGCGCAGGCGCAGCAGCAAAAACCGAACATCCTGGTCATCATGGGTGACGATGTCGGCTGGTTCAACATCGGCGCCTATCACCGCGGCATCATGGCCGGCAAGACGCCGAACCTAGATCAGCTAGCCGCCGATGGCATGATGTTCACCGACTATTATGCCGAGGCGAGCTGCACCGCTGGACGCGCCGCCTTCATCACCGGCCAGCTGCCGATCCGCACAGGCCTTACTACGGTCGGTCAGGCCGGAGCCGATGTCGGCATGCCCGATGCGGCGCCGACCATCGCCACGGTATTGCGGTCGATGGGCTACACGACCGGCCAATTCGGCAAAAACCATCTCGGCGACCTCAACAAATACCTGCCGACCCTGCACGGGTTCGATGAGTTCTTCGGCTACCTCTATCATCTGGATGCGATGGAGGACCCGTTCTGGCACTCCTACCCGCCCGAGCTGAGGGATCGCGTGGGGCCGCGCAATCTGGTCCACAGCTACGCGACTGCAACCGACGATCAGACCGTGCAGCCGCGCTGGGGCAAGGTCGGCAAGCAGCGCATCGTCGATGAAGGCCCGCTGCCGCCTCACCCGATACAGGGGATCAAGTACAACATGGAAACCTTCGACGAGGTGATCCGTGACTCGGCCATCGATTTTATCGACCGGGCCAAGCAGGCCAACAAGCCGTTCTTTGTCTGGATGAACCCCACGCGGATGCACGTCTACACGCATCTATCGCCGAAATACCAGGCCATGCAGAACCCGCAAAACAGCTGGTACACCGAAGAAGCCGGTATGGCGCAGATGGATGATGACATCGGCGGGGTCTTGCAGCACCTCAAGGATGTCGGGATAGATAACAACACGATCGTTGTGTTTACGACCGACAACGGCGCCGAGGTGTTCACCTGGCCCGATGGCGGCATGACCCCGTTTGCCGGCAGCAAGGGAATGTCCGAGGACGGCGGGTTCCGATCACCCGCGATCATCCGCTGGCCGGGTCACGTTCCGGCCGGCAAGGTCGAAAACGGGATCTTCGGCGCCAACGACTGGTTTCCCACGCTGGTCGCTGCCGCGGGCAACCCGAACATCACGACCGAGCTCTTAAACGGCAAGCAGATCGACGGCCAGACCTTCAAGGTCCACCTCGACGGATACGACCAGACGAATGTGCTGACCAACAAAGGCCCGTCGGCACGGCATCAGTTCCCCTACTTCGCCGGACCGGTTTTGGGCGCGTTTCGGATCGACGACTGGAAATACGTCTTCCTGGCGCAACCTGCGGGCTGGTTTGGGCCGAAAGAGAAGCTTGACTGGCCGAGCCTTTACAACCTGCGACTCGACCCGTTCGAGCGCTGCGCGTTCACAAAATGCCCGCCGCAGATGTTCGAGTTCTACGGTCACGAATTCTGGCGGTTCGTGTACGTGCAGCAGGAGGTGGCGGCACTCGGCGAGACATTCGTCCAGTTCCCGCCGATGCAAGCCCCGGCCAGCTTCAACCTCGCAAACGTCAGGGACCAGATCCTGGAGGCGATCAAGGCCGCGCATGGCGGCAACCTCTACGGCGGCAATTAAGGCGAACGACAAAATGGGAGCGGCTTCGGCCGCTCTCCAATTGGAGGATTATCGATGAGGATCAACCCTGTCATTGCCTGCTCGGTGTTGATCGCCGCGCTTGCTATGGCCGGCTGCGCGGGTCTGAACGCTCCAACCGCACAGAGCGTCGCGGGCCTGTCGCCCTCGGGCAATGTGACGATCACCGAGGATTTCGTCACCGGCTTGGGTGGCGGCAGCGGCACCTTGGAGTACCAAGGGCGGACCTATCCGTTCAAAGTGTTCGGCACTGTTGTGGGCCCCGGTGGCGGGGTTGAGAAAATCACCGCCTCCGGCCCCGTCTATAAGCTTGCCAGTGTGGCCGATTTTCCGGGCAGGTACACGCAAAGCACCGGCAAGGCCGGTCTGAGCTCTTCGGGCAGCAGCGATTTGTGGTTGGAAAACAGCGCCGGGGTGGTCATGCACCTGCAAGGGACGACCACCGGCGCGATGCTGACCCTTGGAAAAGATGAGATCCTTATTCGAATGGCTCAGTAATCGGCCGTGAGCGCCACCGCGATCGGCTTGATCGTATTCGCGCTGGTATTCGGCAGCGCGTTGCTCGCTATGTATGTGCACAGCGCGTTGCCCGAGCATCATGTAAGCGTGGATTCGAAGGATACCGTGAAGCTCGGAGTGGCGCTGATCGCGACGATGGCCGCGCTCGTCCTCGGCCTCCTGGTCGCCTCGGCGAAGAGCGCCTATGACACCCGCAGCAACCAACTGGTGCAGGTCTCGGCCGATATCATCCTGCTCGACCGCGCTCTCGCCCGCTACGGGCCGGAGACGAAGGAGGCGCGGGCATTGCTGCAGCGCTCGGTGGCCGGCACGGTGGAGCGGTTTTGGCCCGCCGAGGGCGCCAAGCCGATAGCAATTGATCCGAACACATCTCCCGTCGAGGTCCTCTACGAGAAAATCGAGACGCTCTCGCCGCAGAATGAAGCGCAGCACGCGATGCAAACCCAGGCCCAGTTGCTGGCCGCTAATGTCGGGCGGACGCGCCTGCTGCTGTTCGAGAATTTGGGCAGCTCGATCCCCGTACCGTTCCTGGTGGTGCTGGTGTTCTGGCTGTGCATCATCTTTGCGAGCTTCGGCCTCTTTGCTCCGCGAAACGCGACCGTGATCGCTGTGCTTTGCGTCTGTGCGCTGTCGGTAGCGGGTGCGATCTTTCTGATCCTCGAGCTCGACCGGTCGTTCGAGGGGTTGCTTCAGGTTTCCGGCGCTCCGCTGCGCGCGGCGTTGGCGCAGCTGGGCCGGTAGAGCTCGACCATGACAACGATCTTGCCGAAATTCAACAGCCAGCAGGGATCGGACGCGTTACGGGTCGGCTTGGCAATACCGCTAAGGCGAGGTGGTACGATGAATTGCATATCTCTTCTCTCTCGTCTCGGCGCACTGGCTGCCGGGATGCTGCTCGCTGCGACTGCGGCGGCGCAGAACAAACCGGCTGGGCCGGCGGCGACGAATGCTTCTGCGCCCGCGATCGCAGAGCCGGCCGACCGGCTCATCAAGGAGATGAGCGCCTATATCGGGTCGGCCAATGAATTCACGTTCCATGCCGACGTCACTTTCGACCATGTATTGCCGTCCGGCCAGAAGCTGCAATTCTCCTCGGCCGAGGAAGTCGTATTGCAGCGGCCGGGGCGGCTCTATGTCGAATGGAACGGCGACCTCGGCGCACGAGTGTTCTGGTACGACGGCAAATCGGTCACCCTCTACGACCCGGCCATGCCATTTTATGCGAGCGAGGCGGCGCCGCCTGAGCTCGACACGATGCTGGCGCGGCTGTTGCCGAAATTGAACTTCATCCCGCCGCTCGCCGACCTGCTCTATCGCGATCCCTACAAGGCCGTGCGCGGCAATATCGAATACGGCTTCGATCTCGGTCAGAGCGAAGTCAACGGCAGGAATTGCCGCATGCTGGCTTTTGTCGAGAAGGACATCGACTGGCAGATCTGGATCGAGAACGGGCCGCAGCCGACCCCGTGCAAGCTCGTGATCACTTACAAGAACCAGCCCTCGCAGCCGCAATTCACGGCGGTCTTCAGCAATTGGGACTTCGCGCAGCGCATCGCCGAGCCGGTGTTCACGCCAGAATTGCCGCCGGGCACAGAAAAGATCCCGTTCGCAACCGTCGCGGCGGCCAAGTAGCACGCGGAGGATTTAGATGACCAGGCAATTTCTGAATGGCAAGAGGTTGACGGGCGGGTTATTGGCGGGTGCGGCGGTCGCCGCCTGCCTCGCGGTCGGGGCCGAGCGCGTCGTTGCATTTGGCTTCCGCGGCGGTGGCGGCTTTGGGGGTTTCCACGGAGGCGGGGGCTTCCGTGGTGGCGGCTTTCACGGTGGTGGGTTTGACCGCGGGAGCTTTGGGGGCGGCGGGTCGCGCTTTGGCGACAGTGGTTTCAGTGACCGAAGCCACGATGCGGGCTTCGGCCAAGGCGGCTTCGGCAACGTCCACAGCGCCAGCAGCTACTCGGATCACGCCGACAATTACCGGCAGAGCCACCCGGAGTATCAGCACAACACCAGCCAATTCCAGGAATCGCATCCCGAAGCGCGGCAAGACGCGCCGCAGTCATGGGAATCCCATCCTGAAGCGAAGCAAAACGTCTCGCAATATCAGGAATCGCATCCCGAGTCGCGCAACGCATCGCAGTTCCAGGAGAGCCATCCCGAAGCAAAACAGAACGCGTCGCAGGCCGAGCAGAACCGGAGCACCCAAGAAAGCCAGCTTCAGCAGAACCGCACCAACGAGGCGAACCAACTTCAGGCAAACCGTACCAATGAGGCCAATCAACTGCAGACGAACCGCGTGAACGAAGCGAACAGCCTGCAGAGCAACCGGGTGAACACCTGGAACAATTACAATGGCAACTGGGGCGGCTACTATTCGGGTCTCGGCGGCGTCGGCGCGGGTCTGGCGATCGGCGCGACGATCGCCGCACTGCCGGCGGCCGCAGCCGCGATCTCTGTCGCCGGAAACCCATATTATTACGCCAACGGCGTCTATTATGCGCGGCAAGGCGGGCAGTACGCCGTCGTGCCGCCGCCGCAAGGGGCCGTCGTGCCGACCCCGCCGCCCTCCTGCTCCACCGTCGTCGTCGGCGGGGGAACCGATCTCGATTGCGGCGGCGCCTTCTACGCACGGGTTGACAACGGTTACAAAGTCAGCCCGCCGCCGATTGGGTCGACGGTCAGCACATTGCCGAACGGCGCGGTCGATCAGAACATAAAGGGCACGACCTAC
>Ga0126381_100005453_pt1 | contig 13995 bp, 12 predicted proteins | sample PanSoiMetPlot_28_FD_96465 | JGI IMG/M metagenome (GOLD analysis project Ga0126381, IMG submission 96465) | Tropical forest soil microbial communities from Panama - MetaG Plot_28 | ecosystem: Environmental > Terrestrial > Soil > Tropical forest > Bulk soil | place: Panama | collected 2016-02-17
AACTCAAGGAACCCAGGCGCTGCCTGCCGGCTTATTGGGCCGATGCGGGGAACTGACCCAGGAGGGCGAAATGGGAAACTTTCTGCTGCGTGCGATGCTCGCCGCGATCCTCGTCGCCCTCGTCGTCATTGCGGCGCGGCCCTATATCGAAGATCAGCTTTATTCGGCAACCGAGCCGCGCGCGGTCGAGGCGCGCGGCAATCTTGCCGATTTCGAGCGCACAGCCATCGACATCTTCGATCATGTCTCGCCTTCGGTCGTCCAGGTCGTCGGCATGGCGGGCACCGGCAATCCGTTTCAGTCGAACGGGCAGGAGAGCGAGGTCCAGAGCGGGACCGGCTTTGTCTGGGACGGCGCGGGCCATATCGTCACCAACAACCATGTGGTCCAGGGAGCCAGCGAGCTCGCCGTGCGCTTGGCCTCCGGCGAGGTCGACAAGGGCAGCGTCGTCGGCACCGCGCCCAACTACGACTTGGCGGTCATCCGGGTCGAAGGCGCCACGCGGCTGCCGCCCCCGATCGCGGTCGGCAGCTCGGCCGATTTGAAGGTCGGCCAGGCGGCGTTTGCGATCGGAAATCCGTTCGGGCTCGATCAATCGCTGACCACCGGGGTGATCAGCGCGCTAAAGCGGCGGCTGCCGACCTCGTCCGGGCGCGAGATCGCCAACGTGATCCAGACCGACGCGGCGATCAATCCCGGCAATTCCGGCGGGCCGCTGCTCGATTCCTCGGGCCGGCTCATCGGCGTGAATACCGCGATATATTCGCCCTCGGGCTCCAATGCCGGGATCGGCTTCGCTATTCCGGTCGATGTGGTCAATCGCGTGGTGCCCGAGCTGATCCGCAACGGACGCGTTCCCACCCCCGGGATCGGCATCGTTGCGGGGGACGAAACGCTCGCGGCACGGCTCGGCATTCCGGGTGTGGTGGTGGTACGCACGGCGCCCAATTCTCCGGCCGCGCGAGCGGGCCTGCAGGGCGTCAACGCGGCGAGCGGCCGCATCGGCGACGTCATCGTGGCCGCCAACGGGATGCCGGTGCACCGGCTCGCCGATCTGACCGACCAGCTCGAGCAGATCGGAGTCGGCAAGACGGTCGATCTCACCATCGACCGTAACGGCGGCAAAATCAGCAAATCGGTCGAGATCGCCGATATCGGGAGCTCGCCATAGGCTGCCGTGCGGCTGATGCCGGTCAAGGGCCTCACGGTGCCCCCGGTTGGCGCACCTACTGGATCACCTCATCGGCACGCGCAAGGATGATTCGCGGCACCGTGATACCGAGCGCTGTTGCAGCACTGAGATTGATGACCAGTTCGATCTGGGAGGGAGACTGCACTGGAAGGTCGCCGGGCTTCTCTCCGTTGAGGATCCGGGCGACATAACTCCCGACAAGACGATGCGACTGGGCGAGATTCGCGCCATAGCTCATCAGCCCGCCGGCTTCAACCGCTTCGCGCTCCCAGTAGAGTGCGGGTACGCGATATCGTACTGCGAGGCCAGCAAGCAACTTGTAGTGACCGACGAACAAACGATCGGAGTTCACCAGCACGGCCCCAAGCCGCTGCTCGGCAATCATCGCAAAAACCTGTTCCATTTCGGCTGCGTTGCTCGCCGTCACAATCGTTAAGCGCAATTCGAGAGCCCGCGCCGCGCTCTCCACCTCCCTTCTTGCCAGGTCAACAGGATTGGCCGGGTTGGTCAGGAAGGCAATTGAGGTCGCTTGCGGCAACATTTCATGCAGAAGCTCGATCCCTTTCGAAAAGAGGGAATCGACCCGCAGCGTTACGCCGGTCAGATTGCCGCCGGGTCGGTTGAGCCTTGGGACAAGGCCCAGCGCCACCGGATCGTTGGCATATTCGAACACGATCGGGATGGTCGTAGTCGCGGCCTTCGCGGCCACCGCCGGTGCGCCGCCGCTTGCGACAATCACCGCAACGCGGCTCCCGACAAGGTCAAGCGCCAGCGATGGCAGGCGATCGAACTGATTTTCAGCATATCTGTACAGAATTTCGATATTGCGGCCTTCGCTGTAACCGCCTTCCTGAAGTCCTTGCCGCAATTCACCGACACTCGCGCCGTCGGCATCTCGGGCGCCCGCGCTGAGATAACCAATCACTGGCACAGCGCGCTGCTGTGCCTGCGCCGTGACGGGCCAAGTCGCCACTGCGCCAAGCGCCGCAATGAATTCGCGCCGTCGCATCTGCGGTCTCCGTGATGCAGCAAACACTATCGCAATCCGGACGACCGAACTAGCCGGCACAGAATACCGGAAAACGGGTTTTCTTCCGGCGAGGCTCGGTCGTGAGCCTCAACCGAGGCGCGGCTAGGGCGGCTGATCCTTTCGTATTGGTACTTTGGTCTCCGTTAAAGGACCGGGAACGTGGATGCCAACTTGCTGCTTTTTAAGCTCATTTCCCGGGCTCCCGTGATAGCCCAGGTCCGCAGGCGGAACTTTTGGTTGCTTTTCAAAGCCGTCACCCGACGGCAGAATCAGCCCGAAACAGAAATCGCAGCTGGTGCGCCAGCGTCCTCGCGCTGTGATCGGGGCCAATCATCCCAGCAGGGGAGCGTTTCGATTGAGCCGTCGCAGATTCTTCACCGTGCTGGCCGGCTGCGCGCTCTCGTGGCCGGCGGCCGTGCTCGGGCAGCAAATCGAGCGCCTTCGCAACGTCGGTGTCCTCTTGGGCCTCGCGGAGGTCGATCCAGAAATTAACCGTCGTATTGCGATTCTGCGCGAAGCCCTCCGGGACCTCGGCTGGACCGACGGCCGGAACATTCGCATCCATTATCGTTCGGCAAGCGGGGTTCAGCGCATGCAGGCGCTTGCCAATGAGCTCGTCGCGTTGCAGCCGGACGTCATCGTGGCCGGCAGCAGCATGGCGGTCAGCGCTTTACTGCGGGAAACGCGCACGATTCCGATCGTGTTCGTGACGGCGTCCGATCCCGTCGGTGGCGGCTTCGTTGCCAGCCTGGCCAAGCCAAATGGCAACGCCACCGGCTTTACCGGCGCTCCTTCCTCGGTCGGGGCCAAGTGGCTGGAACTTCTTCAGGAGATTGCGCCCGACATCAAGCATTTCACCGCCATCTTCAATCCCGATTCCGCCGCTGACGGCGGAGGCTATTTTCTGCCGCCCTTGCAGGCCGCGGCTGCCTCGATGTCGATCGAGCTCGAAGCGGGTGCCGTGCATGACCTTGCTGACATAGAAGGTGTCTTTGCGGCGCGCGGACCCGCCGGCGGCATCCTCGTCCTGCCGGATCAGTTCACCTCTGCCCATCGCGATTTTATTGTAGAATCGGCTGCCCGGCACCGGGTGCCGGCGGTCTATCCATCTCGCTCGTTCACCGAGGCGGGTGGCTTGATGTCGTACGGGATCGATTTGCTGGACTTGTATCGGCGGACGCCGTCCTATGTCGATCGCATTCTCAGGGGCGCGCGATCGGCCGATCTTCCGGTACAATTGCCGGCAAAGATCGAGCTGGTCATCAACCTCAGCGCCGCCTCGGCACTCGGCTTGACGGTGCCACGAATCATGCTTGTCCGCGCCGACGAGGTGATCCAATGAGCCCGCCGACCATCGGTTCGCCGATGCCGCGCCGAACACTGGCCGCAACACTCCGCGGTCGGCTGTTCCTCAAATATGCCGCTCTCTTTGTCGGGGTGGTCTGCGCGGCCCTGGTCGCCAACGGCCTCTTGGACACGTGGGCCTCCTTTCAGGAACAGAATGCATTGCTGATCCGGCTTCAATCCGAGCAAGCCAGGGCAGCCGCCACCCGCATCAGCCTGTTCATCAAGGATATCGAGCGCCAGCTGGCGTGGGCCACGCAATTGCCCTGGAATGCCGACACGCTCGACCAATGGCGCTTCGATGCCGTGCGCCTGCTGCGGCAGGTGCCGGCCGTCACCGAAGTCGCCCAGCTCGATGGCGCGGGTCGCGAGCAAGGCCGCGTCTCACGCTTCGTCAAGGACGCGCTCGGTCGCCGAACCGACTTCTCGCAGGACGAGTTCTTCATCAAGGCGCTGGCTAACAAGGTTTATTACGGGCCGGTTCGTTTCGTCGGCGAATCCGAGCCCTATATGACGCTCGCACTGGCAGGCGTCCGCCGCGATTGGGGCGTCAGCGTCGCCGAGGTCAATCTCAAATACATCTGGGATGTCGTGTCTCAGATCCGGGTGGGCGTCCACGGCCGCGCCTACGTCGTCGATCCTGAGGGCCGGCTCATTGCTCATCCGGAAATCAGCATGGTGCTTCGCAATACCGATGCGTCGCGGCTCAGGCAGGTCCAGGCGGCGCGCGCGGAAGACTCCGCGACGCCTCCCGAACAGGCCTTGGAGACGAACGATATCGAAGGGCGGCGAGTGCTGAGCGTGCATGCGCGGGCGGAGCCGCTCGGCTGGCTGGTTTTTGTGGAGTTGCCAGTCGAAGAGGCCTATGCGCCGCTCTATCTTTCGATCCAGCGCTCCGGGGTGTTTATCATTCTAGCGCTCGTCCTGGCGACACTCGCCGGCCTGTTTCTCGCGCGTCGCATGATGATCCCGATCCGTGCGCTGCGCGATGGCGCCGCCCGAATTGGCAGCGGTGACTTCGCTCATCGGATCGTCATCAGGACGGGCGACGAATTGGAGGCCTTGGGCAGCGAATTCAACAGCATGGCAACCAGGCTTCAGGAGTCCCATGCGACGCTGGAAAGCAAGATCAGGGATCGAACGCTCGCCAAGTCCCGTCTGCTGGCCGCGGCCAGCCACGATCTGCGGCAGCCGCTTCATGCCCTGGGTCTGTTCGTCGCGCAGCTTCGCACAGCCTCAACGCCGACCGAGCGAAGCCCGATTTTCGAGCGCATCGATACCGCGATCGCAACCATGAATGAGCTGTTCAACTCGCTTCTGGACATATCCAGGCTGGACGCCGGAGCGCTCGCTCCCAACATGACCGAATTCCCGATCGGTGAAGTGCTCAAGCGCGTTCATACCACGTTCGCTGACTCCGCCAGGGCGGCAGGGCTGCGTTTCCGGATCGTTGCAAGCAGTGCGTGGGTGCGCAGCGATTTCGTTTTTCTGGAGCAGATACTGCTCAACCTGGTATCGAATGCAGTTCGCTATACGGCGAATGGGGGCATCGTTGTCGGCTGCCGGCGGCGGGGCGGACAGTTGCGAATCGAGGTTTGGGATACGGGCCCTGGCATTCCAGAGGATCAGCGCAAGAAAATATTCGGCGAGTTTTACCGGTACGGCAATCCACAAGGTGATCAGACCGTGGGCCTTGGCCTCGGTTTGGCGATTGTCGATCGCCTGTGCGGCCTGCTGAATCAATCGGTCGAACTCACGTCGACAGTTGGGCGTGGTTCGCGTTTTGCAGTGTCGGCGCCTATCGCCGCGTCGCAAAGGAGAGCGGTTCAGGCAGCGCCGGCGCCAGTGCCGCTCGATGTCGTCGCCGGCAAGCTCATCGCCGTCGTCGACGACGACCGGTTGGCGCTCGACGGAATGTCAGGTCTCTTGAGAAGCTGGGGTTGCCGGATCATCTGCGGATGTTCTGCCGCCGAGGTGCTGGCCGAGCTTTCCGGGTCGGACGGCCCGCCTGACCTGATCATTTCGGACTTCCACCTTTCCGAGGGGAAAACCGGGCTTGAAGCGATCGAACAGTTGCGCGCGACAATCCACAGCCCGGTTCCCGCCTTTCTGGTGAGCGCGGACGTGAGCCCGGCCTTGCGGGATCAAGCGCGCGCTTGCGGCTATCACTTGCTCCACAAGCCGGTCGATCCGATTTCGCTGCGGGCCATGCTGAACCGGACCTTGAGGAAGAGGAGTGACTTGGCTGCGCGCGCCAGTTGCTTATGACTTGAGAATCTGCGGCAGCTGCCAGCCCATGTCCTTGACGGCAATCACAGCTTCGGTGCGGTTGGTAACGTTCAGAGCCTTGAGGACCTCGGTGACGTGCTTTTTAACCGTAGCCTCCGCCAAATTGAGAACGCGGCAGATTGCCTTGTTGCTCTTGCCCTGCACCATGAGTGCGAGGACGTCGAGCTGCCGTTCGGTGAGGGCGAAATCCGAGGGCGACATTCGCGAAGACGCCGCCCCCTCTTTTGACGATTGTGGCGATTGGCCGCGAGCCAGGATTTCCGGCGGAATGTAAACCCCTCCCGCGAATACCAATTGCAGCGCGCCCAGCATGACCTCGCGCTGCCCTGATTTCGGAATGAAGCCTGCTGCGCCGAGATCGAGTGCCCTGATGACCGCATCGCGGTCCTGCTGACCGGTCAGCACGACCACCGAAAGGTCGGGGCGGCTTTCACTCAAGTCGGTGAGAATTTCATAGCCGTCACAGTCCGGCAGGTTCAGATCCAGCAGGATGAGCTTGAGATCATCATGCTCGCCAATAAGCCGCATTGCCTGGCGACCGTTGGAAGCCTCCAGGACGACTGCATGTTCATTCAGCTCCTTGAGGAGCGCCCGCAGTGCATCACGAATGAGGACGTGATCGTCAACCACGAGGATCTTCATGACACGTTTGTCCCCTCGCCTCGACCATGAAGGATACTTGAGTTCCGCGACCAAAGCATCCCCGGATGCTTGACCGCACAAGCCTTTATAAAACGTTGATTTCCAATAGGATTTTTGTGGACGGGGGCGAATTTGCGAGGGCGCCGGCGGGCCGACTGGAGCATTTGGGTTTCGCAGTTGCGCTGCTAACAGTCTGCTCCGCAGCAGGTTGGTGATGAACCGGAAGAGACGAGCGCGCCTTGACGAAGAAGGGCCGCGTCGTCGGTGGCATGACGACGACAGCCTTCAGCCCGTCGAATCCGGCCTCGCGAGTTCGAACCGAGCTTCGAAAGCGCACGCCACCCCGCGCAAGCAGGATGGAGGTGGCCATGCACTCCGGTCATGCAATTTCCGCTACGCCCTCCGGACGGCGCTCATCCGGCAGCGAGACCGACGACGAGATCCTGCTCCGCTTGATCGCCACGGAAGATCAGGGCGCCATGAGGATGCTGTTTGCTCGCCACAGGGTCCGCGTCTTCCGGTTTCTCCTTCGCATCCTTGGCGACGACGTTGGGCTGGCGGAGGATATGGTGAGCGAAACGTTCCTGGAAGTCTGGCGTCGGGCTGGTCAATTCGAGGGACGCTCGCGGGCATTGACCTGGATGCTGGGCATTGCGCGCCACAAGGCGCTGTCGGCGCGCCGGCGGCGGTCATTCAACGACAAGTTCGATGGCGCCCTTCTCGAATCGATAGAGGACCCCGCCGACAATCCGGAAGTCAGCACGCAACGGACTGATCTCGGCGCTATCCTGCGCGAGTGCATCAAGCAACTGTCCCCCGCTCATCGGGAGCTCATCGACCTTGTCTACTATCACGAGCAATCGATCGACGAGGCGTCCCGGATCGTCGGCGTGCCGCCGAACACGGTGAAGTCGCGCATGTTCTATGCCCGCAAGTGCATTGCCAGGATGATGGCTGATCGCGGCATAGAGGGGGATTGCTGCGATTGAGCAGCTGCACTCCGGGATGTCTGCGGCGCGTCATGCCTCGGCGGATGCTTGCCCAACCACCTGTGCTGTGCTTAAAGCGGCGCCCCGACGCAGCATTCTGCATTGCAATCAACAACTTTCTCGACAATCAAATTTTGTTCTTGAGTGTCGAACCTTTCTCGAAGTGATGGCGACTCAACTGACGCGGCACGTGATGCGATTGCCGCTTTCGATGTCAAACAACCGGTGCAGTTGACACCTGCCATCAAGGAGAAATCGACATGTTGCGCAAGACGACGTTAGCGTTGCTCGCCACGGCCGCCCTGGCAACCGCGGCGCTCGCCCCCACGTCCGCGTCGGCGTGGACCTGGTGGGACGGATCGCGCGGATGGTACGGCTGGGACTCAAGATACTACTATCATCCGGCCAGTACCTATGCCGATGAGGTCGCTTACTGCGCTCGCCGCTACCACTCATACGACCCGGCGAGCGGCACGTATCTTGGCAATGACGGTTTCCGTCACTACTGCCCGTGAACAGCCACAGCGACGATCGGGGGCCGCGCAACGCGGCCCTTTCAATCTTCCAGAACTCGACCAGGCACGAAATGGTCCTCAACCTCGAAACCGCGAAGGTTTTCGATCTCATAGCCGGGAAACCGGCCTGCGATCTCCCACGCGGTGCTATTTGCCCCCTGATTACAGAATATTCGCCGCCACGTTGAACCTTTGGGACGCCGAGGCGCACCTACCAGCACTTCGGATTCACTCCAGTGCCAAGGATGACAGGCATGACGCCGGAACAGGTTGCCCAGGTCCAACGAAGCTTCGCCAAAGTCGCACCAATCGCCGACCAGGCGGCCGTGCTTTTCTACAGTCGATTGTTCGAGATTGCCCCGGAATTGCGTCCGTTGTTCCGCGGCGACATGGCCGAGCAAGGCCGCAAGCTGATGGCAACCCTTGCGATAGTTGTGCGCGGGCTGGCCAGGCTCGACACCATTCTCCCCGCCGCGAGCGCGCTCGCCAAGCGTCACGTTGCCTACGGTGTCAGGGAGGAACATTATCGGCCGGTCGGTGCCGCATTGCTGTGGACATTGGAGCAGGGCCTCGACGCGCAGTGGACGCCCGAGTTGGCAAGCGCCTGGGCCGCCGCGTACACGACGCTCTCCGGTTACATGATCAGCGAAGCTTACGATGGCCGCTCCCCCTTGCCCTCTGGGTCGGCCTGCGCGGACGACGGCCGACCCCGCGCGACCGGAATCCCCGCGATCGTCTCTTGATTTCGGCCGTGGCTGCCGGCGGCGCGGGCGCAGCAATCTGCGCTGCCGGTCATCGGCGTTCTCAGCCCCGGATCCAAGTCGAAATGTGCAGCGCGACAGCACCCCCGGCCGGATGCAGAAAAGTTCCGCGGGCAAGGCCCATTGCGACCGATGCAGGCGACGCGAAATGGAGTCCGGTCTCGGGCGACTTCCGACATCATTGGACGAGCGGGTTACGCGCAATTGGTCGAATCTGACCCGGTTTGGGTGACCTGGCGTGGATCGAGCCGGAAATTTTGAATACTGCTGACAGTTTAGTCTCCTGCTCGGCGCGCCCACTTAAGAAAATTTAATGCGACGGGCAGAACCGATTGCCAACCCGCGGACGACCAACGGTGGGACGAAACAATTTGGAGGCTGCCATGACAGGCGCCAGAGCCATTCGAGTCGCGGCCGTGACTGCGATTGTCACGGTGTTGTCATTGGGCGCCACGCGAGCGGATACGTACCTTTTCACGGATACGCTGCGCCCCGGTGGCGTCGCGCGCAGCGAGGCTACCTTCCACGCAGATGAGCATCGCTGCGGCGCCGACGCGAACGACCATTTCGGTAACGTGGCGGCGTTCAAGAAATGCATGCGCGCCCATGGCTGGGTGGCGGACGCCTACAAACCGGACCCGCCGAAGTCACGCGCCGACTTGCACCTCGCTCCCGGCGACGACTACATCTCTGCGGACACCGGCATGAGCTGCAAAGACCTGGGCGGCATCGGGATCTGCAGCGCGCCGCGCGGCACCGTGCACTATCGAAACGACAAGGGGGAAAACTGCACGCGCACCGGCCTCGTGTCGATCTGCGACTAGCAGGCGCGAGTGACGCCATCGCCGACGAGGTCATCGAGTGAGCGAGAAGCCAGAAATTGCTGCGCTGCATGTGAGATCCTGTGCTCGCGGGCACTCAGTCGCCGCAGTTGCGCCAACTGACTTTGCGGTCAAAGTCTCGGCATAAGCTCGCAGGGATTGAGGCCGTGCCGCCGCTCTATAACGATCCAGAACACTGGCGTCAGCGTGCCGAGGAAGCGCGCGAGTTGTCCCGCAAGATGACCGATCCTGTCGGTAAACAGCAAATGTTGGGCGTCGCTGAAATATACGAGCGCCTCGCGGCGCGTGCAGTCGAGCGGCTGACCAAAGGCGGACCCGCCACTTGACGCGCGCAGAGGCGAGACGGGGCCGGTGACACGGCGCTCGACTTGACGAATCGCCCCCGCCCGGCTACGCGGGAAATTGAAACTGGCGAATTGGGTCCGGGCGGGAAACCGCGCCGGATTTTTTTGCGTCGGTTTCTGCCCATGTGCCGGCCGCCATCTTTGAGCCGATTCCGACGACGACGGCGCGCGCCTGCGATCCGGAGCCGCGGCCCTTGATAATTCGTTGATAAGATCAATCGGTGGCGGGCGGCGCCGGGCGAATGGGCGCTTCCGGGCCTCGGCGCCTGCAGATTCCCTGCTGTTTGCAGGGAGCGGCCGGGGGCGAGCGGTGGCCCGACCAGGGTGGGAGCCGGGAACCGCTGGCCGATCATCAAGACGGGATCAAGGGAGAGTAGAAGAGTCAGTCAGGGAGGCACGGCCTCTCACTCCTTCTCCCCAACCGAAGTCGGATATATCCGACTTCGGCTGGGGAGAGGGACTCGTGCCGAGTTCGCCGCAACCTACTGCGTGCGCGCAGCGGCCGGGCTCGTCTCGTCCTTCACCACCATGCCGCCCTTCATCACGAACTTCACCCGCTCCATCTCGGTGGGGTCCGCGAGCGGGTCGCCGGAGACTGCGATCACGTCGGCGAACTTGCCTTTCTCGAGCGTCGCGATCTCGTTCTCCCAGCCGTAGTTGAGCATCCGGGCTGCCGGCAGGTAGGCGGTCTGCAGCGCAGCGGCCGGGGCCATGCCCCACTTTACGAAGTACTTGAACTGGTTCCCCTGCTTGCCGTGCGGGATCGAGGGCGAGGTCGCGCCCGAACCGAACACGAGCGGAATGCCGGCCGCCAGCGCCCGCTTGAACGCCTGCTCCATCAGCTTGATCCGCGAGTTGCGGCCCTGGGTCTCCTCGAGATCGGGCTTCTCGAGCGCGATCAGGTCGTCGATGGTGGGCACGAACGGCAGCTTCTTCTGCTGCATGATCCGGATGCCGACGTCGTCGAGCTCGAGGAGATGATTGGGCGCGTCGACCCCGGCATTGAGGCAGCTGAACATGCCGTCGCCGCCATAGGTGTGGCACGCGACCCGCAGGCCAAGCCGATGCGCCTCCTCGGTGATCGCGCTCACCTCGTCGAAGGTCAGGGAGGGGCTGTTGACCAGGGTGGCGTCGGGCTTCCACATGTGCATCTGGCCGACGAAATCCTGGGTCGTGTAGATCTTGATGTAGTCGACCCCGTGCAGCTTGGCCTCGCGCACGGCGGCGCGCGCGAGCTGCGGCGAGTTGACGTTCTTGTCCTCGGTGAAACCTGTCTGGTAGCTTTCACCGAAGCGGCCAGACCTCGAATCCTTGTAATAGTCGGTGGCGCGCTGGTTGAGCGACTGGCCCACGACCTGCATGCGCGGACCCATCACGTAGCCGGCCTTGATCGCATCGCGCAGGTCGACGGTGTTGTAGCCGCCGCGGGAATCCATATCCATGACGGTGGTGAAGCCGGCGGCAAGATCGGTCTGCGCGTTGGCAAGCGCGATCAGGGCGCGCTGCGCCGTCGTGGCGCCGCCGGTATTGACGTGCACATGGGTGTCGATCATACCGGGCAGCACCGTTGCGCCGCTGAGATCGATCACCTTGGCGCCCGCAGGAATCTGCAGGCCGGCGCCCACGTCGGTGACGCGGTCGCCGCGGATCAGCACCACCTGGTTGGTAAGCATCGCGCCGGTCTTGGCATCGAACAGGTGCCCGGCCTTGATGGCGATGACCTGATCCTTGGGGGCAAACACATGGGCGTTCTGCGCCATGAGCGGGGTCGCCGCGATGGCCGCGGTCGCGCCGAGGAGCATGGCCGCAAGCTTGCCTTTGAGATGCATGGAAACCTCCCTTGTGACGAGCGATCGTTCGTCGCTTGTGCGCCGCATTGTACAGGGATTGGCGCCGGCTTGAAGGGGGCAATCGGTATGCCGTAGCCCGCATGAAGCGCAAGCGGAATGCGGGACAGCTGCTCCCGGATTGCGGCGCCTAACGGCGCCTCCATCCGGGCTACAAATCGGTGGTGACCCGCGCTAGTCTTCCGCCTTCGAGCGCGTCTGGCAAAACACGGCGCAACACCGGGAGGATCACACGATGCGGAAATCTCGTTTCACGGCGGCGGTGCTCGGGCTTCTCGCAGCGACGGCGCTCGCGGGCGCGGCCTTTGCCCAGGGCGCGGGCGGACCGGGAACGCCCTGGCGCGGGGCGGGCGCGCAGCCCTGCTTCGGGCCCGAGGGCGGCGCGTATCAATGTCCGGCCGCGGCGCAGACGATCGCGGTCCGTGCCGGGCGCCTGGTCGACGTCAAGCAGGGGCGCATCCTGCCGCGCCAGGTGATCCTGATCCAGGGCGAGCGCATCACCGAGGTCGGGCCCGAGGCGCAGGTCAAGATTCCACCGGGCGCCGAGATCGTCGATCTCAGCCAGCAGACGGTGGTGCCGGGCCTGATCGATGCGCACACCCATATGTTCAACTTCCCCAAGCCCGGCATGTCGCGGGAGACCTCGACCCTGATCGCGATCCATAACCTGCAGGCGGATCTGCGGGCGGGCTTCACCACCGCGCGCGACATGAGCTCGCACGGCAACGGCTATGGCGACGTCGAGATTCGCGACGCCATCAACCAGGGACGCATCGATGGGCCGCGTTACCAGGTGTCCGGCCGCGGCATCGTCTGGGCCGGCTCGGTGTCGGAGCAGGTTGCCAACAATCCGCTCGCGACCTGGGCGGTGCACTCGGTCGAGGAAGGCCGCGAGGCGGTGCGCGAGCACATCAAGCGCGGCACCGACTGGATCAAGCTGTTTCCGGCCGGCGGCTATTCGTTCTCGCCCACCGGCGAGGACCGCTACGAGGTGACCTATCCGATGCCTGTGCTGCAGGCGATGATCGAGGAGACCCATCGGCTCGGCCACAAGGCCGGCTGTCACGTCTACGGGGGCGAGGGCCAGAAGAACTCCATCATCGCCGGCTGCGACACGATCGAGCACGGCTTCGGGCTCAATCAGGAGCAGATCAACATGATGGTGCAGAAGGGCCTCGCCTATGACCCGACCGTCGTGCGCTACACCGAGCCCTACATGGATGACAACGACGCCAAGTCGACCGGCGGCAAGTACCGCATGATCCCGATCTTCGAGAAGGCGGTGCGGATGGCGGCCGGCACCACCGGCATCAAGCTGATGGTGGGCAGCGGCGTCGACGGCGGCACCTTCCCGCACGGCACCCAGGCGCTCGAGTTCGAGGCCATGGTGCGGCGCGCCGGCGTCAGCCCGACCCGCTCGCTGCAGTCGGGCACCATCGTCAATGCCGAGGTGCTGGGCGTCGCCGACCAGGTCGGATCGATCGAGCGCGGCAAATTCGCCGACCTGATCGCGGTCTCGGGCGATCCGCTGGTGGACATCACCGAGCTGCAGCGGGTCAAGCTCGTGATGAAGGGCGGCAAGATCATCCGCAACGATCTGCTGCCGCGCAGCACGGCCGAGAGATAGAGACGCTATTTGTAGGATGGGTTAGGCTGCGGGACTCCTTGGCGTCGTCCCCGCGAAAGCGGGGACCCATACTCCGCAGCCTATCGAGAGGACACGGCGTATGGGTCCCTGCTTGCGCAGGGACGACGTCTGGTGTCCGGTCTCACCGCTAACCCATCCCGCACGCTTCAACATAATCCGTTCAAGGGAGCAACCCATGAAAACCGCCCTGGCAATCCTGTTCGCCTCAACGCTCGCAACGATCCCGGCCGCGCACGCGCAGAACGAAGCGCCGGCCAAGCTCATCCAGGCAATTCCGCTGCCGGACGTCGAAGGCTGGATGGATCACCTGTCGGTGGACGTCAAAGGCCAGCGCCTGTTCGTTCCGGCCGAGCAGAAGAAGACGCTCGAGGTCATCGACCTGCGCGCGGGCAAGCTTCTGCGCACCATCACGGGCTTCGCGGGCGCGCCCAGAAAGTCGGTCTATCTTCCCGACCGCAATGAAATCTGGATCGACGACGGGGAGAGCGTCAAAAACTTCAACGCCGGCACCTACGAGCTCATCAAGAACATTCCGCTCGAGCTCGACAAGGC